>Ga0209697_10005102_pt1 | contig 16578 bp, 15 predicted proteins | sample AliMusrvi5mmetaG_FD_184115 | JGI IMG/M metagenome (GOLD analysis project Ga0209697, IMG submission 184115) | Freshwater lake bacterial and archeal communities from Alinen Mustajarvi, Finland, to study Microbial Dark Matter (Phase II) - Alinen... | ecosystem: Environmental > Aquatic > Freshwater...
AGCCACATCCCTGATCGCGCCAGAAGACACCCCGAAAATCCTAAATCTCGCTTTTCATCCCGCCACCCCTCAGCCCTGTATTTCAGAGGCTCGATAACTCATGCCCGCGTGCTGTGGGATGGCTGTGTAAGCTTTCAGCAACTCCCGCTGCGTTTCCGTGGTGTCTGCCTTGGCAATATCAATCGCCACCCCGAGGGGAACCTTGCCTTTGATGGCGGCGTCAAGCAAACGCTCCTCCCCCGAATTTCTCAGGACAAGCAAGCCACCCACCAAAGTATCCTGAATCCCCAGTTTTTTGCCGATGGCCACGTTATTGTAACCTTCCGACTTAAGCCGTTCAATCTCAATAATCAGGTCCAGCGGAGCCGGAAAGCGGCGGGCCATGTTTTCCACAATGCTCATCAGAAGGCGGTCCGCCTTGGCGACTTCGACTACAATGGCGGGAATTTCCTGGTGTCCCAGCGCAGTGAAAGCTTCGATCCGCCCCTGTCCGCATATCAGGTCGTATCCCGGCTCTTCTCCTTCTTTTATGATGCGGGAGCTGATCTTGATGGGCATTTTTAATCCCTGATTTTTAATGCTCTCGACAATTTGCTCGAATTTCCGCTTGTCCCGGGTTCGGGGATTCAGGATGCGAATCTGGTCGATGCGGATCATTTGCACTTCGTCTTTCATGCGGCCTCCTTTCCTTCGATTGGCTCGCGTTCCGCCATATAAAAAAAGAAATCGAGAGTTTGGAACCGGTAGGTATCCAAATAGATCCCGTTGTTCTCCGCAAGCCGGAGATTCTCCCAGGTCATGTCGATGCCGGGAAGGATATAGTAATCGAGAACGTGTTCATTCGTGCTGTCCATCCGCACGGCGATAGTGATGTCGGGCCGCAGGGATTCATCCAGTCGGATGACCCAACGCGACGATCCACGCATGGTGGTTTGATGACGGCAGAGCGCGATAGAAACTCGCAACTCCTGGTTGACAAGGAGCAGATCGTTCTGTCCATCAATGACCACGGAGCCGCCTCTGGCTTCAATCTGTTTGACGATTTCCTCGACAATGGCCGGATGCTGGCGGCGCAGCCGACGGTTGACTTCAATAAACCCGTAATCAGTTTTCGGCGTGTACCCGACGAGCGAATAGGCCGCAACCAGACTGCCGAAACGGTGCCTGAAAGCGGCGCTTGACGGCAGACCTTCGCACTCATCAATGAGGATGCCGGAAATCCGCCCGTGCTGATCCATGACGCCTCGCAATTTTTCGAGCATCTCTTCGTTGGTCAGCTTACGGCTGCGCTCCAGAATAATGCCCTGGGCTTCAAAAAAGAGAGAGGGATCAACAATGCCATCAAATGCCTTATCCGCGCGAATCCATTGATCCCGAGGATTTATGACGTGTTTCATTTTAAGCTTACAAGAGGTGCGATGGTAGACGTTATTCCCGATGTATTTCTCGTTCGTCAGAACCTGATGGACGGTGCCCCGCGTCCAGGGGCGCGCGAAATCCGTGGTTAGCCCCCTCGCATTGAGTTCCCGGGCAATTTCAGACTCGACCCGTCCTTCACGGACAAAGGCTTCATACATCCATTTAACCGTGGCGATTTCCTGGTCGGGGCCCGGAACCAGAATTACGCGATCCGTTTGCAAACTCTTGTGCTCGCCAATCTGCAAAACGCCTTTGGGCTCGCCATGCTGGTCGATTCGCATCCGCCGCAAACCGTAGCCCGCCGCGCCCCCTTGTTTATATCCCATCTGAATGAGACGGCAGGCTCCTTGAAAGACTTTTTCGGAAAGTTTCCGGCTATACTCTCCGGCCATGTACCGGCCCACGGATTTGAGGAGATCGGACGGAAGGCTCCCGTCATTCTGAAACATTTCAGCGCAGTAAAGAACCGGAATACCAGCCTTCTGGCAGATGAACTCGTAGTGGGCGGGTTCATTGGAATTCTGGAAGCGACCCCACCGGCTTACATCAAAAACGAGGATGCAGGAGAAATCGGCCTTGCCGCTCTGTACATCGGCAATCAACTGTGCCAGCATTTTTCGGCCCTTGATATTGAGGCCGCTCTTGCCTTCATCAGAATAGATTTGGACAATCTCCATGCCATGGCTCTCGGCATATTTCTTGATCGTGTCCAACTGATTGCTGGTGGAGTATTTCTGATGCTCAGTGGACATGCGAACGTAGACCGCTGCACGAATCTTTTTCGGAGGTGAGGGCGGCGTGTTCTGGCTCATACGGGAACAAAAGGCTTTGTGGTTACGGTATTCTTGTGGCCAACATTGGTGAGCGCCTCCTCGCAATAATGGACTTCGATGCCAACACGTTGGCAGAGGCGTTCGTAATTGTGCAGACGCATCAAATCCTGATAGCGCCCCCAGCGGCTTGCATCGCAGAGCAAGACAACCTCAAAATCCGCCTGCCTTGATTCGACATCGCGGATCAAATGATTTAATCTCTCCCGGCCTTCGGCAGTGAGTCCGCTTTTTCCCTCATCGGAGTAGATGCGGACGATTTCCATGTTTTTGCTTTCGGCATATGCCATGACCACCCCCATCTGATTCATAATAGATTGTCGGGATACTGTGGCGGAGCGGACATAAGCAACAGCACGGATTTTCGACGAAGGGACCGTGGTGGTGGAGTTCTTTGTCATATTGTAAATAGCGAAAATGGAGCGCCATCCTTCGGAGCGAGTTCTGGAGCGATGCTAAACTCGCCCGAAAGGTCTCGCCGTGGGTGCGGCGCGAGCGGCGAGGGCGCGTAAAGAACAAAACCTCTGCCATCGCGCCGGACTGGAAATGTTACGGCTCAATCGCACCCGCTGGTTCTCACGGCGGCTGTTTCGGTGATTACGGGCACACCTCCCAAGAAGCCCTCGTTGCTCCAAAGCTGAATAAGGGTCACATAGGCTGTTCTTTCTGGTGATCTGCGATGGCAACATGGTCGGATAGGCTCATCAGTTACTGGCGCAGTATAGGGGATGCCGGATCGAAATAGTGCCGTGCGCCAAATTTGAAGTCCTATGAGCCAAAATAGAGCCCCAATGAGCTAAATTTGTTGTAGACGGCGTTCCAGCAAGCGCATCTCGTCGTCGCTTAAAGTCTCGTCGGGGTTTCCGGCCACGACGAGAAGGAGAGCGAGTTTCACATCGGCGCGCTTGAATGCCGGGAGAAGCTTGTGATTTTCAAAAAAACGCATACCGTCAAGCAATCTACCTCTGGTCAATTCCCAAACGTGATCTGTGGCGAGCCGGTTCAATACTTCAAACTGGATGGTTCTTGTTTGCATCCCGAGTGAATTACCACGCCGCTGTAATAGTCTTTCAGGGGGTAATGGCCTTCGACGGGCTCCACGCACTGTAAATCGCGTTCAGCGTGTCGTGCGCCGCCTCCATATTCATGCGTGCGGCTTCCCTGCAAGGGGCGACCAGAGATTTTGAATCACTTGATTCTAGGAGGGGCCGAAAAAATCTTCGTAAGCAGGATGCGCTGCTTGATGGCCGGCGGTGTCCGCCCGTAAGTCGCAGAAATCATGAGGTGGTTCTGACCCACGGTAGTGTAGCCGACGCTCCCCTTTTGCATGACAAAAAGCCGGACAAAGACCTTCCATTCTTTGCGTCTTTATGCGAAAGTCTCGCCGTGATGCACGACAGAAGGCGCACAACTCCAGAAGGTTACGAAAACGGAGGAAATTTTCCCACGCTCAACTTGGGAACGAGGGGAACGAGGGAATTGACAAAGTGCGCTCGAATTCACGGCTGAAATCGGAGATACTAAGTGTTACGCTCGTTCTTTGAGTGCCAGGCGCTACGCCCGTTCCTTGAGCGCCTTGTGGTATTCCTGGATGGGCTTCACGTGCAGTCCCTTGGTTTTCATGGCGTGAATGCCGTTGAGGCTGGCCTTGGCGCCGCTCAGGGTGGTCATGATTGGGATCCGGTTGGAGACGGCGGCGCTGCGGATTTTGATTTCGTCCTCGCGCGGGATTTTTCCGCTCGGCGTGTTGATGATGAAGGCGATCTCGCCGTTCTTGATCATGTCCAGCACGTTCGGGCGGCCCTCGGTGACTTTGAAGAGCTTGTGGACGGGCACGCCTGCGGCAGTGAGCGCCTTGGCGGTGCCGCCGGTGGAGTAGAGCTTGAAGCCGAGCTGGGCGAAGCATTGGGCGATCAGGGCGGCCTCGGCCTTGTCCGTGTCGCGCACGCTCAGGAAGATGTTGCCTTCCTGCGGCAGCGGGGGCTGGGCAGCCATCTGCGCCTTGGCGTAGGCGAGGCCCAGGTCTTCGTCGATGCCCATGACTTCGCCGGTGGATTTCATTTCCGGCCCGAGCGCGATGTCGATGCCGGGGAATTTGATGAACGGGAAGACGGCTTCCTTCACCGAGTAATGGGGCGGGATGATTTCCTCGGTGAAGCCGAGTTCCAGCAAGGTTTCCCCGGCCATGATCCGGGCGGCCAGCTTGGCAAGCGGCACGCCGATGGCTTTGGAAACAAAGGGGACCGTGCGCGAGGCGCGCGGGTTGACTTCCAGGATGTAAACGATCTCGTTCTTGACGGCGAACTGCACGTTCATGAGCCCCTTGACGTTGAGCTCGCGCGCCATCGCCTTGGTGGCGTCGGAGATGGTCGCCTTGACGAATTCCGAGAGCGAGAACGCCGGGATGGCGCACGCGCTGTCGCCGCTGTGGATGCCGGCATATTCGATATGCTCCATGATGGCGCCGATGACGGCGGTCTTTCCGTCGCAGATGCAATCGACATCCACCTCCACGGCGTCTTCCAGGAAGCGGTCCACCAGGACGGGCCGCTCCGGGCTGGCCTCCACCGCCGTGCGGATGTAGCGGCGCAGGTCGGCTTCGTTATAGACGATCTCCATGGCGCGGCCGCCCAGCACGAAGGAGGGGCGGACGACGACCGGGTAGCCGATGCGGTTGGCGGCTTCCACGGCTTCCACCTCGTTGGTGGCCGTGCCGTTGGGCGGGCAGAGCAGGGCGAGCTTGTCGATCATGGCCGAGAACTTCTTGCGGTCCTCGGCGGTGTCGATGCTCTCGGGCTGGGTGCCCAAAATGTTGACGCCGTTTTCCTTGAGGCCGTTGGCCAGGTTGAGCGGGGTCTGGCCGCCAAACTGGACGATGGCGCCCCAGCACTGCTCCCGCTCGTAGATGTTGAGCACGTCTTCGAGCGTGAGCGGCTCGAAGTAGAGCCGGTCGCTGGTGTCGTAGTCCGTGGAAACCGTCTCGGGGTTGGAGTTGACCATGATCGTCTCAAACCCCGCCTCGCGCAGGGCGAAGGAGGCGTGGACGCAGCAGTAGTCAAACTCGATGCCCTGGCCGATGCGGTTTGGGCCGCCGCCCAAAATCATGACCTTCCTGCGGCCGTCCGAGGGCTTGGTTTCGTTCTCGTCGCCGTAGGTGGAATAGTAATACGGAGTATAGGCCTCGAACTCTGCCGCGCAAGTATCCACGAGCCGGTAGGTGGGCAGGATGCCCGCCGCCTTGCGCTGGGCGCGGATTTCCCCCTCGGTGATCCCGGCGAGGTGGGCGAGTTGGCGGTCGGAGAAACCGAGTTTCTTGGCGCGCAGGAGCGGGATGTTGGCGGGATCGGCCTCGTAGGCGGTCTCTTCATCCACGAGCTGCTTGATCTGCACCAGGAACCAGCGGTCGATCTTGGTGAGCTCGAAAATCTTCTCCACGTCAAACCCGGCCAGGAAGGCGTAGCGCAGGTAGAAGACGCGCAGGAAATTCGGCGTGGCCAGCTTGCGGGTGATCAGGTCGATGTCCCACGTCCCATCGGGCAGACGCGCGGGAAGCACCTTGCCATCCCCGCCCAGGCCGAAGCGGCCAATCTCCAGCGAGCGCAGGCATTTCTGGAGGGATTCCTTGAAGGTGCGGCCGATGGACATCGCCTCGCCCACGCTCTTCATCTGCGTGGTGAGGGTGGCGTCCGCCTGCGGGAATTTCTCAAAGGCGAAGCGCGGGATCTTGACCACGCAGTAGTCAATGGTCGGCTCGAAGCTCGCGGGCGTCTCGCGGGTGATGTCATTGCGGACTTCGTCGAGCGTGTAGCCCACGGCGAGCTTGGCGGCGATCTTTGCGATGGGGAAGCCGGTGGCTTTGGAGGCGAGCGCCGAGCTGCGCGAGACGCGCGGGTTCATCTCGATGACGATCATCCGCCCGTTCTCCGGATTGACGGCAAACTGGATGTTGGAGCCGCCGGTCTCCACGCCGATCTCGCGGATGACGGCGAAGGAAGCGTCGCGCATCAACTGGTATTCCTTGTCGGTGAGGGTCTGGGCCGGGGCGACGGTGATGGAGTCGCCGGTGTGGACGCCCATCGGGTCAAAGTTTTCGATGGAGCAGATGATCACGCAGTTGTCCTTGCGGTCGCGCATGACCTCCATCTCGTATTCCTTCCAGCCCAGCAGCGATTCCTCCACGAGCACCTCGGTCACGGGGGAGAGATCCAGGCCGCGGGCGATGATCTCCTCGTATTCCTCGCGGTTGTAGGCGATGCCGCCGCCCGCGCCGCCCAGCGTGTAGGCCGGGCGGATGATGAGCGGCATGGTGCCGATCTCCGCCGCCACTTTGCGCGCTTCCTCCAGCGTGTGGGCGATGCCGCTCTTGGGCACGTCGAGGCCGATTTTGATCATTGCCTCCTTGAACTTCTGGCGGTCCTCGCCCTTTTCGATCGCCTCGGCGTTGGCGCCGATGAGTTTGACGTTGTGGCGTTCGAGCGCGCCGTTGCGCACCAGTTCCATCGCCGTGTTGAGCGCGGTCTGGCCTCCGAGGGTGGGCAGCAGCGCGTCGGGCCGCTCGGCGATGATGATCTTCTCGACCACCTCCGCCGTGATCGGCTCGATGTAGGTGCGCGAGGCGAACTCCGGGTCGGTCATGATGGTGGCTGGGTTGGAGTTCACCAGCACCACCTCGTAGCCTTCCTCCGCCAGCGCCTTGCAGGCCTGCACGCCGGAATAGTCAAATTCGCAGCCCTGGCCGATAACAATCGGGCCGGAGCCAATGAGGAGGATTTTCTTGAGGTCGGTATTCTTAGGCATCGGGTAAAAACGTTCCGGAATTAAGACGCCCCCGGCCGCATTTATCAATCCCCTTCTTGGAAGCTAAGACGAAAATTCATCCAGAACCCCGGAAAGGCATGGAATGAGAGCGTTTCAACAAAAACTGTGGCCGCTCTAAGTATCCGGCGGGTTGGGGTTTTGCTCGTTGGCGGGCTTCACGCTGTTGTTGATCTGCACCGGGGCGTTGTTGCGCAGTTTGAAGACGCCTGCGGTGACCACTTCGTCGCCTTCTTTCAAGCCGCTGAGCACGGAAACCTGGTCGCCGCGAGTGGGCCCGAGCTTCACAAACTGCTGCACGGCTTGCTTCTCCGGTTTGCCGTCCTTGATGTTTTTGCCCTCCCGGATGACGAACACGGAGTTGCCGTAGGGGGCGTAGTTAATGGAGGAGGCGGGGATGGCGAGCACGCCGCTCTTTTCAGGGAGGAGCACCTCGACGGTGGCGAACATGCCCGAACGGAGCGTGTGCCTGGGGTTGCGCACGGTCGCCTCGATCTGGACGTTGCGGCTGGCTTCGTCCACGCGCGAGTCAATGGCGGTGATTTCCCCCGCAAAATCTTCCTGCGACATCCCGGCGACGGTCAGCCGGATTTTCTTCTTGAGGGCGATCTGGCCGAGTTCCTGTTGCGGGAGGAAGAACTCCACGTAAATCGGATCGCACGAGACGAGCGGCACGATGGACACGCCGGCGTTAAGATACTGGCCGACATTGATTTGCCGGATGCCGAGGATGCCGTCAAAGGGGGCCGTGATCGTCTTGCGGGCGATGAGCGCGCGGGCGTCCTCCACGGCGGCGTCCGCCTGGCGGGCCTCGGCGTCTGCCGCATCGTAATCCGCCTGGGACGCGGCTTTCTTTTCCAGCAGGTCTTTTTTGCGAGCGAGGCTGACTTTTGCCAGATCCAGCCGCGCTTCCGCTGCGTGGAGTTGCGCCTGCTCCTGCTTGGTGTCGAGTTTGACGAGCAGATCACCTTTCTTGACGGCCGTGCCGGATTCAAAGGCGATTTCCGAGACGATGCCCGCGAGGTCCGTGCTGACTTGGACGCCATTGACCGCCTTGAGCGAGCCCACGACGCTCAGGACCGGCTGCCAGGTCTGCGCTTGGGCGACGAGGGTGGTGACCGCCGAGGGGGGCGGCCCCATCTTGGCATACATGGCCATCTTGGCTGCGCCTTGCTGTTTGAAGATGTACCCGATGGCGCCCATGAAGAGCACCACCAGCACCAACATGATGATCATTCGTTTCCACATAGGTTTTGCTTAGGATTTGGCGGGTTGCGTTGAGGATTTGAGGGGGGACGGGGTCAGCCCCTCCTGGAGCTTTTGCAGCAGGCGCACGAGCTCCTTGCGTTCGCGGGAGTTGAGCGGGCTGACGATGCGGGAAATGCACTGGAAGTAATCCGGGAGCATGGCTTCCAGGCATGCGACGCCTTGTTCGGTCAGGCGCACATGCACCGTGCGGCGGTCCTGGGCGTCGGCTTGCCGCCGGACCATCCCGTCTTTTTCCAGCGTGTCGATGAGCCCCGTCATGGTGGCGCGGGTGACGCCGGATTCCTCGGCGAGGGAAGCCGGGGTGCAGGACTCGACCCAGGGGCGGTGCAGGAGCGCCATGACGGTGAAGCGCCCCTGGCTGATGTTATGGCGGGTGAAAAATTCGTGGATGTCCGCAAAGACCATGTCCCCGGTGCGCAGGAGATGAAGGAACGCCTCGTTGGCCGTGGGGTCCAGGGAGGGATAGCGTTCGGCTGCCTTGAGCAGGCAATCGTACTGGGGCAGGTCTTTGAGCATCAAGAGAGGCATAAAGCGATTAGGAGGCTAACAGTTCTGTGTCCTAATTATCAGGAGGCTTACCGTTGTCAAGGTTGCTGATGGCGGCGCATCTGTATATTTTGCATGCGCCCATGAGTTTTTCACCCGCCAAAACGCCCATCCACTCGCTCACGCTGCCGGAATTGCAGGCGAAGTTTCGCGAGATGAGCCAGCCGCCCTACCGGGCCGGGCAGGTGATGGAATGGCTCTACGCCAAGCGGGCCAGGGCGTTCGCCGAAATGACCAACCTCCCGGCGGCGTTGCGCGCGGAGCTGGATACCGCGTTCGGCTTCGATGAGCTCACGCCGGTGCGCAAGCTCGGTTCGCAGGACACGACGCAGAAGTTTCTCTTCCGGCTCGCAGACGGCGCGCTGATCGAGGCAGTGCTCATCCCGGCCTCTCCCGCGCTCTACGGGGAGGGCTCGGACCGTCGCACGCTCTGCATTTCCTCGCAGGTCGGCTGCGCCTACGGGTGCAAATTTTGCGCCAGCGGGCTGGACGGCTTTGCGCGCCACCTGCACGCGGGGGAGATCGTGGGGCAGTTTCTCCGCGTGGAGGAGCTCAGCGGGGAGCGCATCAACAACGTCGTGTTCATGGGGATGGGCGAGCCGCTGGCGAATTTCGACAACGTCCTGCGGGCGATCACGATTCTGAACGCGCCGTGGGGCGTCGTCCTGGGGGCGCGCCACATCACGGTTTCCACGAGCGGCCTCGCCCCGCAGATCCGCAAGCTGGCCGAGCAGCCGCTGCAAATCCGCCTGGCGGTTTCCCTGCACGGCGCGACAGACGCGGTGCGCAACCAGATCATGCCGGTGAACCGGAAATATCCGCTCGCGGAACTGCTGGACGCGTGCGCGGAATATTGCGAGCGCAAGAGCCAGCGGATCACGCTGGAATTTATTTTGATCGAGGGGATCAACGATTCGCTCGAACAGGCGGGCGAACTGGGTCGTATCGCGCGTCGGCTCGACGCCAAGATCAACTGCATCCCGTATAATCCCGTGGAGGGACTGGATTGGAAGCGCCCCTCGCTGCGCCGTCAGGACGCGTTCATGGAGGCGCTGGGGCGCACAGGCGCGGACGCGACGCTGCGCCGGGAGAAGGGAGTGGACATCGAGGCCGCGTGCGGGCAGTTGCGCTTGCAGGTGAGCCGGGAGCAAGACCGCCCGTCGGAACGGCAATAACGAGGGGATCGACCGCAAAAAAGCGCAAAAGACCCAAAAACAAGATGCCCTTCGCAATGGAAAAGGCGCTTCGTTAAGGTGCATCCCGCAGCAAACCCCCGATCCAAGCGTGTCTCACCCCCGCCAGGGGTGGCAGAAGCTTGCAATTACACGACTGGATGATGCGGGCACTGCCGCAATCCGCAGTAGCAGCGGCTCAGGGCGCGGCCTATTGCCCGCTGTTTTCGCCGCCGGTCTTGACTTCGATGACGTCGTGCGGGGCGGATTCGCGTTGCCCGGCGGGGCTGACGCGGATGTAACGGGCTTTTTCGCGCAGTTGCTGCAAGTTGGCCGCGCCCAGGTAGCCCATGCCGGATTGCACGCCGCCCACGAGCTGCGTGAGGACGGTGTCGAGCGAGGCGGAGACTTCCTTGAGGGCTTCCACCCCTTCGGCGGCCATCTTGCGCGTGGCATCCTTGACGGAGTGCCCGTAGCGCGCGGCGGACCCGGCTTTCATGGCGGCCAGGCTCCCCATGCCGCGGTATTGTTTGTAGAGCTTGCCGTTGATCTCCATGATCTGCCCGGGCGCCTCGGGGCAACCGGCGAGCAGACCGCCGCAGATGACGGCGTCGCTCAAGGTCAGCGCCTTGACGAGGTCGCCGGACTTGGTGATCCCGCCGTCGGCGATGAGTTTGACCCCTTTTTTCGCGGCGGACCTGGAGGCGACGTAAAGCGCCGTGAGCTGGGGGATGCCGACGCCCGCGACGATGCGCGTGGTGCAGATGGAGCCGGGCCCCTGGCCCACTTTGATGGCGCTCGCGCCGCAGTCGGCCAGGAATTCCACGCCCTCCCCGCTGGTGACGTTCCCGGCGATGATGGGCAGCCCGGGAAAGGTCTCGCGGATGAGGCGGACGGTTTCGCCCACACCTTTGGTGTGGCCGTGGGCCGTGGAGACGGCCACCACATCCACGCCGCGTTCCACCAAGGCGGCCACGTGTTCGCGGATGCGCTCCTTGTCGAGCTCGCCGTTGGCCCCGCGCGTGGCGGAGACGGCGGCGCCGCAGATGAGGCGGAAACTGTTGTCGCGGGCGGGTTTGAGCTGCGCCCGGCTTTCCTGGGTGATCCGCTCCACGTCGCTCAGGGTGAAGAGGCCGCAGAGATGATCTTTCTTGTCCACCACCAGGAGCTTGTGGATGCCGATGTGGTCGTTGAAGAAGCGGTCCGCGCAGGCGATGGGATCCTTGGAAAGATCGCTCTTGAGGATGGTGTGGAGGGCATCCCTCGGGGTCATGGCTTCACTTACTTTCTTGGCCGCATACCGCTGCTTGAGCACGTGACCGGGGAGCAGCCCGATGAGCCGGTTCTGGTCGTCCACGACCGGGAAGGTGCTGAAGGAAAAGCGCTTGCCCTCGATCAACTCGATGACGCTGCCGATCAACTGCTCGGGTTGCACCTTGATCGGCTCCTGGATGAGGCCGTGCACGTGGTTCTTCACGCGGCTCACCTCGGAGAGTTGCTGCCGCTCGGGCATGTTGTAATGGATGAGGCCGAGGCCTCCGCTCAGGGCCATGGCGATGGCCATTCGCGACTCGGTGACGGTGTCCATGTCCGCCGAGACGACGGGGATCTGGAGCCGGAGCGAGTCGGCCAGCGAGGTTTCCAGGTTGGTCTCACGCGGAAGCACCTCGGAAAAGAGGGTGGCCAGCGAAACATCGTCAAAGGTGAGCCCAGTGCCGGAGTTCTGGGCGAAAAATGCATCCGCCGCTTTGTAGAACGCGGCGTCAACGGGTTCAGATACGGTTGCCATGTCCTATCTTGGAGGAAGTCCCCCCCCGCTGGCAAGTCAAACCCGAATTTGGTAGTGTCTTTTACCTTGCGGGTGGACGAAACAAGCTCCTCGAAAAGTAAGTTTCGTCCGCCCGTTTTATTTTCTGAGCGACTGGTTGCGGCGTCACCAGCCCCTACGAAATAATAAGGTCATACGCTGGCACGCGAGCACCCGCAAATCTCCGCGATTTCTTCCCCGCTCTTTTCGCCCATCGCTGCCAATTTTACACACAGCAATCGAGTTTTGATCCGTGCATCCTTCTGCTGCCGGTATTCTTGCTCAATCTGAGCACTCAGCTCCGGCTTGCCGAGTTTGAGTATCCTTCTGCTCACAACTCAACTTCTCACGCAAAAATAATACCGTCCGGATATTTCTAGTGTCCTGTCAGCCAAGTTGTTTGCATAAATGCACGGTCTTTTCGAGAATGCGATCAGCCGTTGAAGTCCAAGTAAAAGGCTTCGGTTCTGCATTGTGGGAATCGAGATAAGCTCTGATCGCCGAGACAAGTTCTGGCACGCTGAAAAAATTGCCACGACGGATTGCCTCATTGGTAATCAAGGCGAAAAATCTTTCTACCTGATTGAGCCACGAGGCATGCGTCGGGGTGAAATGAAGGTGCCAGTGCGGCCTTTTGACCAGCCACTTCATGACCGTCGCCGACTTGTGGGTGGCGTAGTTATCCAGAATAAGGTGTATCTTTTTGCCGGAGGCAACATCCTCCGCAACGTGCTCTTCAATCTTTCGTAGAAACGCAAGAAACTCCGTGGCTCGGTGCCTGGGGTAGCATTTACCAAGGACCTTGCCGGGCCACTTCGCGGCAGGTCGCTTAATCCCTCCAGATGCAGTTGGGAGAAACGTTTTCGCAAGGTGCCAACCGTTTCAGCGCAAAACCCGACTCGCTGGGCGATCTCCTTGTTGGAGCGCCCCTCGGCCATCAATAAGATGGCCTTTGCACGCTTAACTTCGGTTATCGGGCTGTTTCGTTTTCGACAAAGACGGTGAAGAAAATCCTCATCAACTTCACTGAGTTTGACCTGCGTGACCGGGCGTCCTCTTTTTGGCATGCATGGATCATATCACCTCTCATAATTATTTAAAGAACTAGTCTGACAGGACACTAGATTCTCTATCAAGATACCCATGCCCCGTATTGCGTCAGGGCGACTAACAGGATGACCGCGCCGTAGGCCGCTCCGCCCAGCGCCGCCAGACGCCAGCGCAGGCTGGTCTTTGAGACCCATTCGATCTGGTCCCGCAGGAGATACGGCTTGCCCACCCAGAAAAGCCCCGCCGTGGCCCAGGCGTAAGCCAGCACGGTCAGCAGCAGGCGGCTCGTCTCGGGACGCAGAAACGCCGCCTCCAGCAACGGTTCCGCCGCGAGCAGACAAAACATCCCCAAAGCCCGCGAAGCCAGGAATTCCTCCACGAAAAAGAGCGTCAGAAAATAGCCCGCTCCAATGATCGCCAGAAAAATGTTCCGATAGGCCGTGAACTCCCCCAGATCGATCGTCGTCACCAACGCGAACGCCCACACGGCGTCCACCGTGAAAAGAACCCAGCCCGCCTCCTTGGAGCGCGGAAACCTGCGAAGCGCCTGCTGGACGGTGCCGGGATGCAGCAACGCCACCACATGGAGGGCGATCAACAAAAGGCCCACCAGCAAACCGACCGAATGCAAACTGAAAGAGTAAATCATCGCCACAGAAACAAACGCGAAACCGGCGCGCGCCTCAAGCAGGAAAGAGGAAAAGTGGAAAATAGGACCTCCCGGGGTCCACGCATGCCAATACGCTCCCCAAGAAAAGAGCGGGGTGGGATCGCACATCCTTTGCTCCTCCACCCCGCCGACTTCGCAGCCGTACGCGGCAACCTCTCCGGGCATTCCTTCGCCCGGCGTCGTCCATGACCGAGCCTGCCGTCGGGGAAGAGTTCACCAAAAAGGCCGGCAATGCGGTATCGGGGCAACCCCCTGATTCTTTTGCCATTTCCTTCTCGAAATGATTCTTTGACCCGGGTTATACATATTGCTTGGGGAAAGGCTGAACGAAGCGACACCCCCGGATCACGCCTCCCCACCGTTTCACCCGGAGGGGCGGAAGACCTCCGATTTTCCAAAAAACCAATGACCGATATGAACCCTCTCCGCCTTCTCATCAACGGGTCCAAGGGCCGCATGGGCCAGGCGATCCTCGCCACCTGCAAGAGCGACCCCGCCGTCACCGTGACGGCTGAAATCGACCAGGGCGACGATTTCCTTGCGGCCCTGCCCGGCTGCGACGCCGCCATCGAGTTCAGCCACCACACCCTCACCGTGCCCATCGCCCAGGCGTGCGCGCAGGCCGGGAAAGTCCTCGTCATCGGCACCACCGGCCACAGCGACGAAGAGGTCGCCGCCATCCGCGAAGCCTCACGCGCCATCCCCATCGTCTTCGCGCCGAACTACAGCGTGGGCGTCAACACCCTCTTCTGGCTCACCCGCAAAGCCGCGGAAATCCTCGGGCCGGACTTCGACCTTGAAGTCGTCGAAATGCACCACCGCTTGAAAAAGGACTCCCCAAGCGGCACCGCCAAACGGCTTGCCGAGATCCTCGCCGAGGTCCGCGAGCTCGAATACAACCGCGACGTGCGACACGGCCGCGAGGGGATCGTGGGCGAACGCACCCGCACGGAGATTGGCATGCACGCCGTGCGCGGCGGGGATGTCGTGGGGGATCACACGGTCCTCTTCGCCAACATCGGCGAACGCGTGGAGCTCACGCACAAAGCCTCCAGCCGGGACACTTTCGCGCGCGGGGCCGTCCGCGCCGCCAAGTGGGCGCAGGGACAGCCCGCCGGCCTCTACGACATGCAGGACGTGCTGGGGCTGCGGTAGGAAAGCACCATGTTTCTTTTCTCCCACGAAGGCACGAAGGCACGAAAAAGCGATTCTCGTTCCCAAACTCCATTTGGGAACGCCGTTGTCCTGGCAACTCTATTGCCTGGTCCACCAAGCGAGGCAAATGCGCCGTTGCAGACGGCCTTCTCCCCCAATCGAGTTGCGGGAGCAAGTGCGTTCCCAAATGGAGTTTGGGAACGAGGTGAAAGTTCCTCTCGCCTTCGTGGGAGGCAAAATAAAACCTGCAACCGGGAGGCGCCATGCGTTGCGGCATAGCGCTGGGCTCCAACCTCGGCGACCGGCTCGCGCATTTGCGCGCGGCGCAGGTTGCGGTTGGGCTTCTCCATCAAAGTCCGAATGCCGCGCCGCCGCTCGTCTCGCCGGTTTATGAAACCGAGCCGGTGGATTGCGCTCCGGGCACCGCGCCGTATCTCAACGCCGTGATGGAAATCGAATACGCCGGGGAACCCGAGACGCTGCTGGCCGCGCTCCAGCAGATCGAACGCGAAATGGGCCGCCCCGCCGACCACGGTCACAACACCCCTCGCACGCTTGACCTGGACCTCCTCTACGCGGGGGACATCGTGTTGCAATCCGACACGCTCACCCTCCCCCACCCCCGGCTCGCCGCCCGCCGCTTCGTGCTCCAGCCGCTGGCGGATATCCGGCCCGACCTGGTCCTGCCCGGGTTCGCGAAAACCGTCTCCGAACTGCTGGCTTGCCTGCCGCCCCACCCGCTGGTCAAACCGTTGGTAACTCCATGAAGACGCTCATTTATTCCGCTTGGACTTGTGCGCTCATAAGCGGCATGATTTTGCTGGCGACCAGCGCCATCACCTTTGTCCCTGCTGCACGGGCAGAAGCCAATATTTTCGCCTTGTGCGCCTTATTCTCACTCGTGTTTTGGGCTGCTCTGGCGTTCTTTTTGCAGTGGCGAAGCAAAAAATGGACTGTGGAACCTTCAAAAGCCCTGAAGGTTGCGGCCCTTGTTTTCGCCATGATTTATATGCTCGCGTTCCTCCTTTTTTTCCCATGAACACCCGCCTCACTCCTCTCCTCACCGCCAAGGCGCGCGGCCACAAGATCGCCGTGCTCACGGCTTACGACTACCCGACCGCCCGCCTGCTGGATGAAGCGGGCGTGGACGCGCTCCTCGTGGGCGATTCGCTCGGCATGGTCGTGCTCGGCTACCCGGACACCACGCACGTCACCATGGAGGAAATGCTCCACCACACCCGCGCCGTTGCACGGGGGACTCAGCGCGCCCCCATCGTCGCCGACCTCCCCATCCACAGCTACGACACCCCCGAGCAGGCTATCGCCAACTCACGCCGCCTCGTCGAGGCCGGGGCCGACGCCGTGAAACTCGAAGGCGGCGTGAGCCACGCGGCGCAGATCGCCGCCATCACCGGCGCGGGCATCCCGCTCGTCGGCCACATCGGCATGCTGCCCCAGAGCGTCCGCGAGGAAGGCGGCTACAAGATCAAGGGCAAAACCCCCGAGGCCGCGCAGCTCCTCATGGAAGACGCCCTCGCCGTGGAAGCCGCCGGCGCGTGTGCCGTCGTCATGGAACTGGTCAAACCCGAGGCCGCAAGCGCCATCACCGCCGCCCTGCGCATCCCCACCATCGGCATCGGCGCGGGCACGGATTGCGACGGCCAGGTGCTCGTCATCCACGATCTCGCGGGCCTCTTCCCGTGGTTCACGCCAAAGTTCGCCCAGCCGCTGGCCGCCGCCGGAGTCGCCATCCGCAGCGCCGCCGCCGCGTTCGTAGCCCAGGTGCATGGCACGACGGATGCCCCCGACCCGCGCTGAGAAACTTTCCCACACAAAGCCATATCC
>Ga0209697_10005117_pt1 | contig 16549 bp, 14 predicted proteins | sample AliMusrvi5mmetaG_FD_184115 | JGI IMG/M metagenome (GOLD analysis project Ga0209697, IMG submission 184115) | Freshwater lake bacterial and archeal communities from Alinen Mustajarvi, Finland, to study Microbial Dark Matter (Phase II) - Alinen... | ecosystem: Environmental > Aquatic > Freshwater...
GGGTTCGGAGGCGTTCACGCGCAGTGGACGTCCGTTGTAATCGTAATCGTTGAGGGCCTCAATGGCCGCATTCAACTGGGTTTGGTCGCCGAGAGTGACAAAAGCAAATCCCTTGGATTGCCCGGTTTCGCGGTCGGTGATGATTTTGACCCGTTCGACCGGTCCAAAAGCGGCAAAGAGACCAGTAACGTCTCCTTCAGTAGCAGTGTAGGGCAGATTGCCCACGTAGATGTCCATTGTTTTCAGTTCTAATAACGCCTTTCTTACCACACTTCCTTAGACCTTGGCGTCACAGATGAAACAAAGCGCGATGGCACAGCCAGTCGGCGTGCAATCGGCCCTCAGTTTGCCACTTGGCGGGCCGATGGCAAGAATTTTTTTCAAATTTCGCGCGGCGAGCGGCTCGAACCCTTGTATTGAAAGGGTTTCGCTCGAAAAAATTCTTGTTCTTTGCGACGAAAAAGCCTCCCCGGCGGACCGGGGAGGCTTGGGAATTGGCTTTCAGATTAGCCGAACGGATGCCTTAGAACCGGAAGTTGGCACCGAGCACGAAGCCGGCGAGGCCGGTGTTCTCGCTGTCTTGGCCGAAGTTACCGGCATGGTTGATGTTGGTGCTGAGTCCGCCCCACCATTGGCCTTCCACACCGGCGCGAATGTTCGCAGCAACATTGGCGAAGCAGAAGTCATATTGCAGGCCAATGCCGACTTCAGTGATGGAAACGACTCTGTCGGAAGTGGCCTTCGGGGTGCTGTACCAGTCAGTCACGCCATTGGTGGCCTGGTAATCGGAGAAGTTGTTATCGCTCGTTCCGAACACCACAGCTTCCTTGAGGGTAGCGTAGACGGAGAAGTTGGGGGCCAAGGTCCGGGTCGCGTCGATACCGACCACAATGCCGAGACCCGAGAAATCGCTCTTTGCGCCTTGGCTACCCACGATGTGAGTGTCGGCCGGCATTTTGATCCCGGCGACCGGTGTGTAAACACTGTCATACGCATATTGGCTGCTGTAGGACTCCTTGAATTCGGCCCAGCGCAGACCCACATACGGGGAAAGCGTAAACTTGTCCGAGGGCTTGAAGTTCTGGCCGATGACAAGGTCAAGATAGGACATGTCCAAACTGCCTTTGTCACGCAGCAACGAATTCACCGTGGGAGTTGGCGTCGTGTATTGAGTGTCAGAAAAAGATTGAGGAAGAGATTGCATGGAGTTGCCGGTCTGGTCGTACCACTGATTGGTTGCATCAGTGCCGAGCCAACTCTGGTTCAATGTATCCGTGTTGTAAGCAAAGTAGGTGGCCTTGACGAACAGACCATCGGCGAACTGGTAGCCGAGGGAGGCGCGCCAGCCGAAGTCATATTGGCTTTCCCGATAGCCGCCGCCGGATTGGAAGGGCTGAAGGGCCATGGCTTCGAGGCCAAGGGTGAATCCTTGTTCGGTATTGTTTTGCAGCGGGGCGGGAGCGACCGGAGCGGGGGTACCGGCAAAGAGCGGGGCCGCGGCGGTCAACAACAGTGTCAGGGTGTATTTTTTCATACGCGCCGAAACTATCCGAAGTGAGCCCGACTGTCAACGGAAAAGTGGAAAAAATTAAAGAAAAGTTGACATTCGTCGATATTTTATGAAATCGCCCGGTGGCGATACCTTGGAAGGAGGGGAAGAATGATGCGGCTGATTGGCTGCCGGGATTCGAACGGCGGGGTGGTTTGGAGCGGGCAAAGCCTCTCGGGTTGGGCAATCGGGTGCAAAGGGAGGAGGGAAAGGTAAGGCTCGGTGCCTGGCAAGACGGGTTCCGAGCAAGCGACCTTGTTCGGATTGGACGTGCGCAAGGCCGCGGGGTTGGCCTGGTTTCCGCCTCATGCCCAAGGCATCCCCGCTAAACAAAACTGCCGGGCAAGGTGCCCGGCAGTTGAAGGTGGATCGAATCAGTCTGGTGCAACGAGCGCCAGCTAATGTCGACCGGGAATAAGTCAGGGTCAGAACTTGTAGAGGAACGTCAGCAGGACCGATTGATTCCATGCGGAACCCACGTCCACGGAGGAATTACCCGAGTAGTATCCGTATCCGTAGCGGCTACCGATGTCCGAAAACGTCTGACTCGTGGTGCCCAGGAACTTGTAGGCGATGCCGAGTTCAATGTTTGGTGTGATCGCGTAGTTCAATCCCGCCACGCCTTGATAGGCAAAGGCAACGGCATCGGAATTGGAGTTTTCGAGGTCCAACCAAGAAACCGTAAGGCCCACGCCCGCGCCGAAATAGAGGTTGAGGCCGGGGTTGAGGGGAATGTTGTAAATCAGGTTGGCGAGGACCGGAATCTGCCAGAGATTGCCACTGACGCTGGTGCTGGGGGTGCCGAAATACGCCGTATCGAGACGCAGGTCATTGACACCATTCCAAATGAAGCCGGTTTCAAACTGGAGGGCGAAGTGTTCGCTCATGGCCCACTGGTAGCCAATATCAACGCGGATGCCCGTGTCGAACTGGAGCTTGGGATTGATAGCAGTACCAAAACCAAAGTCAGTGGTGATATCAAGGTCTTCTTCCCAGGCAGCACCCACGTTCAGGTACATGCCAGTGGAAACGCCTTGGGGGGCCGGTTGTGGAGCGGGAGCGACCGGAGCGGGGGTACCGGCAAAAAGCGGGGCCGCGGTCAACAGTAATGTTAGGGTGTACTTTTTCATACGCGCCTTGTATGCGGGCAAAACGACCGACTGTCAACCTAAAAATGAAAAAAATTAAGAATGGTTAATAATCTGTCGAGATTCTCCGGTACCCGGGCGGCATTGGCCCCAGCGGAAGGCGTGTCCTTTGAGGGGGGGGCGCCCGTTTTTGGTCATCCCGGAGGCAGCGGAGCGGGTCGCTCCAATTCGTAGCAAATCATCCGGTGCGGCAGCCCTGGCGGGCGGGATTGCACCCGGCGCGCGGTGAAAAGTTCGTTTAGAAGTCGAGGTAGATTTCGGTGCGGCGGTTGGCGCGGCGGCCGGCGGGGTCGTCGGCCCCGGAGGCGGTGACGTTTGGGCGGCGGGGTTGGCTGGCGCCCTTGGCGAAGGTGACGATCTGGGTGGGTGAGACGCCGGCAGCGCTTAGAAAGTCGCGAACGGTGGCGGCGCGGCGGGCGGAAAGCTGATTGTTGTAGGGTACGGTGCCAAGGGCGTCGGTGTGGCCGCTGAGGGTGATCTTCTTACCGGGATCGCTGCGAAGAATCTGGCTCACGATCTCCAATTGGCGGCGGGTGCGCGGGCTGATCAGATCTTCATCGAATTCGAAATAGAGGGCGAGGGTGTCGCCGCCCTGGGGGTTTTTGACCAGCGGGGAGTAATAGATGTCGCCGCCGGCGACGCGTTGGGCGTAATCGGCAAGGAGTTGGTCGAGATTGATTTCGGCGATGATCCAATTGGCGGGGGCAGGCGGTTGGCGCAGGGTAAGGGTGAACTGCGCGGATTGGGAGGCATCGGCGGTTTGGATGTTGGCAAGGTAGCCGACCGTATCGCCACGCTGAAACATGGCACGCAGGGGTTTGGTTTGGCGGAGTTGGTAGTTGCCTTCCTCAAAGAGGATGCAGAGGCCGGCGATTTTGGCATCGGAGATGGTCTTGGGATCGACGAAGGCCCGTGCCAGTTCGAAGTTTTGTTTGAGGACTGCCTGCAGAAAGGCATCGGCGACGCCGAGGGAATCGGCAACCAGGCCGCGGGGTTTGGCTTCCTCGGGAGGCGGGGGCAGGATGAGTTTGTCAACGGACCATTTGCCATTCGTGTTGCGGAGGTCGAGGAAGAGGTGATCGCCCCCGGCGGCGGCATCCTCAAGGTTGATCGACCAGCGGGTGAGGGCGTTGAGTTCGAGTTCGCCAACTTCGCGGACGCCGTTTTGCGGTTTGATTTTGAGCGGGTGGGTGGCGGCCAGGGCTTTAAGGGCTTCTACAGTCTTTGCGTCGCAGACGTCCTTACCAAGCAAACGGGCAAGACTGTCGTAGTCCCCGGTTTCGAGAGCTTTGGCGATGTCGTTGACAAGTTGGGCCGGATCCGCTTTGGCGACGCCGCTCGCGGGAGCCTCGGGAGCGGAAGGGGGCTTTTCAACGCCAACGCCGGGTTCATCGGGCCGAACCGCCGAATCGGCGGGCGGAGCGGGTTTGCCGGGGTCAGGGACAATGGCGGGCGCGTCCACGTGCGTTGGAGAGGCCTGAGGTGCGGGAGTGGCGGCAACCGAAGCGGGAAGCGGCGGTTGCGAGGGATTGAGCCGGCTCAGGATCCCCGAACGATGGATCAGCAAGGCAACCGCCGTTAGGGCAAGCACTGCGGCGAGAGCCAGAAAAACGTAGGGAAGTTTGGAGCGGTGCATGTGGTTGAAGCGAACGAACCGGATAAAAGCAGCCACCAGTTGAAATGCCAGCAACGCCGCTGGTATTTCATAGCGCCAAACATGCGCGGAATCTCCCCCGCTGCAAGCTTAATCTGTGAGCTTAATCCGCGAGCCGAAAATGCGGTGCCACGCGGGTGAATCGGTTGATGGGTCAAGGGCTCCCTTGTCCCAAATCTTAGGGACATGACAGCATTCGGATTTTGTCGCATATTCTCCTCGCCGCGGGGACAGCCCCGGTTTCATAAGGGATTGTGAAAGAACAAGAGGGGCCGCGCCGATGCGCGGCCACTTTTGTTTTTGGACCGGCCGGCTGCGCCCGGCGCTCCGTTAGAAATGGCCGCGCGCAATTCGTCAACTGGCGGGCGGGGACCCTACCCTCCTTGAGGCACTCACCCCCGATTGAGCCTTGCGTGCCACTGGCTTCAGGGCTAGGGTGGGCGCGTCATGAGAAACCTTTCGAGCTGGGCGTGGGCTGCCGCGTTGGTGTTAAGTGGGTTTTGCGGGCCGGTGTCGGCGGCCCCGGCGGCACCCGGCGGTCCCCGCGTCGATGTGAAAGTCGCGGTGACGGAGACGAACGACTATCACAATATCGCGGGATCCGCCGCACGCTCCAAGCAGCAAAGCCGCCAGTTGCGTGTGACGCTCGGCAACTGGGACAAGGTGCCGATCGCCGACGTGTCCGCGAAGTGGGTCATCTATGCCCGCAAGATGGACTCTAACAAAGTTGTGACGGTGAAACAAGGCACCGTGAAGACCAAGCTTGGGGCTCTCTCGACGATAACCGTCAAGAGCGACAAGGTCACAATGAAGGGCACCCCGAAGCACACGGTGGTCACCAAGAAGAACGTCAAAGGCAAGGTTCAATCCAGCTCCAAGAACAATCCCGCGACCGGCGAAGAGTATTATGGTTACTCGGTGGCGGTGTATGCCGGAACGGTTTTGATAGAGGAGATTTCCGACCCGGCGAGCCTGAAACCCAAGCAGAAATGATCCGGGCGCGGACTTGCCTTTCGCTGGGTCCTTATTGAAGGCCGAAGCATCATGAACGTCGAAATCCTCTCGCGCATCCAGTTTGCCTTCACGGCGGCTTTTCACTATCTCTATCCGCCGTTGACCATCGGGCTTGGGCTGTTGCTCGTGATGATGGAAGGCATGTGGCTGGCCACGCGCAATCCTCTCTATCACAACATGGCCCGCTTCTGGACCAGGATGTTCGGCCTGATCTTCGGGCTCGGTGTGGCCACCGGCATCGTGCTGGAATTCGAGTTCGGTACCAACTGGGCGACCTATTCACGCTTCGTCGGTGATATCTTCGGCAGCGCCCTGGCGGCGGAAGGGATTTTCGCGTTTTTCCTGGAATCCGGCTTCCTGGCGATCCTGCTTTTCGGTTGGGACAAGGTGGGACCGAAGCTGCATTTCTTCGCCACCTGCATGGTGGCCCTCGGCGCGCACTTCAGCGCGGTGTGGATCATCGTGGCCAATTCGTGGCAGCAGACGCCGGCTGGCTCCCATTTGGAAATTGGCGGCAAGGCCGTGGCCTTGGGTCATCGTTTCGAGCCCGCCGATCTGTGGCAGTCCCGCATGGTCATCGACGATTTCTGGGGCGTGGTGTTCAATCCGTCCTCAATGGACCGGCTCGGTCACACGCTCGTCGCCGCCTGGTCGGCCGGAGCGTTTCTGGTCATCAGCGTGGCCGCATTCTATCTGCTGCGGCGGCGCCATGTCGGTTTTGCCGCGGCCTCGCTCAAGTTCGGCCTGGTGCTGGCACTCGCCAGTTCCCTGCTGTCGCTGGTCACCGGCCATGGCTCGGCCGTCGGCGTGGCCGTCAACCAACCGTCGAAGCTGGCGGCCATGGAAGGCCTTTGGCAAACCGGCCCGCAGGCCCCGCTGCATCCGTTCGGCTGGGTGGACGTGTCTAACAAACACACGTCGGGGCCGGCGATTCCGGCTGGGCTCAGCCTGTTGGTCGGGGGCAGCCGGGACCACCAGGTCACCGGCTTGAATGACATCGCGCCGGACTTGCTGCCGCCGGTGCAGGCGACCTTCCAGTTTTTCCATCTGATGGTGGCGATCGGCTTCAGCTTGATTGCCTTGTCGCTGTGGGGCGCGTGGTTGTGGTGGCGGGACACACTGGCCGAGCCGGGGAATTTGGCAACGAGATGGTTTCTGCGGGTGGCGGTTCCCGCGGTGTTGCTCCCGCAGATTGCCAATCAAGCCGGATGGTTCACCGCGGAGATCGGCCGCCAACCCTGGATCGTCTGGGGCTACCTGCGCACCAGCGAGGGGCTTTCGGCCGTGGTCAAGGCCAATCAGGTGATCGCCTCGCTGATCGGCTTCGGCCTGATCTATCTGTTATTGTTCGCGTTGTTCCTGTTCCTGCTCAACCGCAAGATCCAACATGGTCCGGAGCCGGTGGAGGAAAGCCACGAGCTGCCGGATGGCTGGATCAGGCAGAGCCGGGCCTAACTTAACATTGTCATGGATTACAATCTTCTCTGGTTTGTATTGGTGGGTGTGTTGTTTTCCGGCTACGCGATGCTGGACGGCTTCGATCTGGGCGTGGGCACCCTCATTCTCGGCATCAAGGATGATCACGAGCGGCGCCTGTTCTACAATGCGATCGGGCCGGTGTGGGACGGCAACGAGGTGTGGCTGGTCACCGGCGGCGGGGCGCTGTTTGCGGCGTTCCCTGCGGTGTATGCGACGGTTTTCTCGGGATTCTATCTGGCGTTCATGCTGTTGTTGTTCGCGCTGATTTTCCGCGCCGTGGCCATCGAGTTCCGCAGCAAGGAACCCTGGCCTTGGTGGCGCCGCTGGTGGGACCGCGGGTTCTTCGCCGGCAGCACCAGCGCCGCCCTGCTCATCGGCGTGGCCATGGGCAACATCGTGTGGGGAATCCCGCTCGACTCAAAAGGCGAGTTCGCCGGCTCCTTCCCCGGCCTGCTGCATCCCTACGCCCTGCTCATGGGCCTGACCACCGTGGCGCTCTTCATGATGCACGGCGCGTTCTATCTCCACCTCAAGACCGAGGGCCCCTTGCAGGCCCGCGTGCGCGAATGGCTCAACCCGCTTATCATCACCTTTATCGTCTGTTATGCGCTGACCACGTTGGCCACCTTGCTCTATGTGCCGCGCATGACCCATATCCTGCGCGAACAACCGGCGCTCTTTGCCGTGGTGGTCCTGCTGGTGCTCGCCATCGCCAATCTGCCGCGGGAAATCCACCGCGGCCGCGACTGGGCCGCGTTTCTCAGCTCCTGCGCCACGATGCTGTTGCTGATGGCCTTGTTCGGGCTCGGGATGTTCCCCCACATGGTGTACTCGATGCCCGATCCCGCCCACTCCCTAACAGTCTATAACGCCGCTTCCACGGTCAAGACGCTCAAGATCATGACGATTATCGCCGCCATCGGCGTGCCCGTCGTTCTCACCTATACCGTCACCGTGTATTATATCTTCCGCGGCAAGGTGAAACTCGGCAAGGACAGCTATTGAGTCTGTCAGATCCATTCCCAGAATTCAGGCCGGGTCCGGCGCGGGCGCTGCCGGGGGTGGCGCGGCGTGATCGGCACGGCGGTCCACGATTCGGATCAGGTACAGATAGAACAGGGTGCCTATCAGATAGAGCGCCGAGGTTGTCAGGAATATCTGCCAGTACGGCAGATCGCGGGAGCGGAGGAGTTGGAACACGCGCGCGGCCAGCCACCAGGAGCCGCTCCAGACGGCGCCGTTGCAGGCGCTCATCAGTTCGCGGTTGCGCTCACCGACGTAAGTCATGGTGAGTTCGCTGATGGATGGGCCTGCCATGCTCATCAGCGGTTGGCGGACGACGAAACAAAGCACGGCCACTGGCAACGCCCAGGCGGCGTGTTTCCACAGCTCGGTGAAGCCCATGGTGGCGAGCAGGATGACGGCGACGCTTTGCACGCCGATGATGGCGCCGCGCCAACCGAAGCGGCGGCGGACTTCCGGCACGATCAAGCCGGCGATGAGGACCAGCACGTTGCTCGCCGAGCCCAAGGCGGAAAAGCGAGCCGCGCTCAAATGAAACACACTGTCGAAAAACAGGTTGAGAAACTGGATGCTCAGGCCGGCGCCGGTGGCGATGCAGAGGGTGGGCAGCAGGGTGTGGAGGAGCACCGGCAGGTCGCCGCGATGCACATGCAACCAGTGCGGCGGGGCTTGGACCGCGGTACCTGGATCCGGCAACCGGGCGAACAAGAAGGGCGCGCCAAACCCCGCCAGCGTCAGCAATAACAGGGTGGAGTATTCATTGAAAACGACCTGCAGGCCGCCCACATCAATGCTGCCAATCCCCTGCAGGACACTGGCCACCAGGCCGCCGCAAATGCTCGCCGCCGCCCAGGTGGCAAACAGCAGGCTGATCGCCTCGCTGGCCTGATGGGTCGGTGCCAGCCGCATGGCCATCGGCAGGTTGGCGACGTTGAGGATGAGAGTGGCGAAGCCCATCGCGAGGAAGCAGGCCGAGGCGGCGGTCATGGCGCCGCAGCGCACGGTTTCCAGCGCAGCCAGGGCCATCAGCGGAAACAGCGTGGCCCCGAGGATCAGCGGCCAGCGCAGCGGCCGACCGCGCAACCACAAGCCGGCCGGAATGGCCAGGAAAAAGGTGGCGACAAAGCGCTGCGACGTGAGCGCGGCGATGCTTGGATCGTCCAAGCCGCGGTGTTTGAGAAACAGGTTGAGCAGCAGAAACTGCGCGGTCTGGATCAGGTTGATCAGAAACTGGCCGGCGGCAAACACATGCACGCCCCGTGGCAGGGCGCGGTATCTTTCCAACCAGGCGGGCAGACGCGGCATCGGGGAAGGCCTCAGCGGGCCGGGGTGGCTGGGACTTGGCGGCCGCGACCCGCGGCGGCGGCATCACTCTGTGGAGGAACTTGGCAGATGGGGCATGGCATGAGGCGGCAAGGGGCTGGTTAGATGAGGGGTCGCGCAGGCACGGCGAAAGCCTGCCCGCGCGACCCTGCGGCGTCAAGGCCGCACCGTGGTAGTCAGCACGGTTCGCGGTGCGCGCTTACGCAAAAGGTCAGCGGAAGAATGAAGCCGCTGCTCTTGCGCTCGCCATCGACTGGCCGGCTGAAGTGGCGCTACGTACCCGCCCGCACGGCATCGAGAATGGCGTGATGCACGTCGGTTGCGTTCGCGACCGGCCAGTCCGAACCTAACAAAACAGGGTGTTCCTCCTCCGGCACCTGGTCGCGTCCGTGCGAGCCGCGAATCCGCGAGGCATCCAGTGGAATGACTTCAAGAAGGGCGCGCAGGCCGAGTTTTTTCCGCAGCAGGAAGCCGGCGATCCTCAGCTTCGGGAAAGCGATCGCCGGATCTAGCAACAGCTCGCAGGGGTCGTAGCCCGGCTTGCGATGGATGTCGATGGTGCGGGCGTAATCCGGTGCCAGCGCGTCGTCGTCCCAGAAGTAATAGGTGAACCAAGTGTCCGCCGCGGCGATGGCGATGAAGTCGCCGGCGCGTTCGGTGGCGATGCCCGCACCCCAGGCTTCAGCGGGACAGCGGACCTCGGCGATGCCCGGCGTGTTTTCTAACAACCAACTCACGGCGGGGCGGACGGCGGGATCGTTCACATAGACATGGGCGATCTGGTGGTCGGCGATGGCGAAGGCGCGGGAGCCGCCGCAATCGAGCGTCTCGCGGCCGCGCTCGTCCTTGAGTTGCAGCCAGCCGTGTTGGCGGAACAAGCGGTTGAGGTGGAGCGGGCGGCTGACCGGGGAGATGCCGTATTCGGAGAGCACCAGCACGCGGATGTTACGAGACTCGTAGTAGTGGATCAGGTCGCTGGCGACGCGGTCGATTGCTGCCAACTCGGCGGGGATTTCGGGGGCCTGCGGGCCGAATTTTTGCAGCGGATAATCGAGGTGCGGCAGATAGACCAGGCTGAGGGTGGGCGCGCGGGTGTCCTCGATCCATTTGGCCGAGGCGGCGATCCACTCGGAGGAGGCGATGCCCGCCGCAGGCCCCCAGAACGCGGGAAACGGGAATTCGCCGAGCGCCCGCTTGAGGTCGTCGCGCAGCAGCATCGGCTGGGTGTGGATGTCGAACACCTTGCATCCGTCTGCCGGATAGAGCGGCCGCGGGGTGATGGAAAAGTCCGCCGTGGAATACATGTTATACCACCAGAACAGCTTGGCGCAGGTGAAGCCGGGGATGTCGCGGCGCAGGATGTCCCAGAGTTTCTCGCCGCGCACCAGGTGGTTGCTTTGTTTCCAAAACCGCACTTCGGCGGATTCGCGGTCATACCAGCCGTTGCCCACGATCCCATGCGCGGCCGGAGCGGTGCCGGTGAGAATCGAGGATTGCGCCGTGCAAGTGAGTGCCGGAAACTCCGGGGCGTGGGATTGCAGGCCATGCTGCGCCGCAAACGCCGTCAGCCCCGGCAGATGCGGCCCTAGCAGCGAGCGGGACAGTCCCACCAAATTGATGACGGCAACACGCATGGCGGGGACAGTCTGCCACAGCCGCTCCGCCATGGGAAGCACTTCACAAGCCCAACTGCCTGGCCGCCTGCAGGGTGTTTTTCATCAGCATGGCGATGGTCATCGGACCCACCCCACCGGGAACCGGGGTGATGGCCGCACACAACGGCGCGACTTCCTGATAGGCCACGTCGCCGGTCAGACGATAGCCGGATTTTTTCGCGGGATCGGCCACCCGGTTGATGCCGACGTCAATGACGACCGCGCCGGGTTTGATCCAGCCGGCCCTGACCAGTTCGGGGCGACCGACGGCGGCAATGAGAATGTCGGCGCGGCGGCAGATGGCGGGCAGATCGCGCGAGCGGGAATGGGCGATGGTGACGGTGGCGTTGGAAGCCTTCGAGACCAGCAGCAGGGCCACGGGCTTGCCGACGATCATGCTGCGGCCGATGATCACCGCTTCCGCGCCGGCGGTGGCGATGGCGGCCGATTCTAACAATTTCATGCAACCGGCGGGGGTGCAGGGGACAAAGCCGGAGGGATCCTCCAACACGAGTTTGGCGACGTTTTCCGGATGGAATCCATCGACGTCCTTGCGGGGATCGATGGCGCGAATGATGGCGGCTTCGTCGATGTGCTTGGGCGGCGGGGACTGGACGAGGATGCCGTGAATGGCGGGATCGGTGTTGAGGCCGCGCACCACGTCGAGCAATTCCTGTTGGGTGGTGGTGGCGGGGAGTTCGGTTTTGCGCGAATGAAACCCCAGCTCGGCGCAGGTGCGGGCCTTCGATCCGACATAGACTTGCGAGGCCGGATCCCCGCCGACGAGCACGACGGCCAATCCAGGGGTGATGCCGCGGGCTTGCAGCGCGGCGGCTTCGGCGCGACACTCTTCGAGCAGGGCGGCGGCGAGGGCTTTTCCATCAAGGATGCGGGGCGGGTTCATGGCGGCTGGCCAGTGCATAGCGCAATCGACAGCGCCGGGGAAAGCACTAAATCGGAAGCACGAAATTCGAAGCAAAACGCTTCCTGCCGCAGAATCCACGTGCCCTATACCAGCCCGTCGTCCAGGTCATCCACGCCGGCGAGGAGTGCCGCTTCGATGCGCTCGCGTTCCGCCTCAAAGGCCGCCGCATCCGCCGTCGGTGCCACGATGAGCGGACTATCAAAGATGACATGGACGCGGCTGAAGGGCTTGGGAACGACGAAGCGGTCCCAGGTGCGCAAGCGCCACGCCGCGGAAAAGCGCACGTGAATGGGAATGATCGGCGTGTGCGTGGCCTCGGCGATCTTGACCAGGCCCGGGTGAAACACATAGCGGGGACCCCGCGGGCCGTCCGGCGTCACGCAAACATCGAACCCCCCGCCAATGGCGCGTTTCATCCCGACCAGCGCGGCCACCGCCCGCCGCGATGAGGAGCCGCGCACCGCCGAGAACCCGAACACCGCCATCGCACGGGCGACCATGGCACCATCGTTGCTGGCGCTGGTGAGCACCACGGACTTGCGCAAGTGACCGCAGAGACGGTGCCAGGCCGATGGCACGGTGAAAAACCGGTTGTGCCACAGCGCATAGATCACCGGTGCCGGCAGGGTGCCCGGCGTGCCGATGCCGCAGCGGTCCTCAATCTCAAAACGCAGGGTCAGGGCGGTTAGTTTCATCACCCAGCCGATCAGGTGACCGAGCAGGACTGCCTTGCGGTTTTCGCGGATTTCATGGCGCCGATGTCCCGGAGCGCGGACCTCGGCCCGTACCTCCTCACCGGTTGCATTGTCCATGGGGTCGCTCATCAGCTATCAAACTTTCCTCGGTTCCGCCAAACCCTGCCCGTCGGCACGCGCGGCATCCTCCGCCCGAACAGCCGCTTTGACAAGCCCTCCGTGCCAAACCCTCCGTGCCAAGCCCGCGGTTCTGGCTGTCGGTTCTGGCTTGCACCCCGCAGAAATCCAATTAGACTGGGGACATGTCCGAAACATCCAGCACATTGCCCGATTATTTGCACGAGGAAATCCTGCTTCATCCCGAAAGGCGGCGCTTTCCCGCCTTCGATCTGAAGCGTTTGTTGGGCCAGGTATTCGCACCCACACAGGATTGTCGGGTGTGCATCCTGATCGATTTCGCGGAGCCGGCGTCGATGATCAAGGACTTCGCCTTTCTCCAACACGAAGGCTTTCCGGTCCAAAAGCGCGCCCATGAGCATTTCTACAGCGGCCTGCGTGCCGGCGTGATGCGCGACCTCGGCATGAGCGGCGGCGAAATGTTCGCCTATCAAGTCACTGGCGGCTCCAACCTCGACCTCGATGATGCCGTCTGGGACAGCCACGGCGAGCTGCTCTCCTTCGACCGTGATATCTATCCGCACTACAACCTCATTCTCTGCATCTCCACCTTCTCTGCCACCGCGCCCTTGACCGCGAAAGCCAGGCAGTTCGGCTTCCGCGGCGCCACGATGCACGGGCTCAACGACATTATCCTGCATTCCGGCCTCGCCGTGGATTACAACGAAGTCTCGCGCGATGCCGAGAAACTCCGCCGCGCCCTCACCCGCGCCGACGAAATCGAAATCGACTTCGAATTGGAAAACGGCCGCGTTCTAACCGCCTGGCTGGGCCTGGCCGGCCAGGAGGCCCAGAAGTCCCACGGCTTGTGCCTCGGCACCACGCCGGACATCGCCAACCTCCCCGCCGGCGAGGTGTATTTCGTGCCGAGCGATGCCCGCGGCCAGTTCCCGATGAAATACGAGGACGGCACGCTCGGCCTGCTCGACGTCAAGGATCGCTGCATCCATCGCGCCACCCTGATTGCCGGCAATCAGGCCACCATCGATGCCCACAACGCCCGTCTGCTGGATGATCCCATGACCGGCACCCTCGGCGAACTCGGCTTCGGCACCCAGGTCCTGCCCGTGTCCTATGCCGACATCCAGGACGAGAAAGTGTTAGGAACCTGCCACATGGCCACCGGCCGCGATGACCATCTCGGCGGCGACATCGTGCCAGCCATGTTCAAGAAGCACGAAAACTCGACTCACGACGACATCCTCTTCGCGCCCCACAAGACGCCGAATTTCAACATTCGCCAAGTCCGCATGAAACGCGGCGAGCAACACGAGATTCTCATCGAGAATTTCCGCCCCTCGCCTTACCTGATGGATGCGTTGCGTCTCGCGTGAACCATCATGAAAAAAGTATTTCTCGCGGTGGACTTGGGGGCGGGCAGCGGCCGGGTGATGGCCGCCAAGACGGATTTCACGAGAATCTACCTCGAAGAGGTGCATCGCTTCGACAACCCGGGAACCGATCTGCCAGGCGGCTCGTTCTGGAATGCCATCGGCTTGTACCGTGAAATCCTCGAAGGCCTGCGCCGCGCGGCCGAACGCTATGGCGAGCGCATCGTCTCCATCGGAATCGACACCTGGGGCTGTGACTTCGGGTTGCTCGATGACCGTGGCGAATTGTTAGGCATGCCGCACCAATACCGCGACCCTCGCTTCGAGGGGATGGCGGAGGTGATGCACGGGCTGCTGCCGGAAGCCCAAATCTATCAGCACACCGGAATCAAGACTTGTTTTTACAACAGCTCGCTGCACCTGCTGGCCGAGGTTCGCAGGCACGGCCCGGCCCTCGCCAATGCCAGCCGCTTGTTGTTCATGCCGGATTTGCTGGCGTATTGGCTGACCGGCCGGCAGGCGGTGGAGCGGACGATCGCCTCGACCTCACAATTGTTAGACCCGCGGACGGGCGATTGGGCGTGGGAGGTGATCGCGGCGCTGGGCCTGCCCAAGGCGATCTTCGGCGAGGTGGTGGCACCCGGCACCGCGCTGGGCCCGCTGCGAGACGAGGTGGCGGCCATTACCGGCGCTGCCGGGATTCCGGTGCTGGCCACCGCCTGCCACGATACCGCCTCGGCCGTGGCCGGCATCCCGATGAGCGGGGACGACAATTTGTGGCTGTCGTCGGGCACCTGGTCGATCATGGGAATCGAGGCGGAACATCCGATCACCGATGAGCAGGCGTTTGCGGCGGGCTTCTGCAATGAACTCGGCGTGGCCGGTACGGTGCGGTTCCTGAAAAACATTTGCGGGCAGTGGCTGATCCAGGAGTGCAAACGCCAGTGGGCTCTCGATGGCGAGGATCTCGATTACGCCGGCATCGACGAACTCGCCAAAGAAGCCGAACCCTTCACCGCCTTCATCGATCCGGATGACCCCGGCTTTGCCAGCCCGGGCGGCATGCCGGATAAAATCCGCTCCTTTTGCAAACTCAGCGGCCAAACCGTGCCAATCAAAAAAGGCACGGTCCTGCGGGTGGCCACGGAATCAATCGCCCTGAAGTACCGCGTCGTTTATGATCGCCTTTGCGCCCTGACAGGCCGGCGTTTCGCACGCCTGCATGCGGGCGGCGGCGGCATCAAAAACGAATTGCTGAGCCAGGCCACGGCGAATGCGCTTGGCATCGAGGTGATCGCCGGTCCGGTGGAAGCGACCTCTTGCGGCAACCTGATCACCCAGATGATCGGCACCGGCCATCTGCCGGACTATCAGGCCGGCCGCGAGTTGATCCGCAAGTCGTTTGATTTCCGCAGCTTCACACCGATCCATACCGAAGCTTGGGAGCTGGCATACGCGCGGTTCTTGAGTGTGCTGGAGAAGACGCAAGGGTGAGCGAATTCACGGGTGTCCGGTGAAATTGAATTCGAATTTATTGAAGGCATTCTAAATGAGTCGATTAGGGACAAAAAAGCGTGTGACGGATTTGAACTTCGCGGCGGCATTTCCCGGAATTTCCGGCCATGAACTCCGGCCGCTTCGCGTATAAAGGGACAGAGAAATAATCACGAGCGCTACACCTACCGGATGCACGATCTGGGGGAGTTCATGAAGACGCTGCTGGCGCGCTTCACGCGGTGGTTCAACACGCGGCACGAGCGCAGCGGCACGCTGTGGGAGAGCCGCTTCAAGTGAGGTGAAGGTGCTGAGGAAAGGCATGAAGAAGGAAGATGTGGAAGCGGAGTTGGCATTGCTGGAGCGGAGCCGGGACGTGGCGATGGGCCGAATGCTGCGGTGCCGGGTGAGGTATTTCACGGATGGGGCGGTGATTGGGAGTCGGGAGTTTGTGAATGGGGTATTCACGAGGTGTCGGGATCGCTTCGGCGGGAAGCGTAAGGATGGAGCGAGGAAAATGCGGGGCAGCAGCGCGGCGGCGGCAGGACGATTGTGGAGCGTGCGGGACTTGCGGAAGGATATCGGCTAGGAGGCGGGTCATGTGGAGTGGTCCTCACGGCGAGACGCCGTGGACACGGCCTGCGGCGTGGACGCCGCAGCCACGCTTGCGGAGCCTCGTCCACAAGGATGCCAGCATGACAATGGAAACGGGCGAGAAATCCGGCTCCAGCCGACCAAAAATCACCTTCCGGGAGCTTTTTCCCTTTGCCGGTCCGCCCCGACTGCCTTTACTGTGGATGCAACGAGCGAGCCCCCGCCTGCCAATGCCCAGCCAGCCAGTCCCCATGCAACAAGATGACCCCATCCTCGTTACCGGCGCCGCCGGCATGATTGGCAGTGCCTTGGTCTGGGCGCTCAACCGCCAGGGCTGCACCAATCTCATTCTCACCGACCGCCTCGGCACGAGTGTGAAATGGCGCAACCTCGTGCCGCTGCGCTTCACCGAGTATCTGGACGCCGACCAACTCTGGGATCAACTCGAGACCCCGGCCCTCGCCGCGGTCCGCTGGGTTTTCCACCTC
>Ga0209697_10005118_pt1 | contig 16547 bp, 13 predicted proteins | sample AliMusrvi5mmetaG_FD_184115 | JGI IMG/M metagenome (GOLD analysis project Ga0209697, IMG submission 184115) | Freshwater lake bacterial and archeal communities from Alinen Mustajarvi, Finland, to study Microbial Dark Matter (Phase II) - Alinen... | ecosystem: Environmental > Aquatic > Freshwater...
CCCGTACCGGCTATGTGTCCACATGTTCGTTATGTGGGCACATAGCGCGATGCGCAAAGCACACACATCAGATCCAGCGCAAAATCAACGTGGCCGGGACCAGACGCTTACGCTGCTTCTCGTGGTGCTTGCTGTGCTTGGTGGTTTTGCTGGAGTGCCGTGCGTAGCCAATTGATGACGGGTGCTGGGATGATGAGGTCGCGCAGCGCGCTGGTGAGTTCCGCGGAGACGGGCGCAGTGTCGAAGAAGTGCTCCATTGGTTCCTTGCGCTGGCGGACAAAGTCGCGGCATCTTCCGGCGCGATCCCGTTCGGTTTCGTGTCTATCAAACCGAGCCCGGCGCGCTATCCAATGTCAAAGGCATAAGTCCGGCGCTTCGAGGAACCGCCTTTTCGCGGCTAGAAGAACTCCACGTTCTCCTCAAACTTTCCGACAACCTCTGGCAGCGCGCACGCTTGTCCAGCGGTCAGTTCGGCTAGCACCACTCCAGCCTCGACGGACACAGAACTTGAATGTACATCCAGTTCAGCCTGCATGGTGTAGTGGTCCGCAAAACTGCCAAGCTGACTGACGGCCACGTCCGTGCCGGCGCTCGGTGAACTGGATTCACACTGTTGTTCACCGACCGACTTGAGCAACTTCCTGGCGCGGTCAATGGAGGCAGCGAAGAGCACACCGACGGCGAAGCTATCGCGGGTGGCATTCAGTTCATCGTGCAGACGCGCACCATGTGCGACGATTTGGGCAATCTTAGCGAAGTCCCGCTCACTAGAGGAACGGAGGTCACTGACAGCCGTCCTCATCCCATCCAAAGAGCCTCTTTCCATAGTGGCCTCACCGGAGTGTGTTCCGGAAAGCAGCGCTGCGGAGTGGCTCATCTGATCCAGCGCCTCAACAAGGGATTCGGATCGTGCTCTGGACTCAAGCGCCTGGCTCTGCATCGTGCCGGCGAGAACACCGATCGAGTCGCCTTGCTTACCGAGGTGAGCCGCGCTGATGCTCGCGTTCAGTGCCATTCGGTGCATTTGGATTTCAATTGTGGCGATATCCTCAATCGACTCTCGCATCATGCCGATTGTCCCCCCCAACCCACTACTAGCGGTCCGAGTGGCCGATTCCACGATTGCGCAGTGGTTAAGACTGGCGAGCCCGGCGTTGCACCCGCGATCCATCTGCTGGAACAGCGAGTCCTTCTCTTGCCCGGAGAGGCGCGCCAAAGTGCGGCTTTGAGAGGCCACCTCCAGTACATTCCTCGCCAGCTCGTCGAGATTTCGCGTAACGGATGCGGCGGACGCGGCAAATCTCCCTCCAGCGTCCGCGAGTTGCGCAGATTGCACGGCGAGGATCTGGACTACGCCTGGCTGATACCGGGGAATGCTGCTACCGTCCCCAGCCGAATCAGAGCAAAGCCGCCGCAGGACGTCAATCACGTGCTCAACTTGCTGTCGCGTCAGGTCGTGGAATTGAATCGAAACGATCAGTTTCTTGAACGCTTCCAGAATCGCTTCAGTTTGCGCACTCATCAGAACCGAGGAATCGTGAGAGGCGGTCTGAGCCACGCAGAAAGATTGAAACGAGGCGAGGCTGGTCAACACTCCCGCAATGACTGCGGGCAGATCCTCTGCCTGGCCTGCCTCCAGAGTGGCAATGTCGCGTATGGCCCCCTCGATTGGAGAGAAGAGCAGCACTGTTGCGTCCACCGCGTTCTCGACCCTATCCTGCACGCTCTCTGCGAGCAGTTTCACGTCTTCGGCGAGGCTTCCGAATTCAGTCCCGGCAGCGCCGAGTCGCGCCGTTTCGATCAGCGTCAAAACACCGAGCGTGCGTATGATTGCAATAGTCCCTGCAAAACCTGACAGCGTCTGTTTCAGATGTCGCGCCTTCTCTCGCATGCTAGCCAGCGCATCGCCACGCTCCGCATACCGTGCCTGCATTTCGATTGAACGATCTAGGGCGTTGCTCAGCGCTTCGGTGGCCAGTCGCCCGTAGCTCTCTGCATGCGATTCCACCAACGCCGCCAGCTCCGTCAAGATTTGGTTCGCCGATTCGATGAAGTCGGATAGCTGCCCGCCTATTCTCAGGAAATCCTGTTCAGTGCTGCGATTGAGCAGATCAAGTTCCGCGATGACCTGCGCCAGAGTATCGGTCACGTCGGACCCAGGTGATTCACCCTCCGCTTCGTTTTTGCGGACACTTAATGCGAAACGGAATGAGCGCGCGCCAGCCCATAGCACACCCCAAAGCCAGGCCTTGAACCGCCTGGATCTCACGGGAATTTCGGCGGTGTCGTCGTGTGGTTCGCATACCTTCATTCGGATATTTCCAGGCTGTGGCATTCCAGCGCATTCAGCACTAGGACCACGCGACCATCTCCCATGATTGCGGCACCCTGGAACTCCCTGCATCTTTCCAGCCCGCCAGCTAGAGGTTTCACCAATACTTCGATTTCGCTCAGGAACTTATCGACTACAAGACCGTATTTCACTGTGCCCGCTTCGACAATTGCGATAGACAGATCGGGCGTCCGTTCAGGAGGCAAGCCCAGTATTTCCGCCAGGTTGAAGATCCTGTAGGTTGTGCCGCGAATGTGCGCGAGTGTGAGCCCGCGATACGTGTGCGCTTCTTCCAGCGGCAACTTCACCATGTCTCGGATGTTGCTCAGGGGCAGGATGTACTCCTGCGAGCCTGCGCGCAGCAATACACCCCTCGAAACCATCAGACTAGTCGGTAACTTGATAAGAAAGCAAGAGCCTTGGCTTGGCGTGGAATAGATCTGGATAGTTCCCTGGAGGTTTGCAATGTTGCTACGAACGACGTCCATCCCGACGCCGCGGCCGGAAACCTCGGTGACCTTTACAGCAGTGGTGAGCCCAGGGAGAAACACCAACTGGAATGCGGTTTGGTCACTCATAGTCGTCGCCGTTTCCCTCGTGATTAGGCCCTTCTCGATGGCCTTACACTTCAATGCCTGTGCGTCCAAACCGCTCCCATCGTCTCTGACCTCAATCGCTACGCCTCCTGCCTGACCAAGTGCGGTGAGAGTAAGGCGGCCGGACGGGTCTTTTCCTCGCGCCCGGCGCACCTCCGGAAGCTCGATCCCGTGATCAACGGCATTGCGAATCAAGTGCACAAGCGGATCGCCAATCTGCTCGAGAATCGTCTTGTCCATCTCGAGCCCTTCACCTTCAATGACGAGTTGTACCTCCTTCCCCAACGATCGTGCGAGATCGCGCACGAGGCGCGGGAATCTCTGAAAGACGGTCCTCACCGGCAGCATTCGAATCGACATGACGCTGGTCTGGAGTTCGTCGGCGATTCGCGAGATATTCGAACCTGCCTCTTTCAATTCGTTCGCCACGGCTGCGCCGTTGGCGCCTTCGTTGAGCTTCTGAACGAGCAACGGAAATGCCCCGCGGGCAACCAGCAATTCTCCAACAACCCGCATCAGCCGGTCCAGCTTGATCTGATCGATTCGGATCGTCGAAGGAGGCGGCGTGCTAGGTCGTTCTCCCTGACTAGTTGTGATGGGCTTGTCTCGCGCAGGAGGCGAGTCGACGCGCACTACTTCGCACTTAAGCGGCGTACATTCCATCACCGAACAAGTCGCCCGAAAGGCGTCTTGGAGTGCCGAGCGTCCGTGAACTCCCAGGGCGTCGCCCGTGCTCATTGCCGCGTTGAGTATTCGGAGTTGTTGTGCCAATGGTCCTTCAAGGTCATCGCGGCCCTGATATTGCGCAGCAGCAGCCATGGTCTTTAGGCCGCGCAGGTACGTTTCGAGTATGGGTCGGGACGCTTCGCCATCCTCTTCCATCCGGCGGAAGCAACCCTCGATGATCTCGATGAATTGCGAAGTGGTGTTGACAAAGGCAGCGGTTCGAACATCCAAGCCCTTTGGGTCGGGCATGGCACTAGCTTCAACAGGAAAGCGCGCCAGCAGCGCAACCCCAACTTCCGGCGTGGCCGCATCATGAGCAAAACTTGCCAATAGGCTCCGGGTTGAGCGGCAGATCTCAAGCGCCGCGAGAATCGAAGCCACTGGCGGCGAGCCAGCAGCCATGCCCAGGAATGGATCGAGAAGCGACTCCATATCGTTGGCGAGTTGCATCAGCAGTATCAGCGGGTGGCCGGCTTTGAGAGATTCAATGTTGATGAGCCTTAGTACCTTGCTCGCGTTCCCTTTTAGGACGGAGGCGCTTCGCAGTAACGAGTCAAGATTCTCTCTGGAGCCCGGGTCGCGTGCCAACACCAGTGAGTCGGTTTCAATCTTATCCAGACATTGGTCGGAGTCGATTGTAAACTGCTGGAACGTCTCCGCTGGTACGGAGTCAAACAATGCCACCGCCGAGGCTTGATCCTCAAGTAAGCGAATGCGCAGTTCACAATCGGCTTCAACGAACACGAAAACACCTCGGATAGCGGCCTGATCGCAATCCGTCACAAGCAAGATTTCCCACCACAAATAGCAGTGCTCGGACTCGATCTCTTCAATTGGCGGTACCTGGTCCGTGTGCGCGGTAATGTGCGCCCAGCCTAGTTCCCTCAATTCATCGAGTAGCGTAATCGGGTCAGCGCCGCTATAAAACAACTCACGACTGGGCTTGAAAACAACTTCAAACACGGCGCGACGCTCAGTCGCGGGCGCCGATTCGGGCCGCAATTCCTCGTTCTCCCAGTCAGGAACGGGCAACATCTCCGCAAACGCCCGAGTCACCTCCAACTCTCCACTGACGGTCACACCCTCCACAGAATCCGCGAGGATCTGGCGGATGACGTCGCACGCCCTGAGCCCACAATCAATCAGTTCTGGTGTGACGGCCAGGCGGCCTTCGCGCGCCAGGTTGAATGCCTCCTCCATGTTGTGAGCGAACCGGGCGAGGCGGGCGAAACCGGCCGTTGCACCTGATCCCTTGATCGTGTGAATAGCCCTGAAGATTCGATGAACCAGTGACGAGTCGCCTGGTTCCGCTTCCTGGGCCAATAGTGCAGAATCAAGCTCGGTGAGTAGGTCCACAGCCTCGGCCCTGAACGCGACCCGCATCTGCTCAAGCACGTCTACTGACATTGAGTGCCGCCTAGATTGAGTCCCCCTGCGTCCGGCATCAGCGAACGACCTTCTTGACGACCGCTAACAACTGGTCCGGATTGAAGGGCTTCACGATCCACGCAGTCGCGCCGGCGGCTTTGCCCAGTTGCTTCTTTTCTGGATTAGATTCACTGGTCAATAAAACCACGGGAACGAATCTGTAATCGGGCATTGCCCGGATCCGTCGCGTGAATTCAAGTCCGTCCATGTTCGGCATGTTGATGTCAGTCAGAATGAGTTGCAGGTCCTGGCCTTTCAACTTGGACAAGGCATCCATCCCGTCTACCGCTTCGACAACCTGATACCCCCCGCCCCGCAGCACAACGCCCACCATTTGGCGGAGACTCGCTGAGTCGTCAACAGTCATGACCGTTTTCACAGACCCTCCCGCTCACCGCACCACGCGCGCCGCAGTCCGCAACGGTCGATGGCTTGGTCGAGGACCACCGAAGGACTCGTGAACGAAAGCGTCGGACGATTTTTGCGAAGAGAACAAAGCAACTGGAGGACACACGTGTCCAGGTCTTCCAGCTCCGCTGCGTCAACTGTGAAGGCGGCTCCGTCCTGAAGTCGTTCCCTTAGGTTGGTGGCAAGCTCTTGTGCGTTGCGGATGGTCACCGCACCCTTGAGCCTGAGTGTCACGGTACCATGCTCAAAGGAGATAGAAAAGGGCATTGTTTCTTTCTCGCGGAGGCCTCGGTCTCAATTGTTGACTAAAATCATGCGTATGTTTTCTACCATCATCTCCGGGCTGCTGGGTTTAACAATATATAGGTTAGCTCCTGCCTCGAAGCCTTTTCTTTTGTCTTTTCCTTCACTTTCTGTCGAGACAATTATAATTGGAAGTGAGGCGTATTTATCATCGGCACGTACTCGTCGAATGAATTCGTAACCGTCCATGTTTCCCATGTTTATATCAGTCAAAATTAGGTGGCACGGGTGCAAGTACAACTTCTCCAACCCGTCGCTGCCATCCACCGCCGTTATTATACGAAAATCCGCTTGCTCCAGTATATAAGAGTGGTAATTCCTAACAAACTCAGAGTCATCGACGATGAGAATCGTTTTCTTAGTATCCATGGCACTATTCCTTCATATAGACCAAGTGAGATTCAAATTGTTTCAGTTTGAAAGCCGTCGTGACACGCCCGACCGACTCCGAGTGCCCTAGGAAGAGGTAGCCGCCTGGATTCAGGGCGTTGTAGAAATGATCCACGACAGCCCTGCGCGACAGTTCGTCGAAGTAGATCAGGACGTTCCGACAGAAGATGAAGTCGAACCCCCCCATCGACCTCATTGCGATCCGATCGCTTAAGTTCAGGTGCTGGGTCCTGACAAGGCAGGCAGTCCTCGACCGCACGACATACTCCCCGCAGTCTTCTATCAGGTACTTTCGCCGATATTCTTCGGGAACATCCTTGATTGACCGGTTGCCATAGCGTGCCGTCCGTACCCTTCGGAGCATGTTCTCGTCGATGTCTGTTGCCACAATCATGCAGTCCCAATATTCAGCTTGGGGGAATATTTCTTGAATGATCATCGCCAATGTATAGGCCTCTTCTCCTGAAGATGAGCCTGCTGACCACACCCGTAGCGATCTATCACCAATGGCCTGCTTGGCCGACAGCACCTCAGGAACGCAGTAATTGGCGAACGCTTGTAACTGTTCATACTCTCGAAACATGTAAGTTTCGTTAGTCGTGATCAAGTTGGCAAGCTCCTGCATTTCCTGCCCTTGAGGGTCGCCATAGCCGATTTTGAACAAATAGTCCTTAGGGTCGTCCAACCCTAAAATCGCCATGCGCCTAGAAACCCTCGTTTTCAAGAAATACAGTTTTCTGTCATCAAAGTACAATCCCAGCTTTTGATAGATGATCTGGCTCAAACTTCGAAATTGTTCTACGGAGAGTTCCAACATGGCTTACCAGTTAGCAGGCGAACGCTTGCAGGACTTCCTCGTCAGTCTCAGTCTCAGCAAAGCGCGAAAATAGGGCGTCAAGACTCGATCGAGTTGCCTTCCGAAGGGATTCGATGGCACCCAAGCGAACCAACCGTTCGGGACCTGAGAGGCAAGCCACGAGATACGAGTACACATCGTCCCGGTCCACCATGAGGCCCAACGCCTGATTGCCTGGTAGCGACATAGGGGCGAATCCTTGCTGTCTGCCACGGCGCGCAATGCGGGAAGCAGAGCATCGACGAGTTCCGGCGAAACCTCATCGGGGTAGGTGGCGATGATCGCATTGAGGATGGCCGGGCGAAGATGAGCGGCCCGGACGGGCAGCAGGCTAACCAGTTCGACGAATTCGTCGGCTGATCCCATTGCGGCGACGGCTTTCAGACAGGGCGCCAAGAAGATGTCTGGAAGCGCGGCCAAGTCGGGAAAGCGGTTGCGAATAGCGGCCAAGGAGGATTGGTCTCCGATACCAACCAGTCCCTCGATGCATGCGATGATTAGCATCGGGTGTGAGGCGGACTGCAGCATGTCTTCAATCCGGACTCGGAACTTCTCCGACCTGGCCTTGCCGAGACTTTCAACCGCCGTGATCACAAGATTTAAATCCCCATCGGCGAGCGCCGCCGTGTAGATTTCACAGGCGCAATCGGCCGGAGTTCCGCTGAGAACGTCTAGAACGAACTTTCTGACATCGCGAGAACCATCGCGCATGGCCTCCAGCAAGAAGGGAATTGTATGAGAGCCTTTGCGGCGGAGGGCATCTACCGCCTGATTGCGTACTTGAGGGTCCTCGCTCGCGAGCAAGTGAACACAACCCTGAATCGCCACATCACCGTCGATTCGAATCAAGGCTTGGAAGATGGCATCCCGCACAGCGATTGAAGGCTCCTGGCCCAAACGCGCCAAGAGTTCGGGTACACCGCCCCCGCTGTTCATGTAACCAATGTCCTCGGCGGCGTAAACGCGCTTTGTTTGGTCGGAGCAGTTCAACTGGTCCACGTAGTCTTTGAGGCTGTTCATTCTGTTTTTCTTCGAATCGCCTGCAGAATCTCAGCGGCGACTTCGTGGCTGGGTGCAACCGAGCACGCGCCGCCGCGTTCGATGGCTTCGCGGGGCATTCCAAACACCACGGCAGTCAACTCGCTCTCGGCAATCGTGTAGCCCCCCGCCTGCCTTATGGCAACCATGGAATCGGCGCCGTCGTCTCCGATGCCAGTCATCAAGACGCCGATTGTGTCGGTGCCGAAGATCTCCAGAACCGAGCTCATCATGACCCCCACCGAGGGGACGAATAGGGTTGCTGGCGTAGCGGGCATTCGGATTACAACCTCCCCCGTAGTCTTGCGGTGCAGGCACAGGTGCCCTCCACCTGAGGCCACGTAGCAGACGCCCGGATCGACTGCCATGCCAGATTGCGCCGCCACGACTTTTAGCGCGCAATTGTCATCCAATCGCTTGGCGAAGGACGCGATAAACGATGGCGGCATATGCTGTACCAGGAAGACGCTGGCAGGCACGTCAGCCGGAATCCGCGGGAGTACCTCTTGCAGGGTGGCCGGCCCCCCCGTGGAAATTCCAATCGCTACAGCCATGTTTCGCGGGTTCTTGCTGAACGAGGCCCGTACCTGCGGCCGGTAATGTTGGCGTCGATCGCGCCCGCATTGTAGACGGTTCACGATGCCGTGAGATGCAGCGGCTGTGAGCTTGGACACCAGTTCGTCCGCCACTGCGCCCAGATTGGAGGAGACTGTACCGTCAGGCTTGGCTACGAAATCAAACGCGCCCAGCTCAAGGCACTCAAACGTAGTGGTGGCACCTCGTTGGGTGAGAGATGAAACCATAACGACCGGACAGATCTTTTCGTGCAAGATCACTTGAAGTGCCGTGATGCCATCCAGCTTCGGCATATTGATGTCCATCGAGATGACATCGGGGCGGAGTTCCCGCGCTTTCGCCACGACGTCCTCGCCGTCCCGGGCGAGCCCAACCAGCTCTAGGTCTGCTGATCCCGCGACGATGCGCTTGAGGATCTGCCTCATCAGGGCGGAATCATCCGCAACGAGTACGCGTGTCTTCCGCATGGGGTACGACCATGCCGGGACCAGGTCACCCAGTCCCGGCATTAGGCCGGTCTTAATTCGCAGCCTCCGAAAGTTGAGCCTGCTCTTGGCGAGAGAGGATTCGCTCCACGTCGAGAAGCACGATCATGCGCCTCCCCGAATCTACTTTTCCGATTCCGGAGATGAAATGCTGATCGATTCCGGACCCAATAGCCTCCGGCGGAGGTGCGATGTCCTTCTTGGCGAGATTCAGAACCTCGCGCACGGAATCCACCACCAGTCCAGTTTTGACGCCGCCGATATCCACGATGATGATCCGCGTACGGTCGTCAGGAAGCTTCATTTTGAGTTCGAAGCGCTTCCTCGTGTCCAACACGGGAATGACTTCGCCGCGCAGATTCGTGATGCCTTCGATGAACTCGGCGGCCTTCGGTACTTTAGTGATTTTTGCAAGGCGATCGATCTCCTGAATCTGTGAGATCGGGATGCCATATTCCTCTTCGCCCAGCATGAAGGTCACCAATTGAACTTCACTCAATTCCTGCGCATGCTCGCTCGTCTTGTGGAACTTGCCCGTCTTGTCCTCTTCCACGATTTCATGGGAAAGGTCCTGGACGTTCCGCAGCTTCTGGTCCTGCATGAGATTGGCGACGTCCAACAGCATGATTAAGCGGGAGCCATCGTCAAGCTTGGCGATCCCAGAGAGTTCCATCCCGCCAGTGGAAGTGATGCGAGGCGGCGGTTCCATCAGGCTCTTGGGCACGTTCAGTACTTCGTGAACGTGATCTACGACCAGGCCCAACACGAAACCGTCGGCGTCCACCACGATGATGCGTTGGTCCTCCTGGATATTCGTGGCGATCTGCTGTTCGAACCGGCGCAGGGCTGCGACCGTTTCCCGGGCCCCCGCCAGAACTTCCCCGCCGCAAACGCCGGCGGCTTCCCGGTCGCCTCGCTCCTCGAACTTGGCCCGGTGCTGTAGCTGTTTGGTGACCTTTTCGTTCATTCCCCGCGCTGTGGCTAAGGCCTCCATCAGTATCTGGCTGGAGCTGTTAGTATCGGCTAGCCACTTGCGCAAATGCTCCGTGACCGAGCTATCCACTTTGGATTGCGAATCGCCTGCGAAGACCTTCCCCGTCTGCTCAATCCAGCGCTCATATTCTCCGCGCAGGAACTGGCAGCTCTCCGCGAACTCATCCGCCAGCGAGCGCTGCTGAAGCAGTCGTCGCAGATCGATGACCGGCAGGATTTGACCTCGTACAGTCAGGACCCCGAGCACATAGTCAGGCACGTCGGGAACCTGGTTGGGAGTTTGCACCCGCAGAATCTCCCGCACATGTTCCATGTGAAAGGCGAATTCCTCTTTCGCAATGCGAAAGGTGACCACTTTCTGGACTTCTGCATCGGCGTTGCCGGCCTTTTCAAGCGGCTCGCCGTTTCCGGAACGCAAGCCGGAAGCCGCGCCGGGTGTGGCCGAGGTTCTTTCGGCCACTCCGATTGAGCAGACATGGGCCGCGTTCAAGGCCATGACAATACGCTGCCCTTTGTCGAGCTTCACGACACCTTCAAGATAGTCTGAGGTGGTGCCGCGAATGGCCGCCGGCGGCGGCTCGATCTCACTGCGCAGGACGCGAGTGACTTGCTTGACCCGATCAACCCGCAGACCGGTCTTGACGCCGTCAATATCGACCACCAGCACCCGCGTGCGGTCGGTCTCTTCCGCACGTTCCATCCCGAAGCGCGTGCGCATGTCAATAACAGGCAGCACGACGCCGCGCAAATTCGCGATTCCGTCCACGTAGGCCGGAGTACGAGGGACCTTCGCCATCTTTGGAAGCCGAATGATCTCCTGGACCGACATGATGTCAAAACCAAACTCTTCGTCCTTCAATTCGAAGGTGACCAGTTGGCTCTCGTCCTTTAGGCTATCCGACGCCTGTAGAGTGTCTTTTTGCATAGTGAGTTTCTTTTGATGACAACGCTCTTCCGGCTACCCGTTTTGCAGTTCATCGGCCTGTGATGCGATATCCTCAATCGCCTGAGAGATCTCTTGGGCGGCCCTCAATGCCTGTTCCGAGGCGCCGGCCGCTTCCGTTGCAGCGCGCGACGTTTCTTCGGCCGCAGCGGCAATTTGCTGACATGCCTTGCCGGCCTGTTCGAGTCCTGCTAGCGACTCGCCCGCGCCCGTGGCGATCTCCCGGATGTCCGTCACTATGATCTCGGTGCCTTTCGCGATTCGGTCCAGATTGGCTGTCGAGATCCTGGCGCGTTCCACTTCCGCCCGGCCTTTGCTTCCGGCCAACTCGATGTCCCCGGCAACCTTGGTGATCTGCGTCTGCACGTTCTTAACCAGGTCTTTGATGCGGTCCGCGTTCTCACTGCTTTCATTGGCCAGGGACCGAATGTCGCCGGCCACAACCGAGAAGCCCCGACCGTACTCCCCGGCGCGTGCGGCTTCCACGTTGCCGTTCACAGCAAGCATCTTCGTCTGGACTGTGACCATCACAATTGCATCCACAATTTTGTCGATGCGGCGCGTTCGCTCTTCCAGTTCGAGGATGTTCTTGGCCGACTCCAGGCTGGCGTCGGCACTCTTGCCCACGTTGACGATCAACGCGTCTACATTCACTTTGTCGATGGCCAGTAGCTTCTGTGTCGCCAGCGCCTTTTCGACGCTCAATTCGGCTCGATCTCCCATTCCTTTTGCCGCACCGCGCATTTGGGTGCCAATAGTATTCGAGGTTTCAGCCGACTTCGCCGCAGTGTTGGCTGCTTTGTTGATCTGCTCGATGGCCGTAGCGATCTGCTGTGAGGAAACCTTCAACTCCTCGGCGTTTGTGGACAACTCCTCGGCGGTGGCCGCCAACTCCTCGGCCGATTTCTGTGCGTTGGTCGAGGTCTTTAGCGCTTCCGCCATTTCAGCCAAGGAACGGGCCGCATCACTCATTTCGGAGTACGCCTTAGCTTGCTCTTGAGTGGACTTCTGGGCCTCCTGACAGGCCGAGGTAGCTTCTTCGGCGGCCGAGGCGATCTCCTCCGCGCCCTTCAGATAGGTCTTTGCGTTCGCGAGCGCGTCCGACGCGTTCTTGCGGATCTCGCCGCAGTTTGACTGGATTTCCTCGAAGTCCGCGGCGATCTTGAGCAGATCCTGGGTGATGACCTTGGCCTTCTCGACTTCCTCACGGCCCTTCTTGCCGGCCGCTTCAGTATCTGTGGCAACGACCTTGACCTGATTCTGAATCTCGTTGACTACTTCCTGAATGCCGCGCGCGCTCTTCTCGCTGATCTCGGCAAGATTTCGCACCTCGTCGGCGACCACCGCGAAGCCCTTGCCATGTTCTCCGGCTCGTGCGGCTTCTATTGCAGCATTCAGTGCCAGCAAGTTCGTCTGGTCCGCGATCCGCGTCACAGCGTGGACGATTTTGCCAATCTCCTCGGACTGCCGTTCCAATTCGCCGATCATCTTCGCGGATTCGAGATTGGCTTCGGCCGCGTCGCCGACGCCTTTGCTCAGGGCGTCAATATCCGCTGTGGTCGACTTCGAAAGCAGCTGCATCTCATTGACCCTGCGCAGGGAGGCTTCCGCGCGTCCATTAGCAACGTCCAAGGCCTTCTCGATCTGGTTGATGGCGGCCCGCGATTCTTCGGCGGCAGTCGACGCCTCGTCGGCGCCGGCTGCGATCGTGTGCATCGTCTTCTCCAGTTCCTCAACCGCGCCGCTGGCTTCGGCGATCGCGCTGGAAACCTGATCTGTCGCAGAGGAGAGCTTCTCCGCCACAGCCTGCGCTCGCGCCATGGTGCGGGCGCGCGCTTTGTCCTCCCCCAGTTTCTTGGCAGTGAGGCGGTTCTGGGTCAAGTCGTCGCCGTGACCGACCGGCTCCGTGGTCTTCCTAGAAGTTAGGGACGAAGTCCGCGTCGCGAAGCCGTTTTGCGGCCCAAGGCGGTTCATGGCCAGTCGGTTTGGCGCACTTGGCGCGCCGTTGGAGGTCGTTTCTGGGTTAGCTTTAATCACTTAGGTCTCCCGGAGTCGGATCGGCGCTTTGACGCACTGGAACCCGTTTGCTCAATCCGTGTATCGGCGCTTAACGCGCTTCTCGATAGACCAGTGGCGTAGTTTTTTGGAATTTCTCACCGACGCGCTGCAACATGCCTGCAAATGGCCCGGGGCTGGGAAGGCTTCAGCCGCCTCGAGGGGGCTCAAGTGGTAGGGCGAAAGGGGAGGGCAAAATGACGGTCTGGCGGTCCCGAGTCCACGATGACTACATTTGAGGTTCAGGAGTGTTCCAACCGTTGGCGGCTGAGGAGCGCACCGGGTTAGCGGAGGGAGATCTCGCCGTGTCCCCAGACAGTCTGACGCCCAACTCCCGTGCAGCAAGCTGCTCGCAGTAGCGGGACGAACTCCGCCAGTTGTCCCGCGTAATGCACACTGCCGGTGAATCCGGAGAGCGGATGCGTCTGGCCCGTACGCGAACTCGTCCGCTGTGACCTGATGGTCGATAAGCCGCCGGAAACGGTACGGACAGCACGTGCCCGTTCCGCCAGACCACGGAAATCGAGTTCAGGCTCTCCGGAACCGTAGAAAGTGCAGAGCGCACTGAGTCGGTCGCGGACCCGGGCAATCAGAACTTCGAAAGGAGGCAATCCATCTCGATTCCACCCCTTCAGTTCCGTGGGAGTTGCAAACGCCACCTCGATTTGATCGCACGAGTAGCCCAAAGTAAGATCGAAGCTCATTGGGACCGCCTCGAATGCATCCAACTCGAGTCGAACCCTCGCGGGCCCTAGGCCGGAGGCCGCAAGTCGCTGAAAACCGTCGCGGAAGACATTGAGCAACTCCGGCGCGAAGAGATTCACCCCGATCTCAAGGCTCTCTCCGGACTGAAACGAATGTCCATCCAGGTTTCGAACTCGCAGAACGAACGGGCGTGGTGCATCGCGTAATCCGCTCGGCCCGGTGTCCAAGTGAGGGCGGAATACCTCTTCGGGCAGACAGAATCCGAGGGCGCCACGAATGCGGACCGCCGCGTTCTGCGGGAAAATGATGCTGTCACGAGAAGTGAATCGAGCCCGAAGCAGTAATACTTCCAGGTGGCTCGTTCTATTCACGGCGTGCCCATCTCCACCAGAGCTAGATCGCCCTGTCATCGGGGATCCGGATCCGCTCACTACCGGCTCACATAGATTCCGGAACCGAAGGCGGCACGGATGTTGGCGCTGGCGGCCGCTGGATTCCAGTTCACGACGACGCCCTTGTAGAGCACACCGACGGGCACAGGGCCCGCTGTTACTGACGCGGGAATCGTGGCCGTGACACGCCACACTCCGGGCGTGGTTGCATCCAGGGTCGATGACTTCACCGTGACCATCGGACCACCGAGCACAAGCGTGTCGTGTCGTGTCGAATCAATCACCACCGGTGTGGCGCCGGCAGTGCCGTCGGGAGGGGCGCCTTGCACAAAGCCGCTCCCCGTCAACAGCAGCGTAATATCCGTCCCCACCTTGGCGGGATGGCTCGCGGAATTGGCTGAGCCGTCGCTGTTGAACGCTTTGACAGAGTATCCGCCGGTGATCTTCTGGTCCTGGAGGAACGCCGGGGCGGCAATGTAGATCGGGCTCCGAACGTAGGAAACCACGGCTCCCGTATCGGATTTGACAATCATGAAATCGACGGTGTCGTTCACTGGCGTCGCATTGGGCACGATGAACTTGACTGTGTTGCCCGTAACCGCATAGATCGGGGCAGCGATACCATCGACCAACACCGAATAGCCGCCTAACGTGGTGGTGTATGGCGCTGAGGCGTTCACGTCGCTTGCAACCAACTGGACGCCCGGCGTACTCATAGCCGCCATAGTGAGTGGCGCCACGATCTGGAATCCGTTCACCGCGTTGGTCACCCCGGCAGAATCGTAGTGCAGAGCGATTCGATTAGCCGAATCGCTGGCATAGATGTTCCCGGCTGGGTCGATGGTTATCGAACGCACTCCATACGTCCCGATGACGGAGGTGGTGTCGATAGCCGCACCCAGCGCCATGCTGACATAGTCCGGCATCTTGACGATACGTCCCCCTCCGTCGGCATACAGGATCACCTGATTGTCGGGATCGGGGTGGATGGTAACCGAAATCGGGATGTAATTGTTGTCCACCAGGCCCAACCCGTAGCCTTGCGAGCCGCTCTGCGGATTCGCTCCCGCGGAGACGTCCCAAACCATGATGCGGGGCAGCGATGTGTCCGTGACGTAGAGCCGGTCGGAGGCGTCGATAGCGATGCTCAACGGAATAGCCACAGTCTGGTTGACCTGATCTCCAGAACCCGTTCCAGGAGTAACAGTGACGAAATCGGGCTGTCCAAGCACCAGATCGGCACTCGCCCCGTTGCTCAGTCCGTTTGCCTGAGGGAATCGCAGCACTCGATTAAAAGCGGCGTCGGAGACCCACAAGTTGCCGGCGGAGTCGACGGCCAGACTCACAGGCCGAGACAAGCTGGACGAGGAACTCTCGGTCAAAGTTGATGCAAACGTCGCTTTGCCAAGCACGAGGTCGGCCGTCGCCGGTTTATCGCGGTTTGCGAACGGGGCAGGGAAGCGCAGAACACGGGAATTGCCGGTATCGGCAACCCACAAGTTGCCCGCTGAATCCACGGCCAGCCCGGTCGGCGTATTCAGACCCGCATTGGCGGGCTTGGTTGAGTCATTGGATGGTGAGTTGACCAGATTGCTGGAGAGATCGGCCTGGCCGATGACAAAATCGGCGATCTGAGTCCCATCCATCTTCCGGTAGTCTGAAAACGCCATAACTCGGTGGTTTCCCGGATCGGAAACGTAAACGTAGGCCTTTGACTTATCCAGGGCGACGACAGGGAGAACTGAAGCCTTCTTTGGCGTGCTGCCTACCGTCCAGGAGATGGACGACTGCGCAAACTCGCGCCCCTCGATCAGGTTGACCGCATTGTAGGTGAAGCCGGACCGCAGGCGGCAGCGCAGTCGCAGTGGCGATTTTGTCAAAAACCAGGACGCGATTGTTGCCGGTATCTGCCACGTAAACTTCGTCGTTCGCGTAGGCCGCCGCGCTCGGCGCGGACAGAGAATTGGCGGAAGGCACGTCGTTGGCAACACTGTTCGACAAGTTCGCGTTGAAGCTCGGCTGGCCGAGCACCGCAACAGCCTTGGGCGACATCGCCGCACTCGTCTCGGCATCCCAACCCGCGACCGGCGGGAACTGCAGGATGCGGTGATTAAAGGTATCCACAACGTAAAGATTGTCGGCGGCTACGAAAAGCGCCGAAGGCCCACCAGTGTAGGTGCCGCCCGAGGTCTGGGATCCAAACACGTATTCGTTGATGCTGGGGAGTGCGGCCTGGCCGCTAACCTGCTGGGGCAGGACGCCGACGATTCGGGTGGCGGTGCCGCCGCGCACCTGCGCTGCGCTGGGGAATACCAGAACTC
>Ga0209697_10005121_pt1 | contig 16541 bp, 13 predicted proteins | sample AliMusrvi5mmetaG_FD_184115 | JGI IMG/M metagenome (GOLD analysis project Ga0209697, IMG submission 184115) | Freshwater lake bacterial and archeal communities from Alinen Mustajarvi, Finland, to study Microbial Dark Matter (Phase II) - Alinen... | ecosystem: Environmental > Aquatic > Freshwater...
TAATTAGTTGAATCTCCTCTAAGCCCTTTTGAGAGGAAAAACGCCTCTCCTCAGGGTACATTATTAGCAGGGCTTGCCGTGTGTGCGGCTTCCCAATTTGTTTAACCGTACTCAAGAGGAGAGGCGAGATGAATTATTACACATCGGAGACAGAATTCAACTGTGGGATTGATCTACACGCACGCGAGATGTATGTGTGCGTGATGGATCGTGCGGGCCACAAGGTGGTGCACACGAACATCAGAGGTAACGATTTTGGGCACTTCCTGAAAAAGGTTTCACCCTATCGGCATTCGATGACAGTAGTCAGTGAATGTACATTTAACTGGTACTGGTTGGCCGATGCCTGCTTCGAATCCAAGCTGCCATTTGTCCTGGCGCATGCGCTTTACCTCAAGCACATTCACGGCGGGAAGAACAAGAACGACCGGATCGACTCGGAGAAATTAGCTCACCTGCTGCGGGCCAACCTGATCCCCCAGGCTTATGTATATCCAGCAGGAAATAGGCCGGTGCGTGCGCTGTTACGTCAGCGGATGAGTTTTGTCTGGCAAAGGGGAGCCCTGATGGCCCACATCTCTACGAACCAGACGGCGGAAGGACTCAAGCCGGCAAAACGGACAGGATGTGACCGGGACGAGTGGATGGAACAGGTCCTGACCCAATACGATCACCCACTGCACCGCCTGTCTGCCAGCTGTGAGATAGATCTGGTCCGGGCCTACGATGTCCAGATCCTGAAGTTGGAGGAGGAAATCCTTAAGCAGGTCAAGTGCCATGCGGGCAACTATTACACTCTGCTCAATACGGTGCCGGGGATCGGACGAATACTAGCCATGACGATCATCTATGAAATGGATACGGTCGAGCGGTTCCCTTCGGTGGGGGAATTCCTGAGTTACTCACGGCTGGTCAAGGGTTCGGTTGCGAGCGCCGGAAAGTTCAAAGGGCTTACTGGCGGCAAGATGGGGAACGCCTATCTGCGATGGGCCTTTGGGGAGGCAGCCGTGCTGGGCAAACACCACCATCCCCTGCTGGCCCCGTATGCGGATCGTCTGATCGCTAAGCATGGCAAGTTCAAGGGAAATGCTATCCTGGCCTCTAAACTAGCCCGCTGTGTTTATTTCATGCTGCAGAAGGGGACTGCTTTTGATGCCGAGAAACTAGTTGCCACATCACTTTAATGAATCTTGCCCGGACGGAGATGAGTCTTGGAACTTCACTGGGATGCTAAAACGCTACCCCCTTCAACGAGAAGCTACAACAATGGGTCTTGGAACCCGGATCTTCTCGTGGGGAAGCTGGCCAACCCAACTTAGTTGAATGGGCCGCTCCGTTTCGGGCGCTTAATATGGGCTGCGTTGATAAAAATAAAACCTATGGAATGAAAGCGCGTCTGACAGCAACGCGCGGAACGAAAGTGACAATTTAAATATACCACTCCTCCGCGCTCTATCCCTATCGGGATGAATAAGCTTCGAGGGTGAACACAAATTCAGGAAAACATGAGTGATTTCAAAATCAGGCGTTGCTGAGTGCAACGCCCGCTATGCGATGGATTTATAATGCTTTGAACAATGAGGTTAACCACTCCTGGCCCGAACTTGTCAATAACTGGAAGTCCAGCAATGCTGGACAAGCCTGCTTTCATGGTGAATAGGGGGAGCCAGGACGTACTGCTGTTGTTTCTGGGCCGTTGTCGCACATTCGATGCGACAACCGTGAGCCGAGCCGGACTGAGCGGGCTTTGATGCCTGTAAAGCCTGACTCTACCTCTACTGAGCCCGTATGGTTGTGTGGTTGGAAAACCCGCTATTGGAAATTAAGCTGGCAACCCTTGATCAAAGCCTTGAATGCCCAGTATGAAAAATCATCTGGGGCGGGACGTTTTTCTCTTGTCAACGGTCGGGCTTAATGGTGGTGAAGTCTTGGGTTATCTGTTACTAAAAAAGCCATGACACGACATTGGACAGCGATGCCGAATTTTGTGGACTGTGCCGTCTTCCGGCCTTTCAGCTCTGAGGAATTCTCTCGGCGCTCAGTCCTCCTCGCTGGACTCGGTATTCCCGAGGCCGCCTTCGTCGTCGGCTGCGTCGCCGCCGTCAAGAAAGACCATAAGCGGCTCGATTACCTCATTCGGGAGTTCGCATTAATTCACAATGTGGGAGGGGCACTCCGTGCCGCGACAGGCCCAGGCAGGAGCCAAGAAATCACAGTCGCCGCGGCGGAGCGCGCCTCCCACATTGAAGAAGAGAGAATCCCACGCGAAGCCGCGAAGGCCGCGAAGGGGAATAATATTTTAAACATGGATGAACAGGATATACAGGATGGGGTATTGGGCGATTTCCCTTCCGAATCATCCTGTGCATCCTGCATATCCATGTTTAATGCCTCTTCGTTTCCCTTTCTTCTCATAGCTGGTGCGAAGACATCCGAAACGCTTGAACTGGTCGCCTTGGCGGAGTCTCTCATCCCGGGTCGCTACAAGATCATGACCGATTGCGATCGCGCCCGGATGCCGGACCTGTACCATGTCATGGATGTGTTTGTGCTGACGTCACTCTTCGAAATGATGCCTATTGCGCTGCTGGAGGCATTAGCAAGCGGCTTGCCATGTCTGGTGAACCGGCATCCGGTATTGGAGTGGATGGTCGGGGTTGAGGAGAGATCAGTTGGCAGTGGGCAGTGTGCAGTTGGCAAAGGGCAGAGGGTCGATAAGAGTGCCTCACGCGAAGCCGCGAAGAACGCGAAGGGGAGTAATAGTTCTAACATTGATGAACAGGATAGACAGGATGGAGAGTTTGTGGATTTCTCCCCCGAATTATCCTGTATATCCTGCTCATCCATGTTAAATCCTTCTTTAGATGCTGAAGCTCCGACTGCCCACTGCTCACTGCGCACTGCCCACTCTTCTGCGCCAACCGGCGGAATGTCGATAGACATGAGCCGGGAGGGCGCTTTAGCGCAGGCGCTGGCAGGGTTGACACCGGAATGGCTAGAACGCCATGGCCGCCAGGCCCGTGAGCGGGCGCTGAAGATGTTCTCGAAGGAGGCTGTGATCGGGCAATATGTTGATTATTACCGAGACGTGTTAAATCCTTCTTTAGATGCTGATGCTTCGACTGCCCACAGGGAGGGTGTAAGGTGTGAAACGTAAGACGTAAGATGCGCAAACAGATTGAGATCTTACATCTCACGTTTCACATCTTCCATCTCATATCTTGTGTCTCGCATCTCACTCCCCGTAACGCTTGATGCTGGAGTCGTTCAAGTCGTCTGGAAAGTTCTTCGTAGTCCTCAAGTGGAATCTCGGTCTCGTGGAGCAAGGTCTCCAGTTCGCGTCGCAGTTGGTGACAATCCCTGACAATGTGATGGCGGGTGCGCACCTCTCGGGGCAGTGACACGAAGCGAAGGGGAACTAGCATGGTTGACTCCTGTAAATATAGCGCTATATATAGACATTGGAGCTAGTGAGAGTCAATCCAATATATGGGAACCAATGTGGGAGGGGCGCTTCCGCCTCCAGTACTCCGGCGGACATGCCGCCGCCGCGATAGTTAACAGGGAGACCATATAATGCCAGAAAGTCATGCCCCCGAGCTGCCTCATTCTGCCAGTTAAAGAACCCATCGAAGTTATGGCAGGAGCGGTTGCTGGTTTGTTACCATTGGCACCTTCTGTTTCATGCTGATAAGCAGGATGATGTGAGTGCATTTATGAGGAAGTTGGCAGAAGAAAATGAACATCGATATACAGGATGAGCAGGATAATTCAGAAAGACACCCAGATAACGTACGTAATATATATTTGCAACGTACGTGTTGATGCGGTATCATTTCCACTTCAAAGGAGAACTTCTCATGACGGTTACAGCCTCTCAGCTTAGAGGGAATATATATCGACTGCTTGACCAGGTGGCCGAGACGGGACATCCGCTTGTGATTCATCGTCACGGGCAAGATTTGAAAATTGTGCCTGTCAGTTCCGGGGCCAAATTGGATCGGCTGGTCAAACATGACTGCATTGTGGGTGACCCGGATTTGCTGGTCCATCACGATTGGTCATCGGAGTGGAAACCGTGATATTCCTTGATTACTCACGAAGGATGACGCCATGCTGGCTCATTACCGCAAGGCTGTCTGGGATACCCCGAAAAGTTCCAAGTTGAAGAAAAGCTTTCACCACTAATGGGGAAATGAAGAAATCCAGATCCGGACATAGAATTCCAAAATGTTGCGGTATTTATAATTCAGTTTGCTTGGTCTATCGGGTTACACGGGAGCGCTTTATGGTCTGTCCCGAATTAAAAATCCCGCAACGGTTTTCCGGGGGACATGGAAGAATAAATCAGAGAATGAAGACCCTGTGCTGCCACATTTTCCCTGATGTACCGGGGAAAACCGTTTGGCGATTTTTCGTGGCTGGCCATTTGCAGGGGAGTCTGCCGGGCACATAGAGCGCCCAGCCAGACATGACAAATCGCCAAACATTTCTTTCACCTTGCATTGTGCCACCGAAAAGACCTTTCCGGATTTCCCAGATTTCTTAAATTAGTGGTAAAAAACTTCTTTGTATGCCTGATTTGGATGCATCTGCCCTGACTCCTTTCTCCTTCATGATTGACACACAAAGTAGGAATTCCTACCATATAAAGTATGAAAACAATTGTATCTGAAAAGGGGCAGGTAACGATCCCGAAGGCTATTCGGGATGCGTTGGGGTTGGTTCCTGGCGGGATACTCCATCTGGACCTTTCGGGACAGAAACTGGTGGGATATAAGGAGGTAACCCTTGACCCGATCCGGAAATGGCGGGGGCGGGGATGTTTACCCGGCAAGTTGCGGACGGACGCATATCTGGCAAAGGTGCGGGGATGATTACGGCGGTGGATTCCTCAGTCTTGCTTGATGTGTTATGTGACGATCCTGATTATGCGGATCGTTCAGGTACGGCGTTGTACAACGCGATGGGTGCGGGCCGGTTGATTCTATGTGAATGTGTGCTTGCTGAAATTAGGCCTGCCTTGAGCGAAAGTGATTTGCGATTGTTCCTGAAGGACTGGCATTTGGAATATATTCCCTCGACAATGGAGTCCGCCTTTTTGGCCGGAAATTATTTCGCTCAATATTTGAAGCGGGGAGGCCGGGAAGGACGTGTCATGCCCGATTTTCTAATTGGTGCGCATGCCCAGATCCACGCAGATCGCTTATTGGCGCGTGATCGCGGCTATTTGCGGGATTACTTCAAGGGGTTGAAATTAATCGTTCCCTGAGTTGTCTATATAGAGGGCCTTTGAAAGGCCAATGCGTTCGCCGGGGACGTCGAACGCCACCTTGAGGAAAAAACAGAGGAAAACACCGGGCGGTATCCCACAGGTGGCAGCCGACGTCCCGGCGGCTGCTGGGCCGATAGAGGGACTTTGAACGGCCAATGCGTTCGCCGGGGACGTCGAACGCCACCTTGAGGAAAAAACAGAGGAAAACACCTGGCGGTATCCCACAGGTGGCAGCCGACGTCCCGGCGGCTGCTGGGCTGATAGAGGGACTTTGAACGGCCAATGCGTTCGCCGGGGACGTCGAACGCCACCTTGAGGAAAAAACAGAAGAAAACACCTGGCGGTATCCCACAGGTGGCAGCCGACGTCCCGGCGGCTGCTGGGCTGATAGAGGGACTTTGAACGGCCAATGCGTTCGCCGGGGACGTCGAACGCCACCTTGAGGAAAAAACAGAAGAAAACACCGGGCGGTATCCCACAGGTGGCAGCCGACGTCCCTGGCGGCTGCTGGGCCGATAGAGGGACTTTGAACGGCCAATGCGTTCGCCGGGGACGTCGAACGCCACCTTATAAAGAGAAGAAAAACGCTTTCAACCAACTCGTAACTCGTAACTTTCAACTCTCAACTCTTCCCTCCCATGATCTCCATCATCATCCCCTCCTATAACAGCAGCGCCACCATCGTGGAGGCGCTCGACTCGGTCTTGGGCCAGACGCTGTGGAGTCAGTGGGCAGCCTCCTTCGTCCCGCAAAGCGGGACTCCGGCGGCCAAGGTGGGCAGTGTGCAGTGTGCAGTTGGAAAGAGCGACTTGTCCGCCGTAGTACCGGAGGCGGAAGCACAGGTGGCAGCCGACGTCCCCGGCGGCTGCATTGACAGCATAGGGGCGACTAAACGGCCCACGCGTTCGCCGGGACGTCGAACGCCACCCTGTGTTTCCTCTCTCACATCTCACGTTTCACCATCTTCATACGAGGTCATCATCGTCGATGATTGCTCCACGGACGATACAGTCGAGGTGGTGGAACGTTGGATCGCTGAAAAGACCTCGGGCAGTGTGCAGTGTGCAGTTGGGAAGAGCGAAGCACCGGTGGCAGCCGACGTCCCCGGCGGCTGCGGGACAAAGAAAGAAAATGCGTTCGCCGGGACGTCGAACGCCACCTTGCGATGCACTTCTGACGTTTCACATCCAACGTCTCACTTCTTGCCTCCACTCTCTTCACGTTTCACGCTTCTCTCCCTTCCCGCCAATGCCGGTCCTGCCGCAGCCCGTAACGTCGGTATTGCGGCAGCGATTGGCGATTGGATTGCCTTCCTGGATGCCGACGATATCTGGTTGCCTCACCGGTTGGAGGTGGGTTTTCGCTGTGTGCGGGATTATCCAGCTACAGTGATGGTTTGTGGGAAGTCGATTTCTATCGGGGGAAAGGAATCCCAGGGAATGACGTCGACGAAGGATGGAGGTGAGGTTCATTATGCCGCCAGTGATTCCCTGCCCGTGCGAAAAATCACCTTGGATGACTTTGTCCTGGTTAATCCGGTTGCCACTTCCACAGTCCTTATCCGGACGGATATATTGAAAAGAGTTGGAGGATTTGATGAACAGTTCCGTGGGCCGGAAGACTATGACCTTTGGCTTAGGGTGGTAGCGGCTGGTGAGGCTGTCCGTTTGGAAATTCCTATCTCGAGTTACCGGCACCGACCGGGCAGTTTGAGTTTGGATGACCGGAAGTTCCTGCCACAGGTGATTCGTGTTCTTGATAAGGCGTATGCCAGTGGCGGAGTGTATGAAAACAGGAGAGGTCATGCCCGGGCAGTAGCCTATCAATGGCTTTGCGGCGCCTGGAGTGCGGCTGAGCGCGGGGATTTCAGACGTGCGATGCAGTGCTTTATCACATCTTTCATAAATTGGCCCTGGCCCATTGGCGGGGAGCTGAATTTGAAATGGGCGCGGAGTAAGGTGGGGTATTACATGGTAAAGGCGATGTTCAGAAGAAGAGAATGCCCCCGATCATAGATCGGTGCTACATTGAAAGATAGGAAGCATTCGGATATGCAGCCCCCGATCATAGATCGGTGCTACATTGGAAGATAGAGGGCCTTCGGACATGCAACCCCCGATCATTGGAAGATAGAGGGCCTTCGGACATGCAACCCCCGATCATAGATCGGTGCTACATTGGAAGATAGAGAGCCTTCGGACATGTAGCACCGCGCTGTGCGCGGATTGAAAAAACAAAGCAAATGGATCCGAGCGATTAGACAAAACGGAAATTACAATGTCCAGCAGACTCAAAGAATCTTTAAACATGTTTACGGCACCACGGGTGCCCGTCAATTTGATGTATGGCTGTGTGCAAGGAAAAGATGCGTTTTATGCTCGAGTAACGTCTGAATTTTATCGCGAAGCCATGCGGCGTCATTCCAAATTTCCACTGATCCGGCGTTTGCAGTTTGGTGTGGCGCTGTGTTCGTTGCCTGCCTATTTTGATGAATATTTTATGATGGTGGAAGCCGCGGCGCGCCGGAATTTTAAGAAGGCGGAGCGGAACGGGTATCGCGTCCAGCCCATTAATTTCAATGACTACCTGAATGACATTGGAGCCATCCGGGCATCAGCGGAGGTGCGGCAGGGGGCTATGCCCAGTGACTATCTTGCAGGCACGGTTCAAGCCTGTGCGAATCCCCAGCCCCAAACCTCGACCCACGATTATCCCTATTTTGGAGTTATCAAGGAGGGAAAATTGGTGGCTTATGCCGGCGTGCTGATCGCGGGTGAATTGGCTATGGTCGAACATATACTGGGGCATGCTGCGTATCAGGCGGATGGCGTGGTGCCGATGCTGTTCATTGGAATTGCCAATCATCTTCTGGGCCATTACCCGGCAGTCAGGTATTATGGTTATGGCAGTTATTTTGGTGCTGGAGAGACGATGAGGAGATTCAAGCGCAAGTTCTGCTTCACGCCGCATCGGGTGGCGTGGGTGTTGGGATGAGAGAGTGAGACCACAGACTTGAGCGGAGCACATAGGTGGCAGCCGACGTTACTACTCTGCGAAGTAGCGTACCTTCGCTACGTAGCACGAGCCCCGGCGGCTGCTGGGCCGATACAGGGCCTTTCAATGGACAATGCGTTCGCCGGGGACGTCGAACGCCACCCGTGCCGATAACAGATGATCGGTGCTACATTGAAGAAGCCCGATCACAGATCGGTGCTACATTGATGTGAAGACTGAGCATAGGTTGGTGACAATGGAAAGCCGGGGGACAATGTAGCACCGCGCTGTGCGCGGATTCGGATATCAGGAAAACCATGAAACAACTTGTCTATCGTCACGAACTTTTCAGGCCAATGGATATCACTCAAGCGCCGGGAGTTGAATTTGAATTTCTTTCTTCTCCTTTGGATCTTATTAAACTTGGCGTTCCCTTGCTCCGTTGTCTGGGTTTGTCCGGCCTGATCAAGACGGGACTCAAGCTGGCCACAGGGAAGCGCAGGCTCTACTGTGTTTTGACTCAAAGCTGTGTGGCCCATTACGGCTGGGTTTCCTTCTCGTTTTGCCGTTACTATAAGGTGCAGGCGGGTGATGTCGTCATCGGCCCGATTATGACAGAAGAGCGGTATCGTGGCCGGGGGTATGCTACCGTAGCGCTAATGAGAGTGCTGAATGCCCTGTTGGCGAAAGGATACAGCGTGTTTTGGATAGACACGTCCGAGGATAATATTCCCTGCCAGAAGGTGATTGAAAAATGCCGTTTCGGAAAGCCGGTGGCGAGTTTTGAGCGACCGGAGAATGGGTTGTGAACGGCGTAGAATGTTATAGCGCCATCGGACATGTAGCACCGCGCTGTGCGCGGAGGTGAGGAGACCGATCACAGATCGGTGCTACATATGTGAAAGGCGCCTGAAAGACATGTAGTACCGCGCTGTGCGCGGATGTTGGCGCGGGATAATCCCCGATCACAGATCGGTGCTACATCAAAGAAACCGCATGAATATTTTTAGATACATTGCCAATATATACGGTGACTTGCGTGGATATCACCGGTCACAAATTCGCGCTGAGGCTCGGCGTAATTTGTGCCGGACTCCGGATTCGCTGAAAGAGTCATCGGATCGGTTATTCCAGCGCCGTGTCCGTGATGCCCTTACCCGCTTCCCACTCTATGCCGATAAGGTTCGAGCCCATTGCGGCGGGCTCCCGAAATGCGGTGACGTCATCAGGCCGGCGGAGCTCCCTGTGTGGACGCGTGATGATCAGCGATGCCTGTTCAGCGCATTGACGGCTCCTCCGGTCCCGGGTGCCTTTGTCCACGCCACCGGGGGTTCCACTGGAGAACCGACCCGCTTCTATGTCACCCGCGAGAGTTATGAATGGCGTATGGCCATGGCGGATAGAGGGTATTCCTGGGCGGAGGCGGAGGAAGGACGGCGCAGTGTCTATGTGTGGGGTTCGCCTATCAAGCCGCTTTCATGGCGGGCAAAAATAAGAGCAGATCTATCGCATCGTCTTCAGCGTCGTCGGTACTTTGACAGTTTTGTATTTGATGATCGGTGTAAAGAGGCTTGTTGCCGGGCCATCAATCGGTTTAAACCCCACGCTCTGGTCGGGTATGCTGGAAATCTGGTGGAACTGGCCCGCTTTGTACAGGATCACCCCGGGCTATTAGCTTGGAAATCCCGCACAGCGGTTACGGCGGCGGAGGGGCTCTTGCCTGGACAGCGCGAATTGATTGAGTCCACACTCACCGACGAACTATTTATGTCCTATGGAAGCCGCGAGTTCTCCTTGATTGGCATGGAATGCAAAGAACACTGCGGGTACCATCTTTCTGCAGATAATCTTTTGGTTGAAGTCGTTGATGAGGCCGGGAATCCGGCGGCTCCCGGCAATATCGGGCGAATACTCGTGACAGATTTGCGTAATGATGCCAATCCATTCATTCGATATGAAATCGGGGACTGGGGCATTGGTTCTGATCAGCCTTGTGGCTGTGGATTGCCATTTCCAATGTTGGCGGCGGTCAATGGACGGATTCAGGAGTTCCTTCATGCTGCAGATGGAACAAAGGTGACGGCGTTGTTTGTGCCGCATATGATGAAAGAGTTTGGGTGGGTGCGGGGGTATCAACTGGTGCAGGCAAAACCAGGAAGTGTTGCGGTGCGAGTCATTGCGGATGGGGTTGTGATGGCAACGATGACGGATCCTGTGGCGGAGTTGCTCAGGGGAAAGCTTGGATCGGGGACGGTAGTGGCGTTTGAGCAAGTGGCGGAACTCAAGAAATCGCCGTCGGGAAAAACACCGATTGTGGTCTCATTTGTTGATAATACAACTCAGGTAATCAGGAACCAGAATTCAGCATGAAATATCCAAGGGGGACATACCCAAGAGCGAAGTTCAGGTGGCAGCCGACGTCCTCGGCGGCTGCTGGGACTATATGTGGACTTTGCAAAGACAATGCGTTCGCCGGGGACGTCGAACGCCACCTGTCGAACGCCGTTCTGAATTCTGAATACCTATCAGCAAAGGAAATTTTATGTGCGGTATATGTGGAATAATTAGCAGGGTGAACACCGACCTTCATGCTCCTATTCAAGGTATGTGTCGTGCATTGGCGCACCGGGGGCCTGATGACGAAGGAATCATTGTCAGGCCGAATTGGGCTTTTGGGCATCGTCGTTTATCCATCATCGATCTATCGGTAAACGCCCGCCAACCGTTTGTGAATGAGGATGGATCGTGCTTTCTTACCTCCAACGGCGAGATTTACAATTACCGGGAATTACGTCCCCCTCTGGTTAAGGCCGGCCACCGTTTTGTCTCGGCATCGGATTGTGAGGTTGTTCTTCACCTCATAGAGGAGGAGGGGGAGGCCGGCTTCCTTAAGCTCAACGGGATGTACGCCTTTGCCTATCTTGATGAGAGGCGGCGTAAAGTGCTGTTATGTCGCGATCGTGTCGGTATTAAGCCACTCTATTTTCGAAGGATGCCGGATACGATATTGTTTGCGTCCGAAATAAAAGCGCTTGTCTGTGCCCCAGTCGTTCTGGACCGTAGCAACCTCGCTGAATTCTTCCAGTACCGGTACTTGTGTGGTGAAAACACGTTCTTTCAGGGCATTCAAGAAGTTCTGCCAGGACACGTAGTGTCGATTGATCTCGGTACGCTGTCAATTGAGGATCGCGAATATTGGGTCCCTAGGGGGCGGGTGTCATTTGGGGGCCCGGTGGATGAGAAGGAGTTGAGTCGCGAAATTGAGCAGGCGGTTTCCCGACAGCTTGTTAGTGATGTGCCTGTTGGTTGCCAATTAAGCGGGGGATTGGACTCAAGTCTTGTTACTCAAATAGCGGTGAACCAGTTGAATCAAGGGATGCATACGTTTTCCGTCGGGTTTGAAGGTCATGTGGAAGATGAGTCCTTATGGGCATGCAAGGTGTCCAAGGAGTTAGGTACGATCCACCATGCGATCCAATATCAGGAGCGCGATTTCGTGAACGATATAGCGATTTGTTCCTGGTTAAATGACGATCCATTAAACCACCCCAACAGTATGGCTATGTTCAAGATGTGCCAAGAGGCAAAACGTTATGTTACCGTGATGATGACCGGTGAGGGAGCGGATGAACTGTTTGGTGGCTATACCTGGCACAAACGGCTGTGGCGATTGCAGCAGCTGGGGCGGCTGGTCCACTGGCCGCTGACCCGGAATATGATGGGATTCTTACCGCGCGAACGATGGGCTCCCATGCTCCCGCTGTTGGGGGTACCGGTGCAGGAAATGGCCGTGCGGGCTTGCCAATGGATATCTGATGAAGGCATAAGAGAATTGTTATTGGGGAAGGAATCCCCTCTGAGCTTTGGAGAAGTGGGTTCATCCGGCGGCCAATACCGACGTCAATGTGTCAAATACGAACAGGGTCCCGTGGCGGCTTCGATGGATTTGGATATGCGGACATATTTGGTGTCGGTGCTTCAGCGGCAGGATCGCATGAGCATGGCCTGTGGCATAGAGTCCCGAGTCCCATTTCTTGATCACGAACTGGTGGATTTTGCGCTGAAAATTCCCTTAAATCAACTATTTGCGGGGAAACGAGGAAAGGTGATTCTTCGTCACGTGGCGGTTGGCCGGATTTCCGATTCAATCATCAACCGTCCTAAGCTGGGGTTCAGTGTTCCCTTGGCCGCGTGGATGCGACAAGGACGTGCCCTCGGAAACCTGCTTGGTTGGCTTTACGATGAGCGGGCGGCAGAACGACGGATCGTTGATGTGGATCGGGTGCGGCAACTGGTAGCTGACCACTGGAGCGGAAAAGCCGATCATGCCAGCACTTTGTGGCCGCTAATATCGTTTGAGGTGTGGGCGCGGATCTGGCTGGATGGGACACCTCATGAGCAGCTTAAAGAAGAGATCAGTCAGAAGACAGACCATAGACCACAGACCATAGACCATAGACCCAAGACCACAGACCACAGACAGAAGACAGAAGACAGGGAAGTAGGCAGAGAAGAGTACTTCTCAAAGTCTGATGTCGATGGTCTTAGGTCAATGGTCTCTCCCCCTCCCCTTCGCGTCTGTCACATTGTTACGAGTCTGAGAATTGGAGGGTTGGAGCGAATGGTGTGTGACCTGATGGGGGGGCTGAAGGCGCATGGTATTGAGTCAGTGCTTTGTAGTACAGATGAAGCAGGGGAACTGTTTGATGGGGCGCCTGCGACGGCTAAATTCTGCGGCCATCGGGAGTCGAGATTATTTGTCATTGACTGGACTCTAGTCTTTAAAATCCTTCGGTTCATACGCGCTAATCATGTGACTTTGATCCATGCGCATAACCATGCACCTCATTTATATGGTGCGATTCTGTCCTTTATTACCGGCTTGCCTGTGGTGGCGACACGGCATGGGCAAGGATATCATGATAAGCCTAGGGTGCGGTTATTGAAACGCTTCCTGGCTGGAAAAACTAGTACGATAGTCTTGGTATCGGAAGATTCGAAACGCGTTTCGCTCGACAATCATTCTCTTTCCAAAAGAGATTCCATAGTTGTCATCCCTAATGGGATCAATATAACGGTGTTCGCTCCCGTAGGGAGCGAACACCGAGACCATAGACCTGAGACCATAGACAGCAGACCTGAAGAGAAGGCTGCTTCCATCAGATTGCGGCTGGGTATTCCGGCGGGTGCGGTGGTGATTGGTAGTGTCGGACGCCTGTCGCCAGAGAAGAATTATCCCCTTATGGTGCGGGCTTTTGCGCGCCTAGCGCAAAAGCAGACCCTATGCGCCACGGGCGCATCCGCCTTTGGCGGAGACCTTGGAGAAAAGACCATAGACCAGGGAGAGAAGACCATAGACCATAGACCACAGACTATAGACCAGAATTCAAGAGGAGCTTCGCTCAGGTCTGATGTCTATGGTCTAAGGTCTATGGTCTCTTCTCCCCCCCCCTTCCTCCTCCTCGTAGGGGATGGGCCGGACCGGGCGCGTATCGAGGCTGAAATTGACCGGTTGAATCTGAGAGGCCAATGTTATATCACGGGAATACAAAAAGAGGTGGTTCCATGGTTGCAGACGATGGATATCTTTTGTCTCTCATCGGATACCGAAGGCTTGTCCATTTCCCTGCTTGAGGCAGGGGCTTGTGGGTTGCCGAGTGTGGTGACTGATGCCGGAGGGAACCGCGAGATTGTCAAGGATGGCGTGTCGGGACTGGTTGTGCCCATGCGTGATGAACCTGCGCTGGCCGCCGGGTTTGAGCGTCTTGCCGGAGATGCGGCATTGCGTCGCACGATGGGCGCAGCGGCCAGGCGGATTGTGGAAGAACGATTTTCGCTCGAGGCGATGGTCGATGGTTATGTGAAGGTTTATGAGAAGGTGGGGAAGTGAGACCATAGACCACAGACTTGAGCGAAGCACAGGTGGCAGCCGACGTCCCCGGCGGCTGCTGGGCCGATATAGGGACTTTGAAGGGGCCAATGCGTTCGCCGGGGACGTCGAACGCCACCTTGGGGAAAATACAGTGGGCAGCAGGCAGTTTACAGTGGGCAGTGTGCAGTTGGAAAGAGCGACTTGTCTGCCGGAGTACCGGAGGCGGAGGACGTCGAACGCTCAGCGCTGTGCGCGGATGAGAGGAGGCCGATCACAGATCGGTGCTACATACGTGAAAGGCGCCTGAAGGACATGTAGCACCGCGCTGTGCGCGGATGTTTTTTTTGGGGGAATGGGGCTTTCTTTGTGCGGAAATTAAGCAACTTTTTGACTTTCTCTCAGTCGAAGTAATACCATATTGACACGACGGTAAAACAAGTTGAGGTGCAGGATGACTACAATGACCATCAAAATGCCTGAACAGATGTCCGCGCGATTGCGGCAACAGGCTTTGGAATCAGGCGTGAATTGCTCGGAACTCATTCGTCAGGCAGTGGAGAAACTTCTGCATGCCGGGTCACGACCGGCGGCGGAGACGTGTTTGTCGCTGGCGGCTGATCTTGCCGGTTGTCTCGAGGGGCCGAGTGATCTGGCCACAAACCCCGACCATATGAAGGGGTTCGGCGCCTGATGCCCGCGGTACTCCTTGACACGGGGCCGCTGGTGGCGTTTCTGGATCGACAGGAGCGCCACCATGAATGGGCGCGGCGTGAATTCGGGAAACTCCGCCCACCCCTGCTGACCTGCGAGGCGGTTCTGACCGAGGCCTGCTGGCTGGTTCGTGGTTTGGCCGGCGGGGTCGGCTCGGTTATGGAATTAGTGGAGCGGGGGATTGTCAAGGTGCCGTTTCGTGTGGAATCGCATGTCTCGGAAATTGGAAAGGCCATGACTCGCTATAGCCATCTGCCGATGTCGCTTGCCGATGCCTGTCTGGTAAGAATGGCGGAACTTCATGTGGGAGCGGAGGTCCTGACGCTCGACTCCCATTTCAAGATTTATCGACTCTCAAATCGACGTGTTATCCCTGTGCGGATGCCGTGAGGAAAAGAGTTGGTTATTGGTTATGAGTTATTGGTTATTTGGATATCCGAAGGCATGAGCGAAGCGCAGGTGGCAGCCGACGTCCCCGGCGGCTGCTGGGCCGATATGGGGACTTTGAAGGGGCCAATGCGTTCGCCGGGGACGTCGAACGCCACCTTTTGGGAAAGCACAATATTTTTTCCAATAACGGATAACTGATAACATCACTGTCAAGCGAACAGAACAACTCATGCTCATCACCGTAACAAATCTCTACCCGCGCCCGGATCAGCCCACTCGGGGGCTGTTTAATTTCCAGTTGTTCAGGGAGGTCAGCAGGCAGTTGGCAGAGGGCAGTGGGCAGAGGGCAGAAGGCAGAGGGCCGTACTTGAATATCTGTCTCGTGCCTGAGTGGCGTTTATGGAAATGGCCGGCGATCCGGCGCTGGGTCGCGCCGGATCAGACCACAGACCATTGTGAGGAGACCATCGACCATCGACCTCAGACATCAGTCCAGAGCGAAACACCTCCCGAATTCAGGTCTAAAGTCGATGGTCTAAAGTCGATGGTCTCTTCTCTGGTCTCTTCCCTCCCTGTGGTCTATCTCCCCGTCTTCTATCTTCCCTTCCTCGGTCGTTCCATCAACTGGTGGTTCTACTACCGAGCGTTGCGTGCATGGCAGACCACGGACTACAGACCACAGACATCAGATCTGAATATAAGAGGAGCTATGCTCAGGTCTGATGTCTATGGTCTAAGGTCTAAGGTCTCTTCTCCTCCCGCCATCCTGGCCTCCTGGCTCTATCCTGATGCTGTTGCAGCGGCGCGGTTAGCCAAGGACCTTGGCACCCCGGTCTGGCTTCGTGTCCATGGGACGGATCGGTTCCACTTGAAGAATCGTAGGCGCCGCCGCTTGATTCTGGATGCCGTCGACTATGCCCAAGGGGTTATTTGCAACTGTAAGGCGGTGGCCGATGACCTGGTAAAATGGGGCATTTCAGCGGATAAAATCCATATTATTGCCAATGGGATTGATACCGAACTGTTCCATTACCGCAGTAAGGAAGAAGCGTGGAAACAGTTGGACACAATCGAGGAGACCCCAGACCGAAGGCAATGTGGGAGGGGCTTCATTTCTCCCGTCATTCTCTTTGTTGGCAATCTTGTCACGATCAAGGGCCCGGATGTGATGCTGCGCGCCTTTGCGGCGCTTGGGGAGAACATGAGAAAAGAGACTACAGACCATAGACCACAGACATCAGACCAAAGCGAAGCACCTCCCGCATTCAGGTCTAAGGTCTATGGTCTAAGGTCTAAGGT
>Ga0209697_10005122_pt1 | contig 16539 bp, 21 predicted proteins | sample AliMusrvi5mmetaG_FD_184115 | JGI IMG/M metagenome (GOLD analysis project Ga0209697, IMG submission 184115) | Freshwater lake bacterial and archeal communities from Alinen Mustajarvi, Finland, to study Microbial Dark Matter (Phase II) - Alinen... | ecosystem: Environmental > Aquatic > Freshwater...
AATGTCGGCCCCACCCCTCCCCCGCACCGGTTCAGGAGCCTAAGAGACGCGAGAAGTCCGGAGGGGCTCTCCAACTCCTTGCGGTCTTGACCGGCGATTCCCGACAGTTGTCAACCGAAGCGCCCCAGCGGGCACTGACAGCGCTGGCCGCTTCGAAAACAGGAGGCGGGATTATTTTTCCTTTGTAAGCAGGTGCCGGGGTCTTTTCTTCCTCCCGATGAGACCATAGACGGAAAAACCGCGGGTTTCAGCCAGCTTCTTACCTCGGCATGTCTATTGCTTAGCGGTGCGTTGGGATTCGTTGTATGATTGATGCTATATTCAACCAGCCGGGTTATCTCGGGGCCAAACGGATGCTGGATGCCACTGCGGCTCGGCATGACGCCATTGCGGCCAACATCGCCAACGCCGAAACGCCCCGCTACCAGCGAGTTGATCTCTCGCCTTCGTTTCGCTCGGAATTACAAACCGCCCTTGCCGGCCAGGATCGCGCCCGGCTGTGCTCACTGCGCCCGCAAATCGCCAGGGACCCGCGAGCCCTTCCTGTCAACCGCGACGGAAACACAGTCAACCTCGAACACGAATTGGTCGAACTCGGTCAGAACACTATCGAGTTTACAGTCCAAAGCCGGATAATCACGGGGGCATTGGCGAAACTGCGTATGGCCATCACGGGCAAATCCTGAACCGCTTTATGATTAGCTTCATCTCGAGCCTCACAAGCACCACCGCCTCGCTCGACGCGGAACGCGCGCGATTGGAAGTCATCGCTCAGAACATTGCCAACTCCAACACCACTCGCGGTTTGAACGGCCGCCCGTACCGCCGCCAGCAGGTGATGTTCGAGTCCGTCATGCAGCGCGCGCGGGCTCACGATGGCGGCGCGGGATCTCAGACAGCGCCGCGTGTCGGTCGCATCCAGGAAGATCCCCGCCCCGGGCAGGCGATTTACCAACCGGGGCATCGCGACGCCGACGCCAACGGGATGGTTGAGCTTCCCAACGTGAATATTTACGAAGAAATGGCCGATATGATTGTCGCCTCCCGAACTTACGAAGCGAATGTGGCGGTGTTCAAGAACAGCCGCAGCCTCGCGATACAGGCGTTGTCCATCGGCAAGGGCTAAGCCTCCCGCAGAGGAGCAGGCCACTATCGCCAATCTGAACTTGAATGAACCCGCTCGCTTCGATTCGCCAGTTATGGTCAGCGATGCCAGCAACGACGCTGGCGCCGGCCGACAAAACCGCGGCCCCCGGCGTCTCGATTCCCGCGGCCGAGCTTCGAGAACTCAATGCGAGCCAGCCCGCCGCTGGGGTAACGCCCCCGGCGGAGTCGTCTTTCGCGGGGTTGTTGGGCAACCTGGTGCAGGACGTGAACGCCAAACAGCAAGCATCGGCGCAGTCTCTGCGCGATTTGCAGAACGGCCAGAATGTGTCGTTACACCAAACGATGATCTCTATGCAGGAAGCCGGCGTGTCGTTTCAGTTGATGGTCGAGGTGCGCAACAAGCTCCTCGAGTCGTACCAGGAACTGATGCGAATGCAGGCTTAGCGCTAGGTAAATGAACCCAAACGTTGCAAAAACGGGGCGCCAGCTCCAGGGTATCTGGAAGGAACTCGGCACCAACCAGCGCATCAGCGTTGTGTTGGCCACGGGCGTGTTACTGATCGGAATCATCGGCGTCGCCTGGTGGTCGGGCCGCGCCGACTACGGCCTGCTCTACGGCAAGCTGTCGGATACGGAAGCTGCCAGAGTCATCGCCGCACTTAACGACGCCAAGGTGCCGTACCAAGTCGGCGGCGGTGGCAATTCGATCCTCGTGCCGGCCGGGCAGGTCCACGTGATGCGGATGCAGCTCGCCGGCAAAGGCATTCCACGCAGCGACGGCGTCGGCTTTGAAATCTTCGACAAGCCGAATTTCGGCATTTCCGACTTCATCCAGCGCGCCAACTATATTCGCGCGCTGCAGGGGGAACTGGCCCGCACCATCGCCCAGCTCGACGAGATTGAGACCGCGCGCGTGATGGTCGTGATGCCGGAAAACCGGCTGCTGATCGACAAAGACAAACATGCGACGGCCTCCGTCTTCGTGCGACTGCGGGGCAACGGTCAGCTTGCGCCGCAGGCGGTCAACTCCATCCGCTTCCTCGTCGCCAATTCCGTCGAGGGCCTCAAGCCAAATTTCGTCTCGGTGGTGGACAATCAGGGCAACGTGCTTTCCGAGAACGTGGAGAACGATTCGCTCATCGGCATGTCCGCCACGCAACTCGAAGCCCGACGCAATCTCGAGCAGTACCTGGCCAAGAAGACCGAGAGCATGCTCGAAAAAGTCCTCGGACCCGGCCAGGCCATTGTGCGTGTCGCGGCCGAGATCAACTTTGATACCCTGCAGCGCACGGAAGAGAAATACGATCCGGAAGGCCAGGTCCTGCGCAGCCAGACCAAGGACGAAACGACCGATGATGCAACCAGCTCCAGCAACAACGAGGTCGCCGGCGTCAGCGCCAATACTCCCACCGGCTCCAACACCACGGCGCAGGCCAGCGGGCCGCCCACCAATACCAAGAGCAAGAAAATGACCAGCACGATTGCGTATGACAATACCAAGAGCACCATCACCCTCTTGCAGGGGGCGGGGGGACTCAAACGGCTTTCCGCCGCGGTAACCGTGGCGGCGAAGGTCCAGGGCGAAGGCGCGGCTCGCAAGGTCATTGCCCGCAGCCCCGAGGAGCTGGAAAAACTGCGCCGCATCGTTAGCAACGTCCTGGGCAACGACATTACTCGCGGTGATCAGATCACCGTCGAGGAACTCCCATTCAACGACCAGTTCGCCGTCGAAGTGACGCACCACCTGGAGCTCCAGGAACGGCGTGATTTCTGGTGGACCCTGGGCCGCAACCTCGGTTATCCAGCACTCGCACTGGGTGTGCTTATGGCTTTTTTTCGGCACTTCAAACGCGTTAGCGCCGAGGAAATCCCCTTGGTTTCGGCTGGATACATGCTGAGTCATAGAGGTAACGGTAACGGTAACGGTAATGGCAATGGCAATGGCAATGGCAATGGCAATGGTAACGGTAACGGCCATGGCTATGGCTCGGTGTTTTCGGCGCGCGGCGGACACAACGGTCCGGAGACGGTCACCGTCGAAGTGCTAAACCAATTGATCAAGGAGAACCCGCAGAACATGACCCAGGCGATTCGCACCTGGCTCACCCGCGACTCCACACCTACCAAGTGATGACGCATGCCTGTCGCTGATGCCACAACCAAGGACGGACCGCCGGGGACTGAGGCTCCAAAGCTCTCCCGCGTGCAAAAGCTTGCCGCGCTGCTCGTGATTCTCGGGGCAGATGCCGCCGCCCAGGTGCTGCGGACATTCGAACCGCAGGAGGTTGAGCAAATCTGCAGCGAGATGGCCCAGTTCACGATGGTCAGCCAGGAACTTCAGGCGGAAATTATGCGTGATTTCTCCGAGGTCGCCGTCCAGGCCGGCACGTCGATACGTGGCGGAGTCGAGGTCACGCGGGCCACCCTCGAGAAGGCGATTGGCGTGTTCAAAGCCACCGAGATTCTTTCCCGCGTCGCACCGTTGCGTTCATCGATCGCCGCGATACAGGAAATTATCGATATGGAGCCGCGGCAGATTTACAACCTCATCCGGCACGAGCAGCCGCAAACCGTGGCGCTGATACTCAGCTACACCGGCGCGGACAAGGGGGCCGAGACGCTCGCCTTCTTCCAGACCGACCAGCGAGATAAGATCCTCGAGCGCGTTGCGACGCTGGCACCAACGCCGGTCGAAATCGTTGAAAAGGTCGTGGAAGTTCTGGTTGCTAAACGGGGCGTTAGCCATACCCGCGCCTTGAACCAGACAGGTGGCTACAAGGTCGCCGCCGACCTCCTGAACGCCATGGACAAAGACCAGGGGAAACTCCTCCTGGGCTCCCTCGAGGAGCGGAACCCCGAGCTGGGCCAGGCCATCCGCCAGAAAATGTTCACCTTCGAAGACCTCAACAACCTCGATACCACCGTGCTGCAGCGCATCTTGCGCGAGGTGGATATGCGGGAACTGGCTCTGGCGCTCAAGAGCACCAGCGACAAACTCAAGGTCAAGCTGCTATCCTGCCTCACCAGGCGGGCCGCCGAGGCGGTGCAGGAGGAAATAAGCTTCATGGGGGCGGTTCGTCTGCGCGACATCGAAAGCGCGCAATTGCGCGTCATCGACGCCGTGCGCCGCCTGGAGACCGAGGGCGCGGTGGATCTGGGAGAAGCGCGTAAGGGAGGCCAGTATGCTATGGCGTAAAAGCCTTTCCATCGGCCATCCGTTAAGCGCGGTGTTCCTCGTCGCGTCAGCCGTCACGCAAACCCGTGAAGCTGCTGCAGCGCGGGACTGCCAACGCGAACAGGCCGCTTATGAACGGGGCCTTGGTGACGGTGAAAAGCGCCTCAGCGAACAACTGCTGCGCCAGCGAACCGAAATGCTCGAGATGCAAAACGGCGTCCTGGCGTCACTGCGGCAGGCCGTGCCGAAGGTCGTGCGACAGAGTGAGGCCGGCGTGGTCCAGTTAGCGCTCGAAGTGGCCCGCAAACTGGTTTCGGACCTGCCGGTTTCTGCGGAGATGATCGAGGCAGCCGTCCGCTCGGCGCTGGCGCAAGCCGAGAGCGATGCTGAAATTCAAATCTTTTTGAACCCAGACGACCTGGCGCTGTTGGAGCGGAGCAATTCGCCCGTGCTGCTGCCGGGCCCAGGCAACGAGGCTTTGCAGTTTCATTCGTCGGCGGAAGTCACACGGGGCGGATGCCTGGTGGAGACGCGTTTCGGGGTTATCGACTCCCGCCGCGAGACCAAACTGAAACTAATCCGTCAGTCATTGAACATATGACGACCACTGTCACGCAGGCCGCACCCGCACACCTCGAGTCTGCGCTGGAGCGTGTTAAGCAAGCGCAGGCCGCCGAGACTCGTGGGCGGGTGGTTCAGTTAATCGGCCTGGTGGTCGAATCCGAGGGGCCCCTCGCGTCCATTGGCGAGGTGTGCCGAATCGAGTCCGCACGGCACGACGGCTCCGTGCTGGCCGAAGTCGTCGGCTTTCGCAACCACCACTTGCTGCTGATGCCGCTGGGCGAGCTCCACGGCATCCATCCCGGCAGCGAAGTCATCGCCACCGGCGGGCCGCTGCGCATGCCCGTGAGCGACGAATTGCTAGGTCGCGTGATCGACGGCCTCGGCAATCCGCTTGACGGCCAGGGTCCGATTCGCGGCCGGCACACGGTGCAGCTTAATCTGCTCCCGCCGCATCCGCTCAAACGACAGCGTATCGGCGAAGTGTTCCGGACTGCCATCAAGGCAATCGACGCATTCACGCCGTGCGGTCGCGGCCAGCGCCTCGGCCTCTTCGCTGGCAGCGGCGTCGGTAAATCCACGCTACTCGGCATGATCGCGCGCCACGCCGAGGCGGAGGTGAATGTGATTGCCCTGATCGGCGAACGCGGGCGTGAAGTCCGCGAATTCCTTGAAAAGGATCTGGGCGAGGAAGGCCGGCGCAAGTCCGTTGTGGTGGTGGCAACCTCGAACGAGCCCGCGCTGGCGCGAGTAAAAGGGGCGTTTCTGGCGATGTCCATCGCGGAGCACTTCCGCGACCAGGGCCGGAATGTGTTGATGATGATGGACTCGGTTACGCGTTTTGCGATGGCTCAACGCGAAATTGGGCTGGCCATCGGCGAACCCGTGGCGACACGGGGCTACACGCCCTCGGTGTTTTCACTTTTGCCTCGGTTACTCGAACGGGCGGGGGCGGGAGAGCGCGGCACGATGACCGGCATGTTCACCGTGCTTGTGGAAGCTGACGACATGAACGATCCCGTGGCCGACGCGGTGCGCTCGATTCTCGACGGGCACATCGTGCTCTCGCGCGATCTGGCCACGCAAAACCACTATCCGGCCATCGACGTGCTGGAGAGTGTGAGCCGCCTGACCGGCGAGTTGCTCACACCGGGACAACTCGGCCTGACCTCCAGCGCGCGAGAGCATCTGGCCGTCTATCGGAAAAACCAGGACTTGATCAACATCGGCGCCTATCCGGCGGGCAGCAATCCAGCGATTGACGAAGCCATCGGCCGGCACGAACCACTGCGGCAATTCCTTCGCCAGGGCATCACAGATGGCTGGGCGTTGGAGCGAACCTGGTCGGCGCTGGCTGGAGTGCTGGCGCCGCTGGCCCAACCGAAGGCCGTTCCACCAGCGAGGCCGGCATGAAAGGGTTTCAATTCCGATTGCAAGCCGTGCTGACGCTACGGGAGCAGGACGAGCAGGTTGCACAACAGAATTGCGCGCGTGCCTACGCCGCGGTGGCGTCCGCCTCCGCGCGCGTGCGCGAGGCTGAGGAAGCCATCGCCACGCTTGACGAATCGCGCCGGGCGCAACTGGCGGCCAGCACCCGGGCAGACCATATTGAACATTTGCGGGCTTTTGGCGTCCTGCTGGAAGAGCGACGGGCGGGGCAGGTGCTCGAATTGGACGAAGCGCGCCGGAAGGCCGAGGAAGCCTGGCGTTTGCTCGTCATCGCCACCCAGCGGCGTGAAGCACTCGAACGCCTGAGACGCCGTCAACGGATTGTCCACGTCGCCCAAGCCGCGCGGGTGGAACAGAAAATCCTGGATGAACTGGCCGGACGTGGCTCGAAGCTGGCCGACGCCTGGCGCGAAGCGGCCATAGACGTATGATCCGATTTCTTCAAACCAAATGGATCGTGGCGGTGGTCGGCACCTTGGCCTATGCTCTAACCACTTGGTTTTGCCTCCACCCGCAAAAGCAGATCGAACAAACAGTGGCGACGCTGGGCGCGCGGCGGAACTCAGTGCGCGCTGTCAAGGCTGGTCCGTCCTGGACGTTTGAAAACCCCGAGATTAGCGAACTCACCGCGGAGCTCAAGAGCGAGCGGGAAGCGTTGCGGGTGCGCGCAAGTCAGTTGGACGAGCTGGAGGCTCGCCTTCAAGCCGAGCGCCAGGAGATTTACGCGGTCACGCAGGCGGTTTATCAGCTCCGCGCCGATCTTGACAAGGTCGTGACGCGAGTCAGCGAGGAGGAGGCTGTGAATCTGAAAAAGATTGCCAAAGTCTACACGACAATGAGTACGGAAGGCGCGGCACGCATCTTCAAAGCAATGGACGATGACCAGGTTGTAAAGATCTTATCGCTCATGAGAGGAGCCGAATCCGCGCCGATACTCGAGGGTCTCGGCCAGGGAAGCAAGGAGGATGCCAAGCGCGCCGCGACGATCTCGAATCGGCTTCGCCTCACTCTTTCGGCGACAACAAATTCTGCGACAACAAAGACTGCACCGCCATGACCGCCGCGATTCATACTCCCGTTTTGTTCCCCAAGTCCCCGGCGCCGGAAGCAAAGCTGGGGGACGTGGAGTTTCCTCCCGGCCCCGGGAACTTCGCCTGCTTGATGGAACAGGCGGGAGGTGCTGGGGGTGGAAAGAACCGGCAGGCAGCGGCGCGAACGCCGGCCGAAGCGACCGTTTCTGAAGCGGATGAGGCCTCAAAGCCAGAGGTTACGCTTGAGGATCCGAATGCTCCCGCAGCGCCGCCGCCAGCCTGGCTGGCCAGCTTGTCTGCCGCCGTGTGCACCGAGCCAATACCGAATCCATTGACCGGAACTGATGGCCAGCAGAACCCCGACCGATCTTCTTTGGCCCAGGTTCCCGTCGGCGATGGTTTACTTCCGAGAGCGCAGTCGAAGACAAACCCAACTCAGTTGGGCAATTCATGGCTGTGTTCCCCATTGTCCCCCTCGTCCGACCCTCGCGATTCCATCCCGAACTCCACTCAACCCGAGCCGGCTGAGGCTCAAAACTCGAGCGCATCGGCCTCGATGCCATCGGATACGAAACCGCCCGTGGCCGGTTCTCCCCAGGCCCTGGCGATGGCGAAGCCAGCGGCCCTGGAAACGGGGCTGGTGGCCGAGGTCTCTGACCGTGGCGGGTCGGCTGCTCAGCATAACGGGACAATGCAAACGCTGCCCGAAACGGACGAAGATGCCTGCCAGGCTGAGCAGAAACTACCGTGTTTGCCGGCGGCGTTCGAGGCGGTCGAGCCTGCCGGTCGCGAGCGGAAGATTCATACGGATACGATGGATCACCTCATTGGTTTGCCTGGTGGCGCGGCCGATTCGGCGCTCGCACTGTCCGAGCATGCAACACACCGCGAACAGGGCGCCTATGCCGACGCTGATGCGACGCAAACCACGATGGCCGAAGGCGTTCGCCGGGCCATTGAAAGCGCGGCGGTCACCTTGAGGCGCATGGACGCGGGGTCCTTATCGCTGGTGTTAACGCCGGACGGCAACACCCAATTGGCACTGCACGTTAAGCTGCAGCAGGGGCAGTTCGAAGTGCAGGCGGTTTTGGAACGGGGAGATTTTGCTTCACTTGGCGCAGAGTGGTCGCAATTGCAGACCCGGTTGGCAGAGCAAGGGGTCCGCTTGGCGCCGCTGACTTCGGGCGCGGAAATCGGTAACGGGTTTTCAGGAGAACCTCCATTCTCGCAGAAGCACGGCCGTGAGGAAACGCCATCTGGAGAGTCTTTGATCCCAGCCCTGACTCAAACAGTAGCGCGCAAGTCCGGCGCGCGAACGGATGCTGCCACCAACGGACGCGCGTGGTGGGCTTGATCAATAGATCATTATGAAAACGTCGTTGTTTGAGGCAGGCGCGTTGACCATCGGATGGTGCCTGCTTGCCATCGCCACCTCGTCGGCGGCCCCGAGTATTGGTTACCTGCCTGCCACGGGGGCCGCGCTGTTACGTTTCCAGCCTACCAAACCCGCCGGCCCTCCCGCCGGGCTGCCACCGCTCTTACAGCCGGATACTCGTGGCGCAGATCTGACCACGGTTGCGACCAATTCACCCGCGCCTTCCGCTACGGATGCGATGGATCCTTGGTTTTTTTCGCCGCCGGACACGCTCGTTCCATCCGCTTCTGCACCGCCACCGGATACGGCGTCTTCGCCCACTCCCGCACGGCCGCCGGACTCATCCAGGCCTGCGCTTTCACCGTCGAACGATCCCCCCCTCGTCAAGAATCCGGTGGCTGATATGCAATTGGTGTTGAGTTGGCTTCTGCCGACTTCCACGAATACTCCAGCCGGCAGCTTCCTATTCCCGGTCTTCGTCCCTGCAACGCCGCCACATTCCAGCCAGGCCGTGTACGAAAGGCAATGATGACCCAAGCGCCTGATGGGGCCGTTTCTGAGACGGACAAGGATGCCGAGAGTGCAGCCGCAGACCGTGGCACGTCGGTTGCTCAGCATGATGGGACAATGCAAACGCTACGCGAAATGGACGAAAATGCCTGCCTGGCCGAGCAGAATCTGCCTTGCATGCCAGCGGCCATCGACGCGGCCAATTAAGTTTATGCCAGTTCCCCCAATCAACTCAACGACAGGCACCTCCAATTCTCAGGCGCAATCCACCAATTCCCAGGCTCAGTCCATCCTGGCGGGGCAGACGCTCAATCAGGTCGATTTCCTGAAGTTGCTGGTGGCGCAGTTGTCCGCGCAGGACCCGATGAATCCAGTCAGCAATACCGATTTCGCCGCGCAGATGGCGCAGTTCAGTACGCTGCAAGCGACGCAAGGGATGCAAAAGAACCTGGCAGGCCTTGAGTCGAGCCAGGCGATGCTTCAGGCCAATAGTCTGCTCGGAAGGACCGTCCAAGTTAAGGCGGCATCCGGTGCAACCAGCAGCGGCGTAGTGAGTGCCGTCGGCATCCAGGCCGGGACGCCGAGTATTACGGTCAACGGCCAGTCGTATGACCTGAGCGCCGTGGTCTCGGTATCGATGACTCCGCCCTAACCTAAGCCCGGCAGAACTCAGCCAAAAAGAACTATGCTTTCATCACTTAGTACCGCCATAAGCGGCCTGCAACAGTTCCAGCAGCAAATCGATGTCGTGGGCAACAACATCGCCAATGTCAACACGACGGGGTTCAAAAGTGCCCGGACGGAATTTGAGGACAACTTGAGCATGGCGCTGGGTGGCAACCTCAATATGCAAGTCGGTTCTGGCGTCAGCACGGCGGCCATTGCCAGCGACTTTAGCTCAGGCACGATCAGCAGCACCGGAATCGGCACCGACCTCGCCATTGCGGGGCAGGGGTTCTTTACCGTTAGCGATCCGGTGTCTAGCACGCAATATGTGACGCGCGCAGGCGAATTTCGCCTGGATTTGGCGGGTTATCTGATCACCAACGACGGACTACGGGTACAGGGCTCCAGCGGCGACTTGCAGGTTGATCCAGCCACGGTTGTGTCGTTCAGCATCGACCCGAAAGGGTTCATCAACGTGGTAAAGAAGGACGGTACGACGGCCGTGGCCGGCCAGGTCCAGCTCCGGAGCTTTGCCGACCCGAGCCAGTTGATGAAAGTAGGTAACAACCGCTATTCCTGGACGGCGGCAGCCGGTCCGTCGGCGCTTGCAGCCCCGCAGACCAACGGGCTGGGCGCTCTGGAAGTTGGAGCTCTGGAACTATCGAATGTGAATTTGACCAGCGAGATGTCCACCCTGATCTCCGCGCAACGGGCTTTTCAAGCCAACGCGCGGATTGTTACCACGAGCGACGAGATCTTGCAGGAAATTGTGAACTTAAAGAGGTAAGTCGTTATGGTTGCCCCACGCTCGGAACTGACACCTGCCGGCGGACACGAGGAAAAACATCCCCGCGACCCGCAACCTGCGGCCGCCGGCGCACCCGACTTCCCCGGTCGCGAATAGGCGCACTGGAACATATGGACGATATTCTCCCAGGCGATGGCAAAGGCGAGGTTCTTTCGCAAAGCGAAATCGAGCGGCTGCTGACGCAGGTCCAGGCCGAAGACACGGCGACCACGGTCGTCAAAACCGGCGGCAGCAGGTCGCGTTTCAAGAATGAGGACGTTCAGCCATACGATTTTCGTCAGCCCGCTTTTCTTACGAGCGGCGAATTGCGTAAGATTCGCATTCGGCACGAGGTATTCATCCGCACTCTGGCTGCCCACCTCTCCGTTTATCTGCGGCTGGAAGTGACGATCCAGATGTCCAAACTGCAAACGCTGAGCTACCAAAAATACTCCGAGGGATTGCCGAGTCCAACGCATTTGACCCTGTTTAAAGTGGACCCGCTTATCGGCGTCTGCCTTCTGGACATGGCACCACGGCTCGGCCTGACGATAGTGGATCGTCTGCTCGGTGGCCCGGCGCATTCCGTGAACACTAACAGCGAACTGAGCGAGATTGAGACGGCGCTGCTGGACCAGGTCGCGCATCTCATTCTCGGTGAGTGGTGCCAGTTGTGGCAGAAGATCGGCAATGTACGGCCGACCTTGCTCGGCCATGAAACCAATGGCCGATTTCTGACCAGTTCCCCGCACGACTGCATCCTGCTGGTTCTGTCCATGGAGGTGCGGCTGGGCGACTGCACGGAACAGATGGAACTGGCGTTTCCTTTTCATACCATCGAGCCACTCGTTCGCCAGGCCGGACCGACCTCCGGGGCCGATTCGAGCGCGGCGGCCACCCGGCCGGGGCGTCCACTGTGGAACCCGTGCCTCGACGAAGTGTCGGTGCGAGTGAACACCGAGTGGCACGGCTTGGAAATGAGCGTCGGCGAGTTGTCCCGGCTGAAATGCGGGGACGTGCTCATGCTGGAGGCCAATTGCTTTGACCGGGTGGAAATTCGGCTGGAGGAACATCCGAAGTTTCACGGCCGGCTGGGCACGACCGGGGAGCGCTGGGCCGTGGAATTAACCGAAAACGTCAAAAGTTGAACTGTTTATGAGTGCATCGCCGAACGCAAACCCAAACCTCGACCTTATCCTGGACGTACCGGTAAAACTGACTGTCGAACTCGGCAGTTGCCAGATGCCGATGCGTGAGGTCCTTGAACTTACCGTCGGCTCGGTCGTGCAACTCGACAAGGTCGCTGACGAGCCGGTGCAACTCTCGGTCAACCGCAAGCTAGTGGCGCGCGGCGAGGTGGTGGTGGTCGAGAACCAGTTCGGCATCAAGATCATCGAGTTGGTCGGCAGCACGCCCTCTGCATGAGCCCCCGCTGCTATTGCGTCCTGGCGCTGTTGGTCCTGGCGTCCCCTCCCTCAGGATTTGCCCAGTCCACCAACACATTGACGATGCCCCCTGCCCTCCATGACGTGGGCGCATCGGCGATCCGCGTTTGCGCCGCTCTGGCCATCGTGCTCGCGGTTTTCTTTGCAGGCGTCTGGCTATTTCGAAATGGCCAGCGCATTGCCTGGCGAAAGACCGGGGCGCCCAAACTCGCGATTCTGGAGTCGCGCCCGCTGGGCAATCGGTTCGCGCTCCACGTCGTCGGCTACGAGCAGCAGCGCCTGCTCATCGGCAGCTCTCCGGCGGGATTGAATTTGCTGAGCCCGTTGCCGCCGGCCACGGAAACGAAGGGTGAAAGCGCCGCCCCGGTCGAAAGCGTTTCCTTCCTGCAATGCCTGCAATCAGTGCTGAAGCGAAAATGAGCGCCCTCCGCCTAACGTGCCGCCCGAGAATTCTCTGCTGGCTGCTCTTGGCGGGTTTGGCATGGTGCGCGTTCAACGCCTCCGCTCAGACCAACAGCGGCGGGGGGCTGGCGCCGTTTCGCCTCACTCTGGACGGCGGCAATCAGCCGCAGGATATCGATGCGGGGATCCGAATTCTCTTCACCATCACGCTGCTGTCGCTCGCCCCGTCTTTCATTCTGTTGACGACCTGCTTCACGCGCATCGTCATCGTGCTTTCCTTCGTCCGCACCGCGCTTCAACTACAGGCGGCGCCGGCGAACCAGATCGTGATCGGCCTGGCCTTGTTCATGACGTTCTTCATCATGACCCCTGTCTGGGACAATATCAACCGCGAGGCAATTGCGCCGTATCGCGCCGCGCAGATTACGAGTGAGGAGGCCTTGAATCGCGCCTCCGGCCACATCCGCGCATTTATGCTCAAGCAGGCGCGAGCCAAAGACGTGGAACTCTTCGTCGCTTTGGCTAAGATGCCGGCGACCCCACCTGACCAGCTTCCGCTGCGGGTCGTGGTGCCTGGCTTCATCGTCAGCGAACTGCGCACCGCGTTTCAGATGGGCTTTCTGATTCTGGTGCCATTCATTCTCATCGATGTGGTGGTCAGCACAGTGCTGATGAGCATGGGGATGATGATGTTGCCTCCCGCCACGATCGCGATGCCGATCAAAATCCTGTTGTTCGTGCTGGTGGACGGGTGGGCGCTGATCGTGCGCTCGCTGATTCTGAGCTTCGGCTCCTGAACCGAGTCGGGCCGATGACGATGCGACCAAGACCCTTATGAATCCAGAATTTGCGGTAGAGCTTTTGAAGACGGTGATCATGCAGTCGATCCTACTGGCGGCGCCCTTTCTCGGAATGGCGATGATCGCGGGCCTGGTCATCAGCCTGTTCCAGGCGGTCACGTCCATCAACGAACAGACGCTGAGCTTTGTGCCCAAGGCCCTGTGCGTGCTGGGGGTGCTTCTGCTCCTGCTGCCGTGGCTGATCCGCCAGTTGGTCGGATTCACCTCGGGCATCATCGAGAAGATCCCGCAGATGGCCCTCTGAGCGCATGCCCTGGAACTTAAACACCTGGATGCTGGTCTTCGTGCGGGCGGGGGCGTTTTTGGGCACCCTGCCGATCTTCACGATGCTCCACGTCCCTGTGAGAGTGCGCGTGGCGTTGGCCGCGCTCCTTGCCGTGTTGATTGCGCCCACGCTGCCTCCGTGCTCGCTGGAGCGGCTTCCCTTTCTGGACTGGCTGGGTCTTTTCACCCGTGAAGTTCTCTGCGGACTGGTGATCGGGTTCGTTACGCGCATGGTATTCTTCGTTTCGGATTTTGCAGGCCAGGTCATGGGCAACGATATGGGCCTGAACCTCGCCACCGTTTTGGATCCACTCAACGGACATCCTACTCAGATACCGAGCATGGTCATGTTTGTGCTGACCTGCATGCTGATGATGACGCTGGACATGCACCACTGGCTGCTGACGGGCTTTCAGTACACCTATACGCTGGTGCCGATCGGCGGCGGGCAACTCCGCGAACCGCTCTTCACGAACATTCCCAATCACACCCGCCGGGTTTTCGTGGCGGGGGTGCAGATCGCGGGGCCGATGATGGCCGCCTCGTTTCTGGCGATGTTGTTGCTTGGATTCCTGGGGCGGCTCGTGCCGCAGATGAATATCTTTGCCGAAAGCTTCGTGGTGCGCATCGTCTGCGGGTTGATCGTGTTCGGCCTCACCATCGAGATCTCCGCCCAGCATATCCTCAACGGCCTGCGGCGATTGCCCGAGGACATGATGCGCGTGGCGCAATTTCTGGGCGCCGGCTGAACGCCTGCGGCAAATCATGAGCGAGCAGACCGGCGAAAAAACAGAACAACCGACACCGCGAAAGCTGGAGGAGGCGCAAAAGAAAGGCCAGATCGCGCGGAGCACCGAGGTGCAGACGGTGTTCGTGCTGCTCGGTGTCGTTTGCGCGCTGTCGTTCACCGGCAGTGAAATGTGGCGGATGCTGACCGGCGCCACCGCGAGGGTGCTTGGTCATTTGCACGACACCCCACTCAGCCTCAATACGCTGCAGGGTCATGCCTGGCTCGGCGCGCTCCTGTTCCTGCAATGCACCGCGCCGATCGTTTTCGCGGCGATGCTGGGTGGTTTGCTGGCGGGCGGGATTCAAAACCGTTTTAGTATCTCGTCCGAGGCGTTCGGCATCCACTGGGAACGCCTCAACCCTGTGGACGGATTCAAACGGGTGTTTTCCGGCCGCTCGGCCGTGCCGACGATTGTCGCCGTCTTTAAACTGCTGCTCATCTGCGTGCTGACGTACAAGACGGTGAAGGAAGTGATTGGAGATCCGGTTTTCACGAGTTCGGTGAGCCTGCCGGCGTTCACCGGTTTCCTTGCGGCCGCGAGCCTCAAGATCGCCTTTCGGCTGCTGCTGGCCCTCGGGGTAATCGCCGCGGCGGACTACGGTTACCAGTTTTGGCAGACCCATCAAGACCTGATGATGACGCGGGACGAGTTGAAAGAGGAAGCGAAAAACAGCGAAGGCAATCCGCAGATCAAGAGCCGTCGCCGCCGGATGTTCGGTCGTTCCAAGCGCCAGATGCTGGCCGACGTTGCGACAGCGGACGTTGTCATCACGAACCCGACGCACATCGCCATCGCCTTGCGCTATGACCGCCAGTCCATGCAGGCGCCACGCCTCGTCGCCAAAGGCGTCCGCCACAACGCCGAGCAAATTCGCGAAATGGCCCGGCAGAGCAATGTGCCGATCGTCGAGAACAAGCCGCTGGCCCGCCTCATGTTCAAATACGGCAAGGTGGGGCGTGAAATCCCGGCGCAGCTATACGCAGCGGTCGCGGAAGTGCTGGCTTACGTTTATCGCATGAATCCTTACCGCTATTACGCCCAGGCATGCACTGCGGCGTCACCTGAAAACCACTGACGAATCATGGGCCGACTCAGCACTAATTTGCGACTGCTGCTGCGCCACGGCGACCTGTGGTTGATCGCCGGGTTGTTCGGAACGGTGATGTTGCTGATTCTGCCCGTGGCGACTCAGGTATTGGATTGTCTGCTCAGCGGCAGCATCGCGCTGTCGTTGCTCACGCTGCTGGTGATCCTGTACGTCCGGACGCCCTCCGAGTTTAGTGGCTTTCCCACGTTGCTCCTCTTCCTCACGCTGTTCCGACTGTCACTCAACGTGGCGTCTACGCGGCTGATTCTGCTGGACGGTTACGCCGGCCACATCATCGATGCGTTCGGCAATTTCGTCGTCCGGGGCAATTATGTTGTCGGAATTGTGGTCTTCCTGATCCTGGTGTTGATCAATTTCATCGTGATTACCAAAGGCGCCGGGCGTATCGCCGAAGTCGCTGCGCGTTTCACGCTCGACGCCATGCCCGGCAAGCAGATGTCCATCGACGCCGAACTGAACGCCGGTGTGATCACCGAAGCCGAGGCGCGGTCGCGCCGCAAGAGCGTCGAGCAGGAAGCGGATTTCTACGGCGCGATGGACGGCGCCAGCAAATTTGTCCGTGGCGATGCCGTTGCCGCCATTTTGATCACGCTCATCAATGTCGTCGGCGGTTTTGCCATCGGCATCGCCCAAAAGAACATGACGATGACTGAGGCGTTGCAACGCTACACCATCCTTTCCATTGGCGACGGGCTGGTTTCGCAAATCCCGGCACTGATCACGTCCACCGCCGCAGGCATCCTGGTAACCCGCGCCGCGTCCAAGAATGACCTCGGTCAGGAGCTCGGCAGACAATTGCTGCTCTATCCACGCGCCATGGCTGTGCTGGCGGTGATGATGGGTGTCTTCGCGCTGGTGCCCGGCCTGCCGTTTTTCCCCTTCCTGGTCCTGGGTGTGCTCGCTGGTTTGTTATCTTACACGCTACATCGTGATGGTCCGGTGGAACCGGCCCTCGCATCTGCCGCCGCGGCCAGCACGCCCAAGGTCGGGGGCGGCAGATGCGAGGGC
>Ga0209697_10005123_pt1 | contig 16536 bp, 14 predicted proteins | sample AliMusrvi5mmetaG_FD_184115 | JGI IMG/M metagenome (GOLD analysis project Ga0209697, IMG submission 184115) | Freshwater lake bacterial and archeal communities from Alinen Mustajarvi, Finland, to study Microbial Dark Matter (Phase II) - Alinen... | ecosystem: Environmental > Aquatic > Freshwater...
CAATTAGACATTTATTAGCTGCGGTTATCTCAAAGAATTCTTAATAGTAACACCTTTGGCCTCTTTTGAAAATACGTAAATACGCCTAGCTGGGCCGCAAAGACTCCGGCGGCGCCCCTCCTCCGCCCAGCATCCACTCATAAACGCGCTTCATTTCGGTGGCGACGGTCGGCCAAGTGAAGCGTTGGGTCACTAAATCCCGTCCCCGCGCCCCCATCGCCACCCGCTCCGCATCGGATTGCGCGAACAACTCCTTCAAACCTTGCTGGATGCCCTCTTGAGCCGTTTCGATCCGCAGGGCTACCCCGTTCGAGAATCCCTCGGGCAGATTGCATTCCGGCGTCATCAACGCCGGCTTTCCATAGGCCCAGGCTTCCAGGATAACCGTCGGCAAGCCCTCGCCGAAGGATGGCAGAACAAAAGCGTCACAACCTCGGTAACATTCCTCCTTGTCTTCATCAAACTGAGGTCCAACAAAAACCAGGGAGTTTCCGTGGGACGATGAGCCATCAACCGCGCTGGTGCGAGCATCGGTCCAGGGAATGCCCAGCGATGTGGCAAGACGCTTCAACTCGTCTTCATGCCCGCCTTGATCCCAACCCGCCACCGCCAGCACCCATTCCTCCGGTTTCTGGAGAGCCGCCCAAGCGCGCAGAAGATTTGGCAGTCCCTTCTGGGGATTAATGCGCCCGAGATAAAGGAGCACCTTGCGCCCAGCGGCGCGCAACCGGGCGACGGGGTTCGCCGGGTTCGCCGAGGGTGCCGACAAGTCAGGAAGGTCGATCCCGTTGGGAATAATCGCGATGGGGTTCTTCAGCCCGTAAGCGCGGATGGCGGCGGCTTCCGATTCGCAGAGTGCGCGGAGGCATCTGGCGTTGCGCAGGTGTTCCCCTTCGTACAAAAGATGTGCGATCTGTTTCTTCCACCGCGAATTCCGAACGGCCCAGGGGGCCAGCATGCCGTGGGGGGAAATCATGTAAGGCACCCCCAATTTCCGGTGAAGTTTCGTCGTTACCACACTCGCATAGCGCCAAATGCCATGCGTGTGAATAATGTCAGGATGGAAAACCTCGAGCTCCTGATAAAACTCCTTGGAGTAACCGAATTGTTTGTGCAGAAACGGATGAAAATAACTGACCTTGACCGGATCCCAGGAAGCGGCGTCCTGCGCCGAAAACTCATCGGCCGTTCCAAATACTTGGATTTCCATATCCAGGCGCTGTAAGGACTGGCACAAGTGCCTTACCGTTTCAAAAAGTCCACCAGCTTTGCGTGAAATCGGCCCCGTAATATTACTCGCTTTAATCATAAATAATCACCTAAGTAGCAAACTTTTCAACAAAAGTCTCTGAATCAGCGTTGCCTTTATTGCACCCACTTCCATCGCCTTTTCCGTCGCCTCCTTCAACCCGGAGGCGAACCGTTCCGGTCCCCACTCAGCGATGATCCGCTGGCTCGCCGCGCCCATCGCCGGGAGCCCCCCCTCCAGCACGGAAATCTCCGCCATGCGCTGAGACATCTCGTCGATATCGAGGGGATCAAAAGTGAATCCGTTCAGGCCTTCCTGTACAAGGTCTTGCGCACACCCACAACGGTTCGAGACCAATACGGGCAACCCGGACGCCATCGCCTCGTTGACGACGAGTCCCCATTGCTCGGTCGTGCTGGCATGGATGAATATCTGTGCGCAACCGTAGTAGGTCGGCAAATCAGGATACTGTTTGAAACCAGGCATGTGAACATGAGCGCTCAAGTTCAAAGATTGGATTTGGTCTTCAAGGGACTGCCGGAGAGAGCCGTCCCCAAGGAGCACCAAATCCCATATCTTCCCCTTCCCAGCGTCCGCATTCAAACTTTCCGCCCTTTTCCTATACCGCGAATAGGCCTCCATGAGACGCGGCAGATTCTTTTTTTCGATGAACCGAGCCGAGGCCAAAAAGTAATTTTCAGGCAATTGGTATTCCGCCCGCCTTGCCGCATCCTGGAGCCTTGCTTGCTTGACCTGCGTCGCAAAATAATCGTTGTCCACCGCATCATAGCCCTGAAACACCCGCTCGGCGGGCATCCCAAGCTTGACCATGTAATCCGCATGCGGGTGCCCGCCGGCAAAGGCCGCCGAACACATTCCCACAAGACGGCGTTTCACCCATTCCTTCCAGCTTTTGCGCGGCTCGTCCCATTCCGTGCTTTCGGACATCGGGATGGCGGGAACACCCCGGCGAATGCACCAGGAAAGCGCGAAAAACGCGGCCTTTCCAGACCATCCCGGGATGAATACAGCCGCCGGTTGGCAGCGTTCCAATGCCTCTTCCATGCAGCGCTGCAGGTCGCCCTCCTGCACCTCACGGCTCGTACCCGCTGGAAATAAAGTGACAACTTCGTAATGGGTATCAGGAATCTCATTTGTCCATGCGTAGTCCGCGCTTTTGCCGCACACCTGAATGGCCGTCACATGAACCAGCCTGGCACACGCACCAAGACGAGCCAGATGATAAGGCCCGAAATTGTCGAAAATGACCGCTGCTCGAATCGCTCTTCTATCGCTCATGACCTGGATGTCACGGAGGTCCTTGTGCTTCTCCCTGCGGGTTTCCTCGTCTTTTTTTGGTAATAAAGGATGAGGTAACCGAAACAGAATGGGTAGAGAGTGACCAGCGTGATGTCGCGCCCAAGGTTGAAGGTGAGAATCAAGCCGACAACGTATAACAGAAGCCGTCCCATTTCGTTCCCGAGCAGGTCCAGACGCGCAAGAAGCGCCACCCAGCATGCCATGATAAGAGCGACAGCCAGCGGTCCGAAAATGCGCCCGAAGTTCACCACCCCCTGCCCGATCATGCCAGTCGAGATCGTCGCGCCGACGCCGGCTTCGCTTGATTCCGCTTGATCAAAACCCTGTCCGCGCAACAATGCATAATCGATGCCGATCATTGGCTTCCCCGGCCAAAGCACGCGGGGGATGGGGTTCACTATTTCGGCGAAATAGCGCTGTCCCCAATTCGGACGGTAAGCTCCTGTTTCGATGAAACTGTTTACCCAACTCAGCTCCTCGAACATGTTTAAGCCCAAGTGTTTGGCTTCTTTCGAGTCATCCCAGCGGTCTTTATCTGTCATTGCCAAGGCGATGTTCGCAGTACTGCGGTTCTGAATCACAAATTTCATCCAACTATTTAAGACCAAAAAGCAAGTCCCCAATACCAACAAGCGCGCCACGAGACTTCCGCGAAAGCGCAAAAACGTCCACGCCAGAAGTCCAGGAAGGAGCGTTGCCAGCATCGTATTGCGCGTTCTGTCGAAAATATAGCTGGGGATGGTCAAGAAATAGATCGCGATCGCAACATACCGGGTTTGTTTCCTGACCGCCAGAGCGGCCACCACCCCGGCCGCTGCGGTGATAAGAACCTGAAAATAACTGCCCAAAACCAAAAGCGCATCGATCCCTCCTCCCAATCGTCCACGACTCCACGGATAGGCTTTATCGCCCAGATAAGGCATGAACAGTCCGAGAAAATCGAAATCCGTTCGAATGAGCGCGAGGAACATCAAAATAGCCCACAGAAAAGCCACCCCCCTGCCGAGAAGATCGACCTGCTGCTGGAATGACGGCCTGTATATCCCCCCTCCCCTCATCATCGCAAATATCTGGCTCCCCCGGTGCTGCCGCCGCAAAATTTTCCGATTCACGGCCCGGTGCATCTGTGGCACCAAACAGCCAAATGCAACGACGAACAAAGCCACCTCCCACCACGCGGCTTCAAAATTAGAATCACCGATTTGAACCCGGATATCCGCGTAATTGTTGTAGAAAACGTCGCCCACATACCATGCCGCCACGGTTCCGAGCACCGCGATCATGGGAATTCCCCATCCGTGATAGCGCATTTTCCACGCATGGAAACCAAACCCAAGCATCGCCAGAATCGACAGCCAGAACGGGAACGGAAAAAGGAAAGCATTTTGCATAATGAAAAATCAGTCTCCCAGCGGGAGCGCGGCCCGAAGGCGCTCGGCCAGTTTGCCGATGGTGAACCCGGCGCATTTTCCCGGCGCGGCCTGCCGGTGTGTGTTCAAGAGGCCCCGGTCGTGCGCGTAGCATCGAATCGCGCTGGCGAGGCGCTCCGGGTTGCGCGCCTCGATGAGGAACCCGTCCTGCCCGTCAGTCACCACCGAGCCGCAATGAGGAGTCGCGATCACGGGTAAACCGTGCGCCATTGCTTCCAACTGTGTCAAGGCAAAGCCATCGGAGAGCGTGGGAAGCACGAACACATCGCTTTGCAGATACCACTGCGCCGCTGCATCCCGCCTGACCCGGCCATGGAATGTCATGTTGGCGGGAGCCGATTTCACCGCCGTCTCGGAAATCGCGAGGGGGCCAACCACGTCAAAATGCACATGCTCCGCCGTCAGCAACCGCGCCGCCTCCATCAAATAATGAATCCCCTTGCGGACATTCACCTGGCCGAGCCAGAGCACACGGAGCGGGCCGCAAGACGGCTGTCGGATATCTGCCGAGGGTTCTCTGTCTTCCGCCTCATACGCAAGCGGCACGACCACCAGCTTTTCGGGCGGCACACCCTGCTGCATCAAAGCCTGTCGGCTCCACTCTGAATTGACAAGGATGACATCCGCCAACTCCCATTCGCGCTGGTTGCGTTCGTAATAGGCTGCGGGAAACTCCGGCGGCGGGCCGGCCAGTTCCGGATGCAGCCGCATCTCCTCGACCACCAAACGAAATTCCGCGGCGCCCGGATCAATCTGGTCGAGCACCGTAAAGACTCCGCGTTTTTTTTCCGCCGCCAACATCTCCAGACTCGCGTAGGAATATCCAAAGAAAACCTTGTGCGGCGGCAGTTTGAGACGGGCCACGGCGCCAGCAAACGCGCCATCCGTTTGGACGTAGGCCTTCTGCAACCGGCCTTGCGATGTCAATTGCCGCACGCGGCGTTTCCAGAGCAGACTGCGAAACGGAAAGGAGCGGACCAGTCTGTCGGGAATCTCATCAGAACGCGCAGCCAAGGCAGCCCGGCCCTTGCCGCCCCCGATGATGTCACACACTCCCCGAAGCGCCATCCCCAGAACTCCTCCCGGTGCGTACCAGTCCGTCACCAGGCCCGCAAGCATCCCCTGCTGATGCAGCGCCCGCGCCACCGCGTAATGTTCCCGCGCGCCAATCTGTGCAACGATCGTTTTCAAATAAATTGAACCGGCCTAGCCCTTGGACAAGCGCCTTAAACTCCTGATTGTTTCAGGCCGCACGGTTTTTCGTTCTCCAGCATAGTGCCAACATGCCGCCGGAATCACCGTTAACCCGGTCAGAATTCCCCTGTAACGTCCAACCTTGAACGCATACCAAACCCGCTTCAAAACCTGCAATGCGCCGAGCGGCCAACAAGTGACAGGATATCGCAAAAAGGCAAGCAATGCGGTATTTCGGATATGGGCCGCGTTCAATTCAGGCGAGACATGGTGGGCCAATTCGGTGTCGTGAAAAACGCTCAATTCATCCGTTTTGTAAACCCCCCAGCCCGCGTCATAAAGTTGCAAGGAAACATCCGCCTCCTCCATCCCATACGCATAGCGGAGAGGCAGATAACCGGCGATCATCATCATCGCTTCCCTGCGCAAAACGCACGCGCAGCCTTCAAAAAAATGCACCTTTCTCATTCCCTCAATAGGCGTCTGCCGGGACTCGCCTCGAAGCACTGCGTCCAACGTAAGAACAGCCATATCCTGATGCTCATCAAAATACCGGCCTACCTTTGCAAAATAATCCTTTTGCATGGGCCACGAATCATCGTCAAAAGAAGCGATCAAGGAACAAGCCGCCTTGCGAACCAGCAGGTTCCTCCCCCCCCCGGGCCCTTGCGTGCTCTCACTTTGGAAGCAGGAAACCCCCCTGTTTTTGAATTCACGGTCCAGCATTATCCGGGTATCCATGTCACCCGCATCAATATGCACGATGACTTCTCGTGGGGGGGGCTCGCATTGCAATATTTCATTGATCGTACGATGCAGCGCCCCTGGACGACACCACGTAGGGATAATGACCGAAATATCGGCTGCGACAGGCATGATCGTCTGGTTATGAAGTGACCTGCTTTAAAATTTCCACCATGCGCTCAGCAAATGTCTCGTCGCTAAAACGCTTTGCCGCTTCTGATTTGAGAAATGCCTGACCGGCCTCCCTCATCGCCTCCCACTCGGACTGCGGGCAGGATTTCAAATAAAGCAACAGATCGCGATACGAAGCGAAATGACGCGCATCGACGAAAGCCTCCGGAGGCACATAATCCGCTATCCTTTCTTCGCCGAGATACACAGGAACGGAGCCACTGACAAAACCATCAAAAAGCTTGTAACCATCAATGTAACCCCGAGAACCCCGCCAGTTTTCAAAAGCGATTGTAAAACGGAATCCGGAAAACAGCTCAATCTTATCTTCGACAAACGCTTTTTTGAAGCAGCGATAGGGGCGGTTGACATAAAACGGGCACCAGGAAATTTTTTCGCCGTTCCACCCCTTGCCATAAAACTCAATACCATCCTCGGCAAACTCATCTGCGGCCCGCGCCAACTTGCGACGTTCGGAATAAAGATCTCCCCGTGTTGGAAAAAGCAAATCCGAGGCGGCCACATCCCATCCATTAAACAAGCGACCTATGACAGGAAGCCCCGTTAATCCACCCTGCCGGACAGCAAACCATCCCTCGACCCGGTTGGTGTTCACCATGCAAAGCAGCTTGCGATCCGGGTAGGGGATTTTCGTTTCTGGTTCCTCCAAAGTCAAAGGTGGAAAATATTGATATCTTTTGTTATCCCCATCTTTTTCCACTTTTTCATAGGTGACAACACAATCGAATGGTTCTTGATTTGAGCGATGGAAAAAATGGGGACCAAGAATCGGGCTCTCGCAAATCATCAGAACCGTTTTTGCCTTGGGTGCCTGTCTACGGGCAGACTCGAAAGTGCTGCGATGGGTTGGCAAATCGATGAACCAAAGCACATCCGCCTCCGAGAGGTCATGCATGTCCCAAGTATTCAACTCGAAACCATTCGCTTCCGCGACTTCGCGCCATAACCTAAATGATCTTAAATAGGAGCCACGAAGACTATACCCACCATTGAACATATCGTTGTTTAATCGATAGTTCCAAGGAGACGGCCATATGAGGACTTTTTTACCCATAAAATGAAACTAAACCAGGTTGCTGAATATTAAATTTACACACCCTCCCTGTGGAGCGTTACGTCTTTGATGACGAGATCACTTTCGCCAACACAAGTCGCAATGCCTTCCCCGCATAAATGGCGCCGTGGACGCCAACAACTTTCCTGATTACGACCGAAAATGACCGGGGGGAGCACTGTGCAAGCCAATATTGGGCTTTTTCCAACGCCTTTCGAGCAGCTTGAGTCTTACCTACACGATAAGCTATCCAATACTTTTCCTCCAGCATTCGAAGTATGCTCAAACACTGCCCCTGCGTTGGTCTGCCTCCGTGAACAGCGAGGGCGGCTACATTATGATCGATAATTTTCGTGAGCCCGTCGATCCATAAGCTTATGTCGCGGGTTTCATTACGCCCGGCGATGGTCCGTCTGCGGTATAATGCCCCCGTCGCGTCCGACCAGGCAATCCTGGCGTTCACGATAACGGGAAACCAAAATGCGCTGTCTTCCGATGGAAACGCGTCCAACTCCTCGCACCACCAAAGTGGAGGCGGCAGATGAGAACGCCGTATCAGCGCGCTATGAATGGGCCAGGGGGCACAACTAATGGCAAAGCTCATTAGCTCTTCGTTCTCGTTCCTCCATCCTGCTGGGCGTCGGAGCCAGCGCTTGTCTGGGCATCCTTCGTCAAACTCCTGCGTGCATCCAACAATCAAGCCCGGCTCGGAACCGGATTTTGCACAAGCGAGTTGCATGGAAAGATAATCCGGCTCCAATAAATCATCGGCATCCAAAAAAAGGATCCATTCCCCAGTTGCAAGACCCAGCCCAAAATTACGCGCGGCCCCTGGTCCTCGCCCCTGGGAGACTACCAACTGGATGCGCGGATCGGGCAACTTGCGCACCACTTCGGGGCCGTTGTCCGTGGAGCCGTTTTCCACCACAATCAACTCCCAGTCTGGCATGGTCTGCGCCAGCACCGAGCAGAGGGTTTCCTCCACATACGGCCCCTTGTTGTGGAGCGGGGTGATGATGCTGACTTTGGGCATGGTTATTTTGCGGGTGCGGCCACGAGCTGCAGCGCCTCCATGAATTGCGCCTGGATTCTGTCTGGGTTGAAATCGGTTTGCGCCGCTTGCCGGGCCGCGGCGGCAAGGCGCTGTTGCTCCTCAGGGGCGGCGGCCAATCTTTCCAGCGCTTGACGCAGGGCGGCGGGATTCGGATCCGTAATGCACAGCGCGCGGTCTCCCTGCCGGGCCCACTGAACTGCGGAGCAATATTCCGGCCCCCAGATCACCAGCGGTTTCCCATGTTGCGCCATTTCCAGCATCTTGGAAGGGAAGCTGGTCTCCATTCTCCGACGCATTTCTGGTTCAAAAAGCATCCCCACGAGAAAGGCGTGGCATTTGCCAAACCACTCCTTCACCTCCGCAAGAGGAGCGTAGTCATGCCAGAGCCCTTCGCGCTGCATTTCCTCCTGAAAAGGCACGGACCATTCGGGGTTGGGACCGCGGACTTCCAGGCGGACTTTGGCATGGCCCTTCAGCGTTTCCAAAGCCCGTCCCATCATCGGCCCATAATCGTTAAGATTGCCAAAATAGGCAACCCGGAACGGCTGCTCCTCCGCCCCAAAGGGTTGTGCCGACTCGCCGTTCTTTGACGGAATGGGCAGCAGCACTTGGGCATTGGAATGCGGTCCGAGCAGCGCTTTCATTTTCTCGCTCACGCAAAGGGCTAGACTGGAGTCTTGATAAAGCTGCCGAAACTGGCTTTCCAGAAGAGCGCGGGCGGGCGCATGCACCTTCGGCATATCCGGCCACCAATCGTGAAAAAACGTCACCAAGGGCAGGCGATGTTCCAGGGCGAACCGCCGGGCTGCCAGGCAAGCATCCTCATGTGCTACCGTGAGAACCACTGCTCTCTCGCTAGCCGGAACGTTCTTCGGCAGCAAACCATCCATCCACAGGCCCTCTCGCCATGCCTGGAAATCACAGGCGTAACGATGCAGCCCGGTTTTCTTTAGACGGTTCACCACCGAGCAAACAACGTGGTCCCTCGAAAAGCGCACAGGCATGGTTTCCACAACCTCCCATGCAACACACTGCTGATTCGCAAGGTGCCGATGCAATACGATTTGCCCTCCGCTGGTCGGTTCCGGGCGGACGGTGGAAATGAGGATGATACGCACCAGATTTATCCTTTGATCCAACGGCTTATCCGCAGCTTCTGGCAGCCTGCCCAGTGGCGCAGGCTACCAGGAATAGCGCGGGGATTTTGCAGATGATAAATTGTGTTGGCAACGGCATAAGCGAGGAAAACCGTTTTCTGAAGTGAAGCTTGTAACGTGCGTTCCTCTGGGAGCAGGCTCTCACGTCCTGCGGGCGATCCCGTGGTTGGCGCGGAACCAGTCCCGCCGGCAAGCACGCCCCATTCGCGTTCAAGCACCTTTTCCCGCATTGTCTGGTAATAGCGCCCCACATCCAAGCCGCGCGCCTTTTCCCAAATGAGCAGCACGTTCATCAGATTGTAAAGAGACCATGCAGAAAAGATGGCTGGCCAATGCGAGCCGGTCCGAAAAATGCCCGGCAACTGCTCATGAATGCTTTTGAAACTGGCAAGTATCACTTGATCGGGATCCCGCTCCACAGCAGTTTCCACCCGGGCATACTCGGCGTGAGTCTCAATAAAGCGGCGCGCGGAGGGGTGGGTGAAATGGTAGACGCAACACTCTTCGGTATAGGCAATGGTTGTCATGCGGGAGGGGTCTGCCGCCTTGAAGTGTTCGTGGATCACGTTGGTGATCAATGCCCGGCGCCGGTGGACTAAAAACGGGTAATAGGAGACGCTCCACGGGGAGTTCGGGTGATGCATCCCGAGCGAATACATCCGCCGCGGCACCAAGATCAGATCAAAGCAATCCCCGCTGCGGAACAAAAGGTCGCGCACTTCTGAAATCAGTCGCCGGGTGGGCACCTCTGAGCAGGTGCCGAGGAATATCCAGTCATAACTCGCGTGCTCGAACCATTCGTCCGCCGTGTCCTGCCCCTGCGGTGAAAAAGGAACGGTGATGACACGGACCTTCGGGCCGTATGCACGGGCGATTTCTTCCGTGCGATCCGTCGAGGATTTGTTGACCACGAGCACCTCGTCGGCCCAGCACACCGCATGCGCCAGCACGTTGGCGATGCGCGCTTCCTCATTATAGACGGGCACGCAAAAGGTGACTGGCGGCCCGTCCGCCGATTGCCGGGCATCCGTCACAATCTCTGGGCCGCTTCGCGCGGCATCTGGTTTTTTTCCATCCATTCGGCAAATTCGACACAGTTCGCAAAACCCGGAAAACGAGGCTCAGGGGTGCTGGCGGCTGCGCCACTGCCTAAACGGTTGCGAAACACCGCGCCTGGCTTTAGCAACAGTTTCAGAACCTGTCGCAACCGGAATCCCATCATCTCTGCAATCGCCTGCGGAGTAAAAAGGTGCGGCAAAACTTCAAAAAAATCACGCCACGTCTCCGCAGTCCACGGAGAATCGGACATCACCGACTGCAGATGGCCAAGGAAAAATGAGCGGCGCAACCGGGCGCGAGGATCCTTCTGCCAGCCCAAGCGATGCACGGCGGCCAAATGGCAGTCCACCGCCACATTGACATAAGACAATCCACGCAGGGGGGAATAGCGGAATTGAAAGCCGCGAAGCCAGACAGATTTACTCAAGCGCTGCCGCTGCCCCGGCATGCCAGCGTTGGTGATCTGCCCCTCGTGCTCACCGATGTAGGCCAGAGGCAAATCCAAATACCAAACTTCCTCCGTAAGGCCCAACAAAGCCAGCAACGAAACATCCCCGAGAGGCTTAACGAAGACCCGACCAAAACGCTCCTTGGCACGACGCATCAGCCGCATGCTGTAGAAAGTGGCGGAAAAATGCGCAGGCTCCGGCCCGCGACAGATGGGACCGATACCCCACAGAGAGCAAAAGCGCCACAAGACGTCCTGGGCTGGCTCGCTCCGCAGCTCTCCCGTGAATCCACGGCCTTGCGCCTGACGACCTTCTCCCGTCGAATGGTTATAATGCAAGAAGTTGTTGCCCAAGATTTCGATCTGCGGCTGTCTCTTGAGAACAGCCGCCGCCCTTTCCAGTGCCGAGGGCACCAGTCCATTGTCGTCCTCCACGCAAATAAAATATTCTCCGCGGATTTCGTCCAACGAATCCTCCAGGATGTCCGCCGGATGGCGGTTATCCTCATATCGTCGGACCCGGAAACGGGAGTCGCCGAGTTCGTTCACGATGGATTGTACCGGCGGCTGCGAACCGTCGTCGAGGACGAGGACTTCGAAATCAGTCCACGTCTGCCGACGCAGGCTCTCCAGGGTGTGCCGCAAAAGCTCGTGACGATTAAAGGTCGGAACAACGAGAGAAAAGTTCATATGAGGCCGTGATTCTATTTAATGAGCCTTCGCACCGACCTTTTTAGAGCGCTCACAGTATCAATATAACTGGTTGGTAATAAATTTTTAGAAAACTTGATTGTTTCAAGCGGGTATTTTACAAGCATATATCTTATAGACCACAAATAAGAAACACCCTGCATTCTTGAAGCAAATATGCTTTTCTTTTTGAAAGCCCTGTCCTGCAACTGCTTCAAGCAGGGGTAAAACATGCGATGCGACAAGCGTTCTAACTGTGCATGCTCAAATACACAACGGGAAGAAATATGGCTCCAGACTTGCGGGTAAACCCATATCCACAAGTTTGGCATAACAGTATAAGGAAAACTCACTTTTCCAGAATCGTCGCCACGCGTCGTTCCGATGCCCTGGACATAAAAAGGCTCTGGCAAAATCATCCCTGGACGTTCAGGCAATGCTTCAATCAATAAAAAAGTGTGAATATAATATGCTTCTTCCGTATACAACCACCCCTCCAGCGGGTTATACTGACATCTCCTTGGATCAACCTTTGATAAAACCTCCGTAACTGCTGTCCGTCGAAATATACAGGCAAAAATCGCGAAATAAAATTCCAAATCAACCCCTCCTGGAACTTCAATTGCTTTTTCCCATGTTTCAAAATTTCGTTCGCAAACATCTGGAAGTCTTAGTTTCCATAATTTTTGCCGACAAAAATCCGGTTCAAGCACATTGCCATTATCGAGATCGGCTTGTAATACCTCATAGAAATTGATTGCAAACCAGTCACAGTTTTGATGGGCTGTTATTTTTTCTAAATAATATTTTAGCGCACCATCAATAAACACATCATCATCGCCAACCCATAGACAATAAGCACCACTAGCAAGTTTCGTTGCGTTGACAACGTTCATTGCAAATCCGACGTTCGTAGGATTTGTAGACCAGCGCAGATAAGGCGTCTTGGCGCTGGCCCGTTCCAGTACCTCCTTTGTGCCGTCCGTGGAACAGTTATCAGAGACAACCAGTTCTATCGTGCCATCCTCCGGCATTTGTCGGATTATTGAAAACAACAACCTCTCCAGCAAGATGGCGCGGTTGTATGTCGGAACACACAGACTTAATATTGGTTGTTTCATACATTCTGAACATTCATAGTCTCAATTCGAAGCGCTGGACGTATGCATCCTCCAATCGGCCCCGAATAATATTCTCTACCATAACCAGTTTCGAGCACCTCGAATCGGATAGCATCATCCACCCATAATTCCACATGAGACGGCTCCGTTAGTAAAATAATTGCAGCGCTATGCAACCCATCATTCAGAAGATTTGGCGGGATATGGTAGATATGCCGACATCTTCCTTTATTTACTGACACCGGCGGGCTTCCTGCGCAAAAAATTCTCACCCCTTGTTTATCAAAGAGGTGTATGCTAGACAAAACTCTAGCCTTATCACCCATAAAATCAAAATCAATTTCCAACGAACAACTTTTATCAATATCAACATGCGCGGTTACTTGGCCCTCAGAAATAACCCTTGCTTCAATAAGTTGAAAAAAACCATCTTTGGATATCAATCGTCTTTCCGCAAATGAAACACCTCCCGCATCCAAAGAGCCAGACTTGACATACTCTCCAACAACTTCTGTCACCTTCCCCTCTCTTTTCTTTGTTCCCTTCTCCAATAATATAGCTTTATCACACAAGAGCCCTATTGTTGCCATATTGTGACTCACAAAGAGGACCGTTCGCCCATGACCGGCGACGTCTTTCATTTTCCCCAAGCACTTCTTCTGAAACTCCGCGTCTCCCACGGCAAGGACTTCATCCACAATGAGAATCTCGGGCTCCAAGTGCGCCGCCACGGCGAACGCGAGCCGCACATACATGCCGCTGCTGTAGCGCTTCACCGGCGTGTCCAGAAATTTCTCCACCCCGGCAAAATCAACAATCTCGTCGAACTTCTTTTTGATTTCCACCTGGCTCATGCCCAAGATGGCCCCATTGAGGAAGATATTTTCGCGACCGGTCAGTTCAGGATGGAACCCTGTTCCCACCTCCAAAAGGCTCGCCACATGGCCGCGCAGACGGATGCGTCCCTTGGTCGGCTCCGTGATGCGGCTCAGGATTTTCAGCAGCGTGCTCTTGCCCGCACCGTTGCGCCCGATGATCCCCACCACCTCCCCGCGATGGATCTCAAAAGAGACGTCCTTAAGCGCCCAGAAGTCTTCCTCCGTTTCCGCCTTTGCAGGTTCCGCTCTTTCCTTCCGGAACAGGCTTTTGGCCTTTTCCGCAAGGACGTCGCGCAAGGCGGTATAGGGCTCGCGGCGACCGCCGCCTTGATGGGAGATGCGGTAGCACTTGCCGAGATTTTCAACACTGATAATGGCGTCAGACATAATTTAAGTGAGTATTACCTTGTACTTCTGGCATCAGGTCCCTTCCATCTCTAATGGTTTGGCAAAAGGCTCCATTTGTGAAATCGGAAGACCAAACGCCATTTTAGGGTAGGCGTTTGCCTCCCGGGCGATGGTTGCTTCCATGAGGAATGGCGATTTCGGGTCAGACAAACACTGGCAAAGCGCCTCTTCCAACTGTTCCGGTTCAATCACCAAGGCGATGGGGAGTCCGTAGGCCTGCGCGATGGAGTTGGAACAAGGGGCGGAATATCCCCACACGGTGGATTGGTAGCGACTCGTAAAATAAGATTCCTGGATGTTCAGCTGGAAACCACCATTCCCGGCAATCACGACAACGGGTTGCCCATCGAACGCCAAGCAGGCACCAATTGCAGCAGGCAGGGCAACACCCACCACCGCTCAAAACGCTGCCTTGCGCGTGACCCGCTTCTTGTGGGTAAATTCGCTCTCCGAAAAACTCAGCTGCAGGTCTAGGCCAGCTATCCTGCCTGTTTTTGATCTCCGCGGCGGGACCGGATTTAATCAGCATGTCCTTAATATGACTCCCACCCAACAAGTTTGTTAATGCATTTCAGGATTTTGCTGTGCTTGCTCGCGGTCATGTACCGGCTGAGAATTTTGTAACCAAAAGTCCGCGGAGGGCGCGTGATCGACATTCCAGGCTCCAGCATTCCTTTCTTGACAGCCATTTCGATTATGGCGTTCCAATCCATTGACCAAATATCCAAGTTTGCGAATAACTGGGTGCCGTGTTCCCGGATGCAACGAATGACACGCAGGTCAGCAGTGGTGAATTTTTCCAAACGGCAAGATGTCATGTCGATTCCCAAATCTTGCCACCCAGTGAACCAACGCGGATTGGATTGGGCCAGTTCGAACTTGATGCCGTAATTAACTACATACAGCGATTGGATTTGCCAGTCAGTGAGGAGTTTTGACTCACATTTTTCCAGAACTCTATACAATCTCTGCTTTGCCTCGAATTTTGGCCAATTGCAGTAGTTGTAATGCAAGCAAACAATATCATTCAGGAACACAAAGCGGTCGGCATCAAAGGGGACGTAGTCACAATGCAAGCCGCATCGCCCAGTTTCGGGCAGCGGAGAAAGACCGTCATCTACATATATGTGACGGAAATACCCGCCGTGTTCACCAAATATATAGTCATCTCTTATTTCTGGTTTCACATGCAATTCAGTCTGCCGCCATAAAGTCACCCATTGCATGGAAAAAAGGGTTCTGGGTGGCGCTTCGAGAACCGTTTGCCACTCCGGCGAAACGAGCACATCAGCCGAAATAATTTCATCGGCGTCCAAACCAATCAAAATCCGCCTTTCTGCTGGAATTTTCCGCGCTTCATCCAGCGCCATCTTTCGTTTGATATCAAACCGAATCTCCTTGCCATCAATGCATTTGAGAATCACCTTCGGATAATTCTTATATATTGACCTCGTTTCATCGAAGCCAGTGCTCTCATCAATCACTACAATCGCATCGGCAAATCGAGAACAGGTTTCCAGAAACCTAGGCAAAATCCAAGCGTCATCTTTTACACATACGAGAACAATAACTGTAGGCTTAGACATAACGGGAGAAGAGTTTGGTTGGATTTTAAATCGAACTTCCGTCGGAGACGCCCATGAAGCATTCCTCTACATTAATCAGCGGGCGCACGGCACCGCCGATGGTCCAGACATTCTCCCGCCCGTCTTTTTCGACGGCATAGAAATAATGTGCATTGTTTTGCTCCGAGATGATCTGGTTTCCATTTTCAACAAACAAAACTTTAATCGAATAATGCCCGTCATTGAGAAGATTCGCTGGCATAAGATAGCGATGATGATATATCCCAACCTCATGCTGTTTGGATTCACTGCCCGCGCAAAATGCCCATGCGCCGTTTTTATCAAATACGTGAATGCTTGAATTTAGTCGCCTTCTTTCGAAAACCTCAAATGTGACCTGCATTGAAAATGGCTCTTCAATGCATGGGCTTAATGTCTCTTTCCCATTGACGATGTTCGCACACTCAAGAAGGCGCACCACCCCTTTCGGGCCTGCAAAATGAGTCTTTTTGGAACCTGAAACTGATGGAGCTTGGAGGTAACGCGTCACAACTTCCGCTGTTGCTCCGCTATGCTCTATTTTCCCCGATGCGAGGAGAATGCACCTGTTGCATAGCTTGTTTACAGTTGTCATGTTATGACTGACAAATAGCACAGTGCGTCCGTCCCCGCTTATTGATTGCATTTTCCCCAGGCACTTTTGTTGAAATGCAGCGTCTCCCACGGCAAGGACTTCATCCACAATGAGAATCTCGGGCTCCAAGTGCGCCGCCACGGCGAACGCGAGCCGCACATACATGCCGCTGCTGTAGCGCTTCACCGGCGTGTCCAGAAATTTTTCCACCTCGGCAAAATCAACAATCTCGTCGAACTTCTTTTTGATTTCCACCTGGCTCATGCCCAAGATGGCCCCATTGAGGAAGATATTTTCGCGACCGGTCAGTTCAGGATGGAACCCTGTTCCCACCTCCAA
>Ga0209697_10005125_pt1 | contig 16532 bp, 14 predicted proteins | sample AliMusrvi5mmetaG_FD_184115 | JGI IMG/M metagenome (GOLD analysis project Ga0209697, IMG submission 184115) | Freshwater lake bacterial and archeal communities from Alinen Mustajarvi, Finland, to study Microbial Dark Matter (Phase II) - Alinen... | ecosystem: Environmental > Aquatic > Freshwater...
AAATGCGGGCATTCAGGTGGTTCAATTCAATACAAATACGCAGCTGCTAACACCGGAAAAGGCCCGCATGCTGCTTGATAGCGGAATCGACACCATCACCTTCAGCCTGGGCGGGCTGGAGAAAGAAACCCAGGAGGAGCGGCGCATAGGCACCATGAGCCATGTAGTCGAACAGAACATCGACTATGTTCTTGAATTGATAAACTCATACGGCAACGATCGTAAAAAAACCAAAACATTTATCTACACCATTAAAAACTCTTCGCAGGACAAGGCGTACCTGCCGATTATAAAAAAATACAAAAACAAGGTCGACGGCATCGTTGTTGTCAATCAGAACAACTGGGGCGGGGCTGCAAAAAACCATGAAAAGGATATTCGTTTGACGCGCCATCTTGTTCCCTGCCCGTATATTTTTACGGAAATGCTCATCAATGTGAACGGCAAGGTTAACTTGTGCTGCCTTGACTATGCTGATAAGGCGATCATGGGGGATGTTGCCACCGCCAGTCTGTACGACATTTGGAACGGAAAAAAAATGGAGGACTTTCGCCTTCTGCATCTCAGGAAAAAGGCAGACCGCATCCAGCTCTGCAGCGAATGTACACTATTCAGATAATACCGCGTATTTGTCTTCCCCCCCGCATGCCCCGGCCTATAATATTTAAATGCTCATGAATAATCCGGCCTAGTGATAATTATTATATATGACGAGTTCAGGCGGAGGATCTTTAATTTTAATAAAGCCAACCGGATCATCGAGCAGAAAGGCTTTTTCCACCTCCCGGGGCGGATCTGTTCTGAGGAACTTCATCCAGTGATAGCTCACAATAATTTCACCGCCATCGGCCTTAATGCCGGTCAGGTGAATCTTATTTGCCTCTGACCGGCTGGAGCCGCTGCCCTTGAGAAAGTAGGTGGGGGACCGCTCCACCCGGCAGATTTGAAACTTATCAATCTTTGCCAGCGGCACAATGAACGGGCTAAAGGCGCCGAAGGCTTTGCGGGATGCTTCCGACCAGCAGATAATCCATTTCACGTTGTACAGGTCAAAATACGCTTTAAGGCTGTCGGCGGTGAATGACCCCACCGGCCGCCAAAAGAGCTCCCCCGAGCCAAAGGAAGTAAAGGTGTCCGCGAGAGGATTAAAACGATAGGAGTTATCCAGGTACTCGCGATTGGTCCAAATCGGGAAAAGGTACTCGATATGGCCGCCATACCATTGATGGCCGCTGTCAAAGTCGGAGGATTCCAGCATGATGCGGCCCTCTCTGCCGGTGTTTTTGTTTATCCAGGCCACCAGGTCTTTGCAGGGCTCGGGCACTCTGCAGACAAGCTGAAACGCCCGCATGTAGAAAATTTGAAAATAGGCCGGCGCGGTCAGCGCAAGGAGCAGGAAACAGCAGGCCGCAGCCGCAGCCGCCTGTATCCTGCGCGGCTTGTCCGCCAGAAAGACTTCATAGAGGCAAAAGAGCCCTTCTGCCGCAGGAAAAATAAACACGATGTTCAGGCTTATCAGAAAGCGCAAATTGGTCAAATTCGTTATTTCATAAAAAGCGCCGTACCAGCTCAGCCAAAGCAAAAAACCCGCCGCCGCAGCCACGATGACCGCCAGGGCCTTTTGCCTGCCCGTATACCAGCGATACAAGCCCGGCAGGGCCAGCAAGAGCAGGACAATATCAATCCATTCATCCTTGCGGAAAATCATATTACCGTAAGAGTTAAACGGGTTGTTTCTAAAGAGATAGATTTTGAGGGGCCCCAATATGGATTTGTTAGTGTAGAAATCGTAGACCATTGCCGACTTGACGACAGTGTCCAGCAGTTGAAATAAAGGGTAATACGCGGGGAGAAGCGCCAGGCACACAAGAGCCAGCGAGATCAGGATGGCGGCGTGATGGGCCGGGCGCAGGCGGCGAAAATAGATAACATAGCAGACGAGCAGTGGAACAAAGAGTATGGGGAACGCAAACCCGTGAATCAATACCGAACACAGCAGAAAGAAGGAGGCCCGCAGCAAATCAACCAGTTTGGCGTTCTGGCAGAAGCGGTAAAAGCTCGCTAGGGTCAACAGGGCAAGGTAGGAGACAAAAACAAAGGAAACGGTGCCCCATTGATAGAAATTGACCATAATGCTGTTGTGCATGAGCACTGTGCCGAGAAAGGCCGCTACAAGCGAGCGGCCCCTTGTGCTGCCGAAGTTGCGGGCCGCGGCATAGCAGATGAAAGGAATGCTCAGTGTGCCTAAAACAAAAAAAAGCTTGAAGGCCACTTCAACGCTCATGCCCAGGAGCGCATGCAGAAGATAGGTAAACAGCGCCCAGCCAGTATCATCAATGCTCGTTACGCCGATTGCAATATTGCCGGCCCGCATGTCAGGGTCATACACCCAGGTTTTGCCGAATTCCTGAAGATGCTGTACCTTGTTCAAGGCAACTGAGTAATGATAGCTGTAGTCATCACTGTAAATAGCGCCTTCAGAGGAAAACCACTCGCTTACGGGCAGATAGGCATTGGTAAATGCGGCCTGAAGCAACAGGAGCGCCATCAGGCACAGGAGTAGGCTTCTTGTGCCCATTGAAGCTCCTTCTGCTGTGCGCGGGGTATCATTCATGGCACTGTCCTGAAAAAAGTTTCCGGTTGCTGGTGCAGGCATGGCAGGCGCCGCCATTGCTGCTGCATGCCATACGAGCCTGGTTCGCGCGGCGCATTTTTTCAGCAGGCGTTTTATTTTTTGACACACTTCATTGAACAATAAATTGAAAAATCCAGGCCAAGCCAGAAGGGGATTTTAATAATTTTTTCAATCCTGAAATATTTTTCAGCCGCGGAGATTATGTCGCGATGTGAAGACGGGTGGCAGCTTCTCTGGTCATAGCCGATGAGGGTAAAACAAGAATCAGTAATCACGTTGCGCACGGGAAAAGAAAGGGCCAGTTCGCCCCCCGCCGTGATAATCCGGGCCATTTCGCTCATTGCTTTGTCCTGGTCTTTTACCTGGAGATGCTCCAGCGTGCTGACCGAGACAATGGCGGGAAAGGATGCATCGCTGAAAGGTATTTCTAAAATGCTGCCGGGTGTTAGAATTACTTTTTTCAGGTCGATTTTTTCTTTGGCGAGAAATTCATAAATCTGTTTTTCCTGGCCGTGGCTTTCCAGGCCGTAGCATTGCTGCGTAAACTGCAGAAGCGAGGGAAACAGCATGCCGCTGCCGTAGCCGATATCCAGTATTTTTTCATGGCCGGTTGACAGCAAGGCCAAGGTGTTGGACAGCCTTTTGCGAAACACCCAGCCCAGAAAGGGAGAATAGCAGAGTTCAACGGGGTCTTCGTCCCTGGGCGTTGTTTTATGAATGTGCGAGCGTGCAGGGAGAATTAGCTTTGGCATGATTATGAAACTACGAGCCTAAAGATATTTATTGGTTTGCCCCGATAAAGCAGGCACGGTTAACGTTTTATGGCAGAGATTTTTCCGATATGCAACCTATTTTTTGATGATGAATTAGCCCGGATTATTCATGAGCACACATTAAACTCGGGGGGGGGGCAGTGGCCCGCCTGCAAATACAACAACGGGAAATCCCTGCAGGGAAGGCCCGCGAAGAGTTATTTAGATTTAAAATTCAAGATTCAAGATTTTAAATCCGGAATCATTAGGGGTCTGCCGTGTTGGCATAATCTGTTGGTCTTTGTTGTATTTGCCAGCGGGCCACAGAACTCCCCCGGCGCAAAGTGTAACTGCAGGTGGAATAATCCGGGTTATCAAGGTATTTGCAGCCCGCCAGAACAGCGCTCGCCCGCGAGAAGGTCATTGCAGAAAAAGTCTAGCCCTTACAGGTCTTTTGCTTTATATAGGTACTCGAGCACCGGCCTCAGCTTTAAAGATGCCCTGCGGGATCATGCGGCCTGCTCCATCCTTCCCGCGGGATTGCATTTTCGGACGGCGGTTGATTTGAAAATTTCCGGTGCTGAAATATTTCCCGTAACTATACATACGCCTTCTTTTATTAGGTTCTGCCTGTATGAAGAGCTTGGAAAAAGCGCAAAAAATTATTTTTATAGCGCTGGCAGGTATATATTTTACCTACGCGGCAGGCGTTCTTTTCCAGGAAGCCCGTCTGTGCCTGGCTCAATTCAGAACCATGCGGGGATTCAGCCAGGATCAAAAGCGGATTACACTTCTTGGCGATATCATGGGATTCGCGGATACGTGCAATAAAATTATCCCTGAAAATGCCCGTGTATTACTGCTTACAAATCTTGCAAGCATTCCCGGGTCCGAGGACCTCAAGCTGAATTACTTTGTATATCCGCGAAAGCTTTACTGGTTGAACCTTGAGCGGCCCTTTCCCGACACCATACCGGATTTTGACGAAAAAAAATATTGCGCGCTTCAAAAACAGGGCATCAACTGGATAGTCTATATGTACTCGGCGCCGGTCGCGCTGTATAAAATAGTGCAACTGAAAGAGTGCAGGGTCATTGCTTCGCATACACTAGCCAGGGAAAATGGACAGTATGTCAGCGATATGTAAACTCAGCTACCTGGGCCTGGTTTTTTTCTGCGCGGGCGATCTCCTGGGCGCCTTGCTTTTCAAAAAAGCATTTAGGGAAAATGCGGCCCTGCGCTTTGCCCTGGCGTATGGCCTTGGAGCGGGCACGGTGACACTGCTGCTGTTTTATCTGTCTTGCGCCGGGATGCCACTGACCTTCGGCACTGTTGCGCTGTGCACCGCGCCGGTCATTCCCTTATGTTTGTATTATTGTTTCATGAAGTATCCCGTTGCCTTTGCCGGCATGCGTGCCGGGGAAAAAAATGCCGGCGGCCTATACTGGTGGCTGCGCGCCTTCTGCGTTGTGTGTATTGCAGCAGCCGTGGCCATTGTTTTTTTCCGGGCCCTTTTTCTGCCGATGCACCTGCCCGACGATACGGTGCAATGGTGCATACGCGCAAAAATAATCTTTACCAGCGCGACCGTCTTTGCCGATGAATTTTTCGAGCCCCACAGGGTGCTGTATCACGCCCACTACCCCGTGCTGATACCCCTGCTGGAAAGCCTTGTTTTTATGGCCCTCGGTGAAGCAAATGACGTTCTGGTAAAATTGCCCTTCCCTGTTTTTTTTGCGGCTTTGCTGGCTTTTTTCTATGCCGCGCAGCGGCGGTTTGCCCCGCGGGGGCATGCGCTTCTTTTTACGGCCATGCTTGCCGTGGTGCCGGTTTTCCTCCGGGACGTAACCGGCAATCCCGCCTCGGGGTATGCTGATATGCCCCTCGGCTTTTTCTATTTTATCGCTGTTGTGTCGCTGATGTCCTGGATTGAGCACCGCACGCGGGATGATTTGCTCCTTGCGATACTGACCATAACCCTTGCCATGTTTACCAAAAAAGAGGGGGTTGTCCTGTGGTTTCTGTTGCTGGGCTTTGCCGCTGTTGCAGTTATAGTAAAAGACAAAAGGGTTTCACGGGATGTTGTCCGGCTTCTGGCCGGCTTCGGCCTGGCGCCGGTGCTGGCAACCATGCCCTGGGCATATTTTAAGACCCTGCTGCCGCCTGCTCCGTGGTGGGAGCAGGATTTCGGCATGGCAAATTTTACAGCCGCCTTTATCGCCCCGAAACTTTCCCGGCTGCCGGTGCTCCTTGATTCACTCTGGCGGACCATGTTTTTATTCACAAGCTACAATGTTATCTGGGTGCTGTTTTTTTTTAGCATGCTTCTGGCGTGGCGCAAGGCAATCTCGCTGCCCGCAATCCTCTTTCCGGCATTGATTTTCGGCAATATCATAGCTCTTCTTGCCGCATCTTTATTATACCCGCACGCATGGTGGTATAATTTTGCCGGTGACATGCCCCGCTTGCTCATGTTCAATACCCCCCTGCTGGTATACTTTATATCCCTGCAGGCATCCTCTGCAAAAACAATCAGTATCTGAGGTGGTGCCGGTGGGATGTTCGAGCGGCCTGCTCGAAAAAATTTTACGCCCGTGGGGGCTTAGCAGCAGGGGGTGATTCGTTGTTGTATTTCTCCGAACGCCCCTGATCCCTACGGCAGTGGTTTTTTCTCATGACTAACCCGGGCCAAGTTGCTCTGCAGCGGTTTCACGGAAGTACACCCGCTGGCTTGAGCCTTTTCTACAAGGCCATAAAGCTGATTTTTTATTGACACACAATTATCCTCAGCCTATACTTCGTTCCCACGCAAACAAGTATTTATCAACGGCAGGGGCGGTTTCTAGATAGTATACCCATGATGATTAGCTGCTGGAATATGCTATGGTAAGCAGTCCAATAAACTCTCCAGTCCATCTGATTCGCATTCCCGATTGCGGCGTGACCGAGCTGCTCGTTACTTTTGCCGACCAGTTTGTTCTGGACAAGATACAAAACGGCAGTTCGGTTTTAGATATCGGCTGCGGACGAGGTTATTTCTGCAAAAAAATGGCGGAAAAGGGCGCCACCGTAACCGGGGTTGACATTGTTGCCGAGGAAATCGAGGCCGCGCAGAAGATGGGCGAGGATGGGCGCATTACCTACCACTGCATGAACGCGGAGGAACTGGAAAAGCTCCAGGCGCAATTCGACCTGATCGTCAGCCGCTATTGTTACCACCACCTTGATATTTTCAAAGCGCAACAGGGCATTAAAGCCAGCCTCAAGCCCGGGGGCCGCATGGTGGTGGTCGATTGCTATGAAGAATTCTGGAGTCAGGCCGGGCGAAGGTATGTGATGAAAACCGCCTGGCAGTCCATGGGAACCCTGGCCATGCTTAAAATCCTGCCGCGCCTCAGCTACTTTTTTGCCCCCTCCCGGATAGCTCATGTAAAAAGCGACCTCAGCCGCATAAAAAGGCAGGGGCGGTACACGTTTGAAGAAGTAACCAATTTTTACACAACCCACTTTCCCGGCTGTGAGGTCGGGAAAATCGGATGCGCATTTTTTATAGACTGGCGTAAGCCGTCATCATGAACAATGAAATCCGGGGTTTATGACAAACCTGCCGCAGCTTGTCGGTGGGTTTGGTAAATGGAGCTTATGCAGAGACCGCAAATAAGTGTCGTTATTCCTGTTTACCGCAGCGCGGAAATCACGCCGGATTTATGCCGGGCTTTACGGGAAGCCCTGGGCTCCTTCGATTTCGAAGTCATACTGGTCAACGATTGCAGCCCTGATGGCAGCTGGGATGCCATTACATACGAAGCCGGCCGGGATCCGCGATTCATTGGCATAAATCTTCGCGTCAACGGAGGGCAGGATCGCGCTATCATGGCGGGACTGAATCATGCCTCCGGCGAACTGGTGGTGATCATGGACGATGACCTGCAGCACCAGCCTTCGGATATCCCGATACTCTACGCGGAAATTTCCAAGGGATTTGATGTCTGCTACGCAAATTATTTCAAGAAAAAACAGTCCCGCTTTAAAAACCTGCTGAGTTGGGGCGCCGGCAAAGTTGCGGAATATGTTTTAAAAAAACCGGCGGATATCTACATGTCTCCGTTCAAAATCATTCGGCGCGAGGTGGTAGAGCTCATGGTAACCTACAAGGGGCCTTTTCCGTTTGTCGACGGCCTGCTGTTCCAGATGACCAATAATATCACCCAGTGCATTGTGGAGCATCATCAGCGTTTTAAAGGAACAACCACGCACAACTTTTGGAAGCAGGCATCGGTGTTTCTTGCGCTGGCGACAAATTTTTCCATCCTGCCCCTGCGTCTGACCACGCTCACCGGATTCAGCTGCTCGGGGTTAAGCTTTTTTATGGCCCTATATTTTCTTGGCTATTACTTTATAAAAGGGGTCGTGCTGGTGTATGGCTTGGCGTGGCTTATTCTGGTCACGCTGTTCATCGGCGGGGCCGTGCTGATTTCGCTGGGAATTATAGGAGAATATATCGGCCGCATTCTCATTAACGTCAATCAAGCCCCCCAGTTTGTCGTCAAGGAGCGGCTCAACTATGCCTTCGCCTCTATGGCTGAAGAAAACCCCGTAAACAGCGAACTATAGTTACTTCATGAATTCCACTGTCCCAAAGATTTTTGAGGCCGCGTATCAGCTGCTTGGACGATTCACCTCTAATACGGCATGGCGCCATTTTGAACGAATTCAAAAAAACCAATGGCTGCCCATAGAAGAGCTGAATGCTCTGCGCTGGGCCAGGATGAAGGTGCTTTTGGAGTATGCCGAGGAAAACATCCCCTTTTACCGCGACCTCTGGAAATCGGCAGGAGCATCCCCCCGCCGGTTTACCTGCCTGAAGGACATGCTCAATTTGCCGGTAGTATCCAAGCCCGACATAATAAAGGCCCAGGAAGCCGACGCGTTCGGATTGAGCCGGCGGCATGATTTTGAAATGACGCATACCTCCGGGACCACCGGGCCCCGTATGTACCTGCCCTTCACGCAGGAGGACCTGCAGATCAAGTACGCGAGCTATCTGCGGGAGTTTTACGCCACGGGGTGGCGTCTCGGCGCGCGGTCGGCGGCCATGCATTACAGCGGCCACCCGGAGTTCGGCGGCCGCTATACCGGTGTTCCCGACCGTGATAATTTTGTCCTGATACGCCAGCTCGCCTTTCGCATAGCCCACCGCCGCGTTCTGCTGGAGCCGTATGCTCTTAACCACTATCAGGACATCCCGCTGATGGGCTCGTGGTATCAGTCGCTGAAACAGCGGCGGCCCTTTTTGCTGGAGACCATGGATTTTAATTTCATTGCCCTGTACCGCTACATCCGGGACCACGATCTGCCGCCGCTGCGAATCCCCAAAACGATTGTCCTGGCTACGCTGGCTCCGGCATTAAAAAAACGCCTGGAGGATTTTTTCAGCACGGAAATTTTCAACCGCTACGGCCCCCACGAAATCGAGGGCGTGGCATATGCCTGCAATCAGCACCGGGGCCTGCACATGGCCATCGACTGCGTCCATACGGAATTCTTAAACGATCGCCACCAGCCCGTTGACGCAGGGCAGTCCGGTCATGTTGTTGTAACCGATATGGACAGCCGCGTTCTGCCGCTGATTCGCTACAAGATAGGTGACATCGGCTGCCAACTGGAAGTTCCCTGCACCTGCGGCTGCAATTTTCCCCTGATGGGTGATATTCAGGGCCGCACGCAGGATGCATTCGCGGATGCCGCGGGTGCAGCCGTCCCGGCGGCCCGCGTGGCCGCCATCCTTCAGGAAGATCCGGATCTGGATCTTTTCCAGGCTGATCAGGATGCTGCCGGACGGGTCGAGGTACGGGTCGTGCCGCCGAAGGGCGTTAATTTCTTGGAATTAGAACGGCGCGTACAGAGCAAGCTGCACGCGCTGCTCGGCGCCGGTGCTGATATTCGTGTAACCGGCGGCGGACGGTTGCAGCTTGAGTCAAACGGGAAGTACTGTTTTGCCCGGCGGGTCAAATCGGCCGGAAATTAAAGCAACGGTGATAATACTTGGGGTGAGGTGACCAGTGCATATTTTTATGAGCAAGCCGTCCATGACGGAAGAGGAACTTTTAGCCGTTAAAGAAATTTTGGATAGCGGGTGGCTGGGGGAAGGCGCCAGCTCGGAAAAATTCGAGAATAAGCTGGCTGAGCTAACGGGCGCGCCGTATGTCGTGGCGGTCAACACCGGCACATCAGCCCTGCATCTGATTCTGGTGGAGATGGGGGTCGGTCCGGGGGATGAAGTTATCCTTCCCTCCTTCACGTTCGCCAGCGATCCAATGGCGGTACATTTGTGCGGGGCACGGCCTGTGTTTGCAGATATCGACCTGCAATCTCTGAACCTGGATCCAGGTCTGCTGGACGCGCTCATCACGCCCCGGACCCGCGTCATCATGCCAACCGATTATGCGGGGCTGCCGGCTGATGTGCCCGCGATTCGCGCGGTCATCGGCAACCGGAATATCCGGATCGTCCGTGATGCCAGCCATTCTTTCGGGTCCTCCATCAATGGTCGCCCCCTGGGCGTTTGGTGCGGAGAGGACGCCACCTGCTTCAGCTTTGATCCTATTAAGACCATCACCTGCGGAGAAGGCGGAGCGATTCTGGTCAACGATCAGGAATGGGCAAAAAACATGATGTGCAAGCGGCGCCTCGGATTTGAGCAAAGCATCTGGGGCAGCCTCACGGGAGGTACCGTGCAGGACCGGAGGGTGTCGCAGGTCGGGTATCGCTATCACCTGAGCAACATCAACGCCGCCATCGGTTTGGTGCAAATCAAACGGCTTCCCGAACTCATCAGCACACGGCAGGCCGTCGCGGCCCGCTACGATGAATTGCTGGCCCCTGTTCCCGGCATTCAAATATTTACCCGCGATTACACACAGATCGCGCCGTTTATCTATCCTGTCCGGGTTGAGAGCGCCCATCATGACAAACTCATTGATTGGCTGAATTCACGCGGCATCCATGCAGGCCTCAGGTATTTCCCCTCTCACCGCCAGCCCTTTTTCGATTCCCCCGATCTGGTTTTACCGGTCACGGACCAAATATCTCGGGAATTAATCTGCCTGCCGATCCATGCTGAGCTTTCCCGCAAAGAGATCGATGAGGTCGTCGGCGCAATCCGATCGTATTTCGAAGCGGCGCTGGCCCGGTAAGTGAGCATCGGTCACAAGCGCCGCCAAAGGCGAGGAGAACCATTGCAGCGAAATTTCATGCACCAGCCCGGATTATTCATGAGCATTTAAAATTATATGCCAGGGCATGCGGGGGAGCCTAGGCAAACACAACAAAGAACAGTGAGTTCCGCAACACGGCAGACCTGCAAAATTAAGTTAAGAGCACCCCCGCGGGTTACAGCCTGTTTTCGCCTTGGCTGTTCGTGCGCCTGTACACAGAAATTTTACAAAGCTCGCGGGCTTAGCGGCAGGGCCTCTCTGGTGTTGTGTTTGCCCGGGCTCCCCCGCATGCCCTGGCTTTGATTGTATCTCATGAATAATCCGGGCCAGGCTTGATGCTGCAGGTACGCAGTAATTATTAAAGATTTTTGGCCGTGCTCTATAGTTATGGCGCCTTCGCACGCAGGGGGCGCTAAATAAACTTTACATTAACTTCTTCTTTGATATACCATAAAATTTCTTCAAACAAAGCCCTGCAGGGAGCACTGAGCGCATTTGAATTTTCTCCAGATACAGGATATACTGTTGCAGGTGCGGCAAGCTCCGGGCTTGCAAAAAACACGGGCAGTGCAGCCATGTAGCGCGGTAGCCTTAGTTGCCCTGTGCCGGAAATGAGGGTTTGCCAAAAGTACCGCAGCCGGCCTGACTTAAAGGAATGAGTTGTGATGGATTTTCTCGAAATAGCTCAACTAAGCGTTGAAACAAAGATAAAAATGGCCCTGGAGAGCTACCCCCGCGGGCCGCTCATCGTTTACCTGAGCCCCACGGACCTCTGTAATTTCCGCTGCAAAATGTGCACAATCGGCAGGCCCGAAACCATAGACCGCAAAGAGGAGCTCTCTACCGGCCGCATTGTATCTTTTCTTGCCGAGGCACAAAAGTGCGGAACAAAAATTCTTGCCATATGGGGCGGTGAGCCGCTCGTCAATAAGGACCTTATTCCGATTATAGAAAAAGCGCATGAATTAAGAATGCATACCTACATGACCACCAATGGGTATCTCCTTGATGCCCAGAGGCGCGCAAAGCTGCTGAATGCAGGCATTAATACGATTTCGGTATCCCTTGACCACAGCAAAGCTGCGGGCCATGATACTCTGCGGGGGAAACCAGGCGCTTTTGATCAGATCGTTTCTAACATGCGGGCCATTATCGAAGAAAGCAAGGGCCGGATGAATATCGGCCTCAATATGCTCGTACATAAAGAAAATATTGATGAGATCCTGAAAATGGTCGTGCTGGCAAAAGATATCGGGCTTAAATGGCTTAAATTCAATCCGGCTCTGCCAGGGCATCCCTTTAATGACATGAATTTTGATGATCCGGGCATTCGTTTCACCCGTGATGAAGTCATACGATTCGGCGAAGCTATCAGGGAAGCAAGAAAATTAATGCTTGAGAAGGGCCTGTATACAAACTCTCTGCCGTATTTGCAGGGTCTGGTGAAACATTTTGAGGGCCAGGACCTCTCAAAAAGCTGCCGCGCCGGCTTCTTGTCCGTCAATGTTGGCAGCCGTGGCGATGTCACCATGTGCACCCGCGACAACCGCATTGTCGGTAACATAAAAAATACGTCCTTTCAGGACGTGTGGAACTCAGAGGCATTTAAAGAGGCACGAAAAACACCCAATCGCGAAGCTTGCCGCCACTGCCTGCAGTCGTGCTATGCTGAATCCTCCTACCGGCTTAATGCTTCTTTTTACTTAAAAAACCTGGGGTCCTTTTTGCAAGAGCTTCGTTTTGCCGGAAGTTCTTTGTAATACAATGGAACCATGCCCTCCCCAAAATACCATGCGTGCTTCTGCATATAAACAGCAGCTCACCGCTAAAAATTTCGCTCTTCTTGGCATGTCTTTGGGAGCGCAGACAGCCTCAGTGTTTTTTATAAAATACGGGCTGTATATAAAAGCGCCCTTTATTTTGATGCCCTTTTTGACCAGGTACTGGCTGCTCGGGATCCTCTGTATTGCCGTACAGGCTGTATGCTGGCAAAAGCTTTTGAGAGCCGTCGATCTATCGCTGGCATACGCCGCTTGTTCAATTTTTGTTATTTTAAATCTCATTGTTTGCCGCCTGGCTTTTGCTGAAACGGTCACCCTGCAACACTTTGCCGGCGGGGTGCTGTTGTGTGTCGGCGTAACAATAATAGTTTTTTCAAAAAAAATTCAGTATCAGCAGGGCACTAAGGCGTGACGAATATTCTACTTTCAGTGCTTTCTATGGCCATGACTGTCTGGGCGCAGCTTCTGCTCAAGACCGGCGCGCTCAAATCAAAAAAACTTCTTTTGAATGCCTATGTGTTTTTCGGCTATGCGCTTTTTGTGGCGACTATTTTAGTGAACGGTTATTTGATGCAGCGGTTCGAACTTAAATATTTCAGCCTTATTTTTGCCGGCAACTACCTGTTGACGAATGTATGCGCAGTACTACTGTTCAAAGAATCCGTCACAAGGAATTACTACGCAGGGCTGGCCTGCATTGTTGCCGGTCTAGTGGTTTTTAATTTATAGCAGCGTATTTTAAAAAAGGCGGACAAACTGCATTAATGCTTCGGCTGCAGCGCCAGGTGCAGGCAAAAACATCCGGCAGCAGTTGGATCGGGTTCGTACGGCGCAGGGGCTTCCATTTACCTTGACATCCCCCCCACCTGATTTTATAGTCTATGCCCGTCAAAGCAGGTAACCGTCAGCAGTTTGAAGGTAGCCGACATAAAGCACCTTCGGTTCATGAAAGCGCCACATGATTGATGTTGTCGTAAAAAAAAGCAAGGGGTTTATTCCGAAAACCGTCACCAGGGACCAGGCCAAAGACACGGGCATGGCCATGACCCTTATCGCTCTTCTCATAGGGCATTTCGGGCATAAGCCGTACGGCATTGCCGCCGCAATCGCGCTGCTGCTCGTTGACATGACCTTTCCGGCCCTCTACCGGCCGGTGGCCAGGCTCTGGTTTGGGCTTTCCAACGTGCTTGGCACGGTCATGTCCAAAATTCTGCTCAGCATTGTTTTTTTTGTGATAGTCACGCCCGTGGGTTTTGCGCGAAAGCTGTCAGGCAAAGATTCCCTGCAGCTGCAAAAATGGAAAAAAGACCGCTCGTCCGTATTCAGGGTGCGCAACCACAGGTTTACCTCCGGCGACATAGAACATCCGTATTAAGGGAGATGAAATGGACTTTTTAAAAGATCTGTGGGGCTTTTTAAAAACCCGCAAAAAATTTTGGCTCCTGCCCATCATTTTGACGCTTCTTCTGTTCGGTGCCCTGATAGTTCTTACCAGCGGCACGGCGGTCGCGCCATTTATTTATACACTTTTTTAAAACAGGGGACAGCATGCCCGAGGCGATACTGGGCCTGTCGGCGTTTTACCATGACAGCGCCGCGGCGCTTCTGATAGACGGGGAGCTTGTTGCCGCGGCCCATGAGGAGCGCTTTACGCGCACAAAGCACGACAGCGCATTCCCCGCCCATGCCGCGCGCTATGTTCTAGATGAAGCAGGCATAAGGCTTCAGGACGTAGCCGCCGTTGCGTTTTACGACAAGCCGTATCTGAAATTTGAGCGGCTCCTTGAAACCTATCATGGGTTTGCCCCTTCCGGCCTGAAAAGTTTTCTTTCGGCCATGCCGGTCTGGATCAAGGAAAAGCTTTTCATGCGCAAGATGCTGAAAGATGAGCTCGCCGTGCTCGGGCCCGGCAGCCCCCGGCTCTTCTTTCCCGAGCACCACCTTTCTCACGCAGCCAGCGCTTTTTATCCCTCTCCTTTTGACGAGGCGGCGATTCTGACCGTTGATGGCGTGGGGGAGTGGGCCACCACCACCATAGGCCACGGCAGGGGCAATTCCCTTGAAGTGTGCCGCGAGCTTGATTTCCCCCACTCTCTCGGACTTTTCTACTCTGCCGTGACGCAGTACTGCGGTTTTAAGGTCAATAGCGGCGAATACAAGCTCATGGGCCTTGCCCCCTATGGCCTTGAGCATTCCCCTGATACGCAGCGCTTTAAACAAAAGATGCTCGACACCCTTATCGACATACGCGAGGACGGGTCACTTCTTCTGAACATGGACTATTTCAATTACGGCGCCGGCCTCACCATGTGCCACGATGATAAATGGCGGGAGCTGTTCGGTCTCTCGCGCCGCGCTCCCGAGACCGAGCTGACCCAGCCCTATATGGACTTTGCCCTTGCCGCCCAGCAGATAACCGAAGAGGTCATACTGCTGCTTGCCGATACGGCAAAAAAAATTACTGGAAGTGAGCATCTTGTCATGGCGGGCGGGGTGGCGCTCAACTGCGTGGCAAACGGCAAGCTGCTGCGGCGGGGCACGTTTCGCGATATCTGGATTCAGCCCGCGGCAGGCGATGCCGGAGGCGCGCTCGGTGCTGCCTATGCCGTTTATTATATCGGCCAGGAAAAAAAGCGTGCGGTCACGCCGGGCCAGGACTCAATGCGCGGGGCCTATCTCGGCCCGGAGTACAGCAGCGGGGACATTGAGCTAATGGCAAAGCGTTATAAGGCGCCCTGCCGGCACTACGCAGACTTCATCCTGTTGTGCAATGACGTGGCCGACCTTATCTCGCAGGGCAATGTTGTGGGATGGCTGCAGGGCCGCATGGAATACGGGCCGCGCGCACTCGGGAACCGCAGCATTCTCGGGAGCCCCTGCCTGCCGGACATGCAGAAAAAGCTGAACCTGAAAATCAAGTACCGCGAAGGGTTCAGGCCTTTTGCGCCGGCGGTCATGGAGGAGGAGATCGCGACGTATTTCGATCTGGACAGGCCGTCGCCGTATATGCTGCTGGTGGCGCCCGTGCGGGAGGACCGCAGAAAATCCCTGCCGCCGGACTATGACGGGCTCAAGATGTATGACCGCCTCTATCATCTGCGCTCTGATGTGCCCGCGATCACCCATATCGACTATTCAGCCCGCATTCAGAGCATCAGCCGCTCGACCAATGAGCGCTTCTGGACTCTGCTCAAGGCGTTTAAGGCAAAAACGGGCTACGCCGTTTTGGTGAACACGAGCTTTAATGTCCGCGGCGAGCCGATCGTGTGCACGCCCGAAGATGCCTACCGCTGCTTCATGCGCACGGAGATGGATTATCTTGTGCTCGGGGAGTATGTGTTTACAAAAGGCGAGCAGCCCGCGTGGAGCGAAGAGAGAAACTGGCGCGAAGAGTTTCAGCTCGATTAACAGTGCGCATGTGCTGCATGCACATGCTCCAGCCGTATTCTGCAGGGGCTCACCAGGGTGTGCACCCTTATTATTTTTATCATCCTTCGCCGACGCTTTTGCCGAAATCCGCTCAACTTTTGCTTTATAGCGACCGCACACCATCCGCTATTCCTTGTCACATTTAAGAAACGTTATTTTCAAAAAATTTTTTTAATAAAATTCAAATAATACTTATGCTTAATAAGTATTATTGCCGGGTTCATATATTTATGATAATAAAAAAGCAGAAGTGGCGGTGCCTTTTGAAAGCTGATTGTGGTTTTTGCGCCGCGCAGGAGATCGATGCCCACTGTCTTTATGACAATGTGAAAAGATACCTTGCCAGATGACATAACGTCACACTATCAGACCATGCTGCATGCCGCAAGATTTGCAATAGCAGCATCGCAGACCGCTCCCCAAAACGTTGCCCCATATATTGCACCAGTGCTTGCCTGCCCCAAATTCCACATTGCGGCTCTTAAGATGGACAAATAATAACCAGTGAAAATGCATCTCTGTCCGGGGATGAAGTGACATGTTTTTTTACATTGCTAGAGCATGTAACTTTATTCTGTAGCCGTTTGCACCGGGGAGTTATTGTCTCATTCGCCCGTGCTATATTCTCGCAAGATACGCCAATGCTGGAAATAGGCCAATGGCTCGAACCGCACGGGCTGCTTCACCAAAAACTCCCCGGTGGCCATATGGCTACAGC
>Ga0209697_10005135_pt1 | contig 16512 bp, 11 predicted proteins | sample AliMusrvi5mmetaG_FD_184115 | JGI IMG/M metagenome (GOLD analysis project Ga0209697, IMG submission 184115) | Freshwater lake bacterial and archeal communities from Alinen Mustajarvi, Finland, to study Microbial Dark Matter (Phase II) - Alinen... | ecosystem: Environmental > Aquatic > Freshwater...
CAACCCGCCTGAAGTCCCCGTGCAGAGCTACGCCGCCATTGATGTCAGCGGGGGCGACACTTCCGTGACAATCAAAGCCATCGCTCTGGGGGACGATAACAACGGCGCGTTCGCTTACACGCTCACCAGCGGCACGTTCACCAACGGCGCCCCCGCCAGTTGCACGGTTGCCTCAAAAAAATGGGTCAATGGAGTCACAGATACGGCTGCTTCAAACAGCGTCTCGTTCCCTATGACGTTCACCTCGGGCTCATCTGACCAGCTTACTTGCAGGACAGTAACAATGAGTCCATCCGTGAACCCCTCCGGGGATATATTTGGAGGGACGCAAATTTATTCACAAGCTCAACTGAATAGGACAGAGGAAAACTATAATCCGGATGACTCTGGTTGGATGCCGGCGAGTTGCATTAGCGGCTCATTTTCATATATCTATGTCTTAAATAAAACCCATGCAGAGGCATTGATGCCTGCCTATGTTATGTCGACTCCTGACTGCGACTATAAGGTTGTTTTTTCGCCCAGCGGGAATGGGTATTGTGGATATCTGTCCAGTTACTCTAACTCGGATCCTGCAATCGGCTACATACACCAGTCCGGCGCGAATACGCTATTTTGTCCCCAAGACGATAATATTCAGGCTTATAGCAATGGTTATTTCAGTGATTTTTTATCACACACGAATACCTTCGTTGACGGAACCTATTTTATTCCAACCGCCATGAACGACAACGGCGGGGCCATTGGGGGAAATACCATATGGGATGGGACAGCCTTGACAACATTAGCCGATGGAGACAATTTGATCGCCATCAACAATAACAACCAAGTGATCGGAACCGAGACCTCAGGCAGCAACGCCTTTGTTTGGAAGGACGGCGCGAAGACCTACCTTGCCAACCTGATCCCGGCGGACTACCAAGGCGAACTCGGCGGCATCAGCCCGCGCTTGTTGAGCAACTCCGACACGAGCAGCGATGGCACCATCCACATCCTCTTCGACGCCACGTTCACCGACCCCACAGACGGCACCACCTCCCAAAAAACCTACGTCCTCAACGGCCCCGCCGCCGCCCTCAGCGCCACCACCTGCACTCTCCGGGAGGTTCAGTTGCCCGATGGCGTGAACTCGTGGGATATCCGTTGCATCAATGCCAACGGAGTGCTGGCGTTTATCCACAACGATAGCTCTGGCTCGTCCATGACCGCGAACGCACGGATGACCACCATGGGGGCGCAGAGTATGAACGCCACCACAACGTCCTCAATTCCCAAGGCCGGGCCTCTCCTGCCTTTTGAGCTAACCAACAAGGCAGACCCGACGAAACGAAACGGGGCGAATGGGAAGGACACGCCCATCTCGTTCATGACGAGCGGCAGTGACACCAGCATAAACACCGTCGCATGGATTGCGGCCCATGACCCGAACAACAACGACGCCCCACGGATGCCCCATCTTGTGGCCTCGTCGGGTTCGATGGCCGGAGTGAACGTCTGTTGGAAACTCCAAGTTACCTTCCACGATAAGAACGGCAATCCGCACCGAGATTTCGATACGAGCGACCCCAACGACTCGAATACCAGTCCCTATCTGATGGTTGACCCTATCGTTACTCCATCGTGGTATACCGCTGATACGCCCGACCAAGTAAGCATTCCTGACCCGGATACCGAAGATGCCCATACTGATGATGGATGGCACATTATTTGGGATGGAACGCCGTGGGACATATCCCAAGACCCAGATTTTATAGCGGCAGTGGCCCAGGGGTTCTTTGGTGGAGATGCCGTCCTTAGCATCAAGATTGAAAAAAGCGACGGAACCGAGATTATGCCTCAGCAGGATTATAAGTTCCGCATCGCAGGAGAGAATCCCGACCCAGCGAAGTGCAAGACTTTCATCAACAGCGTGTGCGGCAACAACTGGTTTGCCTATGCCATTGCCAAAGAAGAAACGAACGGAGAGGGCGGACGCACTTCTTACAATCAATTTTTAGAGAATGGTGGCGGCGGTGTAACGAAAACAACTGCTTGGCCAGGGCATGAGGGGCGACCCTGCTGGAACAACGACAGCTATTACAGCAAAAAGAAAGGACAATGGATAACCACAAAAGGCAGTGGTGGCTATGGGTTGTTCCAATTAACATATCGGGAGACCATAATAACCTCCTCGGGGCGGACAATTTCCGGCGACGCGAATTACATTATGCCGCGTGATTGGATTTGGAATTGGCAAAGCAATACAAATCGAGGAATTGTGGACCTCAATGGAAAAGCAAGCTCGGCAACAAATCTATACAACTGGATTGTGGCAAACTTTGGTTCTTCAATTCAATCGCAACGCTGCCCCACCAGTGGAAACGACATCGGCATTTTTAATGCTTACGAAGGGATATTGGTTTGCTTGAACAACGGCAGCGATGGATTCAATTTATTAACGAAGCCAGGCATAAACGGAAAATATGTTCCTTGGGGGTTCGATGCGAACGGTAACTGGATATTCACTGGGACTTACGCGATAAAGGTGGCGGGATTTGTTGAGTAATAATATTCTATATGATTAAGAAACTTCTATTTTTACTATTCGTCAGCGCATACTGCCCTGGTTACGCCCAAGTGATTCAGGACCCTGTCCGAGACCTTGCAAAGCCAGGGAACATCTACGTTAAATGGGTGGTTGATATCAATCATGATGGCATCAATGATGTCCTCGTGGCCTTGAAACCAACTCCCGAAGAGATTAAAGAAAATGAGGCAGCCGCCAAGGAACTTTTCAATCCCGACGAATATGTATTTGGTGTGTATCTCGGGCATAACGGGGGTGGATATCTTAAAGTCGAGCGCACTTATGGGGCCGGTCGTATGCAGTTTGGAATTATAGTGGATATTTCGCAATGCTACGTGGGCTACATCGAAGAGGTAAAACAATACGGAATTGTTACCGCCAGTTTAAGGAAGGTCCACGACTCTGATATACCCGAAGCCAAGCACGGGGTTATTGAGAAGCAGGTTTATTGCTACACCGTAGAGGGGGACCACATAAAAATGAAAAACCTGACGCCTTTACTGATTCCCGATGAGAAAAATGCCATCTACGACAAATACCTTTCCGCATCCAAGCGGACGAAAGTGCAACTCCAAGAAGTGAAGCCGTAGCCCTTACCGCCCCGCCTTATTCCGGGGCGTCGTTGGATAGCGGTTGAGCGTTGAGCTTGGCGTAAACGAAACCCGAGTATTCTACAACGCGGGCAACGGCTTTGAGGGTCACCGCATCAAGGTCCAGGGGTTCGTCGTAGAGCTTGATTGCGGCGGTCTCAATCTCCGCGAGCAAGGTGGACGCACGGTCGTATTGGGGTTTGGAGATTGCCCGCAATATTCTGTCGCCGGTGTCGAACTCCTGCAAGAGTCGGTGATGTTCGTCAACCAAATCAAGTAGGGTCGGGAATGACTTTAACATCGGTTCCAATAAGGGGTGGGTGTCGAACGTGCTGGGGGACGAGGGTTCATGCCATCCTTCGGCTTTTATGATGGCGATTTGTGCATCTTCCACCACTCCACCGCTAAAACCGTCCTCTTCATCCCACTGTTGGAGCAATCGTCTGCACGCCGCCAGGAGGTGCGGGGCGGCGGCTTCCATTGAAGGGGAATCGTCCGGGACGCAGGAGCAAAGATGGCCCCAGCGTTTTTTATTTAGTATGATTTTCTTCGGGGACCGCGGGGAAGGAAACGGTTTATTCAAGCGGCCTTCGGCGAATAGAACGGCCTCGCTGGCATCTTGGATGACCTCTTCCCATTCGTCTTCCTCCTCATCCCATCGTTGCGCCAGCCATTTGCAAGCGGCCAGGAGATAGGGGGTGGCTTCCCGCAAGAAAGGGGGTTCTTGGTTTGGTGTGGGTTTGTGGGGGGTGTTCATGGGTTCGAGACAAGATACCACCGGCTTGCAAAGCGGTTGGCGATTTTGCGGGAGATCCGCCAAAACCCTCTTTTTTCCTAGCCGTTGGCTCTTAGCGTCCGCCGTAGCCGGGGCCGCTGCCGCGAGGAAGCGGGGGGACGTTTGAGGGAGCGAGCGGCAGCAGGGTCTGGGTGGAGGGTTGAGCGGGCGGTTGGTCTTCATCGTCCGCTTCGGGTTTCTTGACCGGGCGAGGAGGAAGGGCCGGGTTTGGTCTGCCTTCGTCCCAACTATCGGCCCAGAGCGGTTTCGGGTCCTTGATGGTCTGGATAGCAAATCGAAGGGTCGGGAAGTTCGCTCCCAATTCCAGGCAATCCGCAAACATTTGGTTGCTCTGTATGCCCAGCTTGCGGATTTCGGCTCTCGCTATGGCCAAGCTGAGGCCCGAGGAGAGGAGGAGTTCCACTCCCCGGTATTTGACACACGCCAGGAGGATGGAACCCCGCAGGATGCGCAGATATCCCAACTGTTGGTAAGGACTGCTGTTGTTGTTTTCCGGCTCTGAGTCCGGCGGCGGGGGTGTTTTTTTGGGCATGGTTTTGGGGGGTGTTGTTGGTTTGTTGGGGGGATTGCTGTTGTTCGACGAACTCCGAAGCGGACTTGCGCTCCTTGGTGCGGGTGGCGGCGTATAAGAAGTTCGCTTTGTTGTCGGTGTAGATGGTGCAGCTAAACCTGCCGCGACTGGCGGCGACATAGAAAGTTGTGGCGGAAATCGTTGCGGCGGATTGGGCGTTGATGGCAACAAGGACATGGTCCACCGTCTTGCCCTGAGCGTTTTGGCTGGTGACAGCGTAGCCGTGGGTGAAGTGGCGGAAATCGGCCGGGAGCGAGCGGCCATCGGCCAGGAGGATTTCCCCCGAGGGCCGAACGGCTTTGACATCCACCAGTTCGCCGTTCACCAGCCTCTCGCCATTTTCGGATTTCCCGTTGCGGCGGATGAGCAGTTTTTCCCCGGCAGCTACGGCAAGGGGCTTCTTCTCAAAGAGCGAGATGAGGTCGGCTACTTTGTCGGGGAGGAGCAAGTGGGTTTCGCCGTTGGGCTTTTGGACCACGACAAAGCCGTCCTTGACGCTGGCAACCGTCAGCGGCTCGCCCGCTGCGAAGAACTTGTTTTTGCGGTTGAACACAATCACCATGCCGGGCTTGTAGCGGCGGGCGTGGGCGAGGTGGTTGCGAGTCCACTGCAAGGGATGGAGGGCATCCACCGTGGTATCGTCGGGGCCGAGCATCTTGTCGGTTTTGAGATTGAGGCGGATATATTCGGTAACGGCATCGCTTTCGCGCCAATTGGAGCACACGACGAGGCAGCTTTTTTTCTGTTTTTGGATTTCGATGAAATCGTCGGCGACCTCGCAGTAACGGTCTTCGTTTTTGATTTCCCGAATCCAACCGAGGCCATTGAGCACATGGAACCCGGCCTTGGCGTTGCCATCCTTCAAGCACCCAATAGCGGCCTTGTATCGGTCGTGTTTTTGGCGGTTGATGGTGGAAAGCGTTGCGGTGGCAAGCTTGCCGTCCCGTTCGAGGATGCGCAGGGCATCGCCCGCCTCGACGCTGGTATGCTGGCGGGAATCGCCCGAGAGAATCACCCGGCAATCATGTTTCGCGGCCAGGTCGAAGAGGTCGTTCATTTGGGCCGTGGACACCATGCCCGCCTCATCCAGGATAATCACCGAACCGGCGTAGTCCTTTTGCATGGCCTTGTCGGACATGAAGCGCTGCAAAGTTACAGCATTCAAGATGTTGTCTTTTTCCACGAGGTCCTTGACCGCGCTGGCGGTGGGAGCGCAAACAAGCGCTCCGTATTTGGTGTGGAGCAACCCTTGAAGGAGCGTCTTGATGAGATAGGATTTTCCAGCACCCGCCGGGCCGTGGAGAGCGGAAACCCTGTCCTTGCAAGCGTGCAGGAGCATTTCGGCGGCGGCCTTCTGTTCGTTGGCGGCCATCCGTTCATCGGCGGTCATCTGGTCGGTAATTCCGGAAGGGACGATGAAGGCCGGGGCGAGCGGTTCGCACGTCCCCACGCTGTCACTCACAAACTTCCTCATCTTGGCTTCCTGAGCGAGAGCTTCCGGCGTGGTCACTTCGTCGGCGTTGACCAGGAAAGTTTGCTTGTCTGTCTTTTGGGCTTCGCTATCGAGAACGGCCCGGATTTCATCGAGAGAAACCCGGCCCCGACTGACGGAGAGGGCTTCCGTGAAAAGCTCGAAATCCTTGACCACCGTCAGACGTTCGAAAAGGTGCGGGGCGGCGAGGTTGAGAGCGTCTATTGCGGACATCGGTTCGAGAGCCACCGGGGCGATGGCGGCAGCCTTCACCTTTTCCAGTTGTGCGATTTGCTCCGGGGAGAGTTCGGCGAGCCAATCAGGGCGGAGTTTGTCCACCGTTTTGGAAGTGTCCTTGGACTTGCGGTATTTGTGGGCGACCTCGTCGCGCATGGCGGGGTTGTTGCAACCGAGCTTTTTGGTGATGGCGTCAATCTGCTGCTGGCGTTTGCTGAACACCTCGACGATATCCCGGCTCACCCCGGCAATCTCAAAGCCGTTGGCGGTCGCAACGGTCGGATAGCCGATGCGGTGAAGCTCGGCGGCAAGCACGCTGCGGTAGATTTCCGTGAGGAACTTCTTTTGGTGGAAAAGCGCGCTGGGTTGGATGGCCTTGTAGCGCTTTTCGACCTCGTCCCAAGTAACATTTCCAAAAACCGGATGGGTGTGAAGGAGCGGATCGCTTTCGCGGGAAGTAAAATGAAGGAAGCGGCACCCGACGAAGTTGCCGGTGACGCGGTCTTCGTCCACCTCGTTTTTGCGGACGCGGGTGGCAATGAGCTTTTCCATCTCGGCGAGAGTTGCCGTCACGGCCTTCTCGTGGGCGTCAATGATGCGCGTATCATCCATGACCAGCGCCATCACGGAAACGCTCTTAGGGGCGGAAATGGTGGGGTCGTAAGCGGCCCGCGCATCGCCCTTGTGACGGGCCGTCAGCGTCTTGCGAGTCTGGGGGTCAAGATTATGATTGAGGCAGGAGAACTTTGCCCTGTCCATCTCCCCCTGCAAACCGAGATGTTCCGCCGCTTTACCGAACCACTGACCCGCGACCTGTCCGTCCTGTGAGTAGTAATCGGCAGCGGCAGAGTCCGGGCCGAAGTGTTCGTCAAAGTATTCATCCACCTTCTCGGGGTCAGTTTCGATGTGGATGTCGGTAATCATTTGAGGGAGATACTGAGGGGGTTAAAGGAGGGTCGAAGGAATAGGCATTAGAGATTGGACACCCGACCCCTAAGCCTGCGGCTTAGGAAATCCCGTTCAGAATCTGAGCAGAAAACGACGCGGTTTTTGGTTTGGAAAGCGACTTGAAAATCGCTTTGGAAACGGTGCGCGGGTTGACCTTTTTCGCCGCGACCTTGGCGAGTTCGCGGACCATCTGGGCCTCGATAAACTCAATGGCGGGGGCGGGAATCTGGGCAAGGCCGAGAACGGCGAGGCGTTCACGGACGACGGCGGAATAAGGATTGGCTCTCATCCTTAGTTTAGTAGGAACCGACCCACTTTTTGGCAAGTGGCAATCGCCACTATTTTTCGTCGTCGGGGCGAGCGTGCTGATGTGCGTTTGCATGCCCGTCATTATAGCGAAAAAACGGCCCCAAATAAAAACAAACAACCCAACTCGCCTAGTTGGGTGAAAGCTATACCCCAAGTGGGCGATGCTTGGCTATTGCCTCGAATCCGGATTGCAAGTGCTGGCGGACGGTATCACGCAATGTTCCCTGTTTTCCTTTACGCTTTGCCGTCGCTTCCTTCCATTTGGCGGGGATGGGCGGAAGTAGGATGCCCTCAATCCTTCCGCGAAAGTCCACCATAAGCTCTGCCCCTACTTCCGCCCAATCCAAGTAAGAGACCTCTGTTAATTTGGGAAGCTCATATAGCTTCTGAACAAACGCCAATTCTTTGAGCAGTTCGGGGTAATCGGGGTGGTTCTTGTCCAGCATGTTAATTTCTTTCCGGATTTTACGCCGCCTTTGGGCACGCCCCTCTACATCGTCCTCATCAAGAACATACTCCTCCATCTTCTTAAATAGGACTTTCGTGATGACCGATGGCGAGTTTGGAGATGTAAACCGTTTTCGCCCCCCAGTATGCGTGGTTCTGTAAGGCACGTTTCTACCGAATCCTAGTCTCTCGAAAATCCAGTCAATATGTGAAGCGGCGGCGTCTCTAAAAGCCGAAAGGTTAATCGGCATTTCTTCGGCGTCTTGGAAAAGTTGGACGATTTCTTGTCGCCTGGTCGTTCCAAAAAAAAGGACATCGGAAACGGCTATGCCGATTTGACGAAGTTGTTCTGCTGCGGCGATGTCTCCTTTCAATACCGCAGCATCGGCCAAATCTTTGAGCTGTGGATAATCTTCAAAGCAGTCATGGACTTTCATCAGTCTTTCTACCCAAAGCCAGTCGTCTGGGTTCACCAATATCGGTTCCTCACTCTTGACGCTGGTGGCGGGATTTTTGCTTTTTGGCATGGCGATGGTTTTTGCCACAGGATTCTCCAGAGTCGCCGGATTTTTCGCAAGGGGTTTTCGTCAGGCTTCCCGCCGCCGGTTCACCGTTTCCAAGGCGTAACCGTGAACCTTGCCCAAAAGAGACCGGGCATGTTCCAAGGCGAGCATCACCGGGGAGAAAGGCCGCTTGCCGAAAGCGGCCCGCTCTTATTTACAGCCAGGGCAACTGCTGCTTAGCGCAGCTTCGGGGAGCTGGTGGGGTGGCCCCCACTCACCGTTGCCCCGCTCCGCGACATGACCGTGAATAAGAGCTATTAGAGAGAAGAAACGACACGCGCCCTGCACGGTCTATTTCATCGAGAGAAACAGGCCATGCTATCGGAGCCGGACGAGGGAGGAACGGCTAGGAAAAGAAAAAGGCTACTTGGCGGAAGCGGTAGTTGTGCGAGCGGCAATGATGTCCTCGACCAAGCCAATAATCCGTTGCTGCTGGCGGCGGGGCATTTGGGAAGCTGACTCGAAGAGCTGGCGCAACTTTCCGGTGGGGCCGGATCCTCTCTGCTTGGACGGTTCACGTCCGACTAAATAGTCGGCGCTCACGTCAAAGAGATTGGCAAGGATGGCGAGTTGTTCGGCACGGACGGCGGTCGGCTCTCGCTCCCAAAATGCGTAAGCACGATGTGAAATGCCGAGCTTTTCAGCGACTTGCGCCTGAGTCAGCCCCGCTTGCTCGCGCAGTTCGTGGAGCCGCTCGCCAAACGGAGGGCGTGGTCGCGTGGATGGTCGTCCGGTTTTCATGTCGCCGTCATTATACGACGACTTTGTAGAGTTAGGACAAAGTGCTTGCACGTTTGACGAATAACTACAAACATCCGGACATGTCAAATCCCCAATCTTCCAGCTTGACGAGTTTTTCGGACATCAAAGCCGGAACGGATATCGTCCGGGTGGTGGAGAGTTACGGAATCACTCTGCGGAAAGTGGGCCAGGACCATATCGGTTTGTGCCCTTTTCATGAGGACAAGAAACCCTCGCTGCACGTCACCCAGGCGAAGGGGCTTTTCAACTGCCCCGCATGTGGAGCGGGTGGAAACGTAATTCAGTTCGTTGCCCGCAAGGAAGGACTTAGCGACAAGGAAGCGGCATTGAAGCTTTGCAGTTCAATCCCCGGCGTTCACCGAGGGAGCGATTTTCCACCGCAGCCCGCCCAGGGGGGCGAGCCGCCCCCGCTCCCCCCCGCCGAACTCTTGGAGGCTGCTATCACTCATTACCATGAAGCGTTGTTGAGCCGGGACAAACGGGGATTGGACTACCTGAAATCACGTGGCCTTGGGGACATTGAAACCCTGCGACACTTCCGGGTTGGATTCGTCACCGGCTCCTTAAAAAACAAACTCAGCCCGGCCCAGCGCAAAGCACTGTCCGCCCTGTTTAACGATGCCGGGAACGAGCGGTTTTACCTTCGGATTGTGGTTCCCATTTATGACGAGGCAGGGCAGCCGGTCGGATTGTATGGCCGTTCCATCCAACCAGACGCCGAGGTTAAGCACCTGTATTTAATCGGCGGACACCGGGCCGTATGGAACGGAGCGGCAGCAGCGGCCTACCCGGATGAGTTGTTAGTGACCGAGGCAATCTTTGATGGCATGGCCCTTTTCCAGGCCGGGAAGAAAAACGTGATTGCCTGTTATGGTGCGGGCGGATGGACGCCGCACCACGACGCGCTGATTGAAAATCACTCCGTTCGGAAACTGGTATTTGCTTTTGACGGGGACGAGCGCGGCCAAAGTGCCGCCCTTGCATTGGCTCAGAACCTTGATGCCAAGGGCATTCGCTGCAACCGCATCAAATGGCCGGAGGGAATCAAAGACGCTTGCGATTACTTCCTTTACCACCAAACCGGATTCCAAGGCACGGCGGAAAGCTTTGCTTCTCTCCTAGCCGTTGCCCCCCGAATCGGCTTCACGTTGGCCCGACCGGAAGCCCCGCCAAGGTTGACGCTGGCAGAACGAACCGACGACACAGCCACTTTTCAAAATGGCAGCGTCTCCTATCGGGTGAAAGGTTTGGGGGGTAGCGGTCTTCGGATGGTTTTAACGGCTAGGAAAGAAGAGGTATCCCACATTGACAACCTCGACTTGTACGGCAGCCGGGCACGTAAAGGATTTGCGGGGGCGTGTGCGGAACGGCTCGCAGTGGATGCCGAGAAAATCGAAGGCGACTTGCTTGCCTTGGTGGAAGAACTTGAACGGCTCCAAGCCGAGGTGAAGACCGCTCAGGCCAAGCCGCAACAAGCGCAGATGACAGAAATGGAACGGGCCGAAGCCCTCGCGTTGTTGCGCTCCCCGGACTTGCTGGAACGCATCGCCGCCGACATCGAGCTTGCCGGTTACGTGGGAGAACCCCGCAACAAAAAACTAGCCTACCTCATCGCCACCAGTCGCCGATTGCCGAAGCCGCTTAGTGCCATCTTTCGCGCTCAAAGCGGTTGTGGAAAATCGTTCCTGATGGAATGCGTTGCCGAACTGATGCCCCCGGAGGATGTGCATTATTTTAGCCGTTTGACCCCGCAAGCCCTTTACTACCTTGAACCCGACGCCCTCACGCACCGGCTTCTCATCGTGGACGAGCGCGACGGGAGCGAGGAAAGCGAATACCCAATACGCACCCTGCAAACCCGCAAGGTATTGAAGTTGGCCGTGCCAATCAAAGACCCGAACAGCGGCAAAATCAAAACGACCGTACTCGAAATCTACGGGCCGATTGCCTACATGGAGAGCACCACCGACCAGCGGATTAACCCCGAGAACGCCAACCGCTGCTTTGAACTTTACCTCGACGAAAGCCCCGAGCAAACCCGCGCCATCTTCGCGGCCCAACGGCGTGCGCGTTCGCTGGATGGCTGGCGGCACGAGCGTTGCAAGGCCGCAGCCATGCACGCCCACCACAACGCCCAGCGGCTTTTGCGGTCGCTCAAAGTTATTATTCCGTATGTGGATGCCATTGAGTTCCCAAAAGGTTGGTTGAGGGGACGCCGTGACCATGACCGATTTTTGAGCCTCATTGAAGGGATAGCCTTCCTGCACCAGCACCAGCGGCGAATCGTCCAGGACGAGGATGCCGAATACATCGAAGCCAGCTTGGAGGATTACGCCATAGCCTATGACCTCGCGCACCAGGTCTTTGCCGACAGCGCGGGCGACCTCCCCAAACAAGCCCGCGACTTCCTCACCCAAGTTGAAACCCTCATTGAGCAAGCCGCCAGGGAAGCCAAGGCCCAGGTGGGAGAGTTTTGGTTTAGCCGTCGCACCGTGCGGGAGGCGACCAAACTCCCCGACCACATGATAAAGCGGCACATGCGCGAAATCGAAGACCTCGAATACGTCCAGGTCCAGAAATCCCCCCAGGGCGGCAGCTTCCGCTACCGGCTTCTGCCGCAGAAGCAAGCCACGGCATTACTTGACGGATTACTTCCTCCCGAGGCGTTAGCCCGAAAAGTGGGACAAGTGGAACAAAAGTGGAAATCGGCCTAAATCGCCCGCAAACCCTTATGGATACTAGCTTAGAGCAAAGTGGTAGAACTGGAACAGGAACGCTTGAAGAAAAAAGCGAACTGCCGACATGGGACGACCTCATGACGGCTTGGAAACAATGGCTCACCGTCAGCGGCTACGCCGCCAACGCGCAAAAGGACTTCCCCGACAAAGTGAAAATCTTCCGCCGCTTCCTTGAAGGTCGCTCCGGGCCGGAGGGGAAGCCGCTCATTGACGGGGCGGGCCGCATAGACCTTGCCGCCATTGATGTCGAAACGATGGGCGACTACCAGGCGTTCGTTTATGAATACGTCAGCCGCAAGACCGGCCAGCGGCTCAAAACGCAGACCCAAATCCACGCCCTTTGCTACGTGCAAAGCCTCTTCCGTTTTTTGCGGCGAACCAAACGCATCCTTACCGACCCGGCCACCGTTATCAGGCTCCCCCGCAACCCGCAGACCATCCCCTCCGACATCCTCACCACCGACGAGGTAAGGCGGTTGCTTGCCCAGCCCGACCTGCACACGCCGACAGGCTTCCGTGACCGCTGCATCTTGGAACTGTTTTGGGCGACAGGGATGCGTATCAATGAACTCCTCTCCCTAGCCGTCGAAGACCTCGACTTCGCCCAGCGTTTTTGCACCATCCTCCACGGCAAGGGCGGCAAGCAGCGGGTGGTTCCTGTGGGCTTCCTCACCCTTGAATGGATACAGGAATACATAGACCACGCCCGCCCGCTCTTGCTCGACCCCCAGCAGCCGCAAACCGCGACCCTCTTCCTGTCACGCTGGGGGAAGCGTTTGGACAAGAGCGGCCTGTTTTACAAAATGAAATCCTACCAGCAGCGGGCGGGCATCAAAAAGCACCTCACCGCTCACAGCTTCCGGCACACGCTGGCAACCCAGATGCTCAACTCAGGGGCGGACTTGCGGCACATCCAGGAGCTTTTAGGCCATGAGAACCTGACCACCACGCAGCGTTACCTGCACGTCGCCAAGGGCGACCTTAAAAAGGTCCACGCCCACACCCACCCCAGGGAGGTTTACGGCTCTGCCAACGGCGTTGCCTACCACGGGGAGCGGGTATGATTGACACCTACCGAAAGCACCTTGAAGCCCGATTGCTCGCTCCTTCCACCGTGCGTTGCCACATGGCGACATTAGGCCGCTTTACCCGATGGCTCGGAGAACTGGACTTGCGGGACGTGACCCTGCAAACCCTGCTCGACTACCACGGCCAGCTTGCCACATGCCGCAACGCCCCAGGCGTGCCCACAAGCGTCCAGCACCGCAACTCCCAAATGTGGGTTATCATCGCCTTTTTCGCCTTCCTGCACGAGCGGGGCAAAATCCTCGTCAACCCCGCCGCCGACTTCCCCGTATTGCGAAAACCGAAACGGCTCCCCCGTGGCGTGCTCACCAACGCCCAGGTAATGCGATTGCTCGCCCAGCCCGACACCCAAACCGCCATCGGCTTCCGTGACCGAACGGTGATGGAACTGCTCTACTCATGCGGGTTGCGTGGCCTCGAAGTATGCCGCCTGACCATCTACGATGCCGACCTAAAAGCCCACACCGTCCGCATCAACCAGGGCAAAGGGAAAAAAGACCGCATCGTCCCCTTGGGCAAAGTCGCAGCGGGCTACGTCTGCGAATACTTGGCGAACGTCCGCCCCATCCTGCTTGCCAGGGGCCAGGGGAACAGGCGACCCGTTGACCGCCTCTTCCTGAACGGCCACGGCGGGCCGCTCAACACGGACATACTCCGCCGCATCGTCCGCCGCAGTGCAAAAGCCGCAGGACTCGGCCAGACCGTCAGCACCCACGGCTTCCGCCATGCCTGTGCAACGGAAATGCTTCGGGGCGGGGCGAGCGTCCGCCACGTCCAGGAATTGCTTGGACACGCCTGCTTGACCACCACCCAGCTTTACACCCGTGTTGCCCCTGTGGACTTGCAGCGGGTCCACCGAGCCACCAGCCCCAGCGAACGCCGCAAGAATATGGCCGTGCCCCTCTTCGTGTTGAAGGGCTTTCGGGACAAGAAAAACAAACGCCCCGCACACTGAGGCGAGCCGGGAATAAAGCCCGCTCGACTTCCTTCCCCCTAGCTGTCATCCTCTTCATCCGTGCCCTTCCCGATGAACAGCCTGACCTTGCGGCCCACTCGCAACCGAGTGGGCAATAGGGGCTTACGCACCCATCGCCGGGCCGAGCGGCCACGACTAAATCTCCTGCCTATTGACATAGAGGGGCATTGGCGAGGGTCCATAAATGCGCCCGGCGACAAGGTTCCACGGGGTAGCGGCGACTACGGCCAAACCACCGTGATGATGGAGAATGCGAACGATGAAGTAACCTCGGGAACCCCGGATTATACAACGAACGCGAATGCGGGCCACGCAGACAAAGCCAAGGATTACGACTTGGTAAAAATCGTTCTTACTTGGCCCAAGGATGCGAAGATTCCCGGTACACTTTCGTTAACGGGAACAGGGATGCAGGTTGACGGCTCGCAGGCAGTAAGTAGCAGTTCAGTAACGGAGAGCGGGCCAAGCCACATAAAGTTCTATGACGACCAAGGCAATGCACTGGATGCAGGCGATTTCGTAATCAATCCGTCAAGCCCGGATGGTTCCTACCTCGACAGAATCGTAACCAGCGGGTCATGCGTGCTCTTTATCGAAGGCGCTTCTAAGTTTGGTTATGAGGGGTCGAGGGTAAATTCCAAGGGCACGTATACCGATAGCCACGATACTCCAAATGGCGGTTATTATTTGGGTGGAGCTGTATTGAAGTTCGGGTTTGCTTCCACCAGTGGGACGACCACTCAACGCTTGCTGGTTTATAGAGGTGGTTTCCTTCAATATAACCAAGCAAAGAATCAGCCCGGCTCTATTGCTACATTCGAGCTGTGGGACGGAAAGGGGAGAATCGACAACACCAACGGCGGTTTAGGGAAAGAGTTCCAAAAAGATGTATTCGACCCAGGCCACAGAGTAGGAGGTCCATGGAATGCTCGAAGCGGCAAAGATAAGGAGGGGCAATTGAACCCTCCCTTAAAGGGGCACGATTACAACATTAGTGCAGACCAGAACGGGGGGAAAGACCCGATGGGGCATCTTCCGCCCGGTTGGTGGCTTTTGGGGCCATTACGGACCGATTATAAGAGCGGCAGTCACCTCTTAAACTGGACAGACGAAAATGGAATTGTCCGACAAGGGTTGTATTGTCGATGGGACCAAGATGAGGCCGCTCCCAATGGACAATATACGAATCCATATCAATACAACCCGCAAAACGCCAGAGACCAAGGAATTGGTGCCCCGACCGTTACGAATTTCAAGTTCGACCTAAACGAGATTTCTCCGACAAATGCCTATGGGCGCAGTGCTTTTCAGGTTCATCCCGATGGTCGCCGCGATGGAACGGCAGGATGTATCGGCATTCAAGGAGTGAGCGATTGTAAGAGGGCTCAATTTTTGTTGAATTCTTATCATGCCTTGAAAGTTAAGTGTGTAATGACAAATTGATTATGAAATCTAAAACATTCTTTTCGTTAACAGTATCGCTGGCATTGCTATTATTTGTATCGTTGCCGGAGCTTTCCTTGGGTCAAAATGGCAGTTCGAGCATTTCGACCCCGGTTCCGGAAACGCGTGCAGAATTAGCCGAACCACCACTTGGAAAAATTCGCAAAATACATTTTAGAACGCTAAAAGGGTTTGATAGTGAAATCCAAAAACGAATAGATAAGTCATCAAAGACCAAGAATGACGTTAAGTTTGCCGCGGACTTGCGCTCGCTAAGAGCGAAGGTTCAAAAAGCAACCGCATCGCTCAATAAAGAAGACTTGTTCGATGTGGTACCTGAGATGGTTGCAATTTACGAAGCGAAAAGTCAGGAAGTTACTCCCGAAGATGACGATGGTTTCACACACGTTCAGCGTGCTAAACATACCGTCGAAAGCTTGAATGAGGCACTTCTAAAATCTATGGCGGAATACATCAGGGAGAAGAACGGAACCCTGACAAATGAGATGGCATCGAAGTTTGCAACAGTTTTCTTAACGAAAGGTTTTGTGTTGGCACCTGAGTGGGAGGAAGAAGAGATACCAGTAGGTGGGGCGGATATATTCGTTGCAAATTCTAGTGCTGTTGTGGAACGGTTAAAAGCCAGTCCGTGGCAATGTGTCCAACAGTTCATTGGTGGCGATAATATGACTTCGACTCAGTTTTTTGCCAGATATGAACCGAACGGTGACGGAATGCCTGTGCTCAAAACCAAATACCTTGCCAACAAAGCGGAGATTTCTGCTAAATTTGATGAAGTAAAGAATTGGGTAATTCAGCAAGAGCAACAAGCGCAAAGTAAGAAGTGAATCGCTCCTGTTGTTGTCACGCCGTGCTTCTCCCGCCTTTTGAGCTAACCAACAAGGCAGACCCGACGAAACGAAACGGGGCGAATGGGAAGGACACGCCCATCTCGTTCATGACGAGCGGCAGTGACACCAGCATAAACACCGTCGCATGGATTGCGGCC
>Ga0209697_10005142_pt1 | contig 16502 bp, 16 predicted proteins | sample AliMusrvi5mmetaG_FD_184115 | JGI IMG/M metagenome (GOLD analysis project Ga0209697, IMG submission 184115) | Freshwater lake bacterial and archeal communities from Alinen Mustajarvi, Finland, to study Microbial Dark Matter (Phase II) - Alinen... | ecosystem: Environmental > Aquatic > Freshwater...
GGGTGCTGCGGGCCGGTTCATCGGGCGTCTGCCTCAGTGTGGCCACGGCAGCGCAGGATTGGCTGGAGGCTTCATCACGAGCGCCCCCACATCGGCGGGCACGGGTGTTTGGAGCGGTGCCCGCCGGCGAGTTCGGCAACCCTGGCATCAGTCGGTTTCCTGCGGTTGGTCGCCAGCGGGAGTGACCGGGCTGGCGGCGTGGGCATCACGGTACTTGAGGCAGAGATGGCGGATGCTGCCCGGAAAGCTGGTAAATTCGACACCGAAGATCTGATCGACACCAGTGGCCTGCGGGATAGAGTCAAAATCGTGGTTGGTTCGATCCGCGCCTTGATGCCCAAACCCGAAGCTGGGTGAGACCCGGCAATTCCACTCTTGCCCCAGGCAGCTATTCAGTCACTCTTCGCTCTGTGAGTCGCCCGGCGCAACGACATTCCCCGATCCCCGCGATGCCGCTGGACGTAGTCTCACCTGCTGCGTCAGCCTCGCGGCCGGCTCCAACTCCAACCCTCCCGCATGGAACCCAAGCATCATGAGCGCCAAGAAAGTTCCAGCCAAGCATACCTTGGCTAAGAAATCCGCTGCCAAAAAGGCTCCGACCACGGAGGCGACTACGGAGCCGACCAGCGGGCAGCAAGAGCCACAGAACGCAGTCGGCGCTGAGCCACCCCAATCAAAAGCAAGATCGAACCAAGAAGGACAGGCCAATCCTCTCCCTTTGTCCCCGCGCCGCGAGAAACTGGTGGGGTTGGCTACGCAATTGGTCGCAGCACAGATCACCGCGTCCGCGAGTTACCAGGCAGCGGTCGATGTTGCCAGGGAACAGCGGGAAATGTTGGTGGAATGCTTGGAAACGCTCTCCGGGATATGGAAGTCTGCCCCTGAACCGGAACACATGCCCAAGACGAACCCTGCCATACCGGAGGTAGTCCTTGCGAGACTCAAGTATTCACAGGTCAGGATCAGAAAGCCCTTGGAACTATCCCCACTCAGCAGTCCGGAGCTTGACCAACTTTTCGCCTCGGCCATGTATCGCGCCCAGAAATTGCTCGGCGCTCCAGAGCAGGATCGCCGTATGGTATGGGCTGAGCAAATATTTGAACCTGACGAGATCCTCTCGGAAAACCAGATTTTCGAGACGTTCCGCATGTACAATTGGCCAAATTTGACAGGGCGCCCGTCTGTGGTCGAGCTGATGACTGATGTGGATAATTGGTTTAGCGCGCATTACAGCTATCTGGGGCGAGTCGACGGCGATGAAAACAAGACCCGCGAAGGTGCACGGGTTCATGATGAAATCGAGCTTCTCGTTCAAGTCTTGGATCTTTTCGACGAACGGGCTAACGACGGATTCAACCGTCAAAGGCACGACTACAAGGCTGTCGCCGATGAAATCAAATGCTTCCTCCGATCCCAGGACACAAGGATTCTCGACACGCTATCCAGGACATTTTGGAATAACCGGGCGCAGAATCTCATTTTCATGATGTTCAATCAGTCCGCCCCCCTGCCACGAGACAGCAAACCCGGCGATAACAGCCCGGCTTCGAAGGCGAAAGCACCAACGCGGATTTACAGGCCTTGGGGAATCTTCCGATATCTTAGGCTTTACGCAGGCAAGTCTGGCGACGAGACCGGTGCGGCGATCAATTCCAGAATCAGGAAGGCCCTCAAGTTGAATCCCGACTTGGTGGAAAATGTGCTACCCGTTGCGCCGCCTGAGTTTGAGTTCGGACCTATCGGCGCTGATATGGATGACTTGTTGGATTCGCTGGAACCCGAGGACACGGGCGATGAGGACACTGGTGTGGACGACGACCAGGAATCTTGATGTGCGTGTTCCGGAGCACCACCGGGAGAGCCTGCGGATAACGGCGCATGGGGTAGCATCTCACCCATCTGCAACCGTCACCTTCCACCGGGGGTTCTTATTGGCCACCGCTCTCGCCAGATTCGGGCAATTGGTCTGTAACCGGTGGCGCGGCTTCATCGTGCGTTCCAGCGCCTCTACCACACGGGCGAGCGCTTTATCCGAATCATCGGTGAGCATGAACCCCTTGAGCCCTCTCCTGCTGGCCAGTAACCAAAGCACCCCTTGAAGAGATTCCTTTCCCGTCTCAACGGTATCTTCCGGTTGCCTCCATTCCTCACGCCACAGCATGAGGGGTCTGACACTTTCGCTATGGCCCTGACGTCGGCGTCCATCCATAGAGATCCCCCAACGAAGAAGCAATCTTTGAGCCGTCCTCATTGTAATCGGTGAGTCCAGATGTTCTGCGAATTCGAGTATTGAGCGGCGGTTTTGGAACCCGTCCCGACCAAGCAACTCCGTCAGACACTGTGTCTCCTCGAATGGACCAAATCTGCGCGGTGCCCCCTTGCACTGGAGTGGGATCTTGGCCTCCGCCTTCTTTTTCCAGCCGAGCACAGTGGTCCGCTTGACGCCGTGGAGCTCGGCAAACCCCACGGCGGAGCCATGCCCGTCACGGAATTCCTTCCGAGCCTGCTCTAAAAGGTCGGCGGGATACGATGAACCGGGTTGTCGTATTTTTGTCTGCATTTGGCATTTCTGCGACCCAGGCGGCTGCTCGTCACAGAGCCGTCCTTGAATGATGCTGATTGTTTGCCACGTTGTCACCCCTTTGTCACCCCCTATTCCAATTGCCAGTCCAAGACGGATTTCGAGTTGTCACTGTCTTGTCGAAGATTCGTGAAATTTCCTGGTGCCAGGCTGAATTGAGTTGTCACAAAGTTGTCACCTTTATTTCGTTAGATTGTTACCTAATCCGTTGACACTGTGTACTTTATGGCCTTGTCGCTGGCTGGCTAAGGGGCTATGCTTCCTCCAGCACCAGCCCATGAAGCCACCCGCCAATATCACCACCGATCCCACGCCGGCCCCGACCCTTGCATCGCCTTCGCGGGTCGAGCATAACTTTGGGAGCCACACTGTGCCCACCGACGAATTTGAGCCCGGCGAATTCCCGGAACCAGACGACGCCTGGCCCCCGGATTTCGACTGCCTCGATCCGCTAGAGGAATTGGAGCCGTCGCCGGATGCCTACGAGTACTGGCCCTCAGGCGAGGACGAAACCGACGATGTCCAGGCCCTCATCGAGCCCAAGCGGAAGGGAGGGCGGAGTTGAAACTCCTCACGGTCAATGAGGCCGCCGCCGTCTTGTCCGTGAGCAAACGCACTCTCCAGCAGCTCACGTCCGACCGCCTCGTCGCCGCCATAAAATTTGGCAGAAATGTTAGATATGACACGGACGATCTGGAGCGCTTCGCCGAGTCCCGCAAGATCAAGGCGATCGGATGGAAGAGCGCCAAATGATTGCAATGAAAATCAACCTGTCCGGACGGCATGTCCCACCACCCTCACCCGTCACCTATCATCAGCGAAGCCCCGGCTCTTACGGGGATTCCAGTATCCACTCTTCGCACAAAGGTGCGCCGCAGCGAGATAAACCCGATTACCGGCTTCGGAGTCTGGTGGATCGCCGCGGAGGATCTGGAGGCACTCCTTAATAAGCGCCTCCGCAACAAAAGGGGGTAGTCCCCCAAACCACGGTCAGGGGGACGAATAGTCCCTGCAGGTCGGAAGAATTGCTCACGGTCTCAGGGCCGGGGGCGGTTCCGAAGCACCCTGGAGGCCGCAGCTCTTTGACATTACCTGAACGAATTCTCCTCTCTAAAAAGCGACTCGTTCGCCGTGAAGGTCGGGCTTTTTGCCCGGTCTGACCGGCGACGGTGGTGGGTCCGAACCCCACCCCGAAGGGCTGCGGGCGAGCGGGTGCGGGCACATCATGCCCAATTCCCGCCGCTCATGTGACGAGCTGATGGCACCCCCTTCGCCGGGGCACGGACAAAGCACTGGCGGTGAAGCGGGGCAAACATCCGCAATGGCCGCGCATTGGGCCACCGCAGATGGCCGCAGCAGGGATGGTGGACGAACAGAATGAGCCTCAGCTACCGTGATCAAGAACCGGGAAGGGATATGCATCCCGCTACACCCGGAGTCAAAAACAAAGGCAACGAGACCAGCGCCGCGCGGGCGAGGAACCGCAGCGGGCCACACGCAAACGGTCTCCGGCGGATAGGCTCCCACCCCACCCTGCGAAAATCACCCGCAGAAAACGAGGAAACCCGACTGATCTCTCCAGCCGCCGCTGCGCGGCGGCTGGAGTAGGCGATCCAGCCACACGATCAGCCGGGGTAGGACATTCCAACAAGCGAACGCCGGGCTGTAATGGCCCGGATAGGCAAAATTGGGATGGGCCTCCACATAGAACATCCAACCACTAAACCAACACATTCATGCCGAACAAAATCGAGAAATGGGAAGACCTCAACTTAGCGAAAGCCGAGGCGGAAGTCTTCCGGGTCCAACGAAGGATCTTCAACGCTTCCAAACGAGGAGATCATGCACAAACGCAAAAACTGCAACAACTGCTGCTGCATAGCTTCAGCGCCAAATGCCTCGCGGTCCACAAGGTCGCACAGGACAACCACGGCAAGCGCACACCCGGGGTCGATGGAGTCCACTCCCTCACCAAGCCCCAAATGTTCCACATGGCCGCCACGCTTGACATCCAGGCCGAACCATCGCCACTCCGCCGGGTTAACCGCCCGAAAGCAAACGGCAAGACCCGCCCACTCTCGATCCCCACGTTGGTCGACAGGGCGCGACAGACTCTGATCGCCATGGTTCTTGAACCGCAATGGGAGCCACGCCTCCCACCGCACATGTTTGGCTTCCGGCGAGGGCGCAGCGTCCATGACGCGGTCGCCCACATCCGACTGCACATCCAGCGCAGCCCGAAATGGCTCCTGGACGCGGACATAGCCGCCTTTTTCGACAACGTCGACAGGGAGGTTCTGATGGGCAAGCTCGACACGCTCCCCTGTATCCGCCGGGCCATCCGGCGCATGCTCCAGAGCCGCATCGTCGAGAACATCGACTGGATCACTAGCGACAGGGGTATTCCCCAAGGGAGCGGACTAAGCCCCCTACTGGGCAACATCATCCTATCCGGGATCGAAGACGACCTCAACAAGGCGTTTCCTTCCAACCTTAGGATCAACGGCCAGAAAATCGGCGAGGCACCCCGTGTGGGCATCTACGCCGACGACCTCGTGGTCTTCCACGACCGCCGGGATGTGATCGAAGCGGCAAAGGTATTCCTCGCCAAATGGTTGGCCGGCTACGGCCTCCACCTCAACGAGGAGAAAACCCGAATCACCCATACGCTCGGCACCGGAGACGACGGCTCAGGATTTGATTTCCTGGGATTCCACTTCCTCCAACGCCGGGTGGGCAAGCACCAACTCAAAGCGTGGTTCAATGGCGTGTTCACCCTGATCACCCCTTCCCCAAAAGCCGTCAAGGCCATCAAGGCGAAGGTATCCGCGATCATCATGAGCACACGCCCGAATCCGAAGCGCAACGCCGCCTACGCCCTCCAAAGGGCAAAAGGGCTACCGGACCACCAGGAACGGCTCATCAACGAGCTGAACCTCATCCTCCGCGGATGGGCAAACCAATTCCGGTTCCAGAATTCGAAGGAGACCTTCTCCGCACTGGATCACTGGCTATGGTTGAAACTCTGGCAATGGGCGAAAAGCCACCACGGCAAAACCCTCAGCCGGCACGAACTGGTCAACCGGTTCTTCAACGGCGGCAACCCCTGGATCTTCAAGGTCCGCCAGCCGACATCCGATGAGCCATCCGAGCTACTACTGCTCAGATCGGTCAAGGTCAGCGCCAAGGGCCACAAAGCGGTCCAGACGGACAGGTCGTACTACGACGGCGATATGGTTTACTGGGCCACCCGCAGGGGGAAATACCCAGGCATCACCAAAGAGGCCGCGACGGCATTGAAGAGGCAACACGGCAAATGCCCGCGATGCAGTGAAATGATCCAAAAGGGCCAAAGGCTCACAACGATCAGAATGACGAGGAAGGAACGACAGTTCTCAGCCATCATTCACCATAAGTGCATGATCCCCACCGACAAGGAAGGCGGCCACATCACACGTGACCGCGAGTGTCAGTAGCCGTGTGCGTTGAAAGGCGCATGCACGGTTTTGAAACCCAAATCCATCGCAAGGTGGAGGCGGGTTTACCCAAGAATTCGTTCTGGTCCCGCCTGTCACGATGACAGGCACAGACAACGCACCGGTCGGCTCGTCCGGCCGGTGCCATCCTTCTCCAACCAAACAACACCAACAACCAACAAACCATGGACAACCATACCGCTATCAACCAACGGGACTCAGCCCCTGAATCTGAAATTTGGATTCCCCTCAAGGAAGCCTCCACCACCGCGAACCGGTGCGACACCACCCTAAAGCGCGCCATCAAGGCGGGTAATCTCGTCGGTCGCAGGGCCGGCGCGGGCCACAACGCCAGTTACGAAATCCGCCAAGACTCCCTGATCGCTTGGAGCAAGACCGATTCTCCCGCGGCGGAAGGACTGCCAGCCAAGTCCCCTTCGGGAACCGAAGCAACCGCCAACCCCGGCGCTCACCAACCGCAAACTGCTGGTGCCATTCCCGCCCCGCCCCAGCAGGGCGATTCTGAGACGGCCAAGTCCAAGAGCGAGTTCCACAGGAAGGCCAAAAAAATCGCAATGCCGAAGGAAGCCCGGCTTCTCCGCCGCTGGAAAAATAACATGCGCGGGGCCAATCAGGAGCAAACCCTCGCCATGATCCAATGGCTTTCCGGTCGCTTGAAGAACACGCATGGGATGCGCCGCAAGGAAGCGAAGACCGCCGTCCGCGACGCCAAACGCCGCGGCAAGGATCAAGTCGCAGCCGGGAATGTCGCCGACAAAGTATCGGCCGCGTAATTACTACAATTACTAACAACTCCTATCCGTGGCAACCCCGAATCCTTCCGTTGGAAATCTGCGCCAGCTCGTTGGCGAGCTGGACCTCTTGCGTCCACATGGATGGCCCTCCCCCGACTTCGTGCCCAGGCCGCCGCTCCACCCGGCGGCCATCACGATGCCTGGGGGCTGGGTATGGGGCGAATCCTCCCTTGGCGACGCCTTGGATGCGCTCGAAGCCCAGGAACATACCCCGAATCCCGGACATCCCGATCACACAATTCCACACGCCCCTCTTGAAATGCATTCGCCCACGAATCCACCACCGTCTCTAGCAATCACCCCCGGCCTCTCATCGGCCAACCCCAAATAGAACCACCATGTCACAAACAACCACCATCTCCTGGTGCCATTCCACAGTCAATCCTGCGATGGGCTGCGGTGGCTGCGAGCTATATCCAACGCCCACCGAAGTGCTGCGGACAATCGACGCCACCGTCGCCGAGTTCGGCGCGAAGATCAACAGCCGCGCGCTGCTGAAGGATCTGATTAACGAACACCACAGGAAGATCAAGAATCCCCTGCATGGCCATCGAAACGCTGTGACGACCACCAACCTCTGGCACTTCCGCGACCTTCTGTGCAACACCATCACCAAGCGACATGGCAGGAAAGCCGGGCGGGCGGCCTTGGCGGTGATCAAGAAGTCGATCACCTGCTACGCTGCGAAGCTTCACTTCAACCGGGGAGCCAACATCCTTCGCCCGCAACGGAAGCTGAACAAGGGCTATGCACCAACCTTCGAACAACTCACGAACTTCGAGGGACGCATGGCCCAGGCCGCCGGCTGGAAGGACCTGTTTGGTTGCGAGAGCACCTTCGCGCTTTGGAAGCTGGGACTGCCCCGGATGATCTTTGTCAGCGACATGGGGGACGCCTTCAGCTCCAAAGGGCAGTTCCCGTTCCTCGAACGGGAAGCCATCCCGGCCATCACCTCGGAGAAGGGGCTCCGCCACCTGTGGCTCTGGCTGACCAAGCGCCCCAAGCTCATGCGTGAGTTTGCCGCAAGGATTGGCGGCTTCCCGCCCAACGTCTGCGCTATGACCACCGTTACCGGACCTGAAACGCTCCACCGCGTGGATGAGTTAAGGAATGTTAGGGCCGCATGCCGGGGGCTTTCCGTCGAACCGTTGTGGAAACGGATCCGCCCCGGCGATCTCGATCTCACCGGCATTGACTGGTTGATTCTTGGCGGAGAATCAGGAAGCGGCCCCCTCACCCGCTCCTTCCAAGTGGAGTGGGCGGAGGAACTGCACCAGTATTGCCAAGAGCGCGGAGTCGCCTTCTTCCTGAAACAACTCGGCCGCAATCCGGTCATCGCTGGCAAGCCCATCCGACTCGTGGACGCGCACGGTGGCGACTGGGACGAGTGGCCGCTTCATCTTCGCGTTCGCGAATTCCCGGCGTATTTCCACGGCTATCGCCTGGCGGAAAAGAACGCATCGTCACCGCCATGGCCGGTCTGAACCTCGCCCCCACGCCCGCCTCCAACGCTCTCGCTTGTAGGATCGAACCGCGCGTAATACGGCGCTGCCAATCCGATGCCGCAATCACCATGCCCAAAGTCCCAATCGCCAAATGATTTCCCGGTGGCCCTTGCCTCCGGGAGACCTGGCCCTCAACCCATGATCCAAATTCCTGACTTCGCCCACCACACGATCAACCTGCTGCTGCCATCGCTTGAACAGGCAGGAGCAGCAGGAGGAGGCAAAGCACTCCTGCCGGTCGTCAAGGAAGCATGCAAACTCGTGAGGCATATCAATGGTTCCGTCAAGAATGCCTGCCGCACCGAAACCGCGTTGGTTGTGCCAAACGGTGATTTCTTCGCGGAGCGCCCCGGACTTGCCAATGCAAAGCGGTTGGTGTGGGATTCGGTCCGGGATGCCGCGAGACTGCGGTGGATTGTCCTCTGCGCTCAAGCTGCAATCCTCCGCAAGGCGTTGCCAGACCATTGGCCTACCAATGGTTATCCGAATGTATGCGTCGGCCTCGTTTTAGAACACCTGGATGACTTGTCAGAAACGGTGAGACAACTGCGATCAATTCCGGCCCGCTGGAAAATGCTGCTGCTTCCTTCCTTGAAGGAACCGATCGACCTCTGCGGCAAACTCGACGGCATTCATTGGGTGGTGACCGTCGGGACGTTGGAAGACGAACAAAGGGCCGGCCCTATCAAAGAAGCATGCAAGGCGGCCGGGGCGGCGTTCCATTTCCACCGCAACGACTGCGGCACGGGTCCTGAAAACACACAGCAAAATGCCAACTCCGATCTAGCCGACGGCGATGAACCTCCATGGCCTGACCATCCGTTTGGAAGTCAGGTTAAACTTCATCTACCCACGCTGTCAGAACTACACAAGGCGCATGATACGATCCATGCTCCAGCCGCTTCGGCTGCGACCGACGCCGGCACTCTACCCAATGACTCAATGATGAAAATGCCCCAGGTTGAACTGCCCCCTGCCATCCTATCGCCTGCATCACCGGTGGATCCGCCGCTGGAAACACCTACGGCTTCCGCCATGGCATCCACCGAAACCCATACACTTGAGGTCGTCCAATCGACAGCAGACGCCGACAAACGCGCGATTCTGCACGCCGACCGCACCGACTTCGAACATCTTGATAAAGTGGTGCGCGATGGCCTCAAGACCTTCATCGACGTCGGCAACGCCTTGTTGGAAATCCGCCAGCGTGAATTATGGCGCGCCGGCGGCCACGCCACTTGGGCAGCCTATTGCCAACAGGTCGGCGGCTTCACGAAAATCCACGCCAATCGCCTGATCAAGGGGTCGCTACTGGCAAAGCAGCTCGCGCAGGTGAAACCGGCCGGTTTCAGATCGGAAGCCATCACACCGCGTTCCGAGTGGCAAATCCGGCCGCTCTACCGGCTGGAGGATGACCGGCAGCGGGCGGAAGCATGGCACCGCGCCATCGAGCGCGCTGGCGGGCAACCCACCGCTGAAATGGTCCAGGAAGCCGCTATTGAGATAGGCGGTAGCGCACCTTCCGAGGAGAATCCCAAACCCAACCGCAAACAACTCCTGGTTGAAACTTTTGGCCGCCTCCGCGCCTCGATCCTGTCAAGAAAGCCTTCAAAGGACATCGAGGTACTGATCTCCGAACTCGAAAGGCTTCTCAAGCTCACTTGAATCGCTTCGACGGAGAGGCAGTCACGTCCGGAAACCACGGTCCGTTGTGAGCTGAAATAAGCAGCCTCCGTGTGTTATATGACAGTGAAGCAGCAGCTTTGGTGTCACCCTGAACTGGCAGACGTGTCAGGCCCGTGCGTGACCCGTGCCCCTCTGCCCGCCGCCGGGAGGATGTCGAGGAAACTCCGTCCCCCGATGCCAAGGCCGCATTGACGGGGCACCCATTGCGGAAGCGCCCTTTGAGGCGGCTCCGGTTGAGGACCCACCCCACAGGGGAAGAGCGTCCTCCCGCTGCATCCCAACACCAACCCATTCCGTCCGGTCAAATCGACCTGAGGGCTTTTTCACCCCTTCATCTCTCCCGCCACGACCATTCCGGTCGGTGCAGGAACCCCATGGCAACCGCCACGGCAGGCTCCTGCGTGGGGGCCGCCATGTCGGCTGCCTTTCTAACACAAATCGAAAGGAGACCAAAGAGATGAGCCCCATGATGGATGAGATGTTGGTTAAGGAAGTGGTGCCCCGCCTGCGTGGTGCCGCGCGGTCGATCCCGAAGATCGGCAGCGAGGACGACGAGGAGATTGTCCAGGACGCCACCCTGATGGCGGCCCGCATGATGGACTCGGCGGAAAAGGCCGGGCAGCCGTTCACCGCCGGCAATGTCGCGTATTACGCGTCACGCGCCGCCCGTAGCGGTCGCCGCAGTTACTACACCGGTCGTAGCGACGTGTTCTCGCCTGGCTGTCAGATCGACGGCAAGGCGCGGCTTGAATCGTTGGATGACGAGGTCGAGTTTGAAAACGGTGAATCCGGCACCCTGCACGATGTGATCGCGCCGTTTGGAGGTGACGCCCACGAATCCGACCCTGCCGAGGAAGCCGCCCGCAACCTCGATTGGGAAGCCTTCCTGGCCTCGCACCCGCCGCGCCACCGGCTTGCCATCCTGGTGCTGGTCCAAGGTGGCACCATGCGCGAGGCCGGCAAGCGCTGCGGCCTCCGGGACACTGCGGCGCACAACCTGAAGCGCCGCATTGCCGCCGACCTGGTCGAGTTCTTCGGCTTGGACGTGATCCGCCGGCTTCTCGACGGGATCTGTCCGGGCTGGAAAGCCGACCTGCAAATGGTTCGACAGCGGCACCTGTGCCATGCCGGCGGTAAGCAGGAAGGAGCAAGGCCAGAAAGACGCTGAAAATTCACTTCCCCGGAGCTCCGCCTTTGGAGTTCCGGGGAGGTTGCGGGAGCCCCAGGCAAGAGCACATTTTTTGCCCGCTGAAAGGTGATGTTCAGCTTGTACTCACGGGTGGACACATTCGGAACGTCGGCCAGGGCGTAGCAAATGCGTTCCGTGATGTGCTGGGCGATAATCAGGCCACGGACCGGCTTGCCATTTGCCAACAGCCGCTTCACCCATCTGACCACCGACGCGGACCTCAGAGTTTCAGCAATACATGCTCTTCTATGGCTACTTATCCGCTGGTAATGTCCTTTCTGGGTTAGATTCATTTAGCCACTTACCGCAGGTAAATCCTGTCACTGATACCACAGAATCGCCGTGAAGTTCTTCGATCTCAATACGGTCCAGCAACCAGCCTGGTTTGTTTCCACTATTGTCGGTACCAACTTCGAGACTATGCACAGCTCCTATTGGCTTTGTGGTTCGGGTAAATGGGTCAACACCTCCCCTCTCGAATGGGTCCCGACTCGAAAAGAATCTAGCAGCACGCCCATCGAAGTCCAGTCGCCTCCTTGCTCCATCATCACCAATGAGAACTACGTAAATCTGCGCATCCGTTCCGGCATCATCCTTAACGCGATTAGTGTAGAAGGTAATTCGAAATTTCTGCCGTGGAAAGTAGGAGAACACAAATATTACTGCGAAAACAATGATTAGGATTGCTATCTTTACCGATTTACTATCCCTGATCAATTGTGCCATGATTTGGCCAACTGTAGGTTTTTGTCCCTTCCCAAGTATTCGACGAAGCTCTTTTACAACTGCCTCAAAATCACCGCACAGGATTGGAGCGCTGGGAATCCTGAGTGAATTTCCATTCTCTCGTGTTTCAGTGGTTGTTTGAATGCTCGAAATTGCCAGAAACGGAACCTTCTCATTGGCGTTGATCGCCTGTATCACGAATGGAAAGTCAGCCATCTCCCTCTTGAGTGATAGCCTGACATCATCGTCCCCGAGGATTTGATGGTATAGGGCGGCCTTTGACACAATCACCATGCGTTCCTTGCCTCGCCATGCTCGATTCGTCAGGAATTCCTTGAGCAGAAATGCATTCTCACTATCAGACTGATTGCCCCGCTTTTTCAGCAAACCCTCAAGGTCGAGAAAGAACATAAGGACATTGGCAGATTTGAGTTGTTGTTTTGTCATTCCTTCGCCGATGCCTTTTAGTATTCCAAGAAGACCATGCCTGGACGACTCGATTATAACGAGATCGTACAGGGTTTCTTTTGTCCCGAATTGGAATTTGAGATCTCGCTGGTTCCCAATTACGTTAGACCGTGGCCAGTCACCACGGTCAAGAGCCGCTTGTGCGGCTGCAATATAATCGGAGGACGCAAGATCGGAAGGCGTCAGGATCATGTCCGGGGCATGAGTCGCGATATAGCGGCTTAGCATCGCTAAGAACACTGTCTTTCCAGAGCCCTCTGGGCCTATCATAACAATTTTCATAGGATTGTTTGAGGCGGCCCCGGAAAATCGGGCCAGGAGCTAAGCTATGATTGTGGTGTGCGGTCGCGGGGTGTAAACCGAACCGAACACACACCAAATGAAAGCAAAACGAAGAAGACACGACCCTCAATTCAAAGCCCGCGTAGCGCTCGAAGCGCTCAAAGGCATCAAGACGATCCAGCAAATCGCCAAGGATTTTGACATCCATCCGGTGCAGGTCTCCGAGTGGAAGAAGGCGATGGCCGATGGCGCGCCGAGCCTTTTCGGTCCCGGATCAGGCAAGGCCGGATCCGAGGATTTCGAGGGCGAGCGCACCCAACTCCACGCCAAAATCGGCCAGCTTGCCGTAGAATTGGACTGGCTGACAAAAAAATCCAAACAACTCGGTCTGTGAGGGATCGCATCGAGTTGGTCGACAAGGGCTATCCCGAAATCAGCATGAGAAAGCAATGCGCGCTGCTCGGCGTGGCAAGGTCCACGGTCGGTTACCAGGCCGTGGCCGAAGACCCGGAGGACATCCGTATCAAACGCTTGTTGGACGAGATCTACATGATCGATCCGTGCCTGGGCAGCCGCCGCTTGGTGACTGTCCTGGATCGCGATTACGGCGTGAAAATCAACCGGAAGCGGGTCCGGCGGCTCCGCAGCGAAATGGGCCAGGAGGCGATTTGGTGCAAGCCACGCACCAGTATTGCCGACAACGGGCATCGCAAATATCCCTATCTGCTGAGGAACCTGGCCATCGACCGGCCCGACCAGGTGTGGTGTGCCGACATCACGTATGTGCCGATGCCAAGAGGCTGCGCCTACTTGTGCGCGGTGATGGACTGGCACTCGCGCAAGGTGCTGGGGTGGTCGCTTTCCAACACCATGGGAACCGATCTGTGCCTGGCGGCCCTGGAGCGTGCGGTGAGTTCCACCGGGCGCGTTCCGGAGATTTTCAACACCGATCAGGGATGTCAGTTCACCTCGGCGGAATGGACCGGGCGGCTGACGCAACTCGGCGTGAAAATCAGCATGGACGGTCGCGGCCGGTGGATGGACAACGTCTTCATCGAGCGGCTTTGGCGCAGCGTGAAATACGAGGAGATTTACCTCAAGGAGCATGCCACCATCCCCGCGCTGCACGGGGGACTCGATACGTGGTTCGGCCGCTACAACGACTGGCGGCCCCACCAGACGCATGGCAATCTCACCCCGGCTGACATCTACCAAACCGGCACCGGGCTCCCCACGGGCGATCCTGGAGAGCCTATCAAGAAGGTCGCATGAGGCCCGCCGGGTTGTTCACAGGCCCCAGGTGCCTCCGACGAGTTTTGTTCCCATTCTCGGCACCCGCGGCCTGTGAACAACCGATCTGTTAGAACCAGCTACAGCGATACCCCCCGGCCGGCCGAAATTGGGCAGCCTCCACTCCGGCGAAGCACGCCACTCCGCTACGCTCCGTGGCGTGCTTCGCCTACGTTCCGTCTGCCCAATTTCGGAACCTTTTCCCGCCGCCCATCCAAATAGTCATTGACTCCGCACCCATGCGCTACTATATCTTCCCCGCCCCCAGCCACCATAGCTTAGTTTAGCTATCCTTTGGCCGAAGATCGGGGGCCGCCTCAGTTTCCAGTTTAGCCCCGCGGCACACGCTGCGTGTTTGAGACGGTCGATTCAATCCTTTCGCCAAGGATGGAATCAATAACCGCTGTGGATAGGTCCACACGAGAGTTCCGGAAAATCCTGCCACGCATCGACAACCTGCTTGGGCAGCAAGGGTTGGCGGCACTGTGGCGAATCCTGCCCGCCAGAGTTCGTTCAGCATGAGATTTCCGGTCTTGAGATTCCATCGAATTTTCTGAGGGGATTCTCTTGGGAGCATCGAATGTGTCAAGCTCCCGATTATGTCCGATCTAAAAGGACGGCGGTCTGTCGATTGCCCTCCTGCATCCTCCTGTCAATCGGCGTGATGAAGCCGGTATGCCGTGGGTTGAACGGGAGTTCCCGGCATCACTGCACACGGCGGAAAAGGTCCATCCCGGCCTGCTAGACAAGGACCGTAAGCGCTGCCCAGGGTGTTAGCCGCCCCGCGTGCCCGTCATTTCCCGCATCATCGCCGCATAATTGCTGTTGCGTTAGGCGGCGATGGAGGATTACGCTCCCGCGAACGATGGCTCTAGGGTTGGGCTATCGCATTTTCTGCCGCTCCCCTGCCACACCAGCGTTATTCCAAGATCTTGACCAGCATCGAAGACATCCAACCCGGCCTTTCGCTCACAGGGCTTGAGCCTGGCGTCGTTGTGACCGTGATTGCCGCCGTTCCCATTGGGACCGGTGCGGTGCAGGTCATCTACAAGCTGCCGGATGGCACTATCCGCGAGCGCTTGGTGTCTGCGGCTGATATTGGCACGCTGGCGGTCGCCACCACTGAGCGCCCCTGGTCCTTTGACGGCGACGGCGAAGCATTCAAGCTGGCAGTCGAGGCCAAGCGCATCGACCTCGCCTTCCTCTTCGACCCCATGATGGCGGTCCACACATCGAATGTGGAGCCTCTGCCCCATCAGATCACCGCCGTTTACGAGTCCATGCTGCCGCGCCAGCCGCTGCGCTTCGTGTTGGCCGACGACCCAGGCGCAGGCAAAACCATCATGGCCGGCCTGTACATCCGCGAACTCATCATGCGCGCCGACTCCCGCCGCATCCTCGTGGTGGCCCCCGGCAGCTTGGTAGAGCAGTGGCGTGACGAATTGTTCGAGAAATTCGGACTTCAGTTCAACGTGTTCTCCGCGGCGCTGGAAGCCGCCACCCCGACCGGCAATCCCTTCGAGGACCTCGACCATCTCATCGTCCGTCTCGACCAGATGGCACGCAACCTAGAGCTTCAGGAGAAGCTCCTAGCCACCTCGTGGGACTTGGTGATATTTGACGAAGCCCACAAGCTCGCAGCCCACTTTTTCGGGTCCAAGCTCGAAAAGACCGGGCGCTTCGAACTCGCCGAGAAACTCGGTGCCCGCACCCGCCATCTCCTGCTGCTCACCGCCACGCCGCACAACGGCAAGGAGGCGGACTTCCAGCTTTTCCTCTCGCTGCTCGATTCCGACCGCTTTTACGGCAAGTTCCGCGATGGCGTTCACAAGGTCGATGCCGGCGACCTCATGCGCCGCATGGTCAAGGAGGAAATGCTGCGCTTTGACGGCACCCGCCTTTTCCCGGAGCGCAAAGCCTACACGGCCAATTACAAACTCTCTGAAATCGAGTCCGCGCTTTACGAGTCCGTCACCTCCTACGTGAAGACAGAAATGGGCAAGGCCGACGCCCTCAAAGGCCCGCGCAAAGGTTCCGTCGGGTTTGCGCTCACCTCCCTCCAGCGCCGCCTCGCATCCAGTCCTGAGGCAATCTTCCAATCGCTCAAGCGCCGCAAGGAACGTCTCGAAAACCGTCTCCGCGAAGAACGCCTGCTGTCCCGTGGTCAGCAGTTCACCACCCCGGCTCTAGCAGCCCCGCCGGAAGACGAAGACGACCTCACCGCCGAGGAGCAGGAGGAGCTGGAGGAAAAACTCACCGACACCGCCACCGCCGCCGAGACGATTGCCGAACTCGAAGCCGAGATCATCATTCTGGGCAGTCTTGTCGAGCAGGCCCGTGGCGTGGTGGATTCAGGGCTGGACCGCAAGTGGGACGAACTCTCGAAAATCCTCCAGAACGACCCCCACATGCGCGATGCCGATGGCCGCCAGCGCAAGATGATCCTTTTCACCGAGCACCGCGACACCCTGAACTATCTGGAGC
>Ga0209697_10005144_pt1 | contig 16496 bp, 8 predicted proteins | sample AliMusrvi5mmetaG_FD_184115 | JGI IMG/M metagenome (GOLD analysis project Ga0209697, IMG submission 184115) | Freshwater lake bacterial and archeal communities from Alinen Mustajarvi, Finland, to study Microbial Dark Matter (Phase II) - Alinen... | ecosystem: Environmental > Aquatic > Freshwater...
GGATAAGTCCCACTTGCCCAGACCGTCCCAAGCGGTGCCATTGGTGCCGGTGCGTGCCCACGGTTGGATGAACTGGTCAGCGGTGGCGGTATCATCGGCGACACCGAGAAGGAACACGCGAGTGAGGTTCATGCCGTCGCGCTGCAGAACGTCGAGATAGGGCAGATATTCCAAGCCCGAATTGGCCGCCACCTCACGGTGTTGGCCGAAGGTGCGCAACACCGTGGGTTGGTCCCGGAACTGGAGAATGTAGGGGTTTTGCGGGTGGGAGCGCAACACTTCCCACCCCGTGGCGAGGGGGGCCGACAGCACGCTTAGCAGGGCAACGGCCACCGCCGCGCGGAAGCGGGTTTGCGCGTTCACAGTCGAGTTGGGGGTTACGTCGATTCACGCTGGAAAGGCGAGTGTAAACTATTTGCGCTTCACGTTGCCGTCAACGGCTTTTTTCACCTCCTGCCGCAGGACGATTCCACTCCGCCGCGCTCGGCATCACAGAGGGAATTTTTGCAGCGGCTACTCCGCCACCGCCGCTGTTTGGAGACCGATGCGGTAAAACGTCGCGGGTGGGGGCGGGCCGCTGCCAGGCGCGTCAGTGGAATCGTGAAATTCAATGGGGCCGGGCTGATTGACTTGAATTTCATTGACACGCTCCCAAGTCTTGAGGTCGGGCGAACGCTCCAGCACATAGGAACCGGCCTGTGTGGCGCTCATCCGGATGGTGAGTGCCCCTGGCGTGCCCGCCAGCGATGGGGTGCCCATGCTTTCAGGCTGGGGCGCAAGGGCTTGGGCGAGGACATTGGCACTGCTGCCTATCGAGGGCGTCGCGACCGCCATCACGCTTGCCGCCACGGTCACGCGCACGTTGTCGAGTAACAGGTCGAGGTTGTTGGTTGAGCTGGATTGGTCGCTGAAGGTCAGGGTTGTCGTGGCGCTGTTCGCCACGAAGGTGAAGTTCTGGGGAGTCCAGCGGGTCGAGCCTCCACCTGCGCCGAAGAGGGTGATGGATTGTGCAAGCAGACTGCCGCTGCCGGTGACGCTCACCAGCAGGGTCTGCGAGTTGGTATTGAATGCCAGCACCCCGGCGTCGAAGGCCAGCGCGTAGGTTTGTCCCGCCGTCGTGGCGAAGGCCTGTGAAAGTACGCCGTTGGGCGTTGATTGCCCGCCATTGAACGCCACCAGCTTGGTGCCATCGGAGGCGACGTACGGCGCGCTCGACTCGATGAACTGGTTACCGGAGGTCGTCCAGCCGGTGTAGTTCAACTCGAAGCTGCCATTGACCAGGATCACGGCAGCCACCCCTGTGACGGCTATGCTCACGGTCGCGATGTTGGAATCCAGGAGACCGTCATTGGCATGATAGGTGAATGAGTCGGCACCCGTGTAACCGGCGAGCGGCATGTAGTTGAAGCTGCCATTGGCATTCAAGCTGACGCTGCCATGGCTCGGACCGGCATTGAGCGCTGCGGTGAGGGGATTGGCCTGCGCATCCGTGTCATTGGCCAGCACGCCCGCGGCCGCAACCACTAACGCGGTATCCTGGACGGTCGCATAGGTATCGGCCACGGCCACCGGCGCGGTGTTCGGAGCGCTGGCCAGGTTGGTGACCCGGACGTTGTCGAGCAGCAGGTCGATGTTGTTCGTCGAGGCGGACAGGTCGCGGAAGGTGAGGCTGGTCAAAGCGCTGTTAGCTACGAAATTGAAGCTCTGGGGCACCCAGCGCGTCGCACCCCCGCCCAAGCCGTTGAGGGTGATGGACTGGTCGAGCAAGCTGCCGCTGCCGGTGACGGTCACCTGCATTTGTTGGGAATTGGAATTGAAGGCCAGGACGCCCAGGTCGAAGGCCAGCGTGTAGGCTTGTCCGGGTGCCGTGGCGAAGGCTTGCGTGAGCACGCCGTTGGGCGTGGTTTGGCCGTCGTTGAACGCCACCAATTGAGTGCCATCGGTCGCGGGGTAAGGTGCCGAGGACTTGATCGACAGGTTGCCGCTGGTGGTCCAACTCGTAAAGCCGGATTCGAAACTGCCGTTGGCCAAGGTCCCGGCAACCACGGCATTGATGGTGATGCCCACGGTCACGATGTTAGAATCCAAGCTGCCGTCGTTGGCATGGTAAGTGAAGGAATCCGACCCGGTGTACCCGGCGGCCGGGGTATAGGTGAAGCCCCCGTCGGCAGCCATGGAAAGTGTGCCATGGAGCGTTGTGGCGTTCACCACACAGGTGAGCGGGTTGAACTCCGCATCGCTGTCGTTGCCCAGAACCCCCGGGGCCGGAACCAGTAGCGGGTCGTCCTGGAAGGTCGCAAAACCATCGGCCACGGCCACCGGCGCGGTGTTCGGACCAGTGGTGATCCGGGTCACGCACACGTTGTCGAGGAGCAGGTCGAGATTGTTGGTCGAGGTGGACTGATCGACGAACGTCAGCGTGCTCGTCGATTGGTTGGCCACAAAGGTGAAGCTCTGGGGCAACCAGCGATTGGTGCCGCCACCCAAGCCGTTGATGGTGATGGCTTGGGTCAACAGGATGCCTGTGCCGGTGACGGTCACCCCCAAGGTCTGGGATTTCGTATTGAAGGACAACACCCCGGCGTCAAAGGTCAGCGTGTAGGTTTGTCCTGCGACGGTGGTAAAGGTTTGGGTGAGGATTCCGTTTGGTGTTAGATTGCCGCCGTTGAAGACCACCAGTTGGCTGCCGTTGCTTGCGGCGTAGGGTGGAGCGGATTGGATCGCTTGATTGCCACTGCTTGTCCAGCCTTGGTAGCCGGCCTCAAAACTGCCGTTGACCAAGCCCACGGTGGTGACCGTCGCCACCATTTCAGCGAGGTTTTGAAGACCGTTGCCGTCAGTCACCAACAGTTGAATGACGTACTGACCAACCGCGAGAATGACGGTGGGGCTCACCCCGCTGGCGAGCGACGTGCCGTTGCTTGACCAAGCATAGGAGATGATCGGGGAGCCGCCCGCCACGCTGGCGCTGGCGTCGAGGGTCACGGCCTCCGAGCCGTTGCCGTCCTGATCGACGACTTGCTGATTGGGGCCGGCGTTGGCGGTGGGACCGATGCCGGAGGTGGCGCTGATTTCGCTGCTGGCGGCGGACTCGTTGCCAGTTAGATCGAGCGCCGTCACCACATAGAAATAAGTGGCGCCGGCGCTGGTGGCGGCATCGGCATAGCTCGTGGTTCCCGCCAGTTGCACCGCGATGCGATGGGCGCTGTCGAGCGGGACTGGCGAGGCATTCGCGCGGTAAACCCGATAGGATGCCAGGTCGGCGGCTTGTACCGAAGTCCATGACAAGGTGATCGAGTCATTGGCATTGGACACGCCTAACAGACCTGCGGGTGTCGGCGGCGGCGTGGTGTCGCCCGCGCCGGTCAGGTCGATGCGCAGGGCCACGTCCTGTTGATAGGTTACGGGCGCCAGGGTGCGTGCGCCGCCCGCATGGGTGAAACTCTCGCTGCGCAACACCACCAGATCGGCCGGCCGGGTCCATACCGCCCGCCATGTCCCGGCCGGCAGCACCACCACCGGCGACACGATGAAGCTCGAATTATCGATCTGATTGTAAGAGGGTTGATAGGTCCCAACGCTTTTGCCGTGGTGCCAATACGCCACGTATTGTTGGCCCGGGCTGGACATGGCTTGCAAGGTGGCGCCAGCCGGAAGACCTCCGGTGAGCCATGACAAGTCGCGGCGCATGGCCACCAGGTTGAGATTCTCGGCATAGTTGGCACCGTTGCGCACGGTCCCGCGGAAGACTGCTCCCAAGGCATTGTCGCCGGACGGGTCCGTGACGCTGTAAGCGAAATGCTGCGTGTCGAGGCCGTCGTAAATCCCCCCGCCGCCGAGCAGAAACATCCAGCATTCCAAGCGCGCCTCGACGGCGTTGGTATTGTTGGTTTCATCCAGCGAGAGAATCCTGCCGCGGAAATACTGGTCGCGCAACAGCGCATCCGCACCGGCGATCGGCGTGCTCTGCACCGCCGTCGGGTAGTGCTCGTTGATCATGTCGAAGTCGCTCGACATTGCGGCGGATTGTTGCGGAAAGTTGTGAGCCACCAGATGCCGGTTGGGCAAGCCGACCTCCGCCGCGCGAATCGTTGCGAGCGTCCGGTTTTGAAAGTCCACCTCCTGCGCGTCCTTGACTCCGGGCTCGTTCCAGAACGGCTCGTTATGAACTTCGTAGTAGATGTTGTCGAAACGGTTCAACTCGATGACGATGCGGCGCACCGCGGCCTGTTGCGCCGCCAGCAGATTGACATCGACCGGGCGCAGGCTGTCGTAGCGGCTGACCGGCCCGTAACCCTGGACATTGTTCGACGGATTGAAGGGGCTCGCCTGCCATTGGCTGTCAACGTAAAAAGTGCAAAACAGCGACAATTCGATCACGATGCCGTGATCGCTGCACGCTTGGGCGAAGGCATTGAGCCGGGTGAAATAGGCCTCATTCCACTGGGACAGGTCCCACTTGCCGAGACCGTCCAGAGCGGTGCCGCTGGCGCTGCTGCGCGGCCACGGTTGGCTGAACAGGGCCGCGGTGGGTGTGTCGTCGATGAATCCAAGCAGCAACACGCGGGTCAGGTTCATGCCGTCGCGCTGCAGGATGTTAAGGTATGGCAGATAATCCATGCCGGAATTGACCACCGCATCATAGTGCTGGCCGAAGGTGCGCAACACCTTGGGTTGACCCCGGAACTGGAGGATGTAGGGGTTCTTCGGGTTGGCACTCAGCGCATCCCACGCGTTGGCGTGCTGGGCTGGGAAAGTGGCGAGCACGGCGAGAGCCGCCATGCGGAGATATGTTATGGATTTCACGGTGGAGTTGGGGGGGTGGGCATGTTTGAACTTAATCTCACAAACCCTAGGTGGGATTGGCACGGGCGCAACTGGGGTGTCCACCCCAATCGTTCATGTCCGCCATTTCCTAACGTATTTCACGCCCCCGGATGCGCGCCTCAGGTTAGCGAAGTCCTGTTACTCGCACGGGACGATGCTTACCACTGAATCCACTGATATAAGAATGGAATTCCTCTTGGTTTGGATGAGTCAGAAGCCGGGGCGCTGCCCCAGGCTGGATTAGGGCGGGCCTTCGTCCTTCAACCATCGCATGCTCTTGCGGCTTGCAGGGGCATCACGCTCACTTCCGTGCCTGATAGAGGGTGACGACGCCGCCGGTGAGGGGGGTGAAGGCGGTCTGGCGGAAGCCGCAGGATTCTAACAACGCTGTCATGGCGCCGCCGGCGGGGAAGGTTTCGATGGAGCCGCCGAGGTACTGGTAGGTGTCCTTGTGGCCGGTGAGCCAGCCGGCGAGGTGGGGGAGGACGCGGTGCAGATAGAAGCGGTAGGGGACGCGCAGCAGGCCCGTGGGCAGGGAGAAATCGAGGATGACGAGGTGACCGCCGGGCTTGAGGACGCGGCCCATTTCGCGCAGGGCCTTGGGGTAGTCGGCCATGTTGCGCAGGCCGAAGGCGACGGTGACGGCATCGAACTCGTCATCGGCGAAGGGCAGGGCGAGGGCATCGGCGACGATGGTGTTAGACACGCCGCGGCGCGCGGCATGGGCGAGCATTTCGGCACAAAAGTCCGAGGCGGTGACCGCGCAGTCCGGGCAGCTCTGTTGGATTTTGAGAGCCAGGTCGCCGGTGCCGCTGGCCACATCCAGCAGGCGCGCGGGCTGCCACGCCTTGATGCGCGCGGTGACGACGTGGCGCCACCACAGGTCGGCGCCGCAACTGAGGATGTGATTTGTTAGGACATAGCGGTCGGCGATGCGGGCGAAGGCGTCGCGGACGTAGGCGGGGTCGGGCATTTCGGTCACTCCTTGAACTCTTCCTCGTCGATGCTGTGGGTGAGGATGAACTGGAGGTCGTTGAGGTCGAGGTTGGAGGCGAAGCCCTCATCGCCGAGCACGTTGGTGACGAGCTGGGTTTTCTGATGTTGCAGGATGCGGATTTTCTCCTCGACGGTGTCGCGGGTGAGCAGGCGATAGGCGATCACCTTGTTTTTCTGGCCGATGCGGTGGGTACGGTCGATGGCTTGGTTTTCCACGGCGGGGTTCCACCACGGGTCGTAGAGGATGACGTAGGAGGCGGAAGTGAGGTTGAGGCCGGCGCCGCCCGCCTTGAGCGAGAGCATGAACACCGAGGGATCCTTGGTGGTCTGGAAACGCTCGATCTCGCCCTTGCGGTCCTTGGTCTGGCCGGTTAGATAGTTGTAGGGACGGCTTTCCAGGTCGAGGCGGGCCTTGATCAGATCCAGCATCGTGACGAACTGCGAGAACACCAGCACCTTGTGGCCTTCCTCGTAGAGCTGATCTAGCAGATAGAACAGGGATTCCATCTTGGCGCTTTCCTCCTTGAGGTACTTCTGATCGATGAGGCCGGGGTGGCAGCAGATCTGGCGCAAGCGCATCAGGCCCTGGAGGATGGCAAAGGAGTTTTTCTTGACCGACTCGTCGGAGTCGAGGCCGAGGAGGGCCTTTTGGATGCGTTTGAGTTCGGCCTTGTAGAGTTCGTGTTGGACGCCTTCCATTTTGGAATAGACCTCCTCCTCGGTGCGCGGCGGCAGGTCCTGGGCGACCTGCAGCTTGGTGCGGCGAATGAGGAAGGGGCGCAGCCGCGAGGCGAGGCGCGCCTGGCTGAGCGGGTCCTTGCGTTTGTCGAAGCGTTTCTTGAAGTAGGCGCGCGAACCCAGCACGCCGGGCATGGCAAAGGCCATCAGCGACCACATGTCCATCAGGCGGTTTTCAATCGGGGTGCCGGTGAGCACCAGGCGGTTCTGGGAATCCAGCTCGCGGGCGCACTTGGCGGCCTTGGAGTCGGGGTTCTTGATTTGCTGGCCTTCGTCGAGGATGGTGGTGAGCCACTTGATGCCGTTGAGTTCCTCGCCGCAGACGCGCAGTTGGGCGTAATTGAGGACCAACATGTCCACATTGTTTTGGATCTCATCGACCTGGATGTCATCGCGGCTGCGCAGGATCTTGACGCGGATGTGGGGTGCGAATTTTTCGGCTTCCCCGGCCCACACGTCCAACACCGATTTGGGACAGACGACCAGCGCGGGCTTCTTGGGGATGCCGGCCTTTTCGTTTTCCTCCATCAGCCAGATGAGATAGGCGAGGGCCTGGACGGTCTTGCCGAGGCCCATGTCGTCGGCGAGGATGCCGCCGAAGTTGTTGACTGAAAGGTAGGTGAGGAATTTGAAGCCATCGATCTGATAGGGCCGCAGCACGGCTTTGAGCCGTTCGGGGACTTCCGGGTTGATTTCCAGCTTGATGTCGCCGGCGCGGTCCTTGATGCGCTTCCATGCCTTCGGATCAAACACTTCCGCTGCCTTCGGATCGGCAAGTTGGAGGGCGTGCATGCGGTGGGTTTCACCCGACAAGTCGAACGGATCGAGGCCGAGCCGGGTGACCGCCTCGCGCTGGTCGGCATCCAGCTTGATTTCCAGGCGCATCCACGAGCCGTCGTCCATGCGCACGTAGCCGCCGCGGGCGGCCACAAGCTGGCGGATCTGCGCTTTGGATAGATTGACGCCCTGCACGTCGATGACGATGCGCAGGTCGAACCAGTCGATGTCCTGGCCGACGACCTCGAAGCGCACTGCGGCGGTGACCGGGTCGGCGAGAATGGACTTGAGCCGCAGGTCGATGTCCAGCTCGATGCTCGGCGGCATGTTCTTGATCCACTCGGCGAAGCGTTCCGGGAACTGCTTGGTGATGCGGCTCTTGAAGGAGAGGATTTTCTCGTCGTAGGCGAGGCCCATGTCATCGAGGGTGGCGGGGACCGGATAGAGGTCCTCGCGGGCGAAGCGCAACAGTTGCCGGCCTTTGACCGGCTGTTGCTCGGCGAGTTCCCACCCGTCCTTGGTCAGATGCTCGGTGCGGCGGCCCTTGGTCTCCACGGCGGTGACGTCAACCACCAGGTGCTCGGTTTCCGCGGCGGTCAGGCCGGCGACGAGTTTCATCTCGAAGCGCGGGCGCAGTTCCAGATCGACGACGCGCTTCTTGAGCGATTCGGGCAGCGTGGCACCGATTTTGCGCAGGAACTCGACGCCTTCGAGCGAATCGATGACCTTCTTGGGGATGAGGTAGCGCGGCATCACGTCGGTTTCCTCGAGCCAGCGGGGCGGGCCGGGGAAGACGGTTTCGTCGGACTGATAGAGTTCCTTGCGGCCGGGCAGCAGGCGCACCGAGTGGGAGACGTTCTCGCCGGTGGAAGTGACGAGTTGCAGGGCGAAGCTGGCGTTATCATACGGATCGTCCTCGCAGACCCAACTGAGGGCCTCCTCGGAGACTTTGAATTCCTTGTCGTCGAGGTTGACGATGTAGCCGCTGAGGGCGGGCTGGCGGAACACCCGGTTCATGAAGCGGCAGGATTCCTCTTGGTCGAAATCGAGGGTGGTGTCGCCGTACTTGCGCATGAAGGCCAGGAAGTGTTCCCACAGCGTCTGGCTGGAGGCATCCATCAGCAGGGCCGCCTCGTGATGCAACTCGACGTAGTGTTCGATGTCGTTCTTCTCGCGGAGCTGGATCCACAGGTTGTTCCTGGCTTCCTTGACCTCGAGGCGGGCCTCATTGATGGTGGCAACCAGGCGGAACTTGACGTTGAGAGGTTCTTCCTGGGGCGGCCGCTCGTTGACCTTTTCAATGCGCTCGTACCAGGCGGCCACCTCGCGCTCCTGTTCCCAATCCGCCATTTTCTTCTGCACGTGACCGAGGTCGGTGATCACGTTCATGAAATCCGGATAGGCGAGCTTTTTCTTGTAGAAGGCGTAGGCGATGTAGTTCCAGAACTCGATGATGTCGCCGGGCGGGATGGGCCACAACTCGAGCGGCTCGTAGGTGGTGATTTCCCAGCGCGGGGTGATGCGCACCATGTCGTGGTCGTGGAGTTCGCCTTCGATGACGTAGCGGCGGTAACGCTTTTCGAGCTTGGTGACGAAGTCCGCCTCCTTGTCGTCGAGTTCGCGGTCGAGCTTTTCCTCGATGATGTCGAGGATCGGGGTGTCGTCGAATTCGTTAGGCGACTCCGGCAGATCCTCGCCGCGGTGCATGCGCTCCATCATGGTGGCGTATTGGCAGGCACCGGAGATGGTTTCGTCCTCGGCGGTGCAGGAGCCAAACCAGCGGTTGCCTTGCAGCCGCAGGCTGGTGCGATGGGTGCCGCTCTCGTCCTCAACGCGGCCCTGAATGAACAGATGATTGCCGAATATCTGGGTCACCCCTCCATCTTTTTGCAGCATTTCACCGCGTTTTCGGGCATCAACTGGGAAGCTGTTGAGGAAGTTGAGAGTGGCTCGGTCTGGATTCATCGCAAAATGGAGGTAGTAAGGGCACCCCGACGTCAGCGCATGGGCGGTGCACTGGGGTGGCACACGGGGCGGAGGCCAGTCTATACTCGGGATTTCAAATCAAGCAACAAAAACCTTGGCATAACCGGTAGGAATGTCGGCCAACAATCATTTCAGATGGGCAAGGCGGCGGGAAAATTCCCAAAATGCGAGATTTCGCTACTTTTTTCCCGGTTCGGTGGTTTTATGCATTCATGCCACGATATCGCACAGTTCTTTTGGTCGTCAGCTTTTGTCTGACCGCGTTGGGCGGATATTGGCTGGCGCGGACTGCGGCCCCTGCTAGAAACGCCGCGGCACCGGTGCTCGTGCCCAGTCCGGCTGCCGACGCCGCGCCAGAGCGCGAGGTCGCCTTCCGGCATGGCGAGCGGTCGGCGTTCCGGAGTGACACCGAGGCGCTCGATGGGGGCGCGCTGCCGGGGCAGCGGGCGTTGGTGTTCAAGGATCGCGCCGCGCTGGAGCGGTTTCTGGCCAAGGCCGGCGGGCGGCTGCGCATTCTCGGGCGGATCGATCCGCTCAATGCGCTGCACGTCGGCTTTCTCAATCCCGACGACCTGGCCGGATTGCTGGACGGGTCGGAGGATCTGTCGATGATTTATCCGGCCTATGTGCCCAATCCCAAGCCCTCGATCACGCAGAGCGGGGTGGTGGGCGTCGGCGACAAGTTGCTAAGCGTGCTCGGCATCACCACTGACAACTCGACCTGGGGCAAAGGCGTGCTGGTGGCCATTTTGGATACCGGCGTAAGTCCCAACTCCGCCTTTGGCAGCAAGAGCATCAATTCGCTAAATCTGGTCCCCTTGCCCGCCGATCTGGCGGATTGGAACGGCCACGGCACCGCCGTCGCCTCGCTGATCATCGGCAATGATCGCCTCACGCCCGGCGTGGCCCCGGGGGCGGATATTCTTTCGGTGCGCATCGCCGATGATCTCGGCCAGTCCGACACCATGCTCATTGCCAAGGGCATCGTCGCGGCGGTGGATGCCGGCGCGGCCATCATCAATATCTCCCTAGGCAGCAGCGCCGACAGTCCGCTCGTGCGCAACGCCATCGACTATGCCAACAAGGCGGGCGTGGCCATCGTCGCATCCGCCGGCAACGACGGACTCGACAAGCTGGCCTTTCCGGCCGGCAACCAGGGCGTCATCGCCGTCGGCGCGGTGGATGCCGTGGGCACCGCGATGACCTTTTCCAACAGCGGAAACACCCTCGCCGCGGCGGCACCCGGCTATCAAGTCAATGCCGCCTGGACGGGCGATCAGGCGGTGGGTTTCACCGGCACCTCGGCCAGCGCTCCGATCATGGTCGGGGCGATTGCCGTGGCGATGAGTGCCGGCACTTCGACGCTGCGCAGCGCCGGGGATGCGCTCAATCTGGTGCTCACCCACCTCAACGACGTCGGCGCGCCCGGACCCGATGCCGCCACCGGTGGTGGCATGGTGGATGTGGGGCGGGTGATGAACGCCAACACGCCGGGCATTTATGATGCGGCGGTGGCCTCGAACTACGTGCTGGCGCCCACGGCGGAGGTGCCCTATCCGCAGTTGCAGGTGGTCATTCAGAACCGTGGCACTGAGATGCTGGTCAATGCCGGGGTGTTAGTGACAACGCCCGGCGGCACCGTTCCGCTCAACATCACCACGCTGATGCCCAATACCATTCAGACCTTCACCCTGCCGCTGCCCAGCTCGAGCTGGAACTCCGCCACCCCGCTGACCATCGACTCCACGGTGTGGCTCAGCGGTGGCAAGAGCGACGCGAATCCGGCAAACAACCGCCGGGTTGACAGCTACGTGCCCCCGGCGAATTGAAGCGCGGAAAAAAATGCGCGGTTCCGCGAGGCCGGGCTGGACGCCGGCGCACAAACCGCTATGGTGGCGCGGTCGTTGCACGACGCCTTGGAAAATATGCCGCCGTGGCGGAATGGTAGACGCTGCGGATTTAAAATCCGTTGACTGCAAAGTCGTGGGGGTTCGAGTCCCCCCGGCGGTACGTTTTCCAGGCTCACGGTCCCCGATTTCAAACCCATGTCAAACCCAGTTCTCAACTATTTCTCGGAGTTCAAAGTCCTCAAGAGCGCGTCCAAGGATTTCTGGCTAACCAATGCGATCCAGTTCTTCGACGGCCTGGCGTATTTCTCGATGGTCACCGTCCTGTCCATCTACCTCACCACCAATTGCGGCCTGAACGATGTGGACTCGAACACATGGTATGGCATTTACATGCTTTTCGTCACCGCCTTCATGTTTGGGGTCGGCTCGATCTGCGATGTCATGGGGATCAGGAAATCCTACTTCATCGGCTTCGGACTGCTGGCGCTTTCCCGCCTCGGTCTGGGCGTGGCACCCGTGTTCCTCCATGGCGCAACCCTCCAGTGGGTGGTCAAGGGCACCCTCATCATCATGTCGTTAGGCACCGCGTTCATCGCGCCGGTGACGATGACCTCACTGCGCCGTTTCACCACCAAGAAGATCCGCGCCACGGGCTTCAACGCCTACTACCTGATGATGAACGTGGGCGCCATCATCGCCAACGCGTTGATCGTGGACGGTTGCGGCAAAATCTGGGGGGAAGTGGCCGGCAAGCTGGCCATCCTGGACTTCGGGTTCCTGATGTCGCTGTGCGGCGTCGCGTGCTCGGCGCTGCTCAGGGAGGACAACTATGCCGAGGCCAGCGAGCGGACCTCCGGCGAGAATGAGACCAAACGGCCGCTGGGCATTTTGGTGGAAGTGTGGAGGGAAAAGGCGTTCCAGAAGCTGTTGTTGTTCCTCGCTCTGACCATCGGCGTGCGCCTGGTTTTCACCAATCAGATGTTGGTGATGCCGAAGTACTACACGCGGGTGCTGTATGGTGATTTCGAGCTGGGCCTGGCCAGCTCCATCAATCCCTTTATCATTGTGGTGGGCCTGATTGCGATCATTCCCATCATCAACCGTTTTGCCACGGTCAAACTCATCATCGTCGGCATGGCGATTTCGGCTTTTTCCCTGGTGTTCCTGGCGCTGCCGTTGGATTGGGTGCTGCGAGTGCCCGGGATTCACAACATCACGCAGGCTTATCTTTTTGTCATCGTCGCCCAGATTGTGGTGTTTGCCTTTGGTGAGCTCATCTTCATGCCCCGCTTCACGGAATACATCGCCTCGGTGTCACCGCCGGACAAGGTTTCCTCCTACATGGCGCTTGCGGCCATGCCGATGTTCATCGCAAAGCCCATCAACGGGTTCGTCAGCGGCATTCTCATTTCCAAGTTCTGCTATGACGGGATCCGTCCGAAAATCGACACCGGCAACATTCCCTTCGCGCAGTCTCCCGAGTTCATGTGGGTTATCTATCTGATACTGGCGGCCCTGAGTCCGCTCGCGGTCGTCGCGCTGCGCAATTTCCTCACCCAAAAGGTGCCCGTGGCCCCCGCCGCAACCGCCAACGAAGGAGTCACGCCATGAGAAAATACCGGCTGATTCTGATAGACACGCTGATCCTGTGCCTCGTCTCCAGCGTGCTTGCGTTTCTGGTCATCACGGCGGTTGCCAAGTTGAAGGGGAGGGTCAAGAAGGATGATCTCGTCGTTACCGCCATCATCCAGGACAATTTCAAGGACCTCGAAGAGCTCGTCAAAGCGGGCCCGGGCGCCACCAATAAGACCGACGAATTCGGCCGCAGCGCCCTCATGCGGGCGGCGTACGTGAATTTTGCCAATGCCAATGCCATCGCCAAGACCGATGACAAACGGGTGGTCATGGTTGGGTTATTGGTGAAGCAGGGAGCGCGACTCGACGCGCGCGACAACGACGGTTGGAGCGCCCTGATGTGGGCGTCCTGGAGTGGGTTGAACAAGGTGGCGTTTAAATTGTTAGAACTCGGCGCGTCGCCTCGGTTTGCCGACCGTCAGGGCAACACGGCGCTGATCATCGCCGCACAGCGCGGCAATGCCGATATCGTCAAGGCCCTTCTGGCCAAGGGAGCGGACAAGGCAACTGCCAACAAGCTGGGGACGACCGCGCTGGATACCGCCAAGACAGGCATCACCCAATACCCGGACAAGGCGCCCGGCTACAACGCGATCATTTCGCAGCTTCGGTGAACGGACGCGCCAGCGCGACAACTCAAGGCATGAAACCGATCGATCAACAGGATGGGATGCCGGTGTCACTGCGGCGCTTTGTCTATGCGACCGCGGCGATCACCGAGTCACTCAACACGGTGGGCGGCAACATCGGGAGACTGTCGTCGATCAGTACCCTTGGCAGTGTGGCGGGCACCATGCTGATAGGATATGTGCTCATTCCGCATCTATCGAATTCGGTGATCATGTATGGAACGGCGGTCATCCTGATGCTGACCGGCGCAGTGTATTTTCTCGCGTTTGACGGCCGCGACAAGCGGCTGGTTGCGGCGGGCGTCGTGTTAATAGCTGGTGCCGGGGCGGCCGATTATGCCGCAGCCCGTCAGGTTCGCCCGCGCAGGTGCACCAGTCTCTATCAGGCCAATTCAAACTTTGGCGAGTTGCAGGTGCTCGACGATCCATCCAACATGAGCCGCTATTTCCTCAACGACTTCCTGGTGCAAAACACCTACGACACCGTGGAGAGAAAAAGCCGGTCGGCGTTTTCCTACGTCCTCCACGATCTCGCGTGGGCGTATGCGCCGGGCATCGGGCGGGCACTCTGCATCGGCATGGGCATGGGTATCGTGCCCGGCCGCCTGGCCGGCGAAGGGGTCAGCGTGGATGTCGTCGAGATCAACCCCGCCCTGCCGGCGATGGCCCGCAATTACTTTGATTGTGACACGGACCGGTTCAACCTGGTGATTGGCGACGGCCGTTGTTATATCAACCGGGCGGCGGCGGATACCTATGATGTGGTGGTGCTTGATGCCTTCCTGGGGGACTCCATTCCGTCGCACCTGTTCAGCAGCGAGGCGTTTGCCTCAATCAAACGCATTCTCAAGCCGGAGGGAGTATTGCTGATCAATTCGTTCGGCTCGTTCGCCGAAGGACGGGATTTCGCCATGGCTTCGCTCGAGCAGACGCTGCGCGACGGGGCAGGGTTCCGCAGCGTTAAGGTGCATGCCTGCGGGGATGGCAACGTCTTTTTCGTGGCGTCGGGGCAGGCGCAACTCAAGATACTCCGCTGGCCGGACTTTGAAGACGTCAGCCCGGTATGCCGCAGTCGCGTTGAGGAGCTTTTCTCCAACCTGCATCCGACCGATGCGTCGCACGGCATGATCCTGCGGGATGACTTCAATCCGCTGGAGTACCAGGACGCAGCAAAGCGCGAGGCTACCCGGCGCCGCCTCGCGCAAAGCATGCAGAACTATTGAGATCACTGATTATTTCACCTGCACGATGCCGTCGGGAAGCTTCACGGTGGTCTTGATCGTGCCGTCAGGCTGCTTGTCGTGGCGGACATGGATCGGGCCTTGTGGCGTCGGATAGGTGCCTTCCGCCCAGGCGAGGCGGCCGAGGTGGGGGGTGATTCTAACTTGGGCGCAACCGGGCGCGACGGGAGTGACGCCTAACACATTCCTGCTGAGCCAGGCGGTGGGTCCACCTGACCAGCCGTGGCAGAAGCTGTGGCGGAAGCCGGTATAGCAATACGCGCCGAAATCGCCGTGAAGGTCTTTTTTGCCCGCCGCCACCGGCTCGTCGATGCGCCCGGCGTTCTTGGTCCAGGCCAGATCGAAATCCTCCCAAAACGTCGTTGCGCCCATATCCAACATGCCACCCCAGTACTGGCTGATGAAATCCAGAGCGGTGTCCGTCTCGTTGGCTTTGGCCAGCGCGTTGAGAACGTAAAAGCCATAGAACGTGCTGAGGTCCTTGGGTCCGTCCTGCTTAAGAACCTTGGCAGACACTTCGGAGGCATCGCGGAAACCGGCAATGGCCAGCAACGCGGCGGGCGCCTTGCGGCCACTGGCGTCCGGCAGGTGCTTGCGCAGGCGTTGCGCGGTGGCGGTGCACAGGGCGGCGGTTTCCGCGTCACCGAGGATGGTGCTGAGCCGCGCGCCGCTCTCCATGGTGAGGGTCAGCATCGCCTGCAAGCCCTCATGCACGGCCACCTTGTCAGAGGCGGTCGGCCAGTCGAGGAAGCGCATGCCGTCGAGAGTCTCCTTGCCGCCGGCATCGACAAAGGTGGCGAGGCGCTTCAGCAGGGCCGTTAGATAGGTCTTCTGCTGCTTGAGGTAGTCGAGGTTGCCATGATGCATATACCATTCCTCGTGAATGAGAATCCACCACATCGAGTAGGAGCTGATGCCATTCATCCAGGCGGTGACGGGCGTGACATCACGCGTGAGGTCCAGGCTCTTCGGCACGACCTCATTGAAGCCGAACACGCAGTTGATCACGCTGACCTCCGGGTGCATGTCGCCCAACCAGACGAGCCGGTCGCGCTTGATGCCGTCCCACAGGTAGTCCTGCATGTTGAGGTGGACGGTGTAGGCGCCGGTTTCCCATATCTTGTTGAGTCGCTCGTCGGAGCACTTGAACGACCCGGCGTACGGCACGTCGCGCAGGGTCAGGATCGCGCGCACCTGGCTGAGCTGGACATCGAGCTTGGGATCGGCGTTGTCGATTCTAACAAACCGGAAGCCGCTGGGTCCGACGGTGGTTTTGCCCAGCCAAGGGAGTTTGACCACCTGGTCGCGCAGGGCGTGATCGTTCTGGGCGTTGCGCTCGCCGAGTTCGGCCATGGTTTCGGCCACCGATTCGCCGCAGCGGATGCGCACGGTGGCTCCCTTCGCCACCGAACTGGGCGTGAACAGCTCAACCGAGCCGGTGATTTCGCGGCCAAAGTCGAGCACCAGCCCGCCGCCCGGTTTGAGGACCAACGGCGGGATCGGCTCGCTGAGCACGGCTTGGCCGCTGTGGGGTTTGAGAAGATTTTTCGGGTTCTCGACGCCTTGATCCGAGGTCCAGACCACCCGCGTGGGCTGGATCACAAACGAAGTAAGCGGGCTTTTTTGAGCGACCCCATCAAGCGCGGCAGGCAGCGCCAGAAGCGGTCCTGACAAACTGGCAAGAACCAACGACAATGCGATGGAGGCGGATTTGGGTGGATTCATCAGGTTCATCAGGTGGCGGTTCATTCTCAAAATTTCGTTGGGTGGTTGGTGCAAGTGCGATGACCAAGCGGCGGGTTTCCGCAGGCCACCTT
>Ga0209697_10005159_pt1 | contig 16453 bp, 9 predicted proteins | sample AliMusrvi5mmetaG_FD_184115 | JGI IMG/M metagenome (GOLD analysis project Ga0209697, IMG submission 184115) | Freshwater lake bacterial and archeal communities from Alinen Mustajarvi, Finland, to study Microbial Dark Matter (Phase II) - Alinen... | ecosystem: Environmental > Aquatic > Freshwater...
GGAGCCGCCGCCGCTGGTGATGGCGCCTGCCGTGTGCGTGACGGTCACGGCCAGCCCATCCTTGGCGATGTCGAAGGGCGCCGAAATATCAAACGCGCCGCAGGTGCCGTTGCCGCCAATCACGCCGTCAGTGCCCGGCGCGGGGAGGCCGTGGTCCCATCCGCCGTTGGCGAACACGTTGCCGTTAGAGTTGAGGGTGGTCACCTGCGCCGTCAACGCGGTGTGCCATTGCCGGGCCAGCCAGGCATAGCCGGCGGCGTTGGGGTGAACGGGATTGGGGGGGTAATCCATTCCGGTCGCAAACGGAAAGCCGGTGTAGAGGTCCACCATGGCCACGTTGTAACCCAGCGCCTGCTTCTCACCGACCACGGTGGCGAGGCCCGCATTGTAGGCGGCGACCCAGGCATTGTCGGGCGAGAAAACGGGCACGATCTTCGCCACGAACAACTTGGTCGCGGGTGTCCGGGCATGAACCGTGTCGATGATGGCCGAGACGTTGCTAACAGAGGCGGGCGCGTTGTTGTCCCTGATGTCGTTGGTGCCGGTCATCATCGCGATGATGGCGGGCGTCTTGCCGCTGGCGGCCAGGGTCGTAAGCCAGGAACCGATGAACTCCCGGACCGCGAGGGTCCGCCAGGTCTCGGTCGTGCCGCTGTCGTGCCAAGTCTGATCGATGGGCGTGGTGGGCAAGCGTCCCGGATTGACATTGGCGGTCCCGACATACTGGAAAGCATAGCCGGCGGCGGTGAGGCTGTTGTAAAGCAGGCCGCGCCACCCGGCGTCGATCACGTTGGGGTCAACAGAGTAGCCGGCGGTGATCGAGTCGCCGACGGGCATGACCGCGCCGAGGTCACGCGCCGCCTGGGTCTGGCCGGAAACCAAAGCGACGCCGACCACAAGGCCCGCAAGCCAATGTCGCACCTGCGGCAACACCATGGATCCGCGGTTGTGTGAGTCCCGTGGATTTCCCACAGGTGCTTTCACGATCAGTTTTCCGCCCCTTCCACGCGGAAGAACTTCCGCGCCGCGTCGATCGGGATGGTCGCCTTGTAGCGATCATAATCCGTGGGTGCGCCGGTTTGATCGTCGAGTTCCGGCACGATGGTGCTGGTGCTCCAGTCGCCTGCGGCCATGGTGGTGCTTTCCTTAAGCAGATAGGTGGAGCCGGTCTCACGTTGCAGCCAGTGCAGGATGAAATTCCCGCCAGCCGTTTCGCTCGTCACCAACGCGCCGTTGCCGGCGATCGGCGAAGTGCCGAAGAGGAACTCCTGGAGGTTGGTGAAACCATCGCCATCCGGGTCGTCGGTGCGCCCGCGTTGGCCGGCCGGAATTTGCTGCGACCATGCGTCGTAGCCGGTACGCGATACTGCGGCGGCCTGGGGATTGGCATACAAAACGTCCTGTATTTGCTGCCCGGACAATTGACCGGTCCACACGGAGAAGTCGGCCAATGTCCCCGCGAACGCACTAGGTTGGCTTAAGGTCATTCCCCCAACATGGAGTTCCTGCACGGTGGTCGCAAACCCTTTGGCTGCGCTATTCTTCAAGACGCCGTCGATGTACAAGGATACACTACCGGCGGCATAGGTGGCCGTGTACATGTGCCAAACGCCATCAGTAAGATACGCCGACCCACTATTGAGGTCAGCACCGTTTCCGAGAAAAAAGAGGTTGCCCTCCACGGCGGTTAAGTTACGCTCCATCCGTAAATCAATAGGAGTTCCATTCCCAAAGGTAGCCAATCGTGACCAATTGGGCGGAGGAGAAGTTAGATTCGCCCACACGTTGATCGTCCATGCGTCGGTTGCATTGACGGGCAGACTAGTCGCAGCGATATTGTCGACCTGCTGCGAGGCGGCGAGCGAGATGCCTTGGCCAATACCCAAGGGACCGGTGTTGACGCCCGTATAGGTTGCATCGCCGGTGTTGAGCGTCCCGTGGTTGTTGTTGGCGGTGGCGTCAACGAGGGTGTTGTCGAAGGTCCACAACACTCTGCAGACCGGCACTCCGGGGTTGACCGTTTGGATGACGGCCGGGCTGCTCGTGCTGCCGGCGAAGCCCGCGATGGCGTTGAACCTGGCGGTGATCGGATGGGTGCCGACACTGAAGGAAGTCCAGGGCAGGCTCGCAACGCCGCTCACCACGGGCACCGTGCCGCCAAACGCCGTGCCATTGTCGAGGAACTGCACCGTGCCTCCCGTGGGGGTCGGGCTGACCGTGGCCGTGAGGGTCACCGAATCGCCGACCGTGGACGTGCCATTGCCGGACACCACCGTGGTGGTCGCGACGGGTGGTGTTACTGTGGATACTGCGGCGGCCTGGGGATTGGCATACAAAACGTCCAGTATTTGCGACCCGGTCAATTGACCGGTCCACACAGAGAAGTCGGCCAATTTCCCCGCGAACGCACTAGGTTGGCTTAAGGTCATTCCCCCAACATGGAGTTCCTGCACGGTGGTCGCCAACCCTAAGGCTCCGCTATTCTTCAAGACGCCATCGATATACAAGGATGCACTACCGTCGGCATAGGTGGCCGTGTACATGTGCCAAACGCCATCAGTAAGATACGCCGACCCACTATTGAGGTCAGCACCGTTTCCGAGAAAAAAGAAGTTGCCCCCCAGGGCGGTTATGTTACGCTCCATCGCTATAGCAATAGGATTTGCATTCCCAAAGGTAGCCAATCGTGACCAATCGGGCGGAGGGGAAGTTAGATTCGCCCACACGTTGATCGTCCATGCGTCGGTTGCATTGACGGGCAGACTATTCGCAGCGATATTGTCGACTTGCTGCGAGGTGGCGAGCGAGATGCCTTGGCCAATACCCAAGGGACCGGTGTTGGCGCCCGTGTAAGCTGCCACGCCGGCGTTGAGCGTCCCGTTGTTGTTGTTGGCGGTGGCGTCATTGAGGGTGTTGTCGAAGGTCCACAACACGTTGCAGACCGGCTCGACGGGGTCGGCCTGGGCGGAGTTGAGGCCGAAGGCCAGGATGGCACCGCAGGCGGCAAGCGCCGCCAGCAGGGGGTTGGTGGGAGTTTGGTTGGTTTTCATGGTCAAGCGATTGTGCATTTTTTTTGGTGGTTTACATGGGCACATCGCCTGGCAATCCGTCCGGGTTGAATCCGTCCGGGTTGAATCCGTCCGGGTTGAATCCGTCCGGGTTGAATCCGTCCGGGTTGAATCCGTCCGGGTTGAATCCGTCCGGGTTGAATCCAGACCGCCCACGCATAGAATATCAGTGGCATGCTCGTACCTGTATTCCGGTATGGCCAGCAAGAAATCGGGCTTGAGCTTTGTCTATAAACTGGACAATTAGAGCACGAAGGCCACGAAGGGGAACACGTGCCACGGAGGATTGGGTGATTCCAAAATTCCTTTGTGCTCTTGGTGATCTTGGTGGTGGATTCTCCCAGATTGGAGCGCCCTGAAAACCGTGACTGACGCGTCCCGCCATCGGGCGGTGAGGTCGCGCGGTCGCGCTCCGGGGGTTTCCGGTTCCTGGCGCGGGACGCGCAAGGATGCACGCTGGAAGCGTGCGCTCCCCAGTGCCTCGCTCCGCGTTCAATAATCAATCATCAATATCCAATATTGCCCCCATAACCGATCCGGACGCTTGGGGCAGCGCCGCAACGGTTTGATTGAGACGGGGCGCAGTTGGAGGAAACATGAGTTGTTGACCCTCGCCGGTTGTCACTTCGATGTAATACTCGATGCCCGCTGCACGAACGGGCGGCAGAGCCGCCGTGTATATGCCGCGGGCGACATGTTGGAAGTCCACTGCGGCGTATTCACGGACTTGCGCCAGCGACCGGTAATACTTGAACGTGTTGAGCCAATAGTCGCATCGGTCGAGGTTGCCGGCGCCGCGGACCGCAGGGCGCAGTTGTTCCAGGGCCTCCACAAAGGCGAACCGGGCGGCAACCGCAGCCCAAGGGGTCGCGTCCGGTGTGAGCACGCCGACGGAACAGTCGTCGGTCGTCGCCAGCGGCACGCTGCCGTCGATGTCCGTGAACACCTTGGCGATGCCTTCGGCCGCCTAGGAACCGAAATTGGCCAACGCCCAGTCGGCATAGAAGTCGCCGCACGGCAGGTCGCGGGGCACCGCGCCGGCGCTGGCGCCAGCGTCGGCCAGCCAGCCCATATAGGCCCCGCCGCCGCAGTTGATCTTGCTGGTAAAGCCGGGGTTCTGATCCCACGCGGCCTGGGCCAAGGCGGAGGCGTTAGGCGCGATAATGTCGGTGCGCCATTGCAGGCCCATCAGGCCGGTGCAACCGTACTCCGCCGCGTCGGCCGCGTCGCGGCGCATCCGCCCGGCGTACAACTGGATGCCGGCAAGACCTTGGTGGAGGTCGCTCTCCAGCCACGGAATGGGCGGGGAAATGGGGGATGATTGCCTTTGCAGCCTTCTGTGAAAGTTTAAGTTTTCAGCTTCGGTATCGACGGTCAGTGCAACCTTCCGTCCGGCGACACGACGACGGTCGTTGTTTGCCCGGCTTGGACGGGGGTTTTCGGCCACTTGTCATACGCGCCCCAGCCGAGCGGTTTCTTTGCCTGGGTTGCGGATTCCGCAAAGATGGAAACGGAGGCGTCGTATTGCGTCGGATTGGTGATTGAGAGGGTCACGCCGGAAGTGTCGCGCTTGACGGCCTTGGCTTCAACATGATCCATGACAAGGCAGGTGTCGTCGTCGGTGTGCAGATAGATTCCGGGGTTTTCGAGGCAGGAGAGCGCGATGAGGGTTTCCCACGCCATGTTGGAGTCGTTAGGATCGTGCTGTCCGGTGCTGGTGCCTTCCCAGTCGGAAACCTGGACGCGCTCGGTGGCGGTGCCGCTGCGTTGGCGGAGCGGATTGTGCGGCGCCCCGGCGTATTGGACCACATTGTGCGACTGATCCTTGTACATTTCGGCGTAGCGTCGGTCGCCGGTGGCGCGAAAGAGCTTGAGGAGCATGTCGCCGGAGAGGATGTAGTAACCGGGCGCGCTGTGGTTGTTCTGCGAGCTGGCGAAGATAGAGCCGGCGGCATGGATGCCGGCACGCTCCATGGAGGAGCCTTTGGGAAACTGATAGTCGTAGGACATCATCCAGGTGGCGAGCATGGAGGCGGCGAATTTCGCGCGGTCTAGCCACTCCGGCTTGCCGGTCAGTTCGTAGAGGGCCATGCAGGATTCGACCATGTTCGAGGCGGACTCGCCGTCGGGTGCCTGGAGGATTTCGGCCGGGCCGCCGCCGCAATAGCCATGGAGCAAATCCCGTTCGTGATACATTTTCATGGAGGCTTCGGCGACTTCAAGAAATCGGGGTTGATTGAAATACCGGGATGCCAGGGCGAGGGCGGCGCCGACGGAGGCTCCGGCGGTGGAGCCGTTGATGTCCATCTTGCCGGTTTCAATGTCGATAAATTGCCCGAACTGGCCGTAATCGTTCCACACCTTCACCAAGCCGTTGGCGCAGGCACGGAACGACTTCACCCACTCGGGTTTGATCATGGCGGCGTGTCCGCGCTGTTTCATCAGTTCGAGCGAACGGAGGCCGAAATAGAGGACATCGGCGCTGCGGCGGATCATGGCGATGCTGGGGCGTTGCCCCCCCTGGAAGGTGTCGCCGAGCTTCTCGCCGTTGCGGTTGATCGCATAATAGAGGCCGGTCATTCCCTGGCCGGTGACAAGCATGTTGTCAAACGAGAGCCCGATGCGCCGGAGGCGCTCCGGCGTTTCGGAAATCAGGCAGGGAAAACCATAGATCGGCACGCCGTTCCAGCCAATTTGATAGGGATACGGACTGCTGCTGCCGGGGTCGTTAGTCATGCGCTTGGCGGTGGTTTGCGGGCCGGCGTCTTCCTCGATCATCAGGCCGTTGTTGCCGAAGCGAGACGCCTGGCCGGCCAGCAGGATGAACCCGCGCTTCGCCTTGGGATTGAAGAAGCTCATCATCGGCGTGGCGACATTGCCGGTGTTCAGTTCGATTCTTGCATGACTTCCATTCGGATTGAGGTGCTCGATCTGGGTCGTGGTGATTGGCATATCCAGCGGGCGGTCATTCTCGTTGTGGATATATGGCGGATAACCGATAGGCAAAATGCGGAAACGGTTGCCGCCGTAAATTTGCGCCGGGACGAGGATGTAGTTGTCAGTGGACCAGTCACTGAAGTCGAAGGCCACGGCAACGCCGGCGGACTTCGCCTCGCCGGACTCAAGCGTGAAGGTGACGGCGAGATCGGCGGCGCCCCCCGGGACCGCCGGGTTGCACTCGGCGCGGAGTTCGCAGCGCCACTGCGCGCCGGCGACGGCCGCCTTGCCAGCCACCGGCGACACGGCGTCAGTTAGAGAGCTGCCGTTGTACTGGCAGACCAGCGGACGGATCGCGCCGTTGAGCCCCTTCATGAGTGGCGCCGCGGGGTCCGCGGACGAAGCACCGGTGGCAACGCCGGCGCTGTCCGGCAGCCAAGTGTCGGCGGCGATAGCCGCGCAATGAACAACAGTGAAGGTTGCGATGGCGGCAACAAGCGGAAGGTTTCTCATCAATTTCATGGTCATATTTCTTATTCCTCACGCTGGGTGTTATGGATTGGATGGTGCCTGGCTGCCGGCAACCGCGCGGAACTCTCCTACCTGCGCGGACCACGGCGGCATTTCCACGCTGACTTTGAACCGCCCGCCTTTGGCAAATTCGCCCCACGTGCCCGACCGGGTATAGAAGCGGTTCACGTCCAGACCCGCTCGTTGCATGTCGAACTCGCCGCGGATCACGCGGGTCTCATCCGATAGATTGAACAAGTTGACCACGAAGGCGTTTTCTTCCGACAGGGCGTGCAGGTGGATTTCCTCGTTCATGCCATAGAAGTCGCCGCGCTTGAAAAACCGCTCAAGGTTCCGGTATCGCTTCATTTCCCGTATATGGCGGTCCGCAATCAGCGGATTGTGATGAGTGCCGCCGATGCCCAGATGACGGCAGGTCGAGGCGTACCACCACAGCACGAGCGCGTGCTCGTTGTCATCGCGCAAGTCAACATGCAGATACGCCGGCACATTGCAGCCCATGTTGTAGTAGAACAGCGCCCTGGCTGCTCCATTGCGCAGGTCATGCATTGGCTGCCACATCAATTCAAAGCCCCAGTTCTCATCGAAGCCGCCGGGCAGGCCGTACTTGTAATAGACCGGAGTGAACTTGGCCGCGCTGCCACTGCCGATGGGGTCATGCATTTCCACCAGCACGGCGGGATACTTGGCGTGGAGTTTTTGCGCCAGGCCCGAGACGGCGTCGACCTGATCCTCCTTCCGGTAAGGCACCGGATGGCCGTGTTGCTGGTTCCAGCATCCGCCCTGATACCAGTCGCCGTCAAACATCAGAAACCCCACGCCGTCGGCGCAACTCTCTAACATACGCTGCAGGGCCAGATCCAGATACTGCCGGGATCCGGTGCAAATGGACCCCTCGATGTTTCGTCCCGCCGCGTCCGATCGGAAAGACGACTTCGGATAGGCCGACACCCCGGGATTATTTTCCCGGTAGATCGGATGCGACATCCAGGAAGCCAATGGACAATGCAGTGACACCCCGAGGCCGTAACGATTCCTGATTCCGCGAATGAAGTCCTTGCGCGGCCCCAGCCATTTATCGCCCCAAATCAGGGTTCCGAAATTGGTGTCCCAGCCCGGATCAAGGTACAAGGATTCGCAACTGTAGTCTCGCGCCTTGGCGGCCTCGCGTTCCATCATCGCCTTGGTATAGAGTAGCGCCCGGGTATCATCGAGGTTGCCCGACGGCGCCCCGGGGGTTCCCACCGACCAGAATGGACTATCATAGAGTTCATTCCAGTGAACCGGTGGATTGTAAGCCGCGGGAAACCTGCAACCCTGCTCGTCCAGGAAAGCCCGCAACGCGTACAGACCTTCGAGGTGGGTGCCCGATACTGTCTGATAGCGGTTCAGCCCCAGGCTGATGGACTGGCCGGGCTGAATCTCCAGCAGGCAGGACGGCGTGCCATCGACCATGCAGGCCCCGCCGAAGCGCAGGGCCACTACATCCGGTTCGACCACCGTCGACAGCACGCTGAATTCCATGGCGTTCTGATTGAACTTGAAGACGCAGAAGGCGGAATTCCCGTGGGTCCACGCCCAACCCTCGGAACTTCGGTGCCGGGACGGCACGTAACCGCTGAAGCCTATGCCATCCCCCTCCCAGCCCTCGTTCATATTGACGCGCTGAGCCCCGCCTGGCTGCGTCAACAACTGCTTGAAGCCATAGTCGTGAAGCTCGCCATTGATGTCCGTGGGACGCCTGCGGAAGGGCAGCGCCACGATGCGGTCCTCGGTCAATTCGGCAAGAACCCGGCCCGTCATGCTCGCCACGCGCCGCCGCAACCCCAGCTCCAATTCCTCCAGTCGGATCACTTCCTGGGAACGATTGGCCAAAACAATCCGCTCCTCCATATACGGTTTGTCCGCAGGCAGTCTGAACTGCTGTTCCAGATCGAGGCCCGTCAGTTTTCCCCGGATCGTCAGCGTGTCGTGCTCCACGGTCACCGCAACCGCCTTGAGTTCGCGCGTTAGCAAGGCGCCCTCGCTAACGATTCGCTGGGCCTGGTGGACCAGTCCGTCCGCCACAACGATCCCCATCGCCTGATCATGTAAAGCGAGTGTCAGCCCGCTCGCCGTGCTTTCCACTTCCAAGCGGTAGGCCGCGTTCGAGAGAACTGCGCCGCAAGCGGGGCCGCACCAAAGAGCTATCAACACCAGTATCCGGTTTCCGAAATATCGCATAAAAGTCGTTTCGCAGGTTCAGGGTGCTCTGACAATCCTTGGTGTTGGCGGGACGGTTGCCAAGACAGGAACAAGGTTGTCTGTGATCGCGAGCATCGTCAGTTTTTGGCTGTGAGCATGAGGTTCTCCCGCTGCGCAGTCGCAAAGGTGAGACGCTCTCCGGACATTATCTCGGCGGACTTGCCATTGCGGATGATTTGGACGCGCTTGCCGGGCCACGGATTGACGACTGTGCAATCCATGCCTTTTTCGCTGGCAATCTTCACTCCAGACACGACGCCGCTGTTCAGTTCCGCCGAGACCAAAAACGCGCCTACCGTTCGCAAACCGCCGAACCGGGCATCCTGATCTTTCGGCCAGCAGGGAAAGAAGCGGATCACGTTGTCGTGGCTTTGCAGCAGCATTTCGGTGATGCCATGGAATGCTGCGGCGTTTTCAATTCCTCCGCCGCCGAATGACAGCAACTTGTTGGGCATCGAAGCCCGGTCGGTCATCTGACGCATGTGGGTGAGGATGGTTTTTGGGTCATAGCCGATGCGCGCGCAGAAAGTGTACCACGAGGAACTTCCATTGTTGTCGTCCCAGCGGGCCATCGCATCCGCCATGTTGCGGCTGATCTCCAGCAGCGTCGGATCGCTGTCGAGGCCGATAGCGCCGGCCGGATAGATATGGTGGATGCCGAGTGTGTTGTCGTCGAACCACGCCGCACCCTTCTCGGAATAGCGGAAAACCGTATTCCCGTCACGCTTCTGCGTCGGAAAGGCACTGATCTTCTCGCAGATGTCCAGCCACTTGGCCCGCCGGCTTTCGTCCACGCCAAGATCCCGGCTCATCACCAGCATGTTCTTGAACAGCGTTCTCACAAGGCCCAACGACAGAATGCCGTTCATGTCCGGGCCCGATCCCTCGTGTATCGAGTCGTTATAGATTACATAGCGGCCTTGCTCAAGCTTCAGGTAGCTTTCCCAGAAAATGGCGACCTCTCGCAGGAAGTTGTAGCCAGAGTTTTTGAGCCACTCCTTGTCCTGCGTGTACTGGTAGTACCAGATGAAATTGAGGGCACAGTAGGCGGCATCGCTGCGTTGCCCCCAATCACAATCCTCGCCTTCAGGGCACATGCCCCAGGGACCGATGCTGACCGGAAAATGCACGCCCTGCCATGCCTTTCTTTCGGCGATCTGCTTGCCGCGCGGCACGAATTCATTTATCGCCTGATAGAAGGGCAGTGAAACGTCGGCATGGTTGGCGGCATACACGCCGTAGAACGGCGCCTGGAAATTGTAGTTCAGGTGAAAGTCGCCGTGCCAGGCGGGTTGGTCTGTCGTGATCCAGTTTCCCCACAGGCCAGGTGCCACTTTGCCGGCGCGGCTGCACGAGCCCATGATGTATTGCGCCGCATACCAGTGCTGTTCGAGGACCTTGTCGGGGATTTCGATGAATGATCGGCCCCAATAGTTTTGCCACCACTGACGGTGTTGGGTGGCCATTTCGGCAGCCTTTTCCAAAGTTAAGGCCTGCATCTGCGTCTTGGCTTCCGCCAGCGGGTCCTTGGCATCCAGGTCGCTCAGGATGATCGTTGCGACCAGCACCTTGCCGCCCGGAGGCAAGGTGAACTTGGAATCTTCTAACTTGGAACCCAGCAGACGAGTGCAAACCGCCACTTTCCGCCCTTCCGGACGGTTGTCGGGATCATAGAGCAAAGCTGTTTCGGCAGAACGGGTTGCCGCAATCGGCGCCGAGGCGCCGGATACGCCTTGAATGGTTTGCACTCCAAGGACGAGCGGCTGATCGCCTTGGTTCGCCAGTTCAATAAAGAGCCGGTTGGCATTGGCATCCACCCAGGCGCGCGTGATGAGTGCAGTGCCGTCCTTGGCAAACGCACCGCGCACTTCGGCCATTGCCATGTCCTGCTCCGCGTGGAAGGACGCGCCTTGCAGGGCAGGTGCCCATATCTGCACCTGGCCGACAGCCATTGGCGATTGGGTGCGGATGCCCCAGAAATCGTTCTTGCCGATGTGGAATCGCAATTCCGCCGGCGAACCCGCCATTACCACCCCCACATCGCCGTTGCCCAGTAATGGGCCGTCCACCATCATATTGGTGGGTACTTTGCATGCAGGCCCAGTGAACACAGCAGTATGCTTGCTGACGATATTCTCGCCCTCAGCCTTGCCTACAACACACAACCCCATCAATCCCATCGCAATTCCAAAAACTCTAGCGATCATCGGCACTTTCTCCTTCTTTGCTGCTAATCAAGTCCATCGTGTCCCAGGAAAACCAGGCGTCACCCTGCACGCGAACTTCCAAACCAGTCTGTGCCAGGGTCAGTCCGCCACCCGGCTTCTTTGCCGCTTGGATCGTGACCGTCCGCGACGCGCCGGATGGGATGAGACAATGGTTGTTCTCGATGAACAAGTCAGTATGGGCGCCGTTCATTTTTTGATTCGGACAAAGTGAAAGGAATAGACACGTGAATAGGATCTGGAGACGGGTATGACAAGCAGCTTTTTCAGCAGCCAGGAAATAGTAGATCGGGAGTTCTATTCCGCCACCCGGTTTTCTTGCTGGTATTAAGCTGCCGTTCCAGCAGGTGTGCCGCCGCAGGGTTGCATGACCGCGAACCCGGCGGGAGTCTTCATGCCAGGACTGCGGCTCATTCTAACGAGCGTGTTCTCATTTTTCAAACATATTGACAACATCCTGAGTGCGCGACTTCGGCGTGACCTTGAGCGACACCACTTTGCCGTTGCACAGTTCCCCTTCCACGGTGGTTTCATAGGGCGCATGCAGTTTGAACGAGACGTTCCAGTCCTTGGGCCAGGCGGGGAGCAGCAGGATGCGCCTGCCTTCATACTGCACCAGCATGCGCTGGAGGGCGGACATCATGACCGTGCCGTGGTCCTGGTCGGGCATCCAGTCGTAGGGCCCCCAGATGGCGGGGAAGCGGAAGCCGGGCGCGGTGCTGTTAGGGGCGCTGCTGTCGAGCAGGTAGTTGGCTGCTTCGGCGGCATGACCGAGCAATGCGGCCTGGATGGAGTTTTGCTGCCAGTCGCGGTTTTCCGGATGGCGGCGGCATTTCCAGGCAGCTTCGGCGATGGCGAGCAGCTCCGGCCCGGTGGCGAGCGTGTAAAGACGGTAAGGGAACACGGCGTAAAGCTCGGGGTTCTCGTAGTTGTTCTCGTTACCGTAAGACTCGGCGGGCGCCAGCCGGAGCGCGCCTTTGGCGTCCTTGTGGGTCGGCACGGGCGGCAGGTCGGCGAGGGTCTTGCGCCAGGTGGCCTTGTCGGCCTCGGTGAAGGGCAGGTCGAGCAGGCGCGGAATGATGTAACGCAAGCCGGCGATCTCCGGCAGCGGGTTCCTGGCGGTCCACCAGGTTTCGAGTGACTGCGCGGGCTCGAACAAGATCTTGCCGTCGGCACCGCGTTTCCAGTGCTGGTCGAAGAAGGTGATGATCTCGCGGGCGAACGGCAGCAGCGTCTGGTCGCGGAAGGCGCTGTCTTGCGTGTGAGCATGGTATTCGAGCATCATGACGATCGTTTCGAGGCCGTTCTGCCAGTAGCGGCGGATGTAGGGATTGGCGACCATGCCATCGGGCACGTCATTGCGGTTGAGACCGTACTCCGCGTCGTTATAATTGCCCCAGATGGTTAGAGTCTCGGGGAAGAACGCACCGTCGTGCCCGTAGCAGTTTTTCGTGGCCAGCTTGCGGGCGGGGAGCGCTTTGATGTAGAAGTTGAAAAATGGGCGCATCAAATCGAAGTCGCCGGCCTCGAGCATGGACCAATACGTGAGGCGGGTGTTCTGGAACCAGTAACTACCACCCCATCGGCGGAAGTCCGCGTCGAAGTTGTCTTGCGCATCGCAGTGATCCACCGTGAAAATCGAACCGTTGAACTTGATGGGATAGGCGCCACGACCACCGCAAGCGTTGATCCAGCGCTGGAGCGCGTAGGCGCGGGTGAGGCGCTGCGCCGACGACGAGAGGCCGGTGTCCGGGTCGCGGTCTTGCCGCAGCACTTTGCCGTTGAGGTAGAGCGTCTGGCGCCCGTCAGCGTCGAGGGTCACGGCGACATGCTGCCACTCATCGGCCTTGAGGCAATTGGGGATGACAAGGGTGCGTTCGCCGACAATCGAACGCAGGGACATGTCCGCTTGCGCGTCGAAGGTAAAGCCGTCGGGGGAGCCGGCGGTGCATTTGTCCAGGATGCGTCCCGTCTCGCCCACCGCGGGCTTGATCCAGGCGGCCAAGGTGCAGGCGTTTGTTAGAGCGGAGTCCGCGTCCTGGATTGCGGCGCCGGCAACGGGACGCGGGGCGGCGGCCAGCGCGGCGATCTCTGCGGCATCGAAGGCACGTCCGGCAACCTGCGCCCCGGCGATTTCGCCACGAAACCGGTTGGCGCCGGCGGAATCCATGCCCAGGCGCCACGGATGGCCGTTCACGGGCAGCGTGAGCATGGCATTCCCGGCCTCACTAACAAAAATCCAACTCCGGTTCCAGAACTCTTTCCACCAGGCGGCGTGAGCCGTCCGGCGGGCGTTCACGGACATTTTATCGATGCGCTCCGCCTGCGTCTCCAGGCCGTCCAGCCAGGCGGCGGGCGTGTCGGTGATGCGCGTGAGGACGTGGACGCGCAGCGAGAGGGCCGGTGCGGGGTTCGCAGTCTTCAACTCGCACGGCGAAGCGGACACGAAGTTCTCCCCGCGCAGGATGGCGCCGCAGGTGCGATTGAGGAGCGGGTCCTGTTCCGTCGCGGTGATCGCATCCGCTTTCTGCAACTTCAAGCTGGCGAGCCAGGGCGATTCGACATTGCGGTGGTACCAACCGATCTGGCCGGGTTTGGGCACGAGCACGGTGTCCGGCCACGCAAACCCGGGAATCCCGAGGCAGCCGGGTTGGGGCCGCTTCTCCATGCGCCACATCTCAAACGCCGCCGTCGCCGCGAGCGGTCGGCCGCTGAGCGAGCGCGCATCCACCTGGATGATCGGATGATTCGCGTCCACCCACACGGTGACCTCGGCGTCGCCGGAGCGGATCAGGATGCGGCCGGTGACCAGGTCGAGTTTTTGTTCAAACGCCTGCCCGGGCTGGACCAGTGCGGGCACCAGCTTCACGCGCACCTTGCCGAGCTTGAGCAGATGTTGGTTTTCATCCCAGGCATCCGTCTTGCTGATGAAGAAACAAAGGTCGCCTGACGGCTCGACCCAGACGTTCAGTCCGATGTCGCCGTTGCCGATCGGCATCGAGCCCTTGGAGTCCGCGCTCGGCGAATCCCAAACCACATTGCAGGCATCCAGCGGGGCGGCAGGCTCCGCTGCCACACCAGGGATTGCCGCCATCAGGGCCAAACACAGGGCGATGCTAACAGTTTGTTGCGGGTGATTTCCAGCGATCATTGGTACTTTCTTCTTACTTGTTAGTGGTTATATCCAGCGCGTCCCAGGAAAACCAGCCGTCATCCTGTACGCGAACTTCCAAAGTATTCTTTCCCGGCCGCAAGTCGGCCGCCGTAACATCAAACTCCAACGTGGCCGGAAACGCCAGATGCGCCGGATCGGTCCGTTGGATTCCCAGGCCCAGGGGGAGCGATTTTTCCATCCGCCGGCCGTTAATCGTGATCGCGACCTTGGTTGGCGTTGTTTCCGCCTGGTCGGCGCTGTGAATCCGCAACCGCGCCGCATGCTTTGCCTGGGCCTCGCTCAATGGGAACTCGCAACGCAGGGCATGGGCGCCGTCTAGCAAACAGGGCAATGGGGAAGGATCGGGGCGCGTGCCCGCCAGTGTGATTTCTCCCGCGTTCTTAATCTTGCTAGAATCTTGAATGAGCGAATCTGTTGTCGTTAGGTCAAGTTTTCTGTCTGGTCTCTGGTTTCTGGTCTCTGGGGTCTGAGGCGCAGCCTTGCTAGTATCAAAGTAGCCGAGATACTCGCGGCACATTTGATCGCGGCGCCCGACCGCAAGCAACACGTCGGCGCTCGGTTCGACCACCAGGTCGTCGGCGTTCCAGGTTGTGATTCGCCAACCCGTTGCGGCTAACGACAATCCGCCGCGCGGTTTGTCCGCCGCTTTGATCGTGAGCGTGCGGCTCTCTCCGGGTGGGATGAAACAGTGGTTGTTGTCGATGAACAGATCGGTGCGGTACTCTATCAGCGGATGCGGTTCGCAGAACAACGCGGTCATCGCGCCGGTGTTTTGCACCTGCAATTCCAGCACTTCCTGCCCGGCCTCCAGGCGCACCGGCAAGGCCTTGACCTGCAATGACGTGCGGCGCACCGGGCGACAGACCTCCGGTCGTCCTTCCTTTAACGGTTCGGCGTCATCGTCGGGAACCGCGTTCCTCAACAGTCCGCCCAGCGGATCCTTGGCGGTGGCGGGACCGAAGACGTGAAGCCGTTCAACCAGCAGCTTGCCCGCCGCATCGTGAAGCTGCATTTCGATTAGCAGCGGCCCCAACCCGGTTTGGGCGGGCGGCTGCAGTTCTAACATGCCGAGTTGCTTTGCCTCCTGCGGCTCGATGGCCGTGGTCCCGCGGTCCTGGGCAAACACCTGGCCGCGGCTGTCGCGCGCCAGCCACTGCCATTTCAGCCCCCCGGCCGTCGCGGGCGCATCGCTGCTGATCCACAATTCGGCCTTCACCCCGACCGCCGGATCGTAGAGGATCGAGTCGTACTTGAGCGACAGGCTTACCGGGGCGAGGGCCTGGCGGACGAAATCGTAGTTCATCAGCGGGCGGCCGTCGTAGTCAACCATGTAACTGCCCGCGCCGTTAGGCCAGGGCTCGTTATAGTCCCACGACATGAAGCCGCCGCCGAGGGCTTTGCCCTTGCGCCGCAGGGCGTCCATGGCGTAGCGCAGCCCTTCGGCACCGAGAAATTGCCCGCCCTGAACGATCTGCTCCAAACCCTCGGCCGGCCCGAACATCCGCTCGTTGATCTCCTTGTGCAGCCAGTTCTGTGGCAACCATGCGCCCCAAAACACGTTCTTGCGGATCAGCACCGGGTCTTCGTAATTGGTGAGCGGCCATTGCGATGACGGCGGGACCTCACGATGCCAGACCTCCAGGTTGGCCGGTGAATTCGTGCCGAACTCGCTGATGCGCATCTGCTGACTGGTGTTGTACCGTTGATACAGGGTGAGGTTGCCGGCCCCCCGCCATTCCAACTGAGGAGCGGGTTCCGTGTGGTACACATAGGAGCCGTGCCCCCCAGAGCCTTGGGCCGGTTCCGTCGCGCGAAATATCCGGCCGTCCTCCTCGCGCATGATCTTTTCCATCAACTGCAAGGCGGGATGGAGCGTGCCGTTTTGCCACGGCATCTCGTTCCCGCCAGTCCATTCGACGATGCAAGGATGGTTTCGCGTCTGCTTGACGATGTTCGTGATCGTGGACTCGAAGTTGGAAAGCATCACAGGGTCGGTCTCGGGCACATCGTTGGCCAGCGGGAACTCTTCCAAGAGCATGATGCCCAATGCATCGGCCCGGTCATACACCTTGTCGGAGAAGACGACTCCGCCGCCCCAAACGCGCAGGCAATTGATTCCCGCCGCCTGCGCCAGTTCTATCAGGCGAGGACCGCGCTGGTCAATGCGGCCGAAGAGAGAGTCGGGCGGAAGGATGTTCGAGCCCATCTGACGAACCGGCCGACCGTTGACCACCAGTTTTAGCGGATTGATGAAGTCGGCCGCTGCGCCGGGA
>Ga0209697_10005167_pt1 | contig 16443 bp, 18 predicted proteins | sample AliMusrvi5mmetaG_FD_184115 | JGI IMG/M metagenome (GOLD analysis project Ga0209697, IMG submission 184115) | Freshwater lake bacterial and archeal communities from Alinen Mustajarvi, Finland, to study Microbial Dark Matter (Phase II) - Alinen... | ecosystem: Environmental > Aquatic > Freshwater...
TGTTAGCAGCGGGGTTGAACGAGAGTTCCACGGGCGATCTCTCCGGCGCGCTGGAGGCAATCCAGCGCGGCTTCATTGGCCCCGAGGTAGGAATGGCACAGCGCCAGGGAGAGCAGGTTCTCGTAGTGGTTGGAGGCCGCAAGTTCTGCCTCGGCTTTCAGGGGCGGGGACAGCTTGTCCCCAGCATCGCAGGCATGGATTTGAGGAGCTAGGCTGTAACGGCCCGGTTCAAGAGCGCCTTCGAGCAGGCGGTTGCAGCCGTTCTGTGGGGCGCCCTGGATGATCCGGTCATAATAGTTAGCTGCATCGGCGTAAAGGCCTTCGTCCCGGTTCAGGTCGGCTAAGAGCTGCAGGGCAGGCGGGCTCTCCGGGTCCCGGGCCAGCGCACGACGCATGTAGCCCTCGAAACTCGGAACGTCACCGAGGAGCAGGCAGGTGTGCGCCAGGTGAACTTGCAGGCTGGCATCGCTCGGGTCGTAAGCAGCGGCGTAGCCGTAGGCGCGGCCTGCCGCCTCGTATTCTGCCAGCGAGAAGTACAGTTGCCCCAACTGCTGCCACGTCGCGGCAGGGTGCGTGTTGTGCAGGCCGATCAGCTTGAGAAAGGCGTCGGCCGCCGCATAACGGGAAGCCGTGAAGTGTTCTCGGGCTGCGTCCACAAGGATGGAGAAGAGTTCAGCGGAGCCGGGCACGGTGGGAACAACGGCGGAATAGGCCGAATGATAGACGAATCCGCCACGGAAGGTCCGCCGCGCGCCGGAGTCGAATGGCCGGCAGCAGTCGTGGGTGGTACGGCGGCTCGAGTGGCCGGGACGCGACGCGTTGCCCGGGAGAGCCTGGCAAGCGGGACGGTGTCCGCGGCGCCGACCCGCGGGACCGCGCCGATGACGCCAGTCCCGTGGATCATAGTTGTAGTCCGCGTTACGCACTTTGGATTTCGCCTTTCGTTCTGGGTTACCCGGGATCGGCGCGAGAGGGTTATTGCAGCAGCCGCAGCACGCTCTGTGGCAACTGATTGGCCTGCGCCAGCATAGCGGTGGAGGATTGGACCATGATATTGGCCCGGGCGTATTCGGTGGATTCGTCCGCGATGTCCACGTCCTGGATGTGCGAACTGGCTGCCGAGAGGTTTTCCTTGCTGACGGTGAGTTGATCGGAGCTGTAGTTGAGCCGCGACAAATAGGAGCCGAGCGTCGCACGGTCGGATCCGACCTGGGCTAGTGCGGTTTTTACTGCGGTTAAGCTCGCTTGGGCCGCCGCCACAGTGCTGATGCCGATGCCAGCGGGGGTGATATTGCCGGTACTGGTCTTAAAGCCGCCCGCGAGCAACGTCAGTGGCGAACCGGTAGCCAGGTTGGTCTTCTCGAGGAAGTTCTCACCAGTCGATTCGGTCAGCGTCACCGAGGAGCCACTGGAGTTCGTCATGGTGACGAGACCTGTCGCCTCGTTGAGGCTGGTGGTAAGCCCGGGAACATTCGTCTGAATTCGGTCAAAGACCTGCTGTAGAGTGTCGTTGGGAGAGATGGCCACGGTGGTCCCACCGACCGTGATGGTGCCTCCGGTGATGCTGAGCTCGGAGAGCTGCATGGATGCCTTGGCGGACGGACTGCTGACCACCGAATAGGGCGACGCGGCGACATTGATTCCGGCCATCGGAAAACTGCCTCCCTCAGAATCAATCGTCACGGAGAGTGCGTTGGGGGAGAACAGGCTCACTCCATTGAACTCCTTGTCCGCGTTGGTTGCAATGTAGTTCTGCAGTTCACCGAACTCCTTGTTGTAGAGCGCGCGGTCATTGTCGGACTTGGTCGCGTCCTGGGCGAGGATGCAGAGTTCGCCCATACGGTCCAGAGCCTTGCCGATCTTGCTGAGGTAGCCGTCCTGGGTTTGAACAAATGAGGTGGCGTTGGCGACGTTGGACTTGGCGCCGTTGATGCGGTGAACCTGGGCATCCATCTTCGTGCCCACGGCCATGCCGGCCGCATCGTCAGTAAGCAGCTTGGAGCCGGAGCTGATCCGGGCGAGGGATCGGGTCAGGCGCGACTGATTGGTGTTGAGGTTGTCGCTGCCGGTTAGGGCCGCGAGATTGCTATTGATAACCATATAGTTTTCTTTCCTTGTACTTTGGTTTCTACTGTGCTTTTTCTTCTTTTTTTGCTGTGTTCCTATTGCGTTGCCAACTACCACTGTCGGTGTTGCTTTTCGGTCTGGGAACTTTGGGCAGCGCGGAAACAGCCGCGCGTCCTTGCGTGAGGGCCTCCAGATTGTTCTTCTGGATTTCCTCGTACACTTCCTGACGGTGAACCGGCACGTCCATGGGCGCGGTAATGCCGAGCTTAACCACATCGCCGTCCACCCGGACGACTTTGACGGTGATGCGACCATCAATGATGATGCTCTCGTTGAGTTTGCGGGATAGAACGAGCACAGGTGGGGGGGGGTTAAGGTTGGACGACTGGCAGCGGATGCCGCACAGAAAACTCCGCGGCGTTGGCTGGAATGACTTGCTTGGCGACGAGTGTGCGACGGTTCAGGATAATCGGACCTTTGAGATTGAGCGTGGCTTCGTTGGCGCCGCGCACTGTGACGATGCTCAAAACGGCAGCGTCGGCGGCGCTGTCAAGGCCGAGGAACGCGACGTCTTCGAGGCTGATCTCTGGCTTGTAAGCGGGCAACAGCGGCTGGGGCGCGACGACCAAGAACGCGAGGTTCGCATCATTGGAAACCTGCAACCAGAGGAAAGGCTCTTCGGTTGGGTCGGACAGGAGTAGATATTCCTTGATGGTCTCGAAACCAAGCAGGCCCAGAGGCATGCGGATGGCGCACTCAGCCTGGGCGGAGGTTGGCAACGGTGCGGTGTTTTCAACGCGATTCATGCAATGGCGCTGTTTAGCAACGGGTATGCCAGCCGCATCACATGCGTGAAAAGGCTTGAAAAGGCCTTGTTTTTGGCCTGCCCCTTCCCCCAGAGGCGATTTGCAGACGGAAAATGCGCAGGCGGCTAGGCAAATATGACCCTCGCCGGTCAGTTCTTTCCCGTGGCAGCAGCGATTCAAGAAACCGTGGACGCCGACGGGGATCGGTACCCTCTGTCTCCGCAGGATAGATCAGCACGAACTGCCGGTGGCGGCTCCCGTTTCTTGAATTTGCGGCAGAAATCACGTGCCTAGGCAGAAATGCGATTCCATTTGGATAGCGGCCACCCCCATACTGTCAATATGAAGGGGACCGTGGGTAGAGACCCCGAGGCGCTGCGGAGGGGCTACCGTAGAACACGAGGAGAACACGAGGAACCCAAGGGAGATCCTCCCAATCTCCAGGCTTGTCCCTGGCTTGCCCTAAGCCCTGCCCCGGTTAAGAGCGGAGCGCCTAATTCCGAACGAAGTTATGTTATATAATTCAGCAGCGACTGGCTCTGGCTGAGCAGTTTGGCCCCACTTTGCAGGGCGGCCAGGTAGGCAGTCTGAGTGGCGCTGAGTTGCGTCAGCGTCTGGGCCAGGTCGGCGTCCGATTCCTGCGACACCGCTTTCTTAACGGACAAGGACTGGGTGGACGCGAGGGAATCGGCGGCGGAAAGGTGGGATTGGACCAAGCTGTTATCAGCGAGCTGCGACGTGATGTTGTCCTCGTCTTTCTTCAGCGCTGGAGTGTCCGAGGACGAGATGGAAGCCGTGTCTCCCGCGCGCAAGTGCTTCTGCAAGGCGATCAAATGATTGAAGAAGTCCGCGCCGCTTCGGCTGTCGGTAATAAGTCCGGCCGGGCCGCTGCCGGTGGTATTGGCGCCCGGCACCTGGACCGCGACGGGGGCGCCGGCGGCGATCTCGGCGGTCGGGACGGACTCATTGCCCTGGTAGGTCACGCCGGTGACGTTCCCGTCGGCGTCCGTGGTGGCCACGAAGGGCGGCTGGGACGTTTGGGTGCCGCCGAACAGGTGGCCAGACTGCCCGGTGCTATTCATAAGCTGCACGCCCTGCTGGATAAGCTGGTTGATTTCAGTGGCGTAATTGCTCAGTTCCTGCGGCGACCGGGTACCATCCGCCCGCGTGGCGATCTCCCCCGCGCGAGCGGAGATCGTTTGCAGACCGGACATCGCATTGTAAGAACTGGTGGCCTGCGTCTGCAGAGAAGCGATGTTCTTGCGATATTGGGCGATCTGGCTGTCCTGCGTTTGCAGATCCAATACCTGCCGCATCGCGGCCGGATCGTCATCGAGTTGGGAAATGCGTTTGCCGGTGGCGACCTGGTTTTGGAGGCGATTCTGCTGGGCGATCAAGGTGGCTAACTGGCTCTTCACCGAGTCGGGGAAGGTGTTAAAGGCTATGCGCATAGAACAGGGTCCTTAAGGTTGCATCGCGGGAGTTTATTGGCCGAGGGTCACGACAATACCCAACATCTGGTCAACGATACTCACGACGTGGGCGGAGGCCTGGAACGCCCGTTGGAACATCACAAGGTTGGTCATCTCCTCATCGATGGAGACGCCGCTGACGGAGCTGCGCTGGGTCTGGAGCATAGTTTCCACGGATTGCTGATTATCGAGTTGAGTATTGACCGAGGCCAAAGCCGTTCCCAGACCGGTGATCGTGCCGTTGTAACTCTGCGAAAAGGTTTGGTTCCCGAGGCCCGCCTGCGCGGTGTTGGCCATTTGCGCCAACGCCAATACGACCCGGTTGTTGCCGGCAGCGCCCGCGACGCCGCTGGCTTGCAGCAAAGACGGGTCGTGGACGAGCGCGGCGTTAACGCCGATGTCGCTCGCGTTTGTGCCGGTAAAGAAATCAGCCCCGGTGTTGCCCTTCAAATCGTAGCCGCTGCGATAGGCGTTGTTAACCTGGGAGATTAACTGCGTGGCAAGGGTATTGAGGCCATCGTGGAGTGACTGGAGCGCGCCATCCCGCGCGTCGATAGTACCCGCGATGCTCCCGCCGGTTAGAGTGAGGGAAGTGCCCGCGCCGGCCGTGCGCACGAGCAATTGGCCGCCGCCCGCGTCATAGGTTTGCAATGTGTCCTGCACAGTGCCACCCGAGACGAGGAGCTGGCCGCCGAGTGACAGATTTGCTTCGCCGTTGGAATCCGTGGAAAACTGGACATTGACCAGTTGCGCGAGCGCCTCGACTTTCTGTTGGCGCAAATCGCGCAGATCATTGGCCGCGCCCGCGCCCGCTTCGGCACCGGCGATCTGATGGTTTAGCCCGGCGATGTCCGACAGGAGCTGGTTGGCGCTCTCGACCCCAGCTTGGACGGACTGGTTGAGCTGGCTATTGATCGAGGTGAGGCGCTGATCCACCTGGTTGAATTGGGTAGTCAGTTGCTGCGCCTGGGAGATGACGGCTTGGCGGCTGGCTATCGAACTCGGCGCGGTGCTCAGGTCCTGGAAGGAACTGAAGAGGCTGCTCAGATCGCTGGCTAATCCTCCCGTCGAGCCAACGTCGCCGCTCGTGCCTGTGCCTTGAAGCTGCTCGCCGGCGCCGGCTTCGGCGTATTGCAGCGCGGTTTGCTGCGCTTGCAGGAAGCCCGTGACGCTGGTCTCGCCCTGGATCTGCTGATCGAGAAGTGTGTCGCGCAACTGCGTGATGGCGACGGCGTTGGCGCCCGTGCCCACGGAGCCGATGCTGGTCTGCAGGGGAGTGCTGGCCTGGATTACGAGGCGCTGGCGCGAGTAGGCGGTATTGCTGGCATTGGCCAGATTCTGGCCGGCGATTTCCACGCCTTGCTGCTGCGTTTGCAGCGAGCGGGCACCGAGATCGAGCGTTGCAAAAAGGCCGGGCATAAGCAGAAATCAACCGACCGCCTCGTAAAGAGCCCGACCTGAGGAGGAAACTGGCGCCTTGGCGCCGGCTTCATTATAGGTCGGTGCACCCACGGCGCATATCGCATTGATAAACTGGGCCATGAGCTCCAGAGAGCGGCTGAGTAAAATGTGATTCTGCCGGGCACGATGCTGGACCCGCGCCAGGAGGTGGTTATTCTCGGCGACGAGCGCCGAAACGAGTGGCCGATACGACTCGGGGAGCGCCGGGATCAAATGGATGATGGGCGTCTCATCGGGCAGCAGCAGGGATCGGGCTAGTTCACGCCGGCGCTGGTCCCGTTCGCGGCGCGCGGCCAGAATCACTTCGCCCTGGGAGTTGATAGCGGAAACGGTCACTGTCAAATCATCCGCCAGCCGGCGGACAACTTGTCCTTGCTGGGCGTCCAACAAAGCGAGCAGCTCGCCGTATTGTTTCAGCTCGTCGCGGAGGGTCTCGACAAGATTCTGCAACAGTTCATTCATGGTCTAGTTTTTCGAGGCGCCTCTTCCCGGCGTTAGGACCTTCAGGCGTCGAGTTCTTCGCGGCGCCGGATTGGCGTTGCAGTTCGCGGGTAAGGCTCTTGCCCAAGCCAAAACTGCCGGATTTGGAAATGGTCTCAGCCATCTGGTTCACGATCAGATCGCGGTAGATGCCGTCGACGGCGGTGTTGCTGACATAGGCCGACTGAAAGACCGGTCGCTGGCTTTCCGAAAGTATTTGCCGCAGCAGCACGGCTTCGAACGCCCGGCTGACTTCCGCGACCTTCTCCGATTCGGGCACTTGCGTGCTGGCAGCCAGTTGGTCCAGCGACAAGTTGGCGGCATCGACCCGGCGTGATTGAAGTGGGGCTATGTCCATATCAGCGAATAAGCAGTTCCGCCTGCAAAGCGCCGGCCTGTTTCATGGCTTGAAAAATCGCCATCATGTCACGCGGCGTCACCCCCAGCGTGTTGAGAGCGGAGGCGACCTTTTCTACCGTGGGCAATTCCGGCAGTGCCACCATGCCAGCCTTGGGTTCGGAGACCTTGGTATCGGTGCTCGGCGTCACCGCCGTCCTGCCGGTCTGGCTGAACGGACCCGGCTGCGAAACATTCAGGGTGCTCGCGATGGTGATCACCAGGCTGCCCTGCGACACGGCACAGTGCGAGATGCGGATGGCCGATGTGGCAACAATGGTGCCAGTGCGTTCGTTGATAATGATGCGGGCGGGCGTATCGGGGGTAACTTCGATGGCCTCCAGCCGGGCGATAAAATCCACCGGAAACGTTTCCATGCCCTCGGGGAGGCTCACGCGAATTGACGTCGAGTCAACGGCCTGCGCGGCGTTGGTGAACACGAGGTTGACCGCCTCCGCGAGCCGGGCGGCCGAGGTGAAGCTCGGTTCGCGCAGGAGAAGCTCGATGATGTTGCCGCGCACGATGGTGGCCGGGATTTCACGTTCGACGATGGCGCCGCTGATGATGGTGCCCACGGTGGGATGGTTCTTGGTAACACTGGCCCCGCCACCACCCGACGTGCCGGCGCTGAAGCCGCCCACCGACAGCGGCCCCTGGGCGACGGCATAGATGTGGGTGTCGGTGCCACCAAACAGCGGCGTCTGTAGCAGCACCCCCCCTTGCAGCGACTTTGCATCCCCCATCGACGAAACCTGCACGTCGAGCCGCGCGCCCTTCTTGGCGAAGGGGGGAATATCCGCGGTGACCAGAACGACGCCTACGTTCTTGGAGGAAAGGGTCGTGGCTGGCACCATGATGCCAAACCGTTGCAGCATATTAGCGACGGATTGCTTCGTGTAAACCGGGTCCTTATCGCCGTCCCCGGCCAGGCCGACCACCAGGCCGTAACCGACGAGCTGGTTGTCCCGCGCGCCCAAGATCGTGACCAGGTCGCGCACCGGCACGGCACCGGCCAATGCGCCGGACGAGGATCCTAACGCCAGCAGCCCTGCCAACGACCAGACGAGTTGCCGGGCGGCAGACTCGAAAATCCAATTCCGCAATGCGATTCCGAATTGATTTGGGCGGCGGTGTAACATAGGGCGCAGACCGGAAAATCAGAATGGGCTCAGTTTGTCCCAGAACTTCTGGAACCAGCCTTTGCGCTGGCTATCGGTGATGGTGCCTTTAGTGACGAACTTGATCGTGGCGTCGGCGACGTTGTAGCTGAGCACGGTGTTGTTCGGCAGGATGTCGTCCGGCCGGATGGTGCCGCGGAGGATGATCGTCTGCTGCTCGCCCGAGAATGAGCTTTCGCGGTTCCCCTCGATAATCAGGTTCTTGTTCGGCAATACATCCGTGACGCGCACGGCAAGGCTGGCAACGATGTTCTGTGAATTGTTGATGGTGCCGCCGCCGGCGAAGCTGCTCGCGTTGCTGAACTTGAGGGCCGGCATTTGGCCGCCCTGGGTCATCAGGCCGCTGGCGGTCGGGCTGAAGAGGAAACTCGCGATGGCCGCATCCACGCTGGATTGCTTGGACGTCTTGGTGCTGTTGTCTTTGGTGGCCGCGGAGCTTTCCTGGACGAGGATCGTCACGATGTCACCGACTCGTCCGGCGCGTTTGTCGGCGAACATCGATTTGCCATCGTCCTCGTGCCAGAGCGAATCAGCCCGCAGTGGGGCGGCAAAGAGGAGCAGCGCGCTGGCAGCCAGCACGCTCATGGATGAGAGCCGGCGCGGTCGGAGCGACCGGCGAGGCTTAAAGTACAATGGCAATGGTTTGTTCATCCTGGACCTTTCCTCGGAGTTCGCGACGCGACTGGAGATTGCGCACTCGTACCAACTGCCCGGGCACACCATCTTCCAACACCTCGACTTTTAGCGAAATGGTCAGCGCCTCGTCTCGCACCACGGCGTCTACGGTCTTCCCGCGAAACACCACGGGCTTGAGCCGGACAACGCGAGTGGTCAACGGCGCTCCCAAAGGAACACCTTCGGCCAGCTCGTAGGCCGTAGCGCCGGAAGGCAGCTCATAAAGCGGATCGTGCAACGTTAAAACATCACGGCGCTTGAGGGTCAGGGCGGCCGCACTCAACCGTTCGCCGCGCCGCAACGCCGTTTCGGCGATCACCACCTCGCGCCAGAGCCGCGCTTGGACCGGCACTTGCCACACGCCGAGAAGCTGGCGGCCGGCGCGTAACTCAAAACGAACAGTGGAGCTTGAAGCGATGCGATTGAGGGCCGGCTCGATAATCTCGGCCTTCAGCGGTCCTTCTGGAACCGTCACCGGCGTCCAGGGTCGGGTAATGTGTAACTCCCATTCCCCGCCGTTCTCGCCGCGCCCTCCATTCAAGAAATCAGTCAGCAGCCTGCACAGCTCGTCCTCCTCCAGGCGGCGGGACAGGTGCGGGCCCGAGCTGGCTACGACATTGTTTTCGCGGGGACTTAATGTGGGTGAACCCGAGTCGGCGGCGCCGGCCTCGAACGGTTCGAGAACGAGGCCTGCCACGGCAAGGCCGGGAACGAGTATGGCGCGGATCCAGTTCATCAGCGTTTCAAGGAGTTACCAGATTGCAGCATTTCGTCGGCGGCCTGAACGGCTTTGGAGTTCACCTCGTAAGCGCGCTGTGCCAGGATGAGATTCACCATTTCCTCGACAACTTTGACGTTGGACAATTCGAGCGAGCCCTGGCTCAGTTCGCCAAACCCATTTTCGCCGGGAGTGCCTAGCTGCGGTGAGCCGGAGGCCTGGGTTTCCTTGTAGAGATTGCGGCCCAGACCTTCCAGGCCGTTCGGGTTGGTGAAGCGTGTGAGCTGGACCGTGAAGTTGGTGTTGCCGCTGGGCGTGACATAGGTCACATTGCCGGTGGGCGTAATGGTGATGTTCGTGGTGCCCGCCGGTACGGCCTGGAAACTGCTCAATAGCGGCAGGCCATCGCTGGTCGTGATGCGCCCATCCGACGTGGTCTTCAACGAACCAGCGCGTGTGTATGCATTGGTTCCGTCGGGCATCTGCACTTCGAAGAAACCATCGCCTTTGATGGCAACGTCAAGCCGTTCCCCGGTTTGCGACAATTCCCCGTCGGTCCAGACGCGCGCGGTAGCCACCAACCGCGAGCCGTGGCCAATTTGAATGCCGGTGGGAAGCTGGTTGCCGCCGCCCTGTTCGGCGCCGGCCGCGCTCGTCGTCTGGTAGAGCAAATCCTCGAACTCGGGCTTGGACTTTTTGAAGCCCGTGGTATTGACGTTCGCGAGATTGTTGGAGATGACATCGAGATTGGTCTGCTGGGATTGCATCCCGGCAGCGGCAGAATAGAGGGCGCGCATCATATCAGTAGCTTTGGTTTTGGCAGCATAGGCCAGGAGCATGGTGCCACGCGCAGGGACAGACAGCCAACGTGCGGCGCCGAGCTTGCGAATGGTGATGTGTATGGCGATTCATGCTAACTCACTGGATTTCCTACGTCGCTGATGAGCCGGCCCACGCGATCATCTTCCGATTGAATGACTTTTTGGTTCGCCTGGAATAGCCGCATGGCGCTGATTAGATTCCCCATTTCTGTGACTGGCGACGTGTTGGAATTCTCCACGAAACCCTGGCGCACGGTGGTGGCGCTAGCCGCGCGTAGTTGGGCCGCCGGATCGGCCGTGATGAAAAGGTCGGTGCCCGTCGAGATCAGCTCGCCAGGGTCGCTTGACTCAGAAATCTTCAACCGCCCCTTCAGCACTCCGCCTTGTGAGACTTCGCCGGTGGACGCAACGCGGAGCGATTCGGTGTTCCGTGGTTCGAGCTGCAGCGGTCCGGCGTCGCCCGTGACAGGGAGGCCCTGCTTCGTTACCAACTCCCCTTGTGGACTAATGCGGAATCCGCCGGCACGTGTGTAGCCCCGTCGCCCACTGGGCAGTTGCACTTCAAAAAACCCCGGGCCTTCGAGGGCGAGATCGGTGGCGCCTCCGCTGGGCGAGAGTTCGCCGGCCTGGAGATTGGTGGTGACCACCGCCAGCGGCATAGTAAGGCATCGGGCGCTGACCGGCGAGGCCCACGGGGAGCGAGCCTGGCATTCGGCCTGCACCGCGCTAAAGGATAGGCCCTGCCTTTTGTATCCGGGAATCTGGCTGGCCGCCAGATTGTCCGAGGTAACGTCTTGCCAGCGTGCGCTGGCGTTCATCGCCGCCGCTGCCTGATATAGACTGACATCCATACGCAGTTACACTCTAAGCATTGACGATGCCAGCCTCACAAAGTGCCGGTTTTGGCGGGTATTCATGAGTCCACCCGCCGTCGCGGCGGCAAAAGTTTCCGTCAACGCGAAGCTTCTTTCCGCCCATGCTCGGCACGGCTCGGAATGCCTCTCCAAGGCCTGTATTCGACTCTTCATTCGCAATCCAATTCAATGATGTTCCCACACACGCACTGGACCTTGATACGAGTAACGCGGTTGCCCTCCCGTTCAAGTGTGACCTTGGGTTCGTGCCCCGATTGCGGCGTGACGCGCGTCAGGAGACTTGACTCTGTAAGCGATTGGAAAGCCTCACCCGGCTTCGCCCCACCTGCGACTTTTGCCAGCGAACCGGTTCCCACTGGTGCGCCCCCGGGCCCTAACGCGCTGAATGGTACGAAGCCCTTGCTCATGAGTGATGATTTGTCGCGTCCGCCTGATTCGTTATGCTGCTGCCAACACGGCTACCCTGCTGGATCTTTAGCAGCACGGACACGCGACGGTTGGCGTCGTCGGTTGGGTGCGCTTTGTCCAAGGGCTTCGTATCGCCCAAGCCGGACACCTTGCAAATCTGGTCCGCTCCGGTCCCGTGCTGTAACAGCTTGCGGCGGGAGGCATTGGCGCGGTCCGTGGAAAGCTCCCAATTCCCGTAATCTTCTCGGATCGGTTCCCGCCCGGATTCAGTATGGCCCTCCAATTCGACCGTGAACGTCGGGTAGCGGCCAATTTCCCACGCCAGCGTGGAGAATACCCATGAGCCGTACTGCGTAAATTGTGCACTCTTAGCTTCGAAAATGGGCTTCTGCGTCCGGTCGAAGACGTTGATCAGCAGGCCCTCGGAAGTGAGATCGAGTTTGATGCTGTTCTGGCCCTCGGCATCCCGCTGGAGCAGTTGGGCGAGATCCTGGGTGATGCGGCGCAAGAGCTCCAGGTTTAACGCCGAGGGGGAATCGAAACTGCCCTTCTGTTTCTCCATCGCCTGCACATCCTTGTTAGGAAGGATGCCGACGGATTCCTTGGTGGCGGAACTGTAGGGGTTACGAAACGACCGCTCGATAGCTTCCTTGATTCTGGTGTCCTGGGACGTCAGCCAAAGCACCAGAAACAGTGCCATCATCGAAGTGACAAAGTCCGCGTAGGCGATCTTCCAAGATCCCCCGTGATGGCTTTGCTTGCTCATTGTGGTGGGGTCATTTGCCCTTGGCTGCGTTGGAGCTGATCGTCTTCAGCATTTTTTCCAATTCGTCGGCGTCTGGGCGAAGTTCCTCGCTCAAACTGCGCCGGGCGAGTTCGACCGCCATGCCCGGCGCCATGCCGCCCGCGAAACTGACCACTGCGGCCGAAATGCAGCGGAAATACGCCAATCGCGCCATCAGGTTGAATTCCATGTTGACCGTGACCGGACTCACGAAGCCATAGGCCAGAAAAATGCCAAGGAACGTCCCCACCAGCGCCGCGGCCACCTTTTCGCCGATTTTTTCGATCGGTCCGGCAATGGCTGCCATGGTATTCACAATGCCCAGCACGGCAGCCACAATGCCAAAACCGGGCAGAGAGTCGCTCATACGGGACAGAACGCCAATGGGGGCATGGCCCTCTTCCTCCATGCGGTTGAGGTCGGTCTCGAGCAAAAGGCGCAACTGATCGGGCTTGACGCGACCGTCGATGACCGGTCGCAACGCCCCGCATAGAAACTCCACCCCGTCCTTGTGCTGCGCCACGCTCGGATAGCGCTTGAAGATGGAGCTTCCGGCAGGGGTGACCAGATGTTCCTCAAGTGCGATCAGTCCGTTGCGCCGGCCTAGCAGGAACAATTCGTAGAGGACCATGAACAGTTCATCGTACGATCTACGCTTGAAGGGCGCGCCCTTCAACGCGAGGAGAGTCTGGCGGCTGAGCTCAAACAGCACCTTCTTGGGCGCCATGATAATAACCGTGCCCACCCCGGCACCGGCGATAATGATCACTTCCGAAAAATGCAGGAGGCTTCGTAAGTTGCCGTCCGCCATCAAGAATCCGCCAATAACCGACACGATCACCACAATCGTGCCAACCAGAATAATCATGGTTGTCTCCCGCCTCCCCGCTGAAGCGCTTGAGCCTCTTGCCGCTCGATGAAAGCGCGAATCGCCAGGATGGCCTGCGAATGAATCTGCGAGATGCGCGACTCGGTCAGCCCGAACGCTTCGGCAATCTCCCGCAAACGCAGGTCCTCATAATAGTAAAGCGCCATGACTTTTTGCTGAATTTTTGGCAGTTGCTGGATGCATCCCGCAATCAGTTCGCTCAATTCGCTGCGCGAGGCGTTCTCCGCCGGGTCTTCCTGGGACTCGTCGGCTATGCTGTCGTGCGGCGTGGCGCCTTCGGGCGCGTCGATGCGGGGCGCTGCGTCCAGGCTGATGAAAGCGATCGGCCGAACGTCATCCAGCCAGGCGCGATAATCCTCGAGAGAAAGGTCCAGCGCGCGCGCCATCTGTTCTTCGGAAGGCGTCTTGCCAAGGCGCTGTTCGAGGTCACCCAGGGCATTTTGAATTTTGCGCGCTTTGTCATGCACCAAGCGCGGCACCCAATCCAGTCGGCGCAGTTCATCAAGCACGGCCCCGCGGATCCGGAATCGCGCGAAGGTCTCGAACGAGGCCCTGCCACTGGTGGTAAAACTACGCACTGCCTGAAGCAATCCCACCAGACCAGCGCTGTTGAGATCATCGGCGCTTACGTGGGCGGGCAGCGTCATCGCTATCCGGCCCACAACGGTCCGGACCAGAGGCAGGTACTGCTCGACCAACGCGTTCTCAACGCCCGCATCGCCGGTCTGGTGATACCGTTGCCACAATTCCTGCGGCGCCGGTTGAGCCCTCTCCACCGCCGTCCGGACCTCTTCATCCACAGGGGAATAAGTGGTCATTTCTTTTGTGCCGAGGTTGAATGTGCTTGTTGCCGTGCGACCGCTTCTGCCTGCTGCCGTTGTTCGCACGACGCACGCAGGCCGCGCAACCAGACGCCGGCCCACCACCGCATCAGCAACCCGAGCGCGGCAGCAGCAGCGGCGGCATGCAAAAAGGTTGAAGGCCAATCCGTCCGCCCAGCGATGCCCAGGCCGATCCCGAGAAGAAACCCAATTATGGTGCCAGTGAGCATAAGCTTTTTCATCCGGTTAACGGTCGTTCCTCCTCCTTAGCAATGCGCCTGCCAATCGCGGTTGGACCGCGAGATACCGCCTAATCCCCGCGTAATCCACCTGTTTGGCGCGGCATGAGCAGTTCCGGCGTGGCCACCAGAAACTCGCCCGGAATATTTTGCCCACCCGACAAAAACCGGAGTGAGAAATTTGTGCCCAGCACGAAATTCCAAAGTTTCACCAGCCGTTTCTCCTCGTCGATGTGGGTAAAGATGACATCGCTCACCGGTAGCGCCGCAAAGGCCCGGACTTGCGCCAGTGTCACCGCCATATCGTAAGCCGCGTTGAGCACGAGATGCACTTGCGCGCCAGGGATCGCTTTCAACCGCGCGGACAACTGCTGAATTGCGGCCAGGTCATGGGAGTTCACCCCCGGCAAATCCACAAAGCCCGCGTCAAAACCCTCCAGCCGCTGGTCTGCACTCCACTCGCGTCCGATGGGCACACCCAGAATCTCCCCGTAAACGTCGAGCAGACCGGGAAAGTGGGCCGCTTGCCCGTCCAACCGCCATGCCCGGGTCGTGGCTCCGTCTGTCAGCACGGATTTGGCTAGCCACTTGCAAAGGGAAGTTGTCTTACCGGAGCCGGGCGGACCAACGAACACGTGAATCGGCGCCGAGCGATCATTCGCGTCGGTGATCGGACGCCAAAAGCTTGCCAGGGCGGCGCAAACGAGCGCCAGTTCCCGAGCAAGTGTCGCCGGGGGGTTGCGGCCATGCTGCGATTGGGCACGCTCGATGAGTTTCTCCACGTGCACCGGCTGCACACCCATCTGGCTCAGCAGCGCGCTGCTACGCCAGGCCCTTTCCGCACCGGGCACCTCCGGTTCTGTCCAATTCGGGGTCGCCTCAAGACTTAGGCCAGCAGGATCATCGGAATCCAATTGATCCAAATGGGCACCGCTTGGGTTGGGCGCCTGCCCAATCTGTATCGCAGCCGCAGCCGCCGCCGGCTCCGGCAGGTGCGCCAGCACTTCCAGCAGCGGCTTGCGCCACAAACGACTGACGCCACTGGCCGGCACCTGGGCCACACTCAGCACGACGGCGTCTGCCCCTAGTTGGGAGCGGACCTGACGCACAGCATCGGCTGCGTCGCGGGCGAGAAACCGGGTGGCGTTCATGCGAACGACGGGATCGTCGCCGCATTTTGGATTTCCACGCGCGGCGGGATTTCCGCATAGGAAATCACCGCGAGATCGGCGAAGGCCGATTCAAAGAACCGGCGGAAGCAGAGCCGGATTTGGGGCGAACAAAGCACCACTGGTGGATGACCCGCCGCGAGCATTTGCTGCGCCAGCTTCCCAAGCGTATCAGTGATGTGCCGCGCCAGCCCCGGCTCCAGAACCAGCGACACGTCGGTGGGGGTCTGGCGGACACCTTGTGCGATCGTTTGTTCCAGACGTGGATCAAGCGTGATCGCGCGCAGATGGTCGCCTTGCACCTGGAAGGGCCGGGTGATTTGCGCGCCCAGCGCTCGGCGGGCGTGTTCGGAAAGTTCGTCAGGGTTTTTGGTGAACGACGCATGGTCGCTCACTTTTTCGAGGATGCCAGCCAGGTTGCGGATGGAGATACCCTCCGCCAGCAGGTTCTGAAGGATGCGCTGTACCTGCCCGACGTTTAGCTGCGCCGGCACCAATTCGTTCACCAGTGTCGAGTGTGTCTGCTTGAGATTGTCGAGCAGCACCTGAACGTCCTGCCGACTCAGAATCTCGTGGCTCCGCCGCCGGATGGTCTCGCTTAAGTGGGTGACTAGCACCGAGGGCGCGTCCACCACCGTGAAACCGCCGACCTCGGCCGTCTTCCGTTCGGCGTCGGTAACCCAGGTCGCCGGCAACTGGAAGACAGGTTCTATGGTGGGTGCGCCTTTGAGTACTACTTTGCTCTTGGAGGCGTTCATCGCGAGCCAATGGCCCGGTCTGAGTTCGCCCTGGGCTACCGCATTGCCCTTGAGCAGGAACCGGTATTCGTTCGGGCCCAATTGCAGGTTGTCCCGCAATCGAATGGGTGGAATGATGACCCCCATGTCCTGCGCGAAACTGCGCCGCACGCTGGTCACACGCTCGAGCAAATCACCCCCGTGCCGTTTGTCCGCCAGCGCCACTAGGCCGTAACCCAGCTCGATCTGGAACGGGTCCAGGTGCAGCAACTCCTCCAGCTTGTCCAGTTGCTTGGTTTCACCGGTCGGCCCGGCGGGCGCGCCGCCCCCGACCTTGGGCGTGCTGGCCGCGGCGGCAGATGCGAGGGCCGGTTCCACCGGACCATCACGATGTAGCGTGTAAGATAACAAACCAGCGAGCACACCCAGGACCAGGAAGGGGAAAAA
>Ga0209697_10005172_pt1 | contig 16436 bp, 15 predicted proteins | sample AliMusrvi5mmetaG_FD_184115 | JGI IMG/M metagenome (GOLD analysis project Ga0209697, IMG submission 184115) | Freshwater lake bacterial and archeal communities from Alinen Mustajarvi, Finland, to study Microbial Dark Matter (Phase II) - Alinen... | ecosystem: Environmental > Aquatic > Freshwater...
GGTTTTGATTACATCGGTGAACCGACCCCTTGGGGAGGCGAAAAGGACCCTTCCCGCAGCTCGTATTTCGGGATCATTGACCTGGCGGGTTACAAGAAGGACCGGTTCTACCTCTACCAGGCACACTGGCGTCCCGACTTCCCGATGGCGCACATTGTTCCACACTGGACCTGGCCTGAGCGCGTGGGACAAGTCTCCCCTGTCTTCGCTTACACCTCCGGCGATGAAGCCGAGCTGTTCCTGAACGGCAAGTCTCTCGGCAAAAGGCAGAAAGCCAAATTCGAATATCGCCTGCGCTGGGACGACGTCGTTTATCAGCCGGGCGAACTCAAGGTGGTCGCTTACAAGCAGGGGAAGAAATGGGCAACGGACACCATGAAAACCGCTGGCCCCGCCGCTAAACTGGAGTTGCATGCCGATCACGACAGAATTACAGCGGATGGGAAGGACCTTGCATGGGTCACCGTCAGCGTCGCCGACAAGAGCGGCGTGACCGTGCCCCGCTCGAAGAACCACATCCGATTTGAAATCGAAGGGCCCGCTGAGATCGTGGCCACCGACAACGGCAACCCGACCAGCTTCGAACCCTTCCAGGCTCCGGAGCATGACGCTTTCAACGGCCTCGCCATGGCGATTGTCCGCCCCAAACCCGGCCAGGCGGGAACGATCAAACTCACTGCAAAGTCCGAGGGACTGAAGATGGCTAGCGTGACGATCAGATCCAGACTGGCCGATTGAAGCGGAAAGTCCCTGCGTGGGGTCCGCGGAACCGTATATAGCCAGAAACGAACCACAGATGGACACAGATGAACACAGATTCTATGGGCCTGACTCCGGTCTTGCTTCGCATGGCTTTGGGTCAACGCCCGGTGAACAGATTCTCGCCCTGGGAAAGCACGGTTTTGGGCAATGCCTATCTGTGTTTATCTGTGTCCATCTGTGGTTGTATTGAATTGCTACGGCTCAGCCTTAAGGCGGAGTCATAATGGTCCTTACGGCTTCACCCTCAATATGCCTTGGAGAGTTATTTCTGCCGACGATTTGCCCACCATGACCTCAAAATCGCCCGGCACAACCCTCCAGCGCATGTCTACGTCGAGCAACTGGATATCCTCGGGGGCAAGCTTCAACGTCACGGTCTTGGTTTCCCCGGGATTCAGTGCCACCCGCTCGAAGCCCCGGAGTTGCTTGACGGGAGTTGAAACCGGGGCGTACTTCTCGTGAACGTAGAGCTGGGCGGTTTCCACGCCGGCACGGTCACCGGTGTTTTTCACGTCCAGGGTTACCCGTGCTTCGCCGCCCGCATGGATTTCCGCCGGTTCGACATGTAGATTGCCGTACTCGAATTTGGTATAGCTCAGACCATAACCAAAAGGATAGAGAGGCGTCGCTGGCATATCTACGTAACCCTGCTGCATCCTGGCAGCCTTGGATGGCTTGTAATTGTAATAGACTGGCAACTGGCCGGAGTGCCGGGGCACGGTGATGGCCAAACGGCCGCTGGGATTATAATTCCCAAAGAGCACGTCGGCCACGGCCTGTCCACCACGCTCTCCCGGTAACCATGCCTCTACCAGAGCGGGCACATGTTCGGAGGTCCACCGCGTAGAAAGTGGCCGGCCGTTGATCAGCACTACGACCGTAGGTGTTCCGGAATCGAAGACCGCCTGGATCAGGTCCTCCTGCACGCCGGACAGATCCAGGCTCGCCACGTCGTGGCTTTCCCCATCGGTGGGATTGCCATGCTGCCTCTCGCCCACCACCACAATGGCAACGTCCGCCCCTTTGGCAGCGCTCACCGCTTCGGCAAACCCGCTCTTGTCCGAGCCCGTAACGTCGCAGCCGCGCACGTGGGTGACTTTGGTTTGCGGTGAGACTGCGGCCTTGATTCCCTCGATCACGGTCGTCACATGTTGCAGGACCTTCTTCGGCGAATAGTCGCCCAGTTGGTTCATCACGTCATCCGCGTTGGGGCCGATTACCGCCACCGCTTTCAAATCCTTCTTGAGCGGCAGCAGGTTGCGGTCGTTCTTCAGCAACACAATCCCCTCGCGGCCCGCGCGCAGGGCCAGGTCCTGGTGAGCTTGCGAATGCACGACTTGGACGGCGTGGTCCACATTGACACAAGGATTCTCGAAAAGGCCCAGACGGAACTTCAGCTCCAGGACTCGGCGCAGCGCGCGATCCACTAGCGCCATGGGAACCTTCCCCTCTTCCACACTCTCGACCAAGGGCCCCATGTAGGCGGGCTCGTAGGTGATATTCACATCCACCCCTGCCCTCAAGCCCAGCAGTCCCGCTTCCTTTTGCGTAGGAACGATGTGCTCATAGATCAACGTGTCGAAGCCGCCGCCCTCGCTTACCACGATTCCTTTGAAACCGATCTCCTGCCGCAATACATCGTTCATCCACTTCACCGTGGCGTGGGCCGGGACATCCTCGACCTCCGGGTAACCCGCCATTACTCCCAAGCCCCCGGCTTTAGTGATCGCTCCAATCCAGGGCGGCATAAAGTTCTCGCGCAGGGAACGTTCGGATACCTCAATGGCCCCGCGCTCGAGGCCGCTGGAGGGTTCGCTTTGCGTGGGAAAATCCGTCAGAAGGGCGATGACCTTGTCGGGGGCCGAGATGTCGTAACCTTGCGTGGCCCGCACGATGGTTTCGCCGAGGCGCATGTAGAGGTAAGGATCTTCCGTGTACGCTTCCTCGTTCCGCCCCATGCGCGGGTCTCTGTTCACTTCCATCACCAGGGTCGAGAGCACGTGGATGCCGACTGCTCGCGCCTCTTCCGCTGCCGCCGCGTAGATCGCTTTCACTAGATCCAGATCGAAGGAACTGCCCACAGCAAGGCCTTCCGGGAATACTGTGCCCCCTGGGAACATGGCGCCATGCGTACCCTCCTCATCCTGCATAACCGGTATCTTCAGCCGCGTCTGGGTGAGCGCGATCTTCTGCAATTCGTTGAAGTATTCCGCCTGCTGGCGGGTGCCTTCGTGGAGAATCTCATCGGCGAGGGTGAAGAATCCGCAGGCGGGACCGATTTCCTGCGTATAGGTTCCTGCCGTGAATTTCCTGCACGCTTCCAGCTTTGCGGGGATGTCTTTTCCCAGGGCATCAACATAAACACATGGCAAATTGAGCTGCCCGACTTTCTCCTTAAGAGTCATGCGGCTCATCAGGTCATCAACGCGCTCCTCGATTGGCCGCTTCGAATCCATGTAGCTCGGCGTTTGGCCTCTGGCCGGCGCAAGGACGACCGAGATAAATGCCAGCATCATGCCAACCGTCATCCAAAGACCCTTGTTCCTGATAGACGGATTAGAATTCCCTTCTTTGCCCTCCGCGCCTTCACAAGCGCTGCACGGGTTAGTTTCAGAGTTAAAAACAGTGGTTTCATTCATAGCAAGTACGTAACGAAGTCCGTTATCGGCCGATGCTGCGAGACGGGAGGCGTGATGTCAAATGGCGACGATGGCGAACTTGTCCCAGGAGGATGCCGGGTTGAAGACCCAGAGGTTTGCGGGGGCATCGCAAACCGGAGGCTTACGCTACTTAGATGGGCGACCCGTGCCGCCGGTTCTTGTAACGATGTAACTTATGTAACCTATTTAACCTGTCACAGTACCAGGTAGGCATTGCGCTGGCCCAGCCGGGTCCCATACTCTCGACAAGTTCATCCAGGACCAACAAGTGAAACCGATTTCGCGCCGAGACATGTTGAATCAGACCGGGTTGCTCGGGACGGCCGTCGCAGTGTCTCTGCCGCTGTCGCTACCTGCTGCCCTCCAGGCGCCCAGCCAATCGCATAAGGCCAAACCCAAACTCAAAGTGGTCGTCACCGGAGGGCATCCAGGCGACCCCGAATACGGCTGCGGTGGGACTGTTGCCTGCTATAGCGAACTGGGTCACGAGGTCGTGCTGCTCTATTTCAACCGGGGCGAGTGGACCGATAAACCCGCCTATGACCCCGGTCCCGTGCGCGTGGCCGAAGCAAAGAAAGCCTGCGAGATTCTCAAGGCCCGTCCGGTGTTCGCTGGGCAGATTGACGGCAAAGCGATTGTTGACCCTGCGCATTACGAAGCCTTCCATCGCCTCTTGGAGGCGGAGCAGCCGGATGTGGTCTTCACCCACTGGCCCATCGACAACCATGCGGACCACCGGGCGATATCGATCCTGGTGTATGAGGCTTGGCTGCGAATGAAGAAGACATTCGCCCTTTATTACTATGAGGTTTCCAGCGGGGAGGACACAGTTCAGTTCGCCCCGACTCACTATGTCAACATCACGGGGACGGAAACCCGGAAGCGCTCGGCCTGCTACGCCCACGCCAGCCAGGCACCGGATAAGTTTTACACCCTCCAGGAACTGGTCACCAGGATGCGCGGTATCGAGAGCGGTCACAAGCAGGCCGAGGGCTATATCCGGCATGTGCAAAGTCCCGACTTCGCCCTTCCAATGGCGTCGTGAAGTCTGAGGGGTCTCTTTGCTTCCAGGGGCCGCGCTCCCTGGAGTTTGGAGGCGGCCTTGTCACTTGGCAGCCGGTTGCACCGCCAGGCGGCCGGCTGAGTTCTTTGCGAGCCCGAACTCGGCGCTGAACGCGTAGGCCGGATCGCCGCGCCGGGCGAGCGTCTCGCACATCGTCTTCAGGCTCGGCGCAAACCGCCGTTTCACGGTCACGCCGTTCAGCTCGATCTCCACAGGCCTATGGAAGTCCACCAGCCGTGCGTCCATCAACACCGTCGCGCTGGTCACACCCGCGTTGGCCGTGATGACGAAGCGATTATCCTGGCAGCTCGCGGTAATTTCCTGCTGCTTGCCTGGCTGCGCCACGTGCAACCAGAAGAAATCCTTGACCACTCCATCGGTCATCAACCACGCCAGCTCGCCGGGCACAGGGTTCCGCACCGCCGGATACATGTCCTTGATCTTGTCACGGTCTGGCAATCCGCCATGGCCTTTGCCCTTTACAATCGTCACCGTCACGGGGTAGATATCCGTCCGCCCACCGCGCAACTGCTCGATCTGCTCTTTGAATTTCAGGTTGCGCTCGTAGCGACCATACATGGTGTCGAGTTCCCCCACCATCACGGTGAACGGCGTAGTGCGGAGCGTCTTGCCCGTGGTTTCACCATCCGTCGCGGCGGCGGCACTGGCGTGAATAGCGGCAAAGCGGTCTGGCATTTTCGGCCCGATCGCATACGCGCCGTAACCGCCGTGAGAATAGCCCATGATGAACACCTTGTCGGGATCAATGTCTCCGAATAGCCGGAACTGGAGAATGAGATTGTCTATCAGCGGGTAAACGTAATTATCGTAGAACCCGTTCCAGGTATCATTGGGCGCGCGGAGGGCAAGGTAGAGGTAACCGCCCACTTCCGGATGATCCTTGTAATAACGCTGCATTTGCTTCCACTGGCTGTCATTGACCTGCTTGGGCGCGCCGCCGCCACCATGCATGGCAATGAACAAAGGCCAGCCCTTGGCCGGACGCGTACCGACATTCTTCACAGTGTAGGGACTGAGGTATTGTTCAAATCGCACGACATTCGTATCAAAGTCGGCCTTGAGACACGTATGAATGGGCGCGCCACGATACGCTGCCCACGCGACTTGCCGCACCGCTGGTTCATTCTCTCGGAGGAGCTTTTCCAGCCGGGACGGAAACTTCCACTTCGCCTGCCGGACGGCATAGGCCGCGAAATACTTATCCAGCTCCTCCTTGAGCCTGGCTGCGTCTTTGGCAGGCAACGCTTTGACGCGTTCCAGAACAGCCTCGCTCGGCGCCCTGGGCACGGGCGGCTTTTCCGGAAGCGTTAATGTCACCTGGTGATCGCCCGACTCTGGGGCGGCCACTTCCGCCTGGGCCTCCCGGCCATCCAGCCGCGCGACGACCCGATACCGCCCGCTCGGCACGAGCTTGAATGACGCAAAATCATTCAAGTCCGCCGTCTCCCCTCGGCTCTTGTCCGTCCATGTACTGGCCGAATTGGTCAGGTCCGTCACCACCACTTCCGCCACCGCGCGCTTGCCGTCGGCATCAACCACTCTCACCGCCAGTCGGACGACGTTCTCCCCGGGCGCCTTGGGCTTGGCATAACGGTCCGTCACGTTTACCGCGCTCACGGACTTGTCGCCAGGGTGCCACACCAAAGGGAAGGAGGCATCCGTGTGCCGGAAGCTCGTCGCGTAAAGAGCATGCTGCGGCACGTCGCGCTGCGCCTTGGAGGCATCCGCCACAAACCAGCCGTGGTCCAGGCCTGCGGCATCCGGCTCGGCAGCACCCACGAAATGCCAGTCCCGATCCCAAACCTCGACCCAAGTGTGGTTCCCCCGCATGTTGGTCCACATCGGCGTGCCGGCCACCCGCGCCGGAATGCCCACCGACCGACACGCGTCGACCAGCAGAATAGAGAGCCCCGTGCAAGTGGCCTTGCCGCTCTCGATGGATTCGCTCGGGCTCTGATCCGGCCGGCGGCGGCCGGTGTTATAGTGGACATTGAAGTGCGGGAAGACCTTCTGGTTCAAAACGTGCGCGGCCTCCCCTGGCGTCTTGCATGAGGAGATCATCGGCAGACACACCTCGCGCAGCTTCGCCCGCCACTGCTCCCGCTTCTCGCTCAGGCAGACATAAGGCAGCACGTCATTGAAGAACATTTCTTCCGTCACGCTGTCGTGCCATGGCGATTTCTCCCAGCCTTCGTAGGCGAGGTTAAGGTTCTCCAGGAGAAAATTGGCCGTTAGTGATCGCAGGTCAGCCGAAGGCATGTTTCCCACGAGGAATAGCATCCCCGAGCGCCGCCGGCACCTCCCGCAAGGCCGTGGCAATAGCGGCTCGGTTCGTCCCCGCCAGCTCGAGCCGGGCCTTGACTTCGTCACTCCAGGGCCACTCCGCCGCCGTCTGACCGATGCCGACGAGTGGAAACAGCGCGGACAGAACCAGAGCGCAGGTAAGTCTCAACCCGAACATCTCACACTCTCCGGAGCGCCGGTCTCCGACCCGGCGTCTCCCAGCCATTTGGCAGACGCCGGGTCGGAGACCGGCGCTCCAGCCTACAGGTGTTTCAAGGCGAGTGTGAAGAATCCAAGTTAATGGCCGGAGCCAACGTTGATCGTTCATGTTGAAGCTAAATAATGATGAATCAGCCGATGCGGCAGTCTGGTGAAACTTCGCCCGCACTAATACGCAGCAGCATTTGCCCAGCCCGCCTGTGCATCTTGAAACTGCCGCCAAGGCAGTGCATTCGACGAATATCGATGGAGCGCGAGCCGTCCCCGGCTCGCAACGCTGTCAAACCTGCGAGAAGTGTTGGAGAGCATTGACCGGGCGGGCTTGTCGGAGACCGATTCGCCGAGACGGTTGACGTCACACCAGTCCGGATGCGTCTCCAGCAGTTCCTTGTCGCCGCGGCGCAGCGCCCAGGTCCAGGCATGGGTTTCGCGCCCATGGTCCTTGGCACAGGCCAGCACGTCGGCGTTGAAGCTGCTGAACAGCACAGCACTGATCCCGGCCTTCCGGAATTGCTCGAACCGCCGCTTCTGCTCGGCCGGTTTCAGCTTCTCCCCGCCGTAGGTCCAGGTCCAGTTCTTCGCGCGTGGCTTCTTGTCCGCGCCGAAGACCATCCCCTGTGCCAGCACCCTGCTCGCCGCGCTGATTCCTAATGACCCCCGGCCGACTTTCCCAATAAATGACCTTCGGTTCATGACTGCCGCCACTGTAGTCCCCTCACTCCCGATGGCGAGCGTTTTTGGTACTCTGTGCACTTCTCAGCGCATCAAGCGTCCTTCTTGCCCGCTCCAGCGTTTCGACGCTCACCCTGTATGGGGCGAGAGATTTTCTCGCTTGTGTGGAAGAGGTTATTCTGAGCTGCCAGTGTTCCAGAGCGTTCCCGGGAATGACGAAGTTCGTGCTCTAACAAAGCAGGACAATCTCCGGTTTGACCCAATTACTGACCCGATTAGGTCAGGTACACGCACCTCACCAACCACCCCGCCAAAAATGGCTTCCCAGCCAGGAAAGGGTTTGGCAATTTCCCCGGCGTCCGTGGCGCCCCTGGATTGCGCCCGAGACCGAGAGTAACTCAAACGAAATCATGAACCACTCAAAGACTATCATCGGCACGCCGTTGCCAAATATACCATGGGAAGCGCGGCCCAACGCCTGCTCTGACGTCGTTTGGCGCTACAGCGGGAACCCGGTCATCCCCCGCGACATCGTTCCCTGCGCCAACAGCGTCTTCAACAGCGCCGTGGTCCCGTTCGGCAAGAGCTTCGCCGGCGTGTTCCGGGTGGACGACCGGACCCGCAGCATGCGCATTCACGCCGGGCGCAGCAAAGACGGCATCCACTTCGTCATTGAGCCCGAGCCGATCCAATGGACTTGCGACGACCCGGAAATCGGGCGGTTCATCGAAGCCTATGACCCGCGGGTGGTGGAAATTGAGGGCCGTTACCTGGTGACCTGGTGCAACAATTACCACGGCTACACGATTGGCATGGGCTACACGGAGGACTTCAAGAAGTTCCACCAGATGGAGAACTCGTTCCTCCCCTTCAACCGCAATGGGGTGATGTTCCCGCGCAAGATCAAAGGAGATTACGTCATGCTCAGCCGGCCTAGCGACACCGGCCATACTCCATTCGGCGACATCTTCCTCAGTCACAGCCCGGACCTGGTTCACTGGGGCCGACACCGGCACGTCATGGCGCCGAAGAGAGACCGCGCCAACTGGCAGTGCACCAAGATCGGAGCCGGGCCGGTTCCAATTGAGACCACCGAAGGCTGGCTGCTCCTCTACCACGGCGTCCTGACGAGCTGCAACGGGTTCGTCTATCACATGGGTGCCGCGCTGCTCGACCTCGACCAGCCCTGGAAAGTGCTCTATCGCACCGAACCCTACCTTCTCAACCCGCGCACGCTCTACGAGTGTGTCGGCGATGTCCCAAACGTGGTCTTCCCCTGTGCCGCGCTTAGCGACGCTCCGACCGGCCGCATCGCAATCTATTACGGCGCGGCGGATACGGTCACGGGCCTGGCCTTCGCGCAAGTGGATGAGCTTTTGGAATTCGTCAAGAGCAACTCCGCGCCATAGTCCGCACCAAACCCGCCGAAGCCGCCTCAAAACTCAGCGTCGGGAGTGCGAGTGTACTCGCGAGCCCTGAATGGCCCGGATTCCGGGAGAAGTTAGGGCTCGCGAGTACGCTCGCCCTCCCTTTTGAGACGCTCTCCGTCAAGCCGTCCTCAACTATCAAAAGCAATTGCGGCAGATTGCCGACCGCACTGCCCCTGTTTCCCAATCCCATTAATAGGCCCCGCTCTGCTTGTAACCTTGGAACCGGGCTGCGAAAAAATGCGCCTCTCCATATATAGGGGAGCGGTCGGGTGAAAATAGTGTTGGCGGGAAGTGGTTGATGGGTGGGTTGTTACGCATACCGTTAACGTTATCGGATGGCAGGAATGGGGCGGTTAGGGTATGAAATTATTTTGCCGAATTGCTGCAAGTGCCTGCAAATCAACAGGAGTTTTTTCACGCTCATGGAGACGGGACATATCATCCTGGATGCCGCAGGTTGAACAGCGAAGACGCGAAGTCGCGAAGGCGGAAAACGAGGCAATGCTCGCCGTTTCACCAAAGTCGGAAGTACTCACCTGGCAGGCGAATACAAAACAGCTCCTGAACTTGCCGTTTCCCAGTGTTTTCTTCGCGTCTTCGCAGTGCAAAAGGCCAGAATCGCGCATTTCGAGCAACATCTTCTCTACTGCTGTCTTCTCCGCGCTCATCGCGTCTCTGCGGTTCAGGGGGCGCTTGCCATTTGGTTGCGGCTCCGCTGCTCCAAGTCTCTGGCGTGAGGTTCTGGTCCGTGAGATATCTGCGTCCATCAGCGTCATCTGCGGTTGCCGGCTCCGGACTCCTGATTTTTGACCACACCTAAGGACACAGCACGCAACGGAGACTGACCGCAGATTACACCGATATACGCAGATGGGGAAGATGTCCTATTGAGCGGTTCCCAGGTCCTCGCGCCCTTCGCATTGCAAAAACAACAGAATCGCGCATTTCGAGCAAGATTCTCTCTCCTGCTGTCTTCTCAGCGCTCGTCGCGTCTCTGCGGTTCAAGGGGCGCTCGAATTTTGGTTGCGGCTCCGCTGCTCCAAGTCTCGCGGTTCAGGGGGCGCTTGCATTTTGGTTGCGGCGCCGCTGCTCCAGCGAGTGCTTGCGCCGTTACGAGCGGATGCCGCAGGTGAAAAAGGCCGAGTTAATCGAAGGAGTCGTTTATATGGGTTCGCCCGTCAGCGTCCGCCACGCGAAGCCGGATGGCATCATTCAAGTCTGGCTCGGCACCTGTGCCAGCCGACACCCGGAGACTGAGGCTCTCCCCAACGCCACCGTCATCCTCGACGCCGAGAACACTGTGCAACCCGACGCCCTCCCGCGCCGCCTGCCCGAACACGGCGGGCTCACGGCGGGTTACAGGGGTTTGGCGCCGTGGCCTCTTTCTTCTGCAGAGATTCGATAGAGGTGGGTGTCGGTCCGCAGGAAGATGGACCGATCGAGCAAGGCTGGGGTCGCCACCAACGGCCCCTCGAGGATATTCTCTGCCAACCGCTCGCACTGCTTGCCCGCTTTGAGCACAGTCGTCTTCCCATCAATTCCGAAGAAGTAAACGCGGCTTTCCGCATACAGAGGTGAGGCGAGGTAGGTGCCGCCCAACCGCTCCTGCCAGCACAACTCGCCGCTCCGGGCATCGGCGCAATAGGCCATGCCATCGTCGGAAACCCAGTAGAGCTCGTCGCCGCCCAGCACCGGCGATGACATGACAGGAACGCGGCGCAGGCATTTCCATGCCACATGCGTGGAGGTCACGTCGCCTTCGCCGTCCACACGGATCGCCCAAAGTTCGGCCCGGAAACAACCGGTGCTGAAAAACGCCAGCCCGTGTCCGAACACGGGGCTCGAACCGAAGGAGAAGCCCTGACCATGACGGACCCGCCAAATCTCTTTGCCAGTGAGCGGATCATACGAGACGATCCAGTGCGGCCCGGCGGCGATCATCTGGGTGCGCTCACCGCTGCGCATGAGCAGCGGGGTAGAAAACGATTTCCGCAGATCGGTAGTGGGGGTATTGATCGGCGGACGGTCAGTCTTCCATACTGTCTGGCCGGTTTTCGTGTCGAGCGCGGTGACGTACTGGGCGTCGCGACCATCGCGGACCAGCAGGAGCAGATTCTGCCACAGCATCGGCGAACTGCCGGGTCCGACCTGGTGATCCAAGGGCAGATGTTGCTGCCAAAGGACCTTGCCGGTTGTCGAATCCACACAGGTAGTGCCATAGGTGCCGAAGTCGCAATAGAGCCGCCCCGGTTCGACGACAGGCGTGGGGGTGGCCCAACTATTGAGCCAGTGGACTGGCCCGGGCTTGTCCACGTCGAACAAGGTGGTCTCCCAAACGATCTTGCCGTCCGCGCAGTCCAAGCAGATCGCTTTCAGTGTGATGTGCTCGGCCGTTTGCATATCGTCCGGCCCGATACGCACCCGACGCACGCCTTGACCCAACGCCGTGGTCAGCCAGATGTGATCGCCCAGCACCACCGGCGAGGACCGGCCACATCCGGGGACGGGGACTTTCCAGGCGATGTTGTTGGTTTCGCTCCAAACCAGCGGCAGGTTGCCGGCGGTGGCCGTGCCATCGCCGCAGGGCCCTCGGAATTGCGGCCAATCCTCCCCTGCCCTGGCGGGTCCTGCCAGCACTAGAGCCGCCGGGAGCAAAAGCAAGGAGAGGGCCGCTCTAAGAGCCTGTTTGAAAATTCGGTTTGGAGTTCCGCCTTTAGGCGGCGCGGCGCAGAAACCGCCTAAAGGCGGGACTACAAACCTGCTGCAACGGGTCTGACTGGTCTTGTGCAAACAGGCTCTAAACACTTCTGCCCCTCATGACGCTTTCAGCCCCGCCCGGAACTGGCGACGGGCTTGCTGCCACGAGGGGATGCTGGCACACCGTTCCAACAAGGTGATATCCAGCTCGGGCAGGAGCCGACTCCGGGAGACTTCCTGGTAAGCGGAGCCGTCCGGACGCAACACGAAAACCATTAGTCGGCCTTCGCGCCAGAACCAGACTTCCGGCACGTGGAAGCGGCGATAGAGTTCGAGCTTGTTTACCCCGCCGCTGGTGAGGGCGATTTCCAACACGAGGTCCGGGAATTCCTTTTCTTCACCCAGGCACCATGACTCGTCCGGCTCGGCACCGGTCTGCTTGAGCGCGAGGCGCATCGTCGACTGGCCCCGGGGCATGATTTCGGTCCCGGCCTCTTCGAAATAGATGGCCAACAAGTCGCCAATCCATTTCTTGATCCGCTCGTGCTCGTGGGATGTGGTCATAATCTCGAGGTCGCCTCCCAAATAGTAAAAGCGGCGACCAGGACGGTCGTCGCCCAGGACTTTGTCGAGAGCAAGGTAACGCTGCCAGGACAGGCCGCACAGAATGATACGTTCCTCGGGTTCGGTTCCGTTGGGCAACCGCTCCGGACGCAGCAATTCAGCCAACTCCGGCGACGGAGCTTCGGTGGTGAGCAGCGTGGCGACCATGGGGCGAAATCAGCGTTTCAGAAGTTCCGCCACGTCCACCATGACATCAGGGAACGCCAGCGGCTTGACCTGCTCGCCCTCGTGGAGAACGGTCTTTGAACCGTAGCCTGCAAAGTGCGGCTCGCGATAAACCTCGAAAGTGGAGTCTTGCAGATTCACGATCCATACCTCGGCCAGGCCTGCCCGACCGTAGGCGGGAAGTTTTTCCGCATGGTCGTAGTCGAGCGTGGAATCGGAAACTTCAATCACCAAAAAGACATCGTCCGGCTGTGGATGGCGGCTGGTGTAATCGTCGGGCGCAGGCTTGAGCAGCATCACGTCCGGCTCGGGTTCGGAATGGTCGTTGAGGCGCAGCGGGTCTTGTATTGAAACCAGCCAGCGGCCATTGGCCTGGAGGTTGAAAAAACGGCTCAGACGCTTGACCAAACCACCGTGAAATGGGCCAATGGGGGACATATCAATGATCCTTCCGTCGAGCAATTCTACCCGTGCCTCCGGCTTGAGCACGCCGGTTTCGGCCATGCGGTGATACTCTCTCACGTTAAACCGATGTTGTGCTAGAACCTGCATGGGATCAAATAACTTAGGATCTGCATGGTGATAAACTACGTCTCCTTCGCGCCGGGAGCAATATTTCTCACCATTATGAAGCCACCGCAATCCATAACTTGGGTCATGGCTGATTCAACAAATCAATGGCACGCCGTATTTTTCAAACTGCTCGTCAGTCGTTACCACCGTCAAGCCGTGCAGTTGGGCGGCGGCGATGATAAACCGGTCGCAGGGGTCGTTGTGGATCGGAGGAAGTTGGGCGGCGGCAATGCAAGTGTTCAATTCAAGCGGTAGAACCGCCAGCCCATGATGCGCGACAATTTTTGTCCAAAATCATCGCGCCGCCTCCGGCCACACATCCGCGGAAAGCGGCGCGACCGGGTCGTATGCGATTTTGATCTTGCCGAGGACGGGATGCGTTTTGACCCGGGTGCCCCGCTGATGCGGCACGAGGTCGGCGATGGGTTCGCCGTTGCGGCAAATTACAAAAGACTCGCTGGAATCCTCCACTGTGGCGAGCAGGCTGGAGAGATGGGTTTTCGCCTCGTGAACATTCACAGTCTTCATGGCGGCCATGTTAGTCGACTTAGTCCATTGCGTCGAGGGTAGCGCCGCGTTATTGAGCAATGAGCCGAGGCATTCTTTACTTTGACACGGAGCCGCGCCACGCTTGTGGGGGTGAAACCTCGCTGCTCTTTCCGCGCAGTGCTGAGTACACGAGAAGACTGCGCTTTTGCTCGAATCGAACGTGGAGTTTGTTTTATGAAACCGATCGTGCTAGCCTGCCCCCCCGATTCGCGAATATCAACAACGCCGTAAACTCACGCTATGAATTCAGGTGCCAAAGCAGTCGCGGGTCAAATCAGAAGGCCGAAGCCCGAATCGCCATCGGCATCCGGTTTCGGTCTTCGGATTTCGGAACTCGGCCTTCTTTCGGCCATCGGCCTTCGGCCTTCGGACTTCAGAGCCACCTCCCAACACCCCCCTGGCGGAGGAAAGAACTACGAGCAGTCCGGTTGCGCCAAGGTATGAGCCTTGTTTCCAAACCAATCCTTTGCGAGGTCCGGCCTTGGGGGTTTACCGGACGCGGGGACCGCTATCTGGGGCAACTGGCGGCGGATCTGCGCCGGGTGTTGTGGAAGACCCAAAAGGCCTTTACCTATCCCACCTGTCGGCTGAGTGAAAGTGCCTGGGCCGGCCTGGCGGAGATGTTGGTCGAATGGGCGGAGGATATTCACAACGACTTGGGTTTGTGGCGCACGGTCGAGGCGCGTCAACGGCAGTGTTTCGGCACCCCATTGCCGCTGATGCTCGACGCGGCGCAGAAAGAGGAAATCCACGGGTTTGACCGGCGGCGTATTCAATACCTGCTCTGGCATGTGTGGCCTTGCTTCAATCCTGAACGGTTGCTGGCGCCGAGGCACGCGGACTTGGCGCGAGTGGCGGAGGCGGCCAGCCAGTTTCTGGCCGAGCGGTTTATCCGGGTGCCACAGGATTCCGGCGTGAAGCGTTTTCTAGCCACCCCGAATCAATACGGGTGGGACGTCAAACGAAAGCTGGTTTGGGTGGGAACCGGTTCCTACCTGTTCCGTTTTCTATTTCGCGAATATCTGGCAGACCGGGAAGCGGAACCCAGCGTTACCACGGCCGATGACTTTATTTGCCAGCACTGCACTCTTTGGGCGGGGATGGGGGTGATAGATGTTTTGGCGGGGGCTCTGGACCTGACCGAGGCGGAGCGGGACACTTTGCGGACGTGGTACGAGCGGCACACGTCCGTATATCGAGTGCTCGCGCGGCAGGAGGAAGGAGGGGAAATCAAGTGCATCACGGGGCGCAATGTGGTCAATGGCCAGCCCTACAGTATTCGCATGAACGTGGGTTTGGCCGCCTGCCCGTATAAACGCGGCGACATGGTGTTTGGCTCCCTCACGCCCTGGGGCGGCGAATGGTACTGGTCAGGCGAGCAGAAGGTCTGGTCGGACTTGCCGGAAATTGAGGAAACGAAGATTGGCCGGGAGATGTTAGAACAGAGCAGCGCGATCGCTTATCGTTATTGCCCCGCCGAAGCCGCTGAAGCTCGGTTACGAATCGGCGAACACCGCGCTCGGTTCATCGCCCATTACGGCGGTGATCTGACGACGTTTCCGGATGGATTGACCCTGGCTGCCGCTGAGCAACGGCGCATGACCGCCGAATGGGCAGCAGGGGATCCGGAGCACGCCGCCCGGGTGATGCGGGAACAAGGTTTGCAGAAGCCGTGTCCGCGCATGAAGTTCCCGCCGGCGTTCCTGAATCACGATCAGGGCATCGGCGCGTTCTTCAATCCAGAGGAGGGCGTCGAGTACCTGCTGAAGTTTAACCATGTTGTGTCCGCGCTGGGCAAGCGCGGCGTCGAGCTGAATGAAGAGGAGTTGGAAGCTTTGCGTGGATGTATGACCAGCCCGGCCATTAGCCCGGCGTTCGTCCGCCGATTGGTCGTGGACTACGGCGGAGAATCCATCGCAGAGGCTTTCTTGATACGCGGTTTCCCGCTGGACCTCGCTCTGGACTTCCTGCTGCGGCGTCACAAGGGGCACTTTTACCGCCGGCGCTACCCCAGTCTCTCCCTGCTACGGCAGAGCCCGCTAAAGGCGCGCTAACGTAACCGCTCCCCAGGCTTCGGTGCAAGGCCGGGAACCAGCGCGAAGACATCCGATATCGGAGTGGATCGACGAGGTCTTCAACATGGGCAGTTGGACCTGCGTTTCCAACTTACTGAATGAGACTCCAGAAACGCAGCCTCAACCTCAGGCGGTGTTACCGTTGTGTCAATAGTGATAGAAACTTGTACTTTTACGCGTTGCTGGAGCCAGAGTGCCAACCGGCGCGGCAACCGCGCATCGACCAGGAACTTCACGCAGAGGTTGAGAGTTGAGGGTTGAGGGACGGGATTTCCGGGGAGCGGGGACGCTCCCGGAACTGGCAGGCGGGACGCCTACCCCACTTTGGGCGACGACTTCCTCGAATTTCAGGCGGTGGATGTGGGCGTGGTGCTCAAGGCGTTCTTTTTTGAGCGGGGCGATCTGTTCTTGGAGTTCGGCCAGGCGGGCGGCGCGCTGCTTCTGGAACTTCGGGTCATGGCGATGCTGCCAGCAGGCGAGCAGGTCGGAGATGTCGTTTTCTGGTACGCGCTGACGCTTGTCGTCGAGCGAGAAGCCGTCGTGCTCCATGTCGTAAAACCAAATCCGCTCGGTGCTGGCCCCTTTGGTGAACAGCAGCACTGCGGTGGAGACGCCCGCATAGGGCCGGAACACACCGCTGGGC
>Ga0209697_10005173_pt1 | contig 16436 bp, 14 predicted proteins | sample AliMusrvi5mmetaG_FD_184115 | JGI IMG/M metagenome (GOLD analysis project Ga0209697, IMG submission 184115) | Freshwater lake bacterial and archeal communities from Alinen Mustajarvi, Finland, to study Microbial Dark Matter (Phase II) - Alinen... | ecosystem: Environmental > Aquatic > Freshwater...
GGGCCACCGCCAGCATGTGCTGCGGGTTCACGCCGTTCGCCCGGATCAGGATGCGACCGGTGCCGATCGTGCCCGCCCAGCACGCCGCCGACGACAAACGGTAGTTGAAAATCCTGCTGGCATTCAGGTGCCGGCCGCCCGCCTGATAGGACGTGCCCAGGTATTCGCTGGTGAAACGGAGCGTCACCACCTTCTCCTCGTCGCCGGCAAAACTTGCCTCGGACACCAGCCACCCGGCCAAGCCGGCGAAACGGGAATCATTCTTCGAGCGGTCGGTCTCGGCCTGCCATTTCGCCTTGAGTGGCTTGCCGGCGGCGGTGATTTGGTAACCCTGGCAGTATTTGGGCTCCGTTTGGGCCGGCGGGTTCGGCTGGCCCGGTGGCATCGCGACGTTCTGATCAAACGACTCCTCGACCGGGAAGCCGAACTTCGCCTTCACCTGCTTGCTGGTGAGGTTTTTCATTATGTAGCGCACCTCCACCTCCGCCTGCGTGGGGCCCAGGTTGGCGGTGAGTTTTTCATCGAGAATCCGGATGTTTTCGGTCGCCACCGGCTCAAACCCGCGCACATCGCCGTTTGCCCGCACGCCGCCCCTGGCGACAAATCCGCCGACGTTGCCCCAGGTGATACCCGACGCGCAACCCAAGATCCATCCGATCCATGTTAAGTGCTTCATGGCCAGAGCATAAGCGGCGGCCGAACCGACGCAAAGGCGAAAGCGAAGGAAGAAAGGAGACTCCGGGACAGACAGATGACAAGAATCCGCTGGCGCCACCTCGCCGGGTGATTTTCGGTTTTTGGTCGAATTCGGATTCCAGGCGAATGCCGCTCACGCACATGTCCTCAAACCACGTGCCGGGCCAGACCTCAAACACCAACCTCGTCACATTCACCTGTTTGGCGTAATCAACGACAGGTAATGTCGCCATCGGTACCCAGCACCGAGCTTGCCACGGCCTTGAAATTGGCGTGCAACATCGACCATGTGTCGTTGCGCTCCACATAGGTAGCTCTGATCTCCGATGAGTGATGCCTGACGGTGATCCTACCACGACGATGAGTCCGTGATGGCCACTCTGAAGTTCCGTCACTGCGTCGCAGTCTCCCTGCCGGCTCGGCTTTCGCCGCGCCGGCATTGAAGTAAATAGGTTCTCTTGGGAATGAAAACAAAACATACCCAAACTGTAACTCAAAACGAAGGCACTAACATTTCCAAGGAACGTCATCTTGGCAAACTCGATCGGCTCGCTGAAGAGATTTATACTTTAGTCCATGGCGCCCTCAAGGATGGCGTGCTCGGCGGAATCCTCTGCGGTCACGAAGATGAAATTCGGCAGGATGCCATCCTTCTGGTCCTTGACTGGCTAATGCGCGAAAGCGCTGAATGCCATGTGACTGGAAACAAAAGAGCCAAGGGGCCGTGGAACCTGTCACGGCTTGTAGCAAAGGCGTTGCGATTCTGCAAATTGCGTGCGCGTCGTCACCTAACCACGGAAACAATTAGATATGAGTCGCTCAATGAATTCAATGGGGGCTCCAGCGTTCATCATACCGATCTGGAACCATGGGAGTGGTCGACTGCGATCCGGCGGCAGATGGCCTTGAGCGCCCTGCGAAATGCCGTAAGATCTGGCAGGCTAAGCGCTTCAAATGCTTGTGTTGCGCGGCAGATCCTGAGTGGGCGCATGTCGGTCGAGGATGTGGCCACGCGCCTCAAGGTTACTGGTAACGCGATCTATCAACGACTAAATCGAATCCGCAGAATATTGCCCGATGTCATCGCAGAAATAGAAGTTCCATTCTTTTGAATCCGCACTTGCGGCACCAAATACAACTCAAACAAACCGACTACAAATATGGACGAAAATACAAAACTAATCGAGGCAGCAGCAACCGGTAATACTGAAGCGGTCCGTCAACTACTCGCCACTGGTGCGGACATCCACACTGACGACCCGAATGACGAGGACGGCTTCAGAGGGGCCCCTTTGCGCGTCGCTGCCTCCGCCGGTCGTACGGAAATTGTTAATATACTGCTCCTTAGCGGTGCCGACATCCACGCTCCAGACAGCGAGGGTCCCGATGCCGCGTTGCGCAATGCCGCCTATGGGGGCCACATTGAAACCGTGAAGGTGCTGCTAGCGAATCATGCCAAGCTGTACACCGGTGACGAGAACAGCACTGGTTGTGTTCTGTGTGCGGCGGCCTCAAACGGACGCATTAACGTTGTGAGACTGCTCCTCGGCTTTGCGCCGTGGCTCGCCGTATCGCAAACCTATGCCCTGGGCAGGGCAGCCGGAAACGGCCACATCGACACTGTGGCATATCTGCTAACAAATGTGATGGATAACGATGAGGTTGTCGGTCTCGCCCTGGTGGATGCAGCGACAAACGGGCAAACCAAAATTGTCGAACTTCTGCTCAGCAAGAAATCCGAAATTGACGAAAATAACGACGCGGCTCTGCTAGCTGCTGCTGGTGCCGGCCATACCGAGACCGTGATGTATCTCCTCGACCGAGTCGGAAATATCAATGCTCCGGATGTGTTTGGAGTCCCCGGAGCGGCCCTTCGCGAGAGCGCAGCAAACGGTCGCACGGCAACCGTAAGGTGCCTCGTTGCTCAAGGGGCTGACATTCACGCCGCGGACGATAACGGTCCCGAAGCCGCATTGCATGCAGCCTACAACAACCGCCATCCGGAAACCGTTGCCGAACTTCTGAGTAATTATACAACGGATGAATTGCGAGCGATTCTAGCTACTGCTGAGGAGCCCATGCTGATGGAGATCATCCGTTCGGAATATATGCGGCGCCTCGGAAATGCAGTTTCGGAGGCGATCAGAAGCCAACCGGACATCGTGATTTGATAGTGCTAACCACCTTGGCACCGCAACATGTTAAGAACAGTGTCCTCATGTGTTCTCCAGTGCCTGTCAGAGCGCCGGGACGAGCACCCTCACATTGCTGCCACTTTCCGTGGCAACAGTCAGAATCAGGCTGTCGTCCTCCTGCTCCATCCGAGTGATGGCGGCTCCATAGGTTCCGCGAGTGGTCGTCACCGATACGATCCCGCCCGGGTCGGTTCGCGTCCGGTAGTTCGACTCCGGCAGTTCGAGCGCCGGGGAAACACCGAGTGAAAGCAGTCCGCGGACGGACTTGCCGCTAACAAGATCGAGTTTCTAGACGGGAAAGTGCATCGTGGTATCACCGCTCTTTCTAATAAACCCTCCGGCGGGTATCCTGATGATGGAGCTTTCAGAAAAGATCCACGGGTCGCCGTAAGCGCCGGTTTGCAACCAGGGCTTCTCGCCCGCATCGCCGGGAACAATTTCGCGATACCAAACCAGTTGACCGCGGGGGTGCTTTTCAATGTCCGACAGGTAGTCGGCCCTTGGGATGAGTATCGTATTTTCAGAGTTGACCACAGTAATTCAAAACAGCTCTTGAAATCGGACTTCAAGCAATCGCTTTCCGATAATTTCCCAGCAAATTCGACACAGGGTGCCTCAATCCCTCCCACGATCATGGAAAATCGTCAAATAATGGTCATTCCCCGCCTTCGGCTTCCCTTGACAGCACAAAGCCTTCCTTGCAGGCGGCCTCAGAGCATCCTCACTGCTCTTGGTGGTGTGATTCCGAATATTGAACCAATGAGTTCCACAATTGATGAAATGACGGCGAGACTATCCGTGCCGGTTGGCTGAACGGGAAACACTTCATCGTTGGAAGTTGTCCATCCGATCATTGATTCTTCTACGGAATCCGCCGGCATCGCTACCATGTCCCACGCGGTCCGAATCGCCACCGTATCCAAGATGTCGTAAAGTCAAAGAGCTGGGTTCATGTCAGAACGGACGTATTTGGATGTCGTACTGAAAGGCGGTGCGGCCCAGCCGAAGGTTGGTAGCGATCTTGTCCTTAATGGCGCGACAAAACCGCCGACGGTGGTGCGGTTAGCGCGGCCGCAGCAACCGGGGCCGCAGTGCGGCCGGTTAATGCACCACGGGCAGCATAGCAGTCCGCACATGTCCACTTCACCATGCACATACTCAAATGCCGTCACCAAGCGTAGCGGGGGGCTACAGGGCTACAAAGGGGAGGCGTCAAGTTAAAAATTGAAACTTGAAACTTGCAAATCGGCCACGTGTGGCCGATTTGAGTGAATCTACGCGTTCCGCAACCGCCCGACTCAAGACTTCGTCGAGCAAATCCGCAGCCACCACCGCGACCCATTCGCCTACTTCGAGTGGGTGTTCGAAAATCTGATGCACCAACCGGCCCCGGACTAACTTCCGGCGCTGCTGCCCCCAACTGGATCAAGGCCACGACCACGCCCCCCCCTGGTGGTCGTAGCCGAGATAGCATAACGCCAGACACCGCCCGCCTCTGGTTGAGGTGCCAGAGGTGCTCTGTTTGCCGCATTCCTAGGTGTTAACCGCAGCGTGACCGCTTTCTCTGGAATTTTTGCGAGGCAAAAATGCCCATCGCCGCCAGGCGAGTATAACACACCGCAGACAGTCTTTGCCTCGAGCCGCTTACCTAAAGCGTGCTAATGCGGCATGACCACTGTCATGCTATAAGCCCTCTGGACCAGTTGACAATCCAGAGCTGTGTGAAAGATGAGATCTTCCTCTCTTGGTTCATCCATTTCCTGGAATGTCTGGTTTGCTCGCAGAGTGGGTAGCGGTGTTTCCTCATTGCCGAGTGCCCTACATATTTTTGACCACAGTGAGTCAAGATGTTCGGTAAAACCAACAAAAGTGTATTTTGAAAAATTCTTGACTGCTTCATTGACAATCTTGCTCTGTGTGGTCTTGTCGTTCATGCGGCGATAATGCATCGATTTGTCGCCAAATACGGTCCAGGTTTGAACATTTGTGGACTGCATAATGACTGCTGGGTCCCTGGATGCCAGGTAATCGCGGAATCCAAGCTGCTTGGCGAATCGGCTGGCTGGTGAGATATAGTCCGGGCAATTTCTTAGGTTCCAATACGATGATCGCAGTCGCGCTATCGGGTCGCGGAGTATTAAGACTTTGATCCATGATCCGTTGATGCGGTCAAATAATTTTGAGCCGACATAGGTTGAAATCAAGTTATAGCTGTTGAGCTCTTGATCGGTCATTAGGGCAACTTCAGCCATGGATTCGAACTCGACTGCTCTTGCATCTGGCTTGCATCCTCGAACGGCGGCGAATATGGAAGTTCCGCCGGTGCGTGGAATATGTGTGAGAATGAATCGCATGCTCGCCTACTGACCCTCTGAAGCGAAGACGCGTTGCAACTGTCTCGCAATTGAGCGGATATATTCAGGCACAAGTCTTCCGTACACGCTACACCACGGTGAGGGGTGGTCCATATTGCCAGTGGCCAGCAAGTTGTGATGTGGGCACCCACCAGCGCACACATGAAAGTATTGGCAGCGAGTGCATGCGCCATTCCTTGCGAGCGAATTGCTTAGCGCGGCATTGGTGGGATCCGAGCGGATACGTGACACTGCCGAGGAAAACTCCTCAGACAGCCCGCTCCCATAGGTGTGGTCCATTCGCATTTGGCAAGCGCAGACATCACCTGAATTGCTAATAGCAAAATAGCTTTTGCACGAGGCGCATGGAACATGTTTCTTGCGATACAAGAACCACTCCGCCATGGCGGCGTATTTGAGAATTGGGAGTTTGGGATCAAGCGTCTCCGCGAGGTTCCGGTAAAGATGAATGAGAGTGTCTGCGATGTCTGACTGCACCTCCATTGATGGTGCGGTAACAGACTTAACTAAACTCAATCTGAATCCCAGTCGTTGATCGTGCGCGAAAGACGCGAACTCGTGGATGTGTGAATAGTTCCCTGGGGTAATTGTGAAGAGAAAGAATGGCCGTATGCCTTCTTTGAGCAGTTGCTCCACGTTTCCCGTTATCTTGTTCCAACTGCCGACTTTTTTTTGATTTACGATCTCAAAACGAATTTGGTCGTGGGAATTCTGATAGCCATCGAGTGATAGGGATATTGAAATGTTGTGACGATGCAACAGGGGGATTAGCTCATCGAAGTCAAACGAGCCGTTCGAGATCATTCCGAAAGTGATCCGAACATCTTGGCTGTGTGCCTGCGCATCGCTACAGAAGGTATCGACCAGAGGAAGATTCAAGGTAGGTTCTCCGCCTGCAAACATGATGCGTAATTCGGGCAGACCCTCGGCCCGGCAGTAAGCAAGCAGGTTGGACAAGAGGGGAGCGATGTTTTTGCGCTGGAAGGAATGTTGTTCGATCTCTTCCCGACTTACTGCTCGCCTGAGATGGGGGATATAGCAATAATGACATGCAAAATTGCAACCGTGGACTAAGTGCAACCAAACCGTAAGTCGCGGCGAGTTATTTGTCCGTGACGGATTTAGTGAAAGCTTGTCAATGGCGGATCTGATTTCCAGATTGTCAGTTGAAAGTTTGTCCGAGTCACCGTTCGCCCTGAGTAGGCGATGGAGATCAGGATGAATCAACTTGACTCCCGCTGGCTTCCCGTAATCAAAGCCGTAACCATAACCATCCGAGAGATCACCCAGCATGAACTGCCTTTTTGCCGGGGCGAATGGCTCAAAATCCATGTTCTTGAATACGGATAACCTTCAGATGGTCTCATTGGACTGCCTCTAGTCCTCATCAACACAGTCCTCGTCTGCAACCCGCGCAATATCTGTAACATCCGCCCAATCAATAACTAAATTTCTTGGGGCCGTGTCACTTGAAGATTCGGTAGTTTGCTCGTTCATGGCTTGAATGTATCTGCTGTCGCAGGGGACTTTAGCTCTTGCCCCGCCGATGGCAAGTATTTTTCTTCAGGGTGTTTTTCTTCTTTAGGGGTGCAAGAAAATACTCTCCAGGCGATGAGGCGTAGGAGGTCGTGGCGCTGTCATTGACATGGTCGCGCCAGAACTCGTCGAGCCGGCGGCTGGCGTGGATGGAGCGGAGGGAGAGGACGGCACCGGCACCCATCCTAGGTCTAGAACCTGCCGGATTGCTTGCCGCGCTGGCCGATAAGTCTGCGGCAGCCTGCCTCGATCATGCCCGAGTCGTTGAAGTCACCCGTGGCCTGGACCTGCCGGATGGCATCCGCTCTGTGTAGTTGACGAAGTAACCAAGCGCGGCGGCCACCGGCGGATCGCGGGCGGTCCCGTCGGCCTCATGCCGGGCGCGGGAGATGACGCGTCCACGCCGTCTGTCAGCAGCAGCTTCGTCCATTCGCGCGGCGGGGGTTTGAACCGGCGTTGGTCCCCCTTGCCCAACCCAGAGCTCTTTCAGCAGCAGAACCCAGCGCGCGCTGGGGTGTGGAACGTAGAGTAATTTTTTCAAGTTAGTCAGGAGGCCGGAGGCACCGTCGACGAACATGACTTGCTCCCTCACCAAATCAAGGCCGCGCCAGATGGCCTCCCGACTCAGGGCAATTCCGAAATCCGAGGAACTTCCAAGACCAGCGAGGTAGGTCGTTGCACCGTGGTCCCGGATGGGCGGCCCTCCCCGTCCTCCTTGTGCTGGGACAGTCGACACAGACCGTGCGTGGCCATGTGAGTCTTGTCGGTGCCGTCCGGGCTTTTGCTGCGGCGGCCCTTGAGCAAGGCAGGGCGGAAGGGCACGCCGGAGGCGTCGGCGCTGAAATAGATCACCGCACGTCGCAGGATTGAGGGGTGACACTATCGGACCGTGGCATCAGGCCAGACCTGTGCCATCTTGCGCTTCCTGGCGTTGTCCATCGTCATGTACCCCGCGTCTCGCGATGGGCTCCTCGCCCGAACTGGGCATAATGGTGCCCAGTTCGGTTCGCGCCCGCTGGCAAATGCCTTTGGGATGAGCCTCTCCACATGATTCCGTTAGCTCTCGGGCGATGATTCTCAAAATCTCCTCTCGCGCCATACTGAGAAACAGATCCTGACGAATCCCATTGAAATCCCCACTCCCGGCTTGCACACGGGCATTAATGTCCTAATTCTCTTTCTAGCGCACGTTGTCCCACGCCCTTGTTCAAAAGAAACGATTTCGGCGCGCCGTCTGCTCCAAAGAAAAGATCCCATGAAATTTTCTGACGCCGTCACCCCCAGATACATCAAAGTACAAAGAACAAACGGAGTGTTTTTGTATTCACTTTGTGCGCTGCGCGTGCCAATCGGTCCGCGCGCACTCACCTCTTTTAGGTAAGGGTACCACTTATGCAAAATCTGATCCAGGAAAATATAGAGAAGCTGCAAGCAGCGGGAGCCACTTACGTAGATGCTCGCTGGTATCCGTTCGAGAGGTCTGATTCGTTGATGATGTTGAATGGCAATCTCAAGAACGCATCGTCATCGAGGGAGAGTGGAATTGGGGTGAGGGTGTTGTACGAGGGCGCATGGGGATTTTCGGCCTCCTCGGATATGGGCGTCATGGGGGCAATTTTCGACAAAGCGCTGGATAACGCCAAGGCCGCCGCGCAGCGGGTCTCTTTCCCTGTGCGCCTTGCGGAAAAGGAAGCCATCCAGGCTGCTTTTGAGAGTCCCTGCCAGATCAACCCGTTTGAAGTCTCGCAGAGCGAGAAAGTAGCATTTTTGAAAGAGATGGACAAGAAAATGAACCAATCGGGGGTCCTCCAGCGATACGGCGGACTGAATTTCGTTCAGAAGAAGATTTTCTACATAGATTCGGAAGGCAGCCACATCGAAAAGCTCATCACAGAGGTGTTCGCCAGGATACATGTCAGCGGGTTGGATGAGCAGCGTGTTTGCCACGAGCGTAAGTTCTACCCCCAGAGATTGGGAGAAAGCCGTGGATGGGAAACAATCGACCGCGCCATTTTCAGTGAGAACGCCGAGCGTATTGTTCGCGAATTGAACGAGGTGCTGGCCGCTCCCGAATGCCCTAAGGAGAATCGCGCGGTCATTTTGCTGCCAGGGATCATGTACCTCCAGACCCATGAAACCATCGGGCATGCCCTGGAACTTGACCGCATTTTGGGCTACGAACTGGCCTACGCCGGCGGTTCCTTTGTGACCTTGAACGATTTTGGGATGTTGCAATATGGTTCCCCCAAGCTGACGGCGCGCGCCGACGCCACGATGGTCAACTCACCTGGTAGTTTCGGCTACGACGACGACGGCGTCGCGGCCCAGGACAATCTGCTGATAGACAAGGGCATTCTGGTCGGCGCGATCACGGGTCGCCAGATGGTCGAAGAAGCCAACGCCACAAAGCCAATTTTCAAGGGCAGCGGCGGAGCCAACCGGGCGACCTCGTTCTACCGCGTGCCAATCGAGCGCATGACCAACATCAATATCGACCCTGGTGCAGATGGCACGCTTGACAACATCATCAGCAAGACGGAAAAGGGCATCATCTTGGATGGTGTGAAAAGCTGGTCGATTGGCTCAAACCGCGAACAGTTCCACTTTGCCCCAGAAATCGGATGGCTAGTTGATGGTGGAAAGGTCACCGGAGTTGTAAAGAACCCGACCTACATGGGCGACACGGTCAAATTCTGGAATTCGCTCTCAATGGTGGGTGATCGGTCCACCTGGCAGGTGCAGTTTGTCGATAGCTGCGGCAAAGGCCAGCCTAACCAGCTGATGCAGTTGGGGCACGGTGTTCCTGTTTGCCGTTTTGACGATGTGAGAATAGGAGAATAGGAGAATAGCCGTGACAGATCAAATTATTCAAACCATACGCGAGTTGCGCGAGTACGCAGTGGACAAAGGATGTGATGTGACGCTGTCCTACCACGAAGAAGACAGCTACCTGATGCGTTTTGCTAACTCGGCGATTTCCCTAAACTCCAACGAACACCTGATTCGCCTCGAGATCAGCGTTTACTCTGATCGCCGGCGTGCAAGCTATGAAATGATTACCGATTTGAGGCATCTCGACGAGATCAAATTCGGCATCGACACGGCGGTGGAAATGGTGCAGCACGCCCAACCGCTGACTTACGAGCCGACTATTCCAACCTATGCGGCCGATTTCATCGACGAAAGCGGTTACGACGCATCTCTGGCGGGTATCTCCAACGATGAGAAACTGAAATATTTCAATCAGGCCGTCGCCGGATTGGAAACAGAGCATCTCAAGCTTTCGGGCATTTTCGCATCCGGCACGAATATCGTTTGCAATATCAACACCCGTTCAGAGCATGTCCAATATTTCTCAACAACTGACGCCCAAGTGTCGATTGTGTTGGCCCACGCCACGCTCAAATGGGAAGTTATTGCCGAACAATCGGCGCAGAAAAAGGCGGATTTGAACACCGCGACCCTGCACCGCGACCTGTCCTGGTTGATAGAACACTACCAAAGGGACCCGTCCCAGCAGATTCCGACCGGAACCTACGACATCGTCTTTGGGGCGGCGGCCATATCGAGCCTGCTCTCGGTCATGAACTGGATCGGTTTCAACGGCGGCTCGATGAAGCGGGACTCTTCCTTCATCGCCGAAGACAAGGTCGGTCACAAAGTGTTTTCCGAGAAATTCACCTTGATTGACGATCCTACCCGGCTCGAAACTTTTCCCTTCAAAAAGGATTTGATGGGCCTTGATCGTCAACCCTTTCCGATATTCGAGAAGGGCGTGTTCAAATCATTTATCTGGTCACAAGATGATGCGGATGAGTTCGGAGCGCAGCCCACCGGCCATACAGTCTCCCACAATAGCCTAGTGCTGGGCGGAAGCGACCATGATGTTAGCACCCTCGAGGCACTTGCGAAGATGCCTCGCAAGCGCGACGTGTTGTATATTCCATTCCTGCACTACTTGAATATTGTCAACCTCTCGAAGGGCGTTATAACAGCCAGTTCACGTTTCGGAGCGCTGCTGTTGAAGAAAGACGGCTCGATTGTCATTCCATTCAACGTTCGCGTGACCCAAAGCCTGCTGGACATCTTCGGCGACAAGGTAGATTGGATCTCTAAGGCGGCCGTTGTCTACAACACCTCTAGCAGCTATGGATCGAGGAATCCCACCGCGCTGGTGGTTCCTGCATTTATGCAGATCAATGACCTGGCGATTTCTCAATCGAACACGTCGTACTAGTCCCCATCAACTGATATGGATTACAGCACTCCTCAAAGGCCAGGACGATCTAAGTTGGGTATTGTGAGCGGCAGGACGACTAGGCATCGGCGACAGTCCGGACCTTTCCCAAGGAGGGTTGGAAATAATAAGACAACCATTTCCTCCGCGAAAATTCAATTTTCATATTTAAATACGCCAATATTTTTGGTTGACGCTACAGTATCTAATATTTATTCCTTATCTTATGCTATCTAAAACGGATCTCTTGCAGATTGCAGCCCGAAGCACTGACATTTACGAAAGGCTATCGGGGAAGGTGGTGTTTGACGGTAATGGTCATTCTGAAGCAATGAATGAGTGGTGTGCCTACGCCACAGAGAATAATAGCAAACTATTCTCTGAGCTTCTTTCGTTTTGGAAATACAAGCAAGATTCTGCAAGATACTTGTTTGGAAATCCAGAGCTGACGACACTGAATTCTATTCCTGATCAGATGTCTCAGCTGGAAATGATTGATAGATTGCTACGGGAGAATGTGGACTCACTTACAGAAAGTGAGGAAGGTATTCCGTTTGCTCACATTTTTGGTTCGCTTGTGTATTGGAGTGAAAAAGAGATGATAAGAATCACCAAGCGGTTCTCCTTAGAACGTCTGGAAGCTTTGGCTCGACAAAATTTGAGAAGCAATCTTTTTGAATCACTTCTATCACTATGTGGCCCAAGTCTACTTGCTGAGTTCGCCGGCTTCAAAGTCAGCACGAAACTATACCAGAATGATTTTGGGGCGCATAGTAATGATGATACTTATTTTTATAGACAATTCGTTGAGCACTTTCAACGTCAAGGAAGCAGTGACTACTTAATGACGTTTCCGGTAATCGCTCGTCTTATTACTGAAATTGTTAGTAATTGGATTGCCAATTCAAGCAATTTTGTTTGCCGTCTTGTGGCCGATACCGGGGCAATTAGCTCTCTATTCGGTATTGAAAACAAAAAACTTTATTGCGTCCATAGCATCGTTACGAACCTTTCAGATTCACATAATGGAGGGCAGAAAACCTGGAAAGTCAATTTCTCATCAGGTGCAATACTTTTGTACAAACCGAAAAGTATTGCATCTGAGGTGGCATGGTGCGAATTACTAGGTTGGCTCAGACAAGTTGGATCTCCAGAATCGGCGACTATATTTAATGTTTTAGATAGAACGACTTATGGATGGGTTGAGTTTGTGGAGAATGCGCCCTGTCTCTTACCGACATGCATTTCTACATACTATAGGAGGGCAGGGGCAACACTATTTATGTTGTACCTGCTCGGGGCTAACGATATACATTACGAGAATGTAATATCTGCAGGGAACGCTCCTGCTGTCATAGATCTGGAGACCCTCTTGCAGCCAACAATAAATGATATAGATCAAAAATCCGGTGAGAATAGAGCTCGAGAGATCGCACGCGGTCGTCTTCGTCATTCGGTCCTATCGACAGGATTTCTTCCAACATTGCTGTTTGGAGTTCGTCCCAACCCGATTCAGATTGGTGGACTTGGAGTGAGGCCGGCAAGAACTCGAAAAATGTGGACCTGGCGTAATGCAAATAGGAACACGATGAATATGACTGTCTCAAGGAGTATGTCTCAATCTGGGTCGAATCTCCCCATGCTGAATGGACTAGAATACGGTCCGGATGGTTTTTGTGATGAAATTTGCAAAGGATATGAGGATATGTTTAGATTTGTTCGTGATACGGAAGGAGTAATTCCGGAGATTCTATCGCGAATTGAAGGCCTTCAATTCATGCCAGTGCGGGTAGTATTGAGACCTACCGAGGCCTATGACCGCCTTCTATCTAGAATATATAATACGCAGAGTCTCACCGATGGCGGATTGTGGTCTATCGGTTTGGATTTCCAGTCGCCGTTACGCGAGTATTACAGAAATGATGTCATTTTTCAAATACAAAAGGCAGAAACACAGTACTTAGCTAGGCTCGATATACCATTATTTTTGGCTTCAGCTGGGTCACGTGAGCTTATATTACCTAAAGGTTATCGCATAAAAAAGTTTTTTAAAGAATGCGGTATAGATAGTGCAGTTTATAGAATAGCCGAATTATCTGACACGCGATTGGATGAAGAAATTGAGATTATTCGTTGCTCCGTTGAGTCAATATATTCGGGTGATAAAGTCAGTGCATGGCCAGATTTGCCACGCCAGGAGAGTCCTGATTTGTCAGAATATGAGGCTGCGAATGTGGCGTTATGTGAAGCTACCAAAATCGGGAAATTGTTAATGCGCAACGCCGTTAGGTCTGGTGACAGCGTTGCGTGGATAGGTGTTACACCTATGCCACGAAATCATGCTGCGCATTTAGATGTAGTTGGGTATGATTACTATTCCGGGACGGCTGGAATAGCACTATTTTTGAGCGCGCTAAGTGTTGCGACGAACAGTCCCGATTGTCGGAATTGGTCTTTGATGACTATTTCTGAGTGCCGAAGTGAGTTGGCTAAGAATAGTGGGCGAGAAAAGCTATTGCGGAAAATGGGTTACGGCGGCGCTAGCGGTATTGCTTCACTCGCATATTGTTTTTGTTTTATTGGCAAAATGCTTCATGAACCTTGCCTAGTTGAAGAGGCAACTGCCCTTATTCGGATTATGAGAGATCGAATGAATGACAGTAAGCTAGAACTGGATGTCGTATCGGGTGCCGCCGGAGTGATACTGGCAGCATTATCTATTTATGATCTTTCGAAAGATCACGACATGCTCCAGGTTGCTAAGCGCTTCGGGAGTGTCCTTGTTGAACGTCAGATCAAGGAGTCTGGCGGTTGGACAACTATTGCAGCGAAACCCCTCTGTGGATTTTCCCACGGATGTGCTGGTATTTCATACGCCCTATTGCGTCTTTCGGACGCATGCGGGGACTCAATCTACTGGCAGACGGCGGAATTGGCACTAAGATTTGAGCGTCGACATTTTAGCAATGAGCTCCAGAACTGGCCTGACTTTCGAACAAAATCCGAAATATCAGAGGGATCGCCAAATGCGTGGTGTCACGGTGGTGTCGGGATTGGGTTGGCGCGGCTTGCGTGCCAGACCTATATTGATACACCTGAAACCGCTGATGAAATCGACGTAGTAACCGCTAAGACTATCGCAGAGACTCTATCAGGAGCTGACCACCTTTGCTGTGGGAATTTCGGAAAAATCGACTTCCTGCTTAGTGTGGCTGCTAGAACTGCTGATAGGAAGCTCTTGAATTTCGCTCAAAACAAGGCAATTTGCCTTTGTGGGCGGTCTCACCTCAACGGAACATTCACCTGGCCGATTGGGACTGATCGTTATAATCCCGGATTTTTTACTGGCCTATCCGGTGTAGGCTACGAACTGCTAAGGGCATCCGATCCAGAGTCATTCCCATCTGTGATTAGCTGGGTATGATGGTTCGCGGCAGGTTGAAGAATTCCCTTTGATAATGGAGGTGGTTTGTATTCGGGACCGGTCCGATACCGGACAGGTCCGGTTCCATCGCGCCCTGCGCTCTCAGCAGCTCGCCTACCTGGTGGCCCCTCGCCATAGGTCAGGGTATTTGGAAGATGCTTTCGGCCTTCTGCTGGTAAGCGTAGCCGCCAGAGGGACCGATTTTCCGCTGTGTGCGACGACAATTAAAGCTGAGCCCGCAGCCAGTTGGCCGGGGAGAGGCTGGCGGCAAACCCTCCACGCATTGGCCGTTCGGCCCACGACCATAGGGCATTTCATCCCCTAAAAATTGTTCGGTCATGCGCCTTTCAAACCGCCGCACGCATCCCCACAATGGTGGTATTTTGGATTGCTATATCGTCGTCATCGTCCTCTAGCCAATTTGCTGCCACACTGCTACCACCGCCACAGCATCCCTTATCTTTCGGCGTTGCCGCCGCAAACACTCCCTTACGGGTTTCAATTGCTTCCATGTCAGCGAATGTCGGAGCGGTGGGTAGAGGGAGCGATGGTAAAGTCAAATACATCTTAGACGGTGTATTTTCCACGACAACAATTTCCATACCATTTGGGGGGTAGACTCCAGATTCTTCTAAAATCTCTCTCGGATTTGACTTGAAACGTGCTTTGTAGGCTTCGTCCCGAAGAGCTCGCGCTACAACAAGACCCAATTGATGACGCTGATCATGCTTGCTCACGGGGCTCAACGTAGCATTTTCGTACCAAGGAGCAAGAAAAAAATGCCCCGACTGGAAAGAATGTGCGCGGCGCGTTGCAGCGAGACGATGAAATGGACCACTTGAACGTCGGATGTGGAGACCTCCCTGGTTTCAGGATTCCCCAGATCCGTCCAGCGAGAATACTGTTTTGAATTGCACCGAATTTCACGTAAATCATTGGCAAGCGCCGCTTCTAGCTCTTCTTTGCTGGATCCCTGCAATCGTTGCAAGGCCGCCGCCGCAGGCTTGGTCGCCAAGGGCGGGCGATCCGACCGGTCCTCGCGTGTCCGCGGCAGCGCGGTCTCCACCCTGCCTACCATCGGCGCGGGTTTGACCAGCCAGGCGAGAGCGAAACCGCAGCCAAAAATGGCAACCGCCGCGAGGGAGGGCTTTAGGTGCATGGCCGGGTGGTTGGAGATTCCTCACGCGCTGTCAATGCCCGGAGGGTTGCGTGGGAGCGCAGAAGCGCTAGCATTCAGGCTTCATGGGTCGCCCAGTGGTCGGTGAATTTGTTGCGGGTTTCCTGCCCGGTCATGGTTTGCTGGATCCGCGTGCGTTCGGCAGCGCCGCCGTCAAGCTTTTCCGCAGTTGCTAACGCCAAAGCCAACACCAACAGTGCAGGTGCCGGCAACCGACAACGCCACGCTCGGGACACCCACCGTCAAGAACACCAGCAGAATTAACCTCCGTAGCGCTCTGGGCGGGCCCAACCAACGAAAACAACCGATCTCTGGCGAAATCCGCGGCAAGCGCTCTGACGCTAGCTAACTCCAGTCGTGGCCCTCGGCAGGATTCAAACCAGCAGCGAATTCGGCACGCCCACAACCAGCACCGCCGACCGTGCCACAATTCTAGAGGCCTGACCGCCGGGATTTCCGACAATTGGCGGGTGTGAAAACCGGATCTGTGACAAGGTCAGAACAACCCTGCCCGTCAACACAGACTGCTCGGTTCTGGTTTCCTTTCGGAACGCCCAAATCCAGCGCCAAAGAAATTTCTTGGTGGGCGATCCATTATCGAGGATAACAGACGATGCGCAAGTCACGCGCTTCAAAAACCATACAAAACTATGAAATCAACAGACGAACTTCAAGTGAATGACATCAAGGCAACAATCATTCTGGACGGACTGACTCTCTATCACGTCGAGCATATTGATCGGGAGTTCTACGACTCCCAGATTTTTGACGCAAAGAAGGCAGGGTGCACGCATCT
>Ga0209697_10005183_pt1 | contig 16407 bp, 16 predicted proteins | sample AliMusrvi5mmetaG_FD_184115 | JGI IMG/M metagenome (GOLD analysis project Ga0209697, IMG submission 184115) | Freshwater lake bacterial and archeal communities from Alinen Mustajarvi, Finland, to study Microbial Dark Matter (Phase II) - Alinen... | ecosystem: Environmental > Aquatic > Freshwater...
ACAAGGAAGGTCTTCAGGAAGATTTCGAAATCCTCCCTGATATCAACCAGCTGTGCACCTTTGGCCAGTAATTCAGGAACCTCAACCGGGCAAACGTAATTTATCCCGTTAATATGAAGTTTGCAGCTATCGAATATAGAGTTCTTCATAAACCGGAATAAAATTCATGAAAGTATTCCTTCAGCTGATCCCTGACTTTCCTGTATGAATTGATGATTTGTTCTTCCGTTCCAGAGGCTTTTGAAGGATCTTCGAACCCCTTATGGATCCTGTGATGTACGATCCCGGTAAAAAACGGGCATGCTTCATTAGCGTCGTCACACACAGTAATTACATAATCAAATTCATCCGTAATGAACAAATCAACCTGCTTTGGGAATTGGGAAGTAATATCGATCCCTATCTCTTTCATCACCTTTGTTGCATTTGGATTGACTTCTTTTTCCGGTCTTGTTCCTGCTGAAAAAACCTGCATGGACGAATCAATTGACCGCAGGAGTCCTTCAGCCATCTGGCTTCGGCAGGAATTACCGGTACATAGGATCAGGATTTTCATGACAACAGGATATTAATTCTTAGCATTTCAGATCAATGAATGATTTTTTCCAAAAGTCTGAAAATAGTTTTTGTGCATATTTCCATTTCTCCGGATCAATACAATACCTGACTTTAGGCGGCTCAATGCTTCCCTGGATCAGGCCAACAGCCTTCAGTTCTTTCAGATGCTGAGAAACTGTAGCCTGGGCAATAGGAAGCTCCAGCACAATATCCCCGCAAAAACAGACATCCTTCGTCGAAAGGAATTTCATGATTGCTACTCTTGCCGGGTGTCCCAGGGCCTTTGCCATCAGCGCAAGCTGGATCTCATCCTCTTTATAATCGATACTCTTAATGTGTGACATATAATTAATTGTTCATCGCAAATATACGATGATTGTTTTAATAAAAAAAATATCCTGGATTTTTTTACCTGCAAACAGGGATCCTGATGTTGATATCATCAAAGAAGCCTGATATCAAAAAAATAATCTTCAATCCTTACCAGCTTTACATTCTTATTAAAACCAGGATGTTCCGTGTTAATTACAAAATTAAATTCATGCGGAACTATCACCGATGGAACTTTTAACAGGAGGGTTTCATGGCTTTCATACCAGGCGGAACCGATAGCCTGGAGGATTGAATAAGCAGCCAGTGTTTTCCAGTCTGCAGGCAATTCTTTGACGGAAATCCCTTTGATCAGGTTCTCATCGTCAGAAACGGAAATTACCATGACCTTGTAAACAGTGGCAGGCCGGATTGCGCTCTTATGAACAATGGATTCCAGGGTAACAAGAGACCGTGACGTTCCTGCATAAATTACATTTTGCCCGCGCCTGTTCCACCTGTTTGCACTTCCTGAAGATGTAAGAATAATGGCATGTTCTTCGGTAGTAATTCTGAAAAGCTCCATGCATCAGACATTATCACCATACTCCATTGCAATTAACCGTTCGGTTACGAACCTCATACCGGTAACTGTAGTTAAAAAGGAGTTTGGACTCTTATTATCAAAATAAAAATTCTCATTATTCAACCAGGTTTCAAAATCTTTTTTGGAGCCAAAAACCTTGATACCATGGCCAACTAAAGAATATAAAAGCAGGATACGCTCTTTTATGGTATCCTTAAAAATGACCTGAGAGTTTTTATAAGAACGAAACGTTTTAACGCTGACATCAAGCCATTTGGACAACATTTCATCATTGAAAGCAGTATTTTGTTTGATTGCATTAATATACCGCCAGTTTATCTCCCTGGTTGTAACATACGTCAAAATATCATTATCGCTGATCTGGTTTGGGATTTCTTCCAACAAGGATGGATCATGATACCCGTGTGCTGTTTTTACTTTCATGACTTTTACTTTTATGAATACAAAAATAGGTAATTTTTCCTCTCAATGCAAGTAATTTTTCCTTTTTTTTCTCCGGATAAACATCTCTTATTGATTTATTAAATGGTCAGCTTGTAATTTTTCCTGTTTGAAAATTTTTGAAAATCATTGTTCCCATTGAATAATATCAATACATTTACGATATCAATTCCACTGCTTGAAGTAACTTTTTATTTGTAATCCCGTTATCCTGATATGCCCGAAAAAAAACTTTTTCTCCTTGATGCCATGGCCCTTATTTACAGGGCGTTTTATGCATTGAATAAAAACCCGCGGATCAATTCCAAAGGGCTCAATACCTCAGCCGTCCTGGGTTTTACAAACACCTTGTTCGACCTGATTAAAAATCAGAAACCTACCCATATCGGGGTCTCATTTGATACGGCAGCACCGACCCAGCGTCATGTGGATTTCACGGCATATAAAGCCCAACGCGAGGAAACCCCCGAAGACCTGGTGTTATCGATCCCATATATCAAGGAACTGATCGAAGCCTTTCGCATTCCCATACTGGAAGTCGACGGATATGAAGCGGACGATGTGATAGGGACGTTGGCAAAAGATGCGGAAAAAAAAGGATTCATTACCTATATGATGACCCCGGATAAGGATTTCGGACAGCTTGTAAGTGATCATATCCTGATCTATAAGCCGGCTAAATTCGGGAACCCGCCTGAGGTCTGGGGTGTGAAAGATGTTTGTGAAAAATTCAACGTGAAACGGCCGGAACAGGTGATCGATATCCTTGGACTCTGGGGCGATGTTGCAGATAATATTCCCGGAATACCGGGCATTGGAGAGGTGACTGCAAAAAAACTCATTGCCGAGTACGACAACATTGAAAACCTGATCGCAAATGCTGAAAACATTAAAAATGAAAAGCTTCGCGAAAAGGTCGAAACCTACAAGGAGCAGGCTCTCATGTCGAAACAGCTGGCCACCATCATCCTGGATGTTCCCATAGAATTCAGGGAAGAAGAACTGATCATACAGGAACCGGATCATGAAAGGCTGAAACAACTCTTTGACGAATTGGAATTCAGGAACCTTGCACAACGGGTATTTGCCTTATACACTCCGGGTTCAGCTATCGAAACTCCCGCACCGTTGACAGGAAAAAAAACAAACGCTGCATTTGATCTCTTTTCGGGCCCAGAAGAGCAGGTTGAAAAGCAACCTAATGTGGTTATTCCAGGCACCACTGGAGAACAAGGAGGTACCGGCACGCTTGCTACCATTGATACAGTTCCGCATGATTACCACCTAACAGATTCCGTGGAAAAGCGTGAAGAACTCATTAGCATTCTGAAGGTTCAGAAGGAGTTTTGTTTTGATACTGAGACGACCGGGCTAGATACAAACCGGTCGGAACTCGTTGGGATGTCTTTTGCCGTGACGCCGCGTGAAGCCTGGTATGTGCCGGTTCCCGACAACTACAATGAAGCCCTTGGCATAGTCGGTGAATTCAAGACCGTGTTCGAAGATGAAAAGATCAGTAAAATCGGGCAGAATATGAAGTTCGATATCTCCATCCTTAAATGGTATGACGTTGAAGTAAAAGGACAATTCTTTGATACCATGCTGGCCCATTACCTCCTGCAGCCCGATATGCGGCATAACATGGATTTTCTCGCCGGCATGTACCTCGGGTACCGCCCGGTTTCCATTGAATCCCTCATCGGTAAAAAAGGACAGAACCAGCAAAGCATGCGTTCGATCGATTTTGACCTGGTCAAGGAATACGCTGCCGAAGATGCCGACATTACATTGCAATTGAAAACTGTTTTTGATCCTTTGCTTTATAAAACCGGCACCAGCAAATTGTTTGATGAGATTGAGATCCCGCTGGTCCCGGTGCTGGCCTCCATGGAAGCCGAAGGTGTGCGTCTGGATGCACAGGCACTAAAGGACTTTTCATCAGACTTAGAAAAAGAAATAAGTCTCCTGGAAACTTCAATTTACCAGCATGCAGGAACGAAATTCAACATCGCTTCTCCCAAGCAGCTTGGGGAGATTCTTTTCGACCGGATGAAGATTGTGGAGAATGCCCGGCAGACAAAGACCAAACAATATTCGACCGGTGAAGATATTCTTGCAAAGCTGGTCAACAAACACCCGATCATTTCAGACATCCTGGAATACCGGTCGCTGACAAAGCTGAAATCAACTTATGTGGATGTTCTTCCCGAACTGATCAACCCGCGCGACGGCCGGATTCACACATCCTATAACCAGGCTGTTGCAGCAACAGGTCGGTTAAGCAGCAACAATCCAAACCTGCAGAACATCCCGATCCGGACAGAAAAAGGAAGAGAGATCCGCAAGGCATTCGTACCCAGAAATGAAAAGTATATCCTGCTTTCTGCCGATTATTCCCAGATCGAATTGCGGATCATCGCCCATATTAGCCAGGACGCAGGGATGATCGCAGATTTCAAATCAGGTCTCGACATTCATACAGCCACTGCAGCAAAAGTTTATGGGATCAATCCGGAAGAGGTGACGAAAGAGATGCGACGTAATGCAAAAACAGTGAATTTCGGTATCATCTACGGAATATCCGCGTTTGGACTTTCCGAACGGCTCAGCATTCCAAGGAAGGAGGCTTCGGATATCATCCAGCAATATTTTACAAAATATCCCGGCATCAAATTGTTCATGGAAAATACGATCGTATCCGCAAGAAAAAATGGTTTCGTCGAGACAATGATGGGAAGGCGCCGTTACCTGCGTGACATCAACAGCGGAAACGCCACCATCCGGGGTTTTGCCGAACGAAATGCCATCAATGCGCCGATTCAGGGCACGGCAGCAGATATGATAAAGATCGCCATGATCAATATCTATCGTGAATTTACGGATAAGAAACTAAAATCAAGGATGATCCTCCAGGTTCATGACGAGTTGGTGTTCGATGTCCTGAAGGAAGAGGCGGAAATCGTGAAAATGATTGTGGCAGATAAGATGAAAAATGCCATTCAGCTTGACCTTCCGGTTGAGATTGAAATGAATACCGGGGAGAACTGGCTGGAAGCGCATTAGCGAATGACGAATATGCGAATGCACAAAATACAAATAACGAAGATTTATTAACATGAGATTTGACAATGACAAAAGGGTTGTAATGACGCTGGATGCCGGAGGAACAAACTTCGTCTTTTCGGCCATGCAGGCAGAAAATGAGATCATCGAACCGGTGATCCTGAAAGCGGAGAATAAGGATCTTGAAGCCATCCTCAAGATGACCATAGAAGGTTTCCAAAATGTGCAATCCATGTTGCCCGACAAGCCTGTTGCAATCAGTTTTGCCTTCCCCGGACCCGCAGATTATGAGAACGGAATTATCGGCGATCTGCAGAATCTTCCTGCATTTAAAGGGGGCGTTGCACTTGGTCCGATGCTGGAAGAGAAATTCGGGATTCCGGTGTTCATCAATAACGATGGTGATCTGTTTGCCTATGGTGAAGCAATCTCGGGGTTACTGCCGGAAATTAATCAAAAACTGGCAGATGCAGGAAATCCGAAACGCTACAGAAGCCTGCTTGGCGTGACCCTGGGAACCGGTTTTGGCGGTGGCATCGTGAGCCGCGGATCATTGTTCATGGGGGACAATTCCGCCCAGGGAGAGATCAATCGCTTACGGAACAGGATATTCCGAAACTTCGATGCCGAAGAAAGCATCAGCATCCGGGGAATAAAACGGGAATATGCTCATTATACCGGGATTAATCATGCCAGTACACCAGAGCCTGAGGAAATTTATAGGATCGGCCTCGGACAGGCAAAAGGCAACAGGGAGGCCGCTATCAGCGCATTTGATGCATTTGCCGTGGCATTGGGCGATGCGTTAGCCAATTCGATCACACTCATCGACGGACTTATTGTCATTGGCGGTGGTCTGTCGGGTGCATATCCTTTGTTCCTCCCGAAAGTTGCCGATGAGATGAACCTGCCTTTTGAAACGGTCGCCGGAAAGCCTCTCAGCAGGCTTGAGATCCTAGCCTATAATCTCGAAGATCCTGGACACCTGGAGAAATTCCTGGAGAACACGGCTACGGAAATCCCTGTTCCTTTCAGCGACAGGAAGGCATTATACGATCCCGGAAAAAAGACGGGTATCGGAATTTCACGCCTGGGAACCGCGCTTGCTGTAGCAGTTGGAGCATATTCATTCGCACTTCATCAATTGGATTTATGAACAAGGATTACCGATTTTTGATTTTCGAAGATTATAATTGATTGAAAATCAAAAATCGGTGATCATTATTCGATATTCAAACGAGTCCTCTCATTTTTTGTAACCTGCAATAAAAATTGACGTCAAAGAAGGAGAATGAAATTTCAGGAGGACAATTATTACATAGAAAAAGTTCTGGCCGGTGATGCGTCCTCTTACGCCTCGCTGGTTGCAAAGCATAAAAACCTTGTTTTTTCTATCGTCTTAAAGGTCCTGAACAACCGGGAAGATGCAGAGGAGATCGCCCAGGATATTTTTCTGAAAGTTTATCATTCGCTGAAAACATTTGAAAAAAAGTCAAAATTCTCGACCTGGCTATACAGAATTGCATATAACACAGCCATTTCGAAGACTAGAAAAAAGAAAATGGAATTTTTACCGATGGAAGAATCTGTTGTCTCAAATTATTCGACCGATGAAATTCAGCAAAATATGCATTCACTGGAAGAAAACGAACGACAGGTTTTACTGGAGAGAGCGCTGAAAAATCTGCCTGACGATGACAACCTGCTGATCACACTTTTTTATAAAAGTGAGAATTCGATCGAAGATATCAGTTATATCACAGGTCTATCTTCATCGAATGTAAAAGTCAGGCTACACAGGATCAGGAAAAGATTGCATGATGAGATCCAGGAAATGGTCAAAAATGCTTAGAAATTTAGTACCTTTGAAGCAAGATGGAAAAGAATGATTTAATAAAGGAAGATTTCCTGGGTAAGCTGATTCAGAACAGCCCGCTGGAAAGCCCGTCCGATGCATTTGTCGATGATATCATGTCAAAGATCCGGCAGGCACCGGTCACGATTCCGGTGCGGAAACCATTCTTCCTCTTCGTTAAAAATACCTGGATCTACGCACTTTTAACACTTGCAGTACTCATATTCCTGCTCACATCCGACCTTCCGTTCAGCAATGTGATTCCGGGTAAGGAGTATTTCAGTTCACTTTTCACCCTCATCAAATCATCTTTCGGGAACACAAAAGCAATTTCAATTCCTTTGATGATCTTTATGGCCGGAGGATTGTTGTTGCTGCTGGATCATTTATTCTCAAGGCGGACGAAAATACAAAACTCAATGATATTCTAGATGATCCCCGAGGAGATCACAGATTCCCTTTCAACTTTTTTTGAAGAACAATCCTCCGTTCCATTCCGGGTCCTTTCCGATACCCCGTTATCCGGTGGTTGCATCAATCATGTCTCCCGACTGAAGACCAGCGCTGGTGATTTTTGTTTAAAATACAACCGCAGCATCTCTTTCCCCGGAATGTTTGAGAGTGAAGCCCGGGGACTTTTGTTACTAAAAAATTCCGGTGAGATCCGCGTTCCATCAGTCATTCACGTATGTTCCGGCAAACAATATGCCTTTCTTATCCTGGAATTTATTTCATCCGGTTCACCAGCACCCGGTATGATGAGTGACTTTGGCCGGTCACTTGCACGTCTTCACAGCCATACTGCCGAAATGTTTGGCGAAGACCGGGATAATTATATGGGATCACTTTCCCAGAGCAACAGGAAACATGAAGACTGGGTCTCCTTTTTTATTGAAGAACGGCTGGAGAAACAGGTGCAGCTGGCTCTATCAGCAGGATACTTTTCAAATGAAACACTGGCTCATTTTCACAAGTTATATCAGCAGCTTGATAATATCTTCCCCGGGGAAAAGCCGGCTTTGCTGCATGGTGATCTCTGGGGCGGAAACTATCTTATGTCAGAAACCGGGAATGCCTGCCTCATTGACCCCGCGGTATACTACGGAAATCGTGAGATTGACATTGCCATGACCACATTATTTGGTGGATTTGACAATACGTTTTATTCAGGGTACAATGAAATATTTCCACTGGAGAAAGGCTGGCGGCAACGAATTGATATCTGTAATCTTTATCCCCTGCTCATTCACCTGAACCTGTTCGGACACGTTTATTTAGGACAGATAGAATCGATCGTCCGGAAATATTAACCCGGGATAATACTGGTAAGCTTAATTTTTAGAATTATTCCTGCTATTGCTGCGTTCCTGCCAAAGTTGTTTGAAATTCTTATCAGCAAACCGCGGCAGATCTCTCCTCGGTCCCCACAACTTCGCAAAAAACATTTTCATGAAACGATTCTTTAGCCCGGGCCCGGTTTTGTCGATGATCCATCGTCTCTTCATGGCTATTGTCCAGCACTTCATGATAAATTTCCAGGAAGATTTCGTGTAACCTCTTTTTACTGTTTCATTCCGGTTATAAAGAAGAAGTTCATGTAATGGGATTTTCATCGGGCAGACTTCTGTACATTTCCCGCAAAGCGAGGAAGCAAAGCTCAGGTGATTGTATTCCTTCAGTCCAAGGTAATGCGGAGAAATCACAGAACCAATCGGCCCGGAATAGGTGGCGCCATAAGTATACCCGCCGATGCTGCGGTAAATCGGGCAGCCATTCAGGCAGGCACCACACCGGATGCAGGACAATGCTTGCCGCTGCTCTCTCAGCTTCAGGACCTCGGTCCTCCGGTTATCGATCAGGATGACATACATTTCTTCCGGACCATCGAATTCAAATTCCGTTTTGGGTCCAAAGACTATGTTATTGTAAGCGGTGATGTTCTGACCGGTTCCATGAGTAGCAAGTAAAGGAAGGAACAGATCAAGGTCTTCGAGGGAAGGAATAACCTTCTCAATTCCAACAATGGCAATGTGAATCTTCGGAAATGCAATGGAAAGCATCCCGTTGCCTTCATTCTCCGTTAGCGCAACGGCCCCGACATCGGCAATCAGGAAGTTACCGCCGGTGATCCCGACATCGGCGCGGATAAATTTCTCGCGCAGCAGATCGCGCACATAGTGTGCAATTCGTTCAGGAGTGCTGGTCTCTGACAAACCATATTTTTCGTGGAAAAGTTGCGCTACATCTTCCTTTGATTTGTGCATGGCGGGTGTGAGGATGTGATAAGGCTTCTCACCAGCCAGCTGAACAATGAACTCACCCAAATCAGTCTCAACAACTTCCCGTTTGTTCTTTATCAGGAGTTCATTGATCTCAAGCTCTTCTGAAAGCATCGTCTTTTGCTTAACAATGAGCTTCGCATTCGATTTCTTTATGATATTGAGAATCTCCTTCTGGGCTTCTTTCTCGGATGGAGCCCAGATCACCTTGCCGCCATGCTTTTCAAAATTCTTCTCAAATTCAACCAGGTAGCGGTCAAGCTTATGAATTGCCTTGTATTTCAGGTTGGCAGCCCTGCGTCTCGCCAGTTCCAGGTCACAAAACTGTTCTTTCCCTATAATGACCTTTTCATCGTACTTACCGATGTTAAAATCAAGACGGCGGCGATGTTCCGGGTCGAATGATTTTTGTCGTGCTTCTGACAGGAATTTATCCTGGATATTCGACATAACGCTTCAGTTATAATAGTTCAGAAATCTTCTCTACTCTTCGTTCATGCCTTCCTCCTGCAAAATCTGTAGTAAAAAACAACTTTGTAAAATTCATGGCATCTTCAAGTGATATAAACCTGGCCGGTAATGCAAGAACATTGGCATCATTGTGCTGACGGGCAAATGTCACAACATTTCCATTCCAGCAAACCGCTGCCCTGACCCCCTTGTATTTATTGGCAGTCATGGCAACCCCATTGGCTGTTCCGCAGAGGATTATTCCTTTCTCAATTGATCCTTCATCAATGGCTTTTGCCAAAGGATGAATGTAATCAGGATAATCCACGCTTTCTTCCGAATACGTACCAAAATCACGGAAATGATAACCTTCTTTTTCAAGATGAGTAATAAGATATTCCTTCATCTTGTAACCGGCATGATCAGATCCTATAGCAATCATTTTATTCAAATCAAACATGTGTTAATAAGTTAAACACAAAAGTAATGATAAAATAATGATTATGAAGTCTCAGCATAAAATTCAAAAAAACAGGTGCTTCAAAATCATATTATTAAAATTTTCACAACGGAATGTTGATATCTGCGTAACTTTGTTAAAAAAATTTAAAAACATCAACCCGATTGAAAATTCAGCAGTAAGAACAGTCCCGGGCAACTAATTATTTTATAATATCAACAACTTTTATCGACAGAAATAAGCCAACTTCAGGCTGGATTTTTTTAACAATCAAAGATATTCACAGCCTGTTATTAAAAACCTATTTCATTTTTATACAACAAAATACGGTCTGATAAGTTTTGTTTTATTGTTGATGAATACTTTGTAAGTCCTAAAACAAATTTTTTCATACAATTAAATCAACCGTTTCAACACCCATTATAAAGTATTAACATAAAATTTTTAAAAATTTATTTTAATTATGTCTTCGATTGCTTCACAAAAAATCCTGCAGGAAATTTCGGAGTTACGCAGAGAAAAAAATGCAATTATACTGGCCCATTTTTACCAAATTCCGGAAATCCAGGATTTGGCTGATTTTGTAGGCGACAGCTTGCAATTATCGCAGGAAGCAGTAAAAACAAACGCCGATATCATCGTTTTTGCCGGCGTTCATTTCATGGCCGAAACAGCTAAGATACTCAATCCCGGGAAAAAAGTTCTGCTGCCCGATCTGAATGCAGGCTGTTCACTTGCAGATTCCTGCCCGGCGGATCAATTCAGGGATTTCATTCAGCAACACCCGGATCATGTTGTGATTTCTTATGTGAACTCGTCTGCAGAAGTGAAAGCCATGTCGGATGTGATCTGTACTTCAAGCAATGCTGTTAAAATCGTTGAATCATTCGATAAAAACCAGAAAATAATTTTTGCTCCGGACCGGAATCTTGGGAATTACATCAACTCGCTTACCGGACGTAACATGGTCATCTGGCAGGGAGTATGCGAAGTTCATGACATCATTAAGACGGAAGCGATCATCAATCTCAAAATCAAATATCCTGAAGCAAAACTCATTGCCCATCCTGAATGCAAGGCGGTAATCCTTGAACTTGCTGATTATATAGGATCTACAAGTGGTTTGCTCGAATTTACGAAAAAAGACCCAGCACGGAAATTCATTGTTGCAACTGAAACAGGGATTCTTCACCAGATGAAAAAATATTCCCCGGATAAGGAATTCATGATCGTTCCCACGGATGAAACCTGCTCCTGCAATGATTGCCCGTATATGAAGATGAATACACTTCCCAAACTCCTGGACTGCCTTAACTATGAAAAGCCGGAAATCATTTTGCCGGCCGAACTGATTGAAAAAGCCAAAATACCGATCCTTCGGATGCTTGAATTGTCGAAGTAAACTGATAACACTGATGAGGATATTTTCTTACACCCTGTTGCTCATTGTGGCGTTTTGCCTGTTTTTAAATCATACCGTTTTCTCGCAGGATACAGTGAAAGTCCTGAACGGAAACCAGAAGTTTTATTATAAAAACGGTGTAATTTCCAGCGAAGGATCCATGAAAGACGGGAAACCGGATGGTTACTGGAAATCATACAACGAAACAGGGAAACTCAAATCGGAAGGAAACCGGAAGAACTTTGAACTGGACAGTACATGGAAATTCTATAATGACGAAAACAAGCTGATCCTCGAAGTAAATTACCGGAATGGCAAGAAAAACGGGTTAAAGATCTCGTACCTCGATAAGGAAACAATAAGGGAAAATTTCAGGGATGATATCAAGGAGGGCTATACAAAATATTATTATGCAAACGGAAAACTGAAATCGGAAGTGCCGTTTGTCAAGGGGTTGGAACAGGGACTGTCAAAGGAATATTCGCAGGAAGGTGACATCATAACACTGACCGAATACAAACGTGGTTTTGTGATCGACCGGATGAAAATCAACCGCCGCGACAAATCCAACCTTAAACAGGGGAAGTGGTTTATCTTCTACAGCAATGGGAATGTAAAGGAAGAAGGAAATTACCGGGATGACAAGAAGGATGGATATTTCAAAAATTATGCTGAGAACGGTGATCTGATCACTGTTTCAAAATATGTGATGGATGTGAAACAGGAGGATGCCGAGGAGGTGACCAAGCTTGATATCCGGAGTGAATATTACCCGGATGGCAAGATCAAAGCAATGGGTACCTTCAGGAATGGCATTCCGGAAGGAATCCGGAGGGAATACAGCTTAGAAGGCCAGATCACCCGTTCCATGATCTATAAGAATGGAGTAATACTGGGAGAAGGAATTGTCCTTGAAGATGGCACAAAAGAAGGTCACTGGAAGGAATATTACGCAGATGGCTCGCTCAGGTCTGAAGGTGAATATAAGGAGAATAAACCCATCGGTCCATGGAAGTATTTTTATCCGGATGGCAAGATCGAACAGGACGGGAAATACAGCAATTCCGGCAAACTTACCGGAACCTGGAAATGGTATTATGATAACGGGCAGCTGAAAATTGAAGAGACCTACCTTGCCGGGTTAAAAGACGGAATGCACACCGAATATGATGAAAACGGGAAGGTTATTGACAATGGGGAATATGTAAAAGATCTGGAAGATGGTGAATGGTTCACTGTTTCCGGTGATTTTATTGAACGTGGAAGTTACCGGGACGGATTGAAGAGTGGCAAATGGACATCATACTATGTAAATACGGATGGAGCAAAAACAGACACTACGATTGCTTTTACCGGTAGTTTCGTGGATGACAACCCGGACGGAAAGCATATTTATTACTGGGATAATGGAAAGGTGAGAAACGAAGGTCCTTACGTGATGGGAAAAAAGGAAGGCGACTGGATTATTTATAATTACGACGGGACACCTTTCCTTGTCATAACCTACCAGCATGGAACCGAAATCAAATACGACGGATATAAAATAAAACCCCCGTATGAAGCGGAGGAAAATTAATTCAGAAAAAGATGATTGAAAGAAGCAAAAAGCCGGCCGGAAGAAGGGTTCGCACAGATGAATCTCAGGAGAAAAAGCCATTCGTACGACGGGAGAAAAGCGAAGATAGAGGCGATGAGCGAAAGAGGACCCCGAAGACCCAGGATGAACGAGCCGGGCGGGAATCCGATCGGAATACCAGGCCTGTACGATCTTCAAGACCTGAATCGGGGGAAAGAAAAGACAAACCATTTGTCCGGCGCGAAAGCGAAGATAAAAGTGATGAACGGCGAAAAACACCGAAAGAATATGGTGAAAGAAGCAAGGGATCCTACGAACGCAAAGCCAGGCCTGACCGTTCTTCAAGACCGGAACCCAGGTTTAATAAAAAAGAAGATGAAAAGCTTCCACCATCAGGACCGATCCGGTTGAATAAATATATTTCAAACGCGGGCATTTGCTCGAGACGTGAAGCCGACAAGCTGATTGAAGCCGGCGCGATCAGGGTGAACGGAAAGGTTGTGACAGAGCTGGGAACAAAAATCTCACCGCAGGATAAAGTTCAGTATGGAGATCAATCCTTGTCGCGGGAGAAACACCGGTATGTTTTGCTCAACAAGCCCAAGGGTTTCATTACAACGACGGATGATCCCGAGGACCGGAAGACAGTCATGTCGCTCGTTGCAAATGCATGCAGGGAACGCATTTACCCGGTTGGAAGGCTCGACAGGAACACCACGGGATTGTTGCTGCTGACCAATGATGGAGAGATGGCAAAAAAACTTTCGCATCCGCGTTATGGCATTAAGAAGATCTACCACGTGGTTCTCGACAAAAACCTGAACAAGGCCGATTTTGTAAAGATCCAGGACGGGATTGAGCTGGAGGACGGGATCATCAAGGTTGATGCAATAGAATATGTAGGTGACGGAAAAGACAAGAAGGAACTGGGGATCGAGCTTCATTCGGGAAAAAACCGCATCGTCAGAAGGATTTTCGAACAGCTGGAATATAAGGTCGTCAGGCTCGACAGGGTTGGATATGCAGGTTTGACCAAGAAAAACCTGTCGCGCGGAGACTGGCGGTTCCTGGAGGAAAAGGAGCTGAATATTCTGAAGATGACTTTGTAAATGTTTTTTAAGATTTAACCACGGAGGCACTGAGAACACTGAGAAACACTAAGAATATATATCAGGAAGTTCGCTAATTCTTAGTTCAAAAACAACAATAATACTCAGTGAACCTAAGTGAACTTAGTGTCTTAGTGGTGATAATTATCGAACAGAAAATCCACAATCTATTTTAGACGTAAATAAATATTAAATTTTCTTTTATGCTAAAGAGCATTTTTTCATTGCTGTTCTCCTTATCAATCACGTTCTGTTTCAGCACCAACAACCCAACCCAGGACCTGATCAAATCCGCCGGCGATGCCACGGTTTATCCAAATGATAATTTGCTGGTCGTCTTTGACAGTACTCTGGTGAATGTCAAAGAAACCGGTCTGAGTTATGTGACAACACATACCCTGACCAAGGTTCTCAATTCAAAAGGCGCGCTGGATATGAGCGTGGTGAAATTCGGCTATGATCCGCTGTCTGCTTATGTCGACATAAAAAAAGTGATCATATACAGGAATGACGGGAGCATCAAAGAGCTTGACATGAAGAGCGTTTTGGATTATCCCGCGCCTGCACGGGCGATCTACTGGGGTGCACGTGAAAAGATGATCGACGTTGGCCGGCTGAATCCCGGTGATGCCGTGGAAGTTGTTCAATTCAGGAAGGGGTTTACTTATGCTTTACTGACTGAAGCCGGGGATGATGACAGCAAATACATCCCGCCGATGAAGGGACATTACTACGACATTGTCGAGTTCTGGAGCAGCAACCCGGTAAAATCAAAAGTTTACAGCATTGATCTGCCCAAGGACAAGCCCTTGCAATACAAGATCTATAATGGCGACCTGGAGTCTTCAGAAGTGTTTAATGGCGACAGATCGATCTACACATTTACAAAAAAAGAGATCCTCCCGATCAAAGCCGAATCGCGCATGGTTGCGCTTTCGGATGTGGCAACGAAACTGCTTCTATCAACATCTCCCGACTGGTTCTCCAAATCAAAATGGTTTTACAAGGTGAATGAGGATTTTGGCAGTTTCAATGTGACACCAGAGGTCCAGGCGAAAGTCAACAATATACTGAAAGGAAGCACTACCGAACTTGATTCAATCACCCGGCTGACACATTGGGTTGCCGATGAGATCAGGTACTCGGGAATCTCGATGGGTTGCGGAGAAGGTTATACGTTGCACAAAGGTTCGATGACATTCAGCGACCGCTGCGGCGTGTGTAAAGATAAAGCCGGAATGCTGATCACCATGCTGCGGGCTGCGGGTTTCAAATCGTACCCGGCAATGACCATGGCCGGTTCACGCATCGACTACATTCCCGCCGACCAGTTCAATCACAGCGTGACAGTTGTAAAACTAAAAGACAAAAAATATCACCTGCTGGACCCGACATGGGTTCCGTTTGTCCGCGAACTATGGTCCAGCGCTGAGCAGCAGCAGCAATACCTGATGGGATTGCCCGAAGGAGCTGATCTTGCAACAACGCCTTTATCATCGCCTGAAAACCATTACCTCAAAGTCATCATCAATTCTGCATTGGCTGCGGATGGTACATTAACAGGCAATCTCACACTCACAGCCGAAGGCCAGACCGATGCCTCGGTTCGCGGATGGTTCCGGAATTCCAGCAAGAGCCAGTGGTTCCAGGTTGTTGAAAAGGAACTTTTAAAAGTGTCTCCCATGGCAGAAGTGACCGCCGTAGAATATGGAGACCCGATCGATTACATGGCTGGTCCCATCAGCATAAAAATGGCATTCAGAATCCCGCAATATGCTGATGTTTCTGGCAACAGGATGATCGTGACCCCAATTTCGGCTGCCGGTATTTTTAAAAATATCCAGCAGCACCTTGCGTTTGAAACCGGACTAAAGGACAGGAAATATGCATTCAAAGACCGCTGTTCAAGGCTGGTAGAGATGAATGAGACCATTCAGCTTCCGTCTGCCGTGAAGATTATTTCGCTTCCGGGAGAGAAGAAGGCGGATGGAAAGATCTGTTCGTTTGATGGAGTATACAACCTGAACGGCACCACACTGACCTTGAAAACACGGGTTGTTCTCGGCAAACGGGTTTATGAATCCCGGGATTGGCCCGAGTTTCGTGATGCTGTCAGCGCACAGAATTCACTTGCGGAACAGCCGGTTATTATTCAAATCCAAAATTAATTACTCAAAAAGAATTACACAGAGGTTCCTTTAGATTTGCATTATTAACAATAAGAATAAAGCTGATTAGAAAAAGTATGTGTAATGTGTTGATTTTCTTTTCTTTTTGCTTCTTTTTCTTTTCTTTTGT
>Ga0209697_10005188_pt1 | contig 16389 bp, 13 predicted proteins | sample AliMusrvi5mmetaG_FD_184115 | JGI IMG/M metagenome (GOLD analysis project Ga0209697, IMG submission 184115) | Freshwater lake bacterial and archeal communities from Alinen Mustajarvi, Finland, to study Microbial Dark Matter (Phase II) - Alinen... | ecosystem: Environmental > Aquatic > Freshwater...
TTGTTTCTGGGCGGTCACAAAACTTTCGCGGATTCGACCTGGCATTTTAATTATTTTGGACTCTTCAACCTCAGCAGAATTACTTTCAATGCGGTTGACGGGTTTGTGCTGAACCAAGAGATGCTTTTTACAAAAAATTACAAACCAGGAAGGTCGCTGGAGGTTCGCCCAAAAGTCGCTTATGCCTTTGGGAGAAAAAGCCTGATGGAAAATTTAGGAGTCCAATACAACTATGCCCCGATGCATCGCGGGAAATTTGAGTTCAATGCCGGAAGTTATTCGGAAGACTTCAACAACAAGGAGATGGCCATCTCTCCCTTTGTCAACAGTGTCGCCTCCCTCTTCTTCAAAACCAATTTTGCCCGTTTCTATGAGGACCGGTACCTGAAACTGGCCAATCAGGTGGACCTGCTCAACGGTCTGGTACTCCGAACCAATGTGGAATGGAAGAACATCCGGGCACTCGAAAATTCGACCAACTACTCCTTCATCGACAAGACAGACAACTATCTGCCCAACCTTCCTGCCAACAACGAAGTCACGGATGGTCAGCTGGCCAGCCAGATCACCTCAAAAGCCGGTATCAGACTGGAATACACCCCCAAATATTACTACCGAATCCGCAATGGTATCAAAACCATGTCGCATTCTGATTTTCCAACCTTTTATGTTGGCTACGAAAAAGGATTTAATAATATTTTCTCCAGCACCTCCGACTTCGATTACCTGAATGCAGGATTGACCTATGCCGTCGAGTTCAGTCAGACTTCAAGCCTGGCCTGGGATGTGAATGCAGGCTGGTTCCCCAACAGCCATCAGCTCCATTTCTCCGATTTTGCCCACGTGATGACCCAGACCAGCCCGGTGCTGCCGCACGAATACAGGCACTCCTTTTATGTTCCGAACTACTATGCCCTTTCGACAGCCGACCGGTTTCTGAATGGATTCATCTCCTACAAATCACCCTTCATCTTTCTAAAATACCTACCTGTTCTGAGCAATACACTTTGGAGGGAGATGATCTGGGCAGGCTATTACAGTTCACCTGTAACTCCCTACCATACAGAGGTAGGCTATACTTTACTGGAGGTGCTCTACTCTGCCAACGTAGGAGTTTTCGCCGGTTTTGACAAATTAAACTTTACCAAATTCGGCATCAATTTATCTTTCCGAATTTCCTACTAAACCTACTTTGATGATAAACTGATAACTTTAGGCACTTTAGGCACTTTAGATCACTTTAGTCACTTCCCCATGGAATACACAAAAATCAGCTGCATCCTCACTCCCGACAATGAACTTGCCCGCGAAATGCTCATTGCGGAACTCGGCAACACCGGATTTGAAAGTTTTGTAGAAACAGAGGAGGGCATCGAGGCATTCATCCCCTCCAGGGATTTTACCTCCGAATTGATGGATTCTGAAAATCTGAAGGAAAATGAATTCTTTGTTTTTCACTACACGATGGAGGTCATTGCCGACCAGAACTGGAATGAAGTGTGGGAGCAAAACTATTTTGAACCACTTATGATCGAGGACCAATGCCTGATAAGGGCCCCTTTCCATGAGAACTACCGGACTGCCAGCTATGAAATCATCATCAACCCCAGAATGGCATTCGGCACCGGCAACCACGAGACCACTCATCTGATGATCAAGGCGATGCTGAATCTAGAATTCACCGGATTGGAGGTTCTGGACATGGGTTGCGGATCGGGTATCCTCTCGATTCTCGCCTCCATGAAGGGAGCGAGAGCCATTACGGCAATTGACATTGATGAATGGTCGACCAACAATACGACAGAGAATGCCGAACTAAACAACATCGGAAACATCCTGGTAAGGCTGGGAGATGCGGATCTGCTAACGGATCAGCAGTTTGACGTCATCCTGGCAAATATCCAGCGAAACATTCTTTTGGCGGATTTGCCGGCTTATTACAGGGTACTTAAACCCGGAGGAAGATTGCTGATGAGTGGTTTTTACACCAAAGACCTGGAAAATATGGTAGCAAAAGCAGCTATGCTGGAGCTAACTGCCATAGGATCTTTTGAACGTTCAGATTGGTGTGCTGCCCTGTTTGTCAAGTAAAGAACCTCGCTTGCCGAGTTCCACTACCTCCAGCTCCCTGATCTGGTCTCCATCGATCGTGAAGCGAACAATTGTACGAACAAGGTGAAAGCCATGCACTCCTGCAGCACCCGGATTGATGTGCAAAAGCTGATATTTGGGATCGAAAATCACCTTCAGAATGTGGGAATGCCCGCAAATAAACAGTTTGGGAGGATGGCTATTCAATACGGGCAGTATGAGCCTGTCGTAATGTCCCGGATAACCGCCAATATGGGTCATCAGCACATCTACTTCCTCACAATCGAATCGCAGCGATGAGGGAAATTGTACCCGAAGGTCGGAACCATCAATGTTTCCGCAGACCGCACGTAGCGGCTTCAAATTGATCAAGCGGTCCGTGACAGTATGACTCCCGATATCTCCGGCATGCCAGATTTCATCACTTTCCTTCAGCAATTCCACCAAACGATCATCCAGGTGACTGTGGGTATCCGACAACAGGGCTATTCGTTTCATCTCTTTGCCTCCCTCCCGGGAAGCTCATAAATTACATGGCCAGCAATTTATCGGCCATTGCATTTGCAAGATCCACACAGAGGTCAAATTTTTCGGGTTTCAGACTCCCTTTCTCTTCAACCGGCTCGTAGATGGTTTCCCAGTTCATGTGTTCAGCAAACTTCTTCAGATTGCTGACCCCCCCCCCGTTCCATAGGAAATTGCCAAAGATGGCGAAATAGTTGTTCTTGATGGCCATGTGTTCGATGGTAGAAAGCAAGGTCTCCACATTTGGGAAAAGGGCATTGTTGTAGGCACAGCTGCCAATAATCAATCCCTTGTACCTGAAAATATCATTGATGATGTAGGAAGGATGCGTTTTCGATGAGTCGTAAACACGGATGTTTTTGATGCCTCTTTCACTAAGCTGACGGGCAATGACTTCAGCCATCTTCTGGGTATTTCCATACATCGAGCCGTATACAATGATGCAACCCTGCTCCTTGTCGTAGGAACTCCATCGGTTGTATCTACCAAGTACCCATTCAAGGTTGGTCCGCCAGATCGGCCCATGCGTAGCGGCAATCATCTTGATATCGAGGGGTGCCAGTTTCTTGATGGCTCTTTGGGTATGCGCGCAATATTTGCCGACGATGTTGGTAAAATAACGCATCACATCCACCTCATAGAAATCAAGGTTCAGCTCATCATCAAAAACACCTCCGTCGAGGGTTCCGTAGCTGCCGAAAGCATCACCGGAAAACAAAATTTTGTGCGTTTCATCGTAGGTCACCATCGTCTCAGGCCAGTGTACCATCGGAATCGTCTGAAACTGCAGTTTGACCACGCCCAGATCAAGGGCAGAATTGTCGTGGACTTCATAAACCCGCTCCGGATTATAGCCCAGATTTTCCGCGATTCCAAAAGTCTTTTTGTTCCCTACCAGGGTGATATCCGGGTACTTGCTGACAATGGCTTTCATCGATCCGGAGTGGTCCGGTTCCATGTGGTTGATGACCAGGTAATCTATTTGACGGGAGCCAATGATGCCTTCAATTCGTTCGAGATAGTCTTCGATGTATTGACGTTCCATCGTATCTATCAGAGCAATTTTCTCATCCACAATCAGATAAGAATTATAGGAAATTCCATCGGGAATGGGCCAGATATTCTCAAAAAGGGCTGTACGGCGATCGTTGAAGCCCAGGAAATAGATGTTGTCTGCTAACTTAATCTGATGCATGTATAAATTTTTATTCTGCAGGTTTTGGTTGCAAAAATACAATTTAATCCCTGAAAGCACTTGGGAAATCTGCAAACATTTAGACCGTACGTGAAACAAATTGGCTAAAAATTGTATTTTTGAAAAGACAAATGATTACGCGAAAACAAATCAAGGGAACTATTGAAAAAATTGGAGTCAGGATAAAACCCGGGTTCATGCGCCTTCTTGTCACCTCCCGGAAAGTCGGCAGACGCATCAAATCCGAAACTACTTCCCTGAATTCGGCCACAATCAGATCAGGTAAAGAGTTAAAAATCAGAATTCCATTGCTGCTTGCAACCGTACGAAAAACAAGCCTGATCTTTCGGCTAAGTCTCCTGGCACTGGTCTTTCTGCTCCTTAGTGGCTTTTGGGCAAGGCACCTCTATCGGGAATATTACGGACCAAACGTGACCAAAAATTGGCTGCTCTTCATTCATGATGGAGATAAAATGGATCAGGTTGTCGAGAGTTTAAAAGAGAACAGCTGCCTTGCCAATGTGGAGACCTTTCAACGCTACGCCCGATTCAGGGATCTTGGGGTCAATGTAAAACCGGGAGCCTATAAAATCCAACAGGGATGGAGCAACAGCCAACTGATCAATGTCCTCAGATCAGGCATTCAGACCCCCGTGATGGTGACCTTCAACAGCCTCCGCACCCGCGAGGAGCTGGCCGGAAAATTAGCCCGGCAGTTGCAAAGTGACTCACTCTCTTTTCTACAACTTTTAAGAAACGACTCGAACACCATCAAGATGGGATTCAAACCGGAAACCCTCGTCGCCCTGTTTATTCCGAACAGTTACTCATTTTACTGGACAACCACTCCTGCAGGATTCCTTTCCAGGATGAAACGCGAATACGACAGTTTCTGGAACGAATCGAGAAAACAAAAGGCCAAAGCAGCAGGATTGTCCCTTGAACAGGTGGCTACCCTCGCCTCGATCGTTCAGGAGGAGAGCAACAAGAATGATGAAAAACCGGTTATTGCAGGCGTGTATCTCAACAGGCTGCACAAAAACTGGCCGCTGCAAGCCGATCCTACCATCCGCTTTGCGCTCGGGGATTTCACCATCCGAAGGATTCTCACTGCACAACTTGCCGTGGAAAGTCCATACAATACCTATATCAAAAGTGGGCTTCCACCCGGACCCATAAATTTCCCTGAAATCTCCTCTCTGGAGGCCGTACTGAACTACAGAGTGCACGATTTTTTCTTTTTTTGTGCGAAGGAGGACTTCTCCGGCTACCACAATTTTGCCAAAACACTCGCTGAACACGGTAGAAATGCCCAAAAATACCAGGCAGCCCTGAACAAATTGAAAATATTCAAGTGAGTCCCGCGAATTACCGAACAGAAAGGAAATCACCTTCCTGTTACCTGCACGCGGAAGATAAAAAAACTAAAAAAACTTTGGATAAGTACAAATCAAGTGCGCCTACCGATTCGATTTGAATCTATCTTTGCAAAAACACAGATACAGCAAGTACCTGCAACAAAACAATGGGCAACTCCTACATTGAAGCTAAAATTTTTACCAGGACCAATTTCACCCTTGATCCACTTGCAAAAGGGGAATATGAAAATTGCATTTTCAGGGATTGTGATTTCTCCAGCAGTGACCTGACAGGAATTTTCTTCACGGAGTGCAATTTCGAAGGTTGCAATTTGAGTCTGGCCAAAATCTCGAATGCGGCCTTCCGGGAGACGAAATTTAAAACCTGCAAAATGCTCGGTCTTCACTTCGAAAACTGCAACACCTTTCTTTTTTCCATAGATTTCGACCATTGCGTATTAAATCTCTCCTCATTCTACAAGCTAAGCCTGAAGCGGACCAAATTCAGGGAATGTTCCATTCAGGAAGTTGATTTTTCGGAGAGCGATCTGAGTGGCTCCTCCTTCGACAGTTGTGATCTGGCTGGGGCCCTTTTTGACAATACCAATTTGGAAAAGACTGATTTTCGGACGGCTGTTCAATACATCATCGACCCCGAAAAAAACAGGATGAAGAAAGCCAGATTTTCGCTGGCAGGGGTAGAAGGACTTCTTGCAAAATACGGCATCCAAATCGAACCTTAATTTTTCAGAATACTTAAGTACTCTAAATGAAATACCTGATTATCCTTTCGATCTGTGTCCTGTTTTTCCCTTCCATTTCCTGTGCCCAGAAAGGCAATTCGGCAGGGCGTGACCAGGTAGGCGTGACCATCTCCACATTTGGCAACAACGATGTGGTCTCATTTGTAAAAATGATGGGGGGAGCCAGTTATTATGGAGATGGATTCCTGACCGTTGGAATCAGTTACCTTCATCCAATTACCAAAATTCTGGACCTCGAAAGTGGTCTGGAATATTCAAGCCATAAGATTAGAATCCGACCGGAATTTATGCCTGGAATGAGCTTAACCGATCGATACGGAAGTTTTACGATCATCAGTCTGCCCATCGGACTGCGGCTTAATTTCCTCAGGTACTTTTTCCTTTCGGGAGGTTTCTTTCTGGCAACGGATGCCAATACTTCGATGCCCATCGACAGTCAAACCGGAATTGGCGCCAATTTTGGGGTGGGATTCAAATACAATTTTAGGGGAAGAATGTCGGTCTTTGTCAATCCATATCAAAAAATGCATTCCATTGTCTATCTCAGTACGCCAAGCAGTTATCATCAACACGTCTGGGAGTCGGGATTCAGGTTTGGATTTCTTTACAGTCTGAAATAGAATCGAACAAAGAAATAAGGTTCAGAAACCTGCCATTTGCGATTTACGATTTACCTTTTACGGCACGATCTGCACTTCCAGTTCCAGCAATATCCCATATTTTGCCAGCACATCCTGTTGTATGGCTTCCGACAGTTTTAGAATTTCGTTACCCGTAGCACCGCCCCTGTTGACGATAACAAGCGCCTGTTTGTCATGCACCGCGGCGCAACCCATCTGGAAGCCTTTCCATCCGGCATTGTCAATTAAAAATCCGGCGCCAACTTTTACAAAGCCCTCCGACAACTGGTAAACCGGCAATCCTGGCAGCAACTCTTCCAGCGCGGTGGCCACCTCCTCCGTCACTACAGGGTTTTTAAAGAAACTTCCGGCATTTCCGAGCAATGCCGGATCCGGCAATTTGGATTGCCTGATTTGGATAACTGCTCTTCTCAAATTTGAAAGGGTGGGTGCGCCCATTTCCTGAAGAATGTGGTTCAGGTCGCCATAGTCGGTTACAACGGCTCCCACTTTTTGAAGTCTGAAAACAACGGATGTGACTAAAAACTCGTTGAGGAATTTTTCCTTAAACAGACTTGACCGGTAACTGAAATGACATTGATTTTGCTCGTAACTGACAAATTGGAAGGATTCGAGGTGGATGCCATTGACGCGAACGATCACATCGCCAACTTCTACCCCGTAGGCACCAATATTTTGAACAGGCACTGCTCCCACCTTTCCGGGTATCAGGGAGAGATTCTCGATCCCATACCATTCCTTTCCCACGCAATGAGCCACCAGATCATCAAAATCAATTCCTGCCCCCACGGTTAACTCTACCATTTCATCATCCTGGTAAGTAACCTCTATTCCTAAAAAATCCGGCGAGAGAACCAATCCGTCAAAATCGGATAAAAACAACAGGTTGGTCCCTCCCCCCACGATGAGTTTCTTCTCCTCTAAAAGGTGCGGATATTTGGCCATCGCATCGAACCAATCTTCCTGACGATCTATGGAAAGCCAGTAACTGGCACAAACATCCAGGCCAAAACTGTTGTTTTGTCTAAGCGAAAAGTTAGGAATTAACTTGAACATTCAGAATTTTTTCGATTGATGTAAAATTATTGCAGATGGCTGTCCAACCTGGATAAAAAAAACTCAGCCCCTTGGATGCCATTCATTCCCAGCCCTTTTCACTCTTCACTCTTCACTTTTCACTCTTGCTTCTCACCCCTCCAGCAAACTGTCAAAATCCAATGGTTCTGAAGGCAGGAACATCTCTTTCAACTCATGGTTTGCACAATTCATCCGGCGGGCCGGGAAAAGCCTGATCATTTCGTAATCATGGGTGGCCATCACCACAGTAACTCCCTCCTTGTTGATCTCGTGCAACAAAGCCAGCAGTTTTTGGGAAGTTTCGGGGTCCAAATTCCCGGTAGGTTCATCTGCCAAAATTATTTGAGGGTTGTTCAGCATGGCCCTTGCTATGCCAATCCGCTGTTGCTCTCCTCCCGACAGCCTATGAGGCAATTTTTGCCCTGCATCTGGCATCTCCACCAGGTTAAGCACCTCCTCAATCCGTTCCTGAATGGCCCTTTCCTGTCGCCACCCTGTCGCACGCAGCACGAACTCAAAATTTTTCTGAACGGATCTGTCACTCAAAAGCTGAAAATCCTGAAAAATGATTCCAAGTCTACGACGCAGAAATGGAATTTCACTCATTTTTATGTGGTTAAGATCGTACCCCAGGATGGTTCCCTCACCGTTCGCCAAAGGTAGTTCATGATAAAAAGTCTTTAATAAACTGGTTTTTCCGCTTCCAACCTTTCCCGTAATGTATAGAAATTCTCCCTTGAGAAGGGTAAGGTCGACCTCTTTCAACACCAAAGTATCTTGTTGATAGATGTCTGCGTTTTTCAATTTGATAATTTCTTCTGCCATGAGTGAAGTATAGATAAAATCCTAATTTTGTAAAAGCATGTAGATACAAATCTAAGGTTTTTTGATGATCTGTCGAAATCTTAAATTCCAGCTGCCTGCACCGTTTAAACCTGTCGAATAATTATTTTGAGACTGAAACAGCGCCCATGAGATTCAAAATAAAATTATCGTTTTTCCTCCTGATATTTTTGACCGCCATCCAGTTATCCCTTCGGGCACAGGATGGTGAAAATCGTGCCGGAACACCTGCACAACTTTACTCGGAAGGAGTTGCCTTGTTTGAGGAGGGCAATTGGGGATCTGCCATTCATAAATTTGAAGAACTGCAAGCCGTCGATACAGGATTGCTTCGGGATGCCTCGGCCTATTACCTGGCTGCATCGCGCCTGGGACTGGGTAATCCAAATGGGGAGGCGGAACTAAAAAAATTCATTTCCGATCAGCCCGAGTCGCCGTTAATGAATGCCGCACTTTTCAGACTCGCCAATCTCTCCTTTGATCAGAAAAAGTACAAGGAAGCACTGCAGCTCTACCAGAAATTGGAGGTAGCCGGACTGAGCGATGCCGAACATAACAAGTACCTCTATTACTCCGGCATCTCTCTGCTAGAAACTGGCGAAAAGGCCAAAGCCAAAGAAAATTTCAACCAGCTACGGAACATTGGTGGCAGTTTTGGTGATGGATCCAAATATTACTGGGCCCATCTCAGTTACCTGGAAGGTCATTATGACGATGCGCTCACAGAATTCAAAAAGCTGGAAAACAAACCCGCCTACTTTAAAATTATTCCCTATTACCTGGTTCAGATCGCCTTCGCAAAAAAACAGTATGAAGAGGTGCTAAAATTGGGGAATCCCCTGCTGATTAAAGCTCCCGAGGAGCGCAAATTCGAATTAGCCCGAATTCTGGCTACCTCCTGCTATCAGTTGGAAGAATACGATCAGGCAACGAACTTGATTGACAACTATTTTAAAAATAAGGAGGTTAGTCGGGCCGATTGTTATGTGGCAGGTTTTTGCGAAGAGAAAAGCGGTCATCCGGATGTAGCCATCTCCTGGTACGAAAAGTCAGTCCAGCAGAAGGATGCCATTTCACAGGGGACCTACTACCAACTGGGGGGACTCTACATGAAAAAAGGGGAAAAGCAGAAGGGACTACTGGCTTTTCAGCACGCCTCGGAGATGAAATTTGATCCGAAAATCAGGAAAGATGCCCTATTCCAGTATGCCAAAGCCACCTACGAACTCGACTACTCTCCCTTCAACGAATCCATCAAGGCACTCGATAAATACATTGCCGAATACCCCGATGCCAAGGAGAATGACCTGGCATACAACTATCTGGTCAATGTTTTCATGACCACCCACAATTACAAGGATGCGCTGGCCTCGATGGATCGCATCAAGGCAAAAAGTCAGTCGGTGAGGAAGGCCTACCAGCGGGTATCCCTCTTTCGGGGGATGGAACTATTCAGGGATCTTAATTTTACGGGTGCGCTGAAACTGTTTGACAAATCCCTTGTAGATGGCACCTATAACTCTGCTTTCAGGGCACAGGCACAATATTGGCGGGCAGAGACCCTTTTCAGACTGGGAAAGACAGAGGAAGCTTTTGCTGAATACAAGAAGTTTCAATCCCTGCCGGGAAGCTCAAAACTGAAGGAGTTCGCGCTATCCTATTACAATGTGGGTTATCATTTTTTCAACAAACAGGAGCTCCAGCAGGCAACGGATTGTTTCACCAAATATCTTGAACTCGTCAATCCGCAGGGCGACAAACTGGCCGGGGATGCCAACAACAGGCTCGGAGACTGCCAGTATGCCAACCGCAATTTTGAGGAGGCCCTGAAATATTACCAAAAAGCGTTCGACCTGAACTCGGCAGATGCCGATTATGCCCTGTTTCAAATGGCCTTTACCCACGGACTATTGCAGGATCAGCAGACCAAACTGACGGAACTGCAGGATTTGATCACCCGGTTTCCGGACTCTCCCTATTGCGACGATGCCCTCCTGGAAACGGGAAAGGCCTTCGAGAAGATGACAGATTTCGAAAATGCCAAATCAAGTTACAAAAATCTGATTGCCAAATATCCCGGAAGTCAATTGATTCCCAAAGCCCTCGTCCAGCTCGGATTGATTGCCTACAACCAAAATCAATATGACATTTCTCTTGCCTATTACAAACAGGTCATTGACAAGTATCCGGAAACACCGGAAGCCCGTGGTGCCCTTACCGGTGTCAAGAACAACTATCTGGAGAACAACCAGGTGGATGATTACATCTCCTACACCAAAAAGCTGGGAAAGGGAGCAACCCCTTCCCAGAATGAGCAAGATTCGCTCACCTATTCAGCCGCTGAAAAACTATACATGGTGCAGTCAGCCAATGCTGTCGAACAACTCAACAAATACCTAACAGACTTTCCAAAGGGAAATTTCAGGGTCAACGCACTTTTTTACAGGGCTGAATGCTCCTTCAATGCAGGAAAAAGCAGTGAAGCCTTGCAGGATTACGATGCCGTGTTGGCGGAAACGGATAACCTCTTCACCGAGAGCGCACTCAACAAAGCTGCCGGACTCTCCTTCGACGCCAAATTGTTCTCTAAGGCACTGGCCTATTTTCAAAGAATGGCGGCAATGGCAGAAAATCCAGCCAATGTCCAGGCCGGAACGACGGGCATTCTGCGCTGTCAGTATGAATTGGGCAACTTTGATGAGGTGGTAAAAATAGGATGGAAGATGCGGAGCAGCGGAAAATTGTCACCCGAACTCGACCGCGAGATATCCTACAAATCTGCAAAAGCCTACGAGGCACTCAAGGATCAAACGAAGGCGCTCCCCTTGTGGCGAAAACTTTCGGCTGATCCTAAATCCCGGGAGGGAGCAGAGGCCAAGTACAACATCTGCAAATACTATGCAGACAACAACAGACTGAAAGATGCCGAAAATGAGGTGATGGATTTCATCGCAAAAAACAGTCCGCAAAAATACTGGCTCGGAAAGAGTTTCGTTTTGCTTGCACACATTTACGAGCGAATGAACGACCTCTTTCAGGCTACCAATACCCTGAAAAGCGTCATTGAAAATTACGACACCAAGGACGATGGAATCGTGGAGGAAGCCTCCGCTTACCTGAAAACCCTGGAACAAAAAAAATAACCGTTTTACCCTTCGCATATGTCTAGACGAGCCCATATTTCACTCCTCTTTCTGCTGTTTCTCCTGCCGGGATTCCTGAACCGCGTTGATGCGCAACAGGATTCTACCAAACTGAACCAGGAGGTAGAGGTGGTCAAAGCCTACAAGCCATCCGTTTCCAATGCACAAAAAATCAACCTGCTGCCTGAAATCGGTGATACAACCAGGTTTCGTCCGGACCTGAATTACGGCATTATCAGTCATCCGGTTACCACCGGATTTAACTCCTCGCAAGTGAAGGCCTTCGACCAGTTTCAACGGGAGATCAACATTCCCGGGTACGGAAAAATCAGCGGAGGTTTCGGCAGTTACCTGACCCCCTTCCTCGATTTTTACCTAAGTAATCCCAATTCACAAAGCGGATCACTGGGGATGCAGCTGAATCATCTCTCCTCGCAGGGGAGAATCAACCTCAAGGGAGGCGGCAGCACTGATGCGCCCTGTAGCTACAACAGAGCGATCTTCTTTGGCAGCTACGTCTACGAAGGTGTAACCATTTCCTCCGAGCTATCCTACCAAAGGGACATAAACAGATTTTATGGCTATCCAATCGCTGTTCCTGCAACCCTTTCGGGAAATAATTTCGCAAAATATTTCAACACCGACCAGCTGAACCAATCGGGTTACTTCGATCTATCCCTGAAGAGCAATGCCTCCTCGGTAGCGGCGATGACTGTCAATACCGGAATTAATCTGGGGTATTTCAACACCTCCACGGGTCAGGTTGAAAAAGCCATCCGGCTGAGGGGCGATTTCGACTACGATTTCGGCACCTTCAAAGGGAAGTTGAAAGCAGGAATTGAGCATCTTGAAACGGATCAGGTTACCGACCAACCGGATCTGGCCGTTTTAAATCCATATACAAGCACCTGGATCGTACTCAGGCCCTCCATCGGCTACCAAAGCGATCATTTCACCCTGGAAGGAGGACTAAACCTCTATACCGTATTCGACAAGATGAATGACAACAGTTTTAAACCCTACCCCACTGCCAAATTATCCATTCACCTACTCGACCACAAGCTGACCCTCTATGCAGGCCTGGACGGATACCTTCAAAACAACGACTACACCAGGATGGTGGAGGAGAACCGTTGGGTCAATCCCACCCTGACGGTGAAACCCTCCAACCACCTGAATGTCTTCTCGGGCGGAATAAAGGGCAAAATTGCCATTCCGCTCTCTTTCGATTTCGGTCTGAAATACAGCAAAATCGAAGACCAATATTTTTATTTGACCCGGGTAGAGAATAACTATGCTTCCTCATCGAGCACAGCACTCAACTACAACAACGCGTTTGAGGTCATCTACGACAACCTGAATACGGTGGATTTTTCGGGGGACTTAACCTATACCACCTCCAAATTATTTCTTTTACTCTCAGGCCATTTCTACAGTTACCAGCTCACCACCCTCGAAAAGGCTCCCTATCTGCCCGATTTTACGCTCCGGGGTGTAACGGAATTTGCCGTGACCGACAAGATCCGTGCAACGGCCGAACTTTTCCTTACAGGCCCCCGAAATGTGATGTTGAAATTCTACCTGCCACTTTCGTCATCCGCATCCCTCCCTGCCCCAATTTACCTGCAAACAGAGGCAATGACAGAAGTCAACCTGGGAGCTAAGTATCAGTTTTCCAAGCAGCTGTCGTTTTTTGGAAAGGTTGAAAATTTACTCAGCAACAAGAACGAAACCTGGTATGGCTATACCGAACAGGGACTCCGTTTTAAAGTGGGCGGAAGCTTCTCTTTTTGAAAAATTTCTTGGCTGTTTGGTGAAAATTAGCTACCTTTGCTTACTTTGAATCGAACGAAAAAATCATTCAAATTTCGATGGAATTTTGCCTCGGGCACCGTACCAGATGCCAGGGATTTTTTCTATCCAAAATTGAACTTGTCAATAAATTTATTTTGAGCATGAGCGAAACATTGAAGATAAAATCAGCCGCAGAGACGGCATACGGAGCAGACAGCATTCAGGTTTTGGAAGGATTGGAAGCCGTCAGAAAACGGCCTGCCATGTACATTGGCGATGTCAACATCCGGGGATTGCATCACCTGGTCTACGAGGTCATCGATAACTCGATCGACGAAGCCCTTGCTGGATATTGCAACAACATCAACGTGGTCATCAACGAAAACGGATCCGTTACCGTCGTGGACGACGGCCGTGGTATTCCTACCGAACTGCACGTCGGTGAAAACAAGTCGGCCCTTGAGGTTGTTCTCACCGTGCTTCATGCCGGTGGAAAGTTCAACAAGGAGAGCTACAAGGTCTCCGGTGGTTTACACGGTGTCGGTGTTTCCTGCGTGAATGCCCTTTCCATCTACCTTCGTGCCGAGATCCACCGCGACGGAAACATCTGGGAACAGGAGTATTCCAAGGGTGCTCCGCAAGGGGATGTCAAGATTGTCGGTCAAACCGATCATACCGGTACAACCATCACTTTCCTTCCTGACGATACCATCTTCACTACCACGGAATTCAAATTCGACATACTCTCCGCCCGCTTGCGGGAATTGGCTTTCCTCAACAAAAAGATCAAACTCTCCCTGACAGACAAAAGGTTCACGGAAGCCGATGGCTCCTTCAAGGAGGAGATCTTCTATTCCGAAGCAGGATTGTCTGAATTTGTCGATTATCTCGATGGTACCCGTGAGCGGATCATCGAAGAGACCATTCACATCTCTACGGAAAAAAATGATGTTCCGGTCGAGATTGCCATGTGCTACAACAACTCCTTCACGGAGAATGTCCACTCCTACGTCAACAACATCAACACCATAGAAGGAGGTACCCACCTTACCGGTTTCAGGAGGGGTCTTACCAGGACCCTGAAAAGCTATGCCGAAAACAGCGGGATGTTCCAGAAACTGAAATTTGAAATTGCCGGCGACGACTTCCGCGAAGGACTGACTGCCGTCATCTCCTGTAAAGTGCAGGAGCCACAGTTCGAAGGCCAGACCAAAACCAAGCTGGGCAACTCGGAGATCAGCGCCTCAGTCGATCAGGCGGTGAGCGAAATGCTTGCCAACTACCTCGAAGAGCATCCGCGCGAAGCGAAAATCATCGTCAACAAGGTGATACTTGCCGCCACGGCACGTCACGCCGCCCGCAAGGCCAGGGAACTGGTTCAGCGTAAAAATGTACTGACAGGCAGCGGTCTGCCCGGCAAACTGGCAGACTGTTCCGAAAAAGATCCCGAGCGTTGCGAATTGTTCCTCGTCGAGGGAGATTCGGCTGGTGGTACCGCCAAACAGGGTCGCGACAGAAGCTTCCAGGCAATCCTTCCGCTGCGCGGAAAAATTCTGAACGTGGAAAAAGCAATGCCCCACCGCGTTTTCGACAGCGAAGAGATTCGAAACATCTATACGGCCCTCGGCGTTTCCATTGGAACCGATGAGGATCCGAAGGCACTCAACATCGCCAAACTTCGTTACAACAAGATCATCATCATGACCGATGCCGACGTAGACGGATCCCATATCGCCACCCTGATCATGACCTTTTTCTTCCGCTACATGCACGATTTGATCATGAACGGACACATCTACATTGCAACGCCACCGCTCTACCTCGTTAAAAAGGGGAAACAGGAGCAATACTGCTGGACGGAGGCTCAACGGATCCGGATCATCGAAGACTGGGCCAACGGCAACGAGAAGAGCGTACACGTGCAACGGTACAAAGGTTTGGGAGAGATGAACGCAGAACAGTTGTGGGACACCACCATGAACCCTGAACGACGTACTTTGCGGCAGGTCGAAATTGAAAATGCCGCGGAATCGGATCACGTTTTCAGCATGCTGATGGGCGATGAAGTTCCTCCAAGAAGAAAGTTCATTGAGGACAATGCAACCTATGCCAATATTGATGTCTAACTAATTGTGAATTTTCGATTTTCGATTTTGGATTTTCCGTTATTGAAAATTCGAATTTAATTAATTGCTATTAGCAAATATCTTGCTGTTGAAATTTAGTTCTTTCACATTGCACGCTTAAATGTTGCCGGGTGGCATCACTTAAAAATCCAAAATCGAAAATCCAAAATCAATGAACGTTTGCGTCTTCTCTTCCTCCAGCAACGCGATACCCGAAATCTATTTTGAAGAAGCCCGGAAATTGGGCCAACTGATCGGTGCATCGGGATGGAATCTCATATACGGCGGTGCCAACGTCGGGTTGATGCATACCTGCGCGGAAGCAGCGAGGGAGAATGGCGCCAAAACGGTTGGAATCATCCCGGAACTGATTCATGCACACAGGCTTTCCAATCCGAACGACCACGAACAGATCATTACCCCCAACATGCGCGAAAGGAAATACCTGATGCGCAAACGTTCCGATGTTTTCATTGCTCTTCCGGGCGGTTTTGGGACACTCGAAGAGATTCTGGAGGTGATCACCCTCAAACAACTGAATTACCACAACAAGGCCATCGTATTCATCAACACCGATGGTTATTACGACATGCTGCTCCTGCAGTTCGACAGGGCCTACCGGGAAACCTTCTCCAAGGAAAATTACCGTTCCATGTACCACATAGCTGCAAATGCCGAAGAGGCCATCGACTATCTCCGCAACTACGTTCCCTCGGAGCCCCTGGCCAAGTGGTTCAACGTCCCCGGCAAGGAAACAGGGAACATGCACTGACAAAATGGCGGACCTTGGACTTCAAGACTGAGAGACTGGGGGACTGGGGGACTGGGGGAC
>Ga0209697_10005194_pt1 | contig 16369 bp, 24 predicted proteins | sample AliMusrvi5mmetaG_FD_184115 | JGI IMG/M metagenome (GOLD analysis project Ga0209697, IMG submission 184115) | Freshwater lake bacterial and archeal communities from Alinen Mustajarvi, Finland, to study Microbial Dark Matter (Phase II) - Alinen... | ecosystem: Environmental > Aquatic > Freshwater...
GATTTTAACTGTTCTTCAAGTCTTGTGGTAATTAAATTTTGACCATCTTTATAGGTTTCAGATTCAATCCATTGAGCCACTAATTGTTCTGTTACTTGGTCAAAAGGCACTTTAATCTCAGGATTTTGAAACCACCAATTACCTTCAGTTTCTACCTTTTTATCATCCTCAGAGGCAGTTACAAAGTATTTAGCATGGGTAATTAGCCCATTTTCTGCAGAAATTTCTAATATTTTCCAAGTAATTGGCATTAGAAAGTACCTCCATTGACTCCATTGGTGATAGCCCCTGTGGCCGGCCAATAGGTGAGTTTTGTTGAACTTGTATATTCAGTTGCCAAATTTCCACTTGTCTGATTAGCAAAAAGCAAGTACCTACTGCCTGCAGTAGTTGTGTCATCAGTCACTGTGGCATAAGCAGTCGGCGTTGTCCATGTCGGTGCGCTTGTGCCGTTTGAGGTTAAGACCTGGCCGGATGTTCCCGCAGCAGAAATAGCCAAAGCAGAAGCGCCGGAATACACAACCCCGCCAGCAACAGCGGTCAAGTTAGCGTTTGTGCCGCCATTTGACAATCCAATTTGTCCGACAATGTTACCTGCTTGAAGTGACAAAATGCTTTTGTTAACGTAAATTGCGCCGTTTGACGAATTTACATAAGCAACAGTTCCTAGCTTGATTGCGTAGCCTGTTGGCGGGATTGTGTTTTGAAAATAACCAGCAGAATAAGGCGACAAATATAAAGTATCGCCAACGGTATAGCCGCCAGTGTTTAAACCTTGCACCATGCCAATGGTTGTTACGTATCCAGCCGTTCCCGTTGGAATAGCCTGAGTAGCCAAGCCAATTACGTTTCCAGTCGTCAAGCTATTGGCAATAGCAAGGGCCACATTAGGATAGGTATAACCGCTGCTAGTTGACGTTACATAAACAGGCTGGCCGACATTGATAGTTCCGCCAGTATTGTTATAAACCTTTAATTGAATTTCCTCGCCGATGTGCAAAGTGTTATTTGTTACATCGTTATAGTAAGTCAACGCATTTTGATTAGTGTCATACCACAATCGACCTGCGGTGTAAGTTGGCGCTGATACAGCCGTGAAAGTAGCGTAATTGCTGATTGATGGGTTATTTAGCGTTTCGCCTGTGCTTGTCACGCCGCTTAAAGTGCCGCCAGTAATAGCGACAGAACTGGAGTTTTGGGTTGACATAGTACCCAAACCAGTAATTGACGTGTTAGGTATGGTTGTAGAGGCCGTAAATGCGCCCGTTCCATTGCCATAAACATAGCCGGTTAGCGTTGTAGCGCCAGTACCGCCATTAGCCACGTTAAGAGTGCCGCCTAGCGTTATAGCGCCGTTTGTAGCGGTGTTAGGGGTAAACCCTGTTGTCCCAGCAGAGAAGCTAAGAACACCCGTGTTAGCGATTGTTACTGCGCTGGAGCCGTTGAAAGACCCGCCAGATAGTCCAGCACCAATAGTAAGGGTTTGGGTAGTGTTGGAAGTAATCGTTCCACTGCCACCCAAAGCAACGTTAACACCGTTGAACGTAACGCTAGAGTTCGCCAAGGAACTATTTGGTATCGCCGCATTGATTTGGCTCGGTGCAATACTGATTGCTGTAGACCCCGCCGATGTTAACTGACCTTGAGCGTTTACGGTAAAAGTGCCGACACTAGAAGCCGAGCCATAAGAATTAGCCGAAACACCCGTATTGGTAATGCTGAAAGTGTAAGAGCTAAGGGTTAACCCTGTGCCAGCAAAGTAAGAAACTGCACTAGCAAGCTGCGACCAAGTTATCGGTGTAGTGCCAAGCGTTCCAGAAGCAGGAATCGTGCAAACCCAGCCGCTGTTTTGTTGCGTTGAGCCGTTTTGAATAAATATAAAAGCCGAAACTAAAGAGGCGTAAGTATTGCAATCGCTAGAACGTGCCCATGCGCCCGATGCGGCTACATAAACACCATTGTTCGCCTGATTAGTCTGGTTTTTAACAAGAATTCGGTCACCGGCTAGGGTTGTATAGCCATCAATCGTTTGAAGCCCTGAGAGCGTGATATTGCCCGTTGTAGCGCATTGTGCCTCTGCTTTTATCTGATAGCCTTGGACAACCATGTCCACATAGGCTTTATTCGTCAAATCAGTCGGATTAGCAGCGGTATTAGCAACTGTCCCCGAGGTCGTTGCCATCGAGGTAAAAGTAGCCGCAGCAGGAACAAATCCACCAATAACAGAGCTATCAATGGTTGAATTTGTAATTGTTAACCCTGATTGAATCGGTTTAATAGTTGCGTAGAAAGGCTGCCCCTGACCGATAAAAGTATTAAAACTATTATCAAGATTAAATAGAGCCTGAACTGGCAGGATATTTTGATCTGTAGTCTTATTAGGAGCAGCCATTTTTTTCCTTAACTTTGGTCAACCATTGGCGTTACATACACCAAGTTAGTGCCAGAGGCCGCAATAGCGGTAACGTAGCAAGCAGCTTGACTATTGATAGGAGGGCAAGCGATAACAATTGGCGTTTCCATAAGTGCTGGAAGCAAAAAGTCTCCGAAAGTTCCATCAGCAGGCAAAACCGCCGCATCTGTTGAAATTGTGCTGAACTTGATCGCCACGTTTGCAGAGCCAGTATTGAGGCAAGAAACGTAGTTAATTTGATCTGGAGTGTTAGCCTTCAATGCAACAGGAGAATGGACAGAAGTACCAACGGACAAGCCGAGGGTGCTACCGCCAAGTCTGATTACGGACATATTTGCCATGTTAGACAGCCGTAGTAGGTGCTGGGCCTTCCAAGCGGGTAACTTGGATGGTGTAAGTGCCAGTCGAAGGAACAACAGCCGAGCCAGTCACGTTAGCAAACTGGATTGTCAGCACGTTAGCGGCCAAGCAATCAGCTTCAGCAATAACAATACCGGCGATCTGTGAACCATTCAAACCTAAAACAACAACAATGTCAGTGGTTTGAAGGCCGGACAATGCAAAGGTTTGAGCAGCGGTAGTATTAGCGGCAACCGAAACAGGTGCTAATGTAGGCTGAATGTAGAAAGTTTCGTGGGAATTGCCACGAGTGATAGTCGTAGATGACATTTTTCGTCCTTTGTAAAAGGTTAAGTAATTGTAGCTTTAAAAGCAGAAAAAGCCATCCCTTTTAAAGGACGGCCTTTCCTTACTTTATTTCAGATTACAGCAAGGGAGTGCTGAAATCATAGCAATAAACGTACACATCAAAGGTAGCGCCAGCCACGGGAGTGGTCAAAGCGGTAACGTTGACATACAGCGTTTGGGTCGTCAGAGCGGTAGTTTGTGCGGTAGGCGAAGTCACAGAAACGCCGTTGACGTTGGTCAAGTTAGCGATAGTGACAGAACCGTACAAGCTAGAACCGCCTGAAGTGGTGGAGATGCCAACAGCCAAGCCAGTGGTAGTGCCAACAGCAGCGCCATTGGCGTTCATGTTGGTAACAATCAGGGCTTGAGGCAAAAACACGCCGGTATTGATGACGGGAACTGCATAGTTAGCGGTAGTGTTAGCCGACACGTTGGTCAGCGTTGCAACCAAACGCAAGGCTTGGTTAGTCAGCACATTTTGTGGATGTGCTGATACTGTGGTTGATGGTCCAGGATTAGCCATTTCAGTTTCCTTTCTTTAATTAAGCTGCGACACGGCAAGCAAGTTCGGGGTACAGGGGAGCCCAACCGTACAGCACATCCAAGCGAGTGGGGATGCTGTCGTTGTTGATCGTGTATTGACGAACAACACGCATAGACAAACCAACTTCCTTATCAGAAGCACGACCTGCAAAGTGAACGCCATCAGGCAATTCCAAGTCAGCCACAGCCAAGGTGTAGGCATTACGGTGCATCATGATGTTCTGGGGTGAAGACACGCCAGTGTTGTTGAAGGCCGTAATGTTGGGGCTGTTGTAGCTGGTAACTTGCACGTTTTGGAACTGACCCGACACAATAATTGCAGGGCTAATGTTCACGGTAGTGCCGCCAGTGCCAACGGTAGTGGTGCTGTTAACAACGAAGTTACGCAACTTGCCATACGATTGACGGTTTTGTGGGTTGACAGCGTAGACACCAGGAATGGTGAACACATCGCCAGCATTCAGCGTAGAACCAGAAGAAGCGGTCAAAGTCACGTTTGAGCTAGAAGCCCAGCCGGAAGTCAACACACCAGCAGAGCTAGTAGAAGCCAAAGTGATAGCAATGGTGTTAGCAGACCAAGAACCGAAAGTTTGCGAAACAACGTTTTGATCGAGTTTCCAGTTCATGCCGCCGCTGTCACGACCCATCAAGCCTTTGCGATATTGTTCGCCAATCGCTTCTTGAGGCACAAACAGACCCTTCAGGCTGTCAACGATGGTAGCGGATGTGAAAGGCTCCACAATCATTGAACGGCGGCCATCACGGGGTGCGCCTTCGCTGTCCAGATAAGCAGCGCCAGTCAGATAAGTAATCAGACCAGTGGGGGGAGTGCCAGCAGTACCAACAATGTTGTAAGTATTGAGAGCGGCGGTTTGCAAACCGTCACGGTCAATCTTATTAGCAATTGCGGCCACAGCGGGTTTCAACACACGGTCAGAGAACATATCCAGAGACAGTGCCAAATCTTGAGTAGTGAATTGGGTGTCAACGTGGAATTGAGTGCTCAAAGTGACGGGCACGCTGGTTTCGTTGAAATCTTCAACGTTCAGGGCAGGGCCGGTAGTACCAATGAAACGGCCAGGTTTACGGACGTTAACGGTGTTACCAATCTTGCCGCCGACAACAGCGAATTGGTCGTCATAGTTGCGGTCAACTTCAGAAGTGAAAGTAAGTTCATTCTCCAAAACCATCAACGCTTCGTTGGTGATCTTGGAAATCGTGAGCAAATTATTTGCCATTTTGATTTTCCTTTAAAAATAAAAAATTAACGAATTTTTCCCGCTTTTCGGTCAGCTTTCCATTGTGCGTATGTGCCGTGATATTTTCCATCATTAGTCATACGAACTTCTGGCGTTGAATTAGCTGATCTAATTGGCGAAATGGGTTCAGGTGCTTTACTTCTCGCAACAACGGATTCAATTCGCTTGGTTTCAGGCTCTTTAGCCTCCAGCCTAGCTTCCAATTTCCCTAACTCACGCAATGCTTGTCGAGTAGACCCACCAGTAATCTTTTTAGCGATTTCTGGGTTTTCAGCCAAGTGATAAAGGATTTGCGGCCCAACATCACTTTCCAAAATTGCATCCCTAATGTCATCGTTTACGACAACATCACTAGAAGCGATCATTTCCTCATAATCAGGCAAGGTTGCTTTTGCTTGCTCTAACTTGGTTTGCCAGCTTTGAATTAGCTTTTGGCGTTCCTCATTAGCCTTACGCTCTGCCTCTTGCTTGTCACGATTCAACAAGGCTTGCTCTGCGCTCCACTCTGCCAATGCCTTTGCATATTCAAAAGCATCAGTAAATTGGTCAGGCTTTGGTTCTTCATCCACTTTAGGCTGCACTTGAGGCGCTACCTTAGCTTCTAAATCCCTTAGCCTGGCTTCCAAAGCCTCCCTAGCTTCACGTTCACGTTGCGCCTCTTGACGTGCCGCTTCACGTTGCTTGGTAATCTCTGAAAACCGCTTTTCGAGTTTAGGATTTTGTTTCCTTTCCTCCGGCTGCGTTGCTTCCTCAATAGTCTCTGGTTCACTCTGCGGGGCTTCGTCTATCGGCTCGGGAGTTGTCTCAACCGCCTCGATAGGTGCGTCCGTAGCCAAACCAAGTTTTTGACTATAAAAGTCGGCTGCATTTTCGCTAGTCAATAAATTGCCAGCCTCTTTCTCACTTGACATAGGTTTCCCTAAGATTTTTACCCAGTTAACCTAACTGGTAAGGTTGTGCGGTTTATACCACAAATTTTAAGATTTTGGTTTAACAATTTCTGGATTGTAAATAGGCAACATTTTATTTTTTGTTGAAGCTCGAAAATCCATTCGTCCATTAGGAAATTCATCATCTAAATTTAATAAATGATGTGGAACATCAACAGCTACTGTTGTATCCCCATAGCCCGTTCCTGTTGGGTGAGTAGTAAAGTAAACATCAGGTTCACCAGCAGATTTCAACATTTTTTCTTTTAATATTTTTTGTGCTGCATCTTTAGATGTTCCATGAAACAATCGAACATGACCTTTTTCATTTATTGGAAGTCCGTGTTCTGTATATTTTTGAGGTTTTTCCCCCATTTTTTTAGCATCGTACTCAGCTTTGTTTTCCGATGTAACGATTTCGCGTGCCATTAGATAGCCCTTTCGGTTGTTTCAAGAGATGCTTCGTGCAGCGAACGGCGGTCAAGTTCAGCAAGCATAAGCGCAAACTGTCCTTTAATGTGTTCAACATCAATCTGCGTCTGAGTTTTAAGAACTGTATCGTGCGCCGCCGTATGCGTTCTGAGCAATACATCACGATGTTTTTCTTGGTCACGCAATTCAATATCGTGCGCCCTGTTAGTTTCTTTAATAAGCACACGTTTGGTTTCTGCATCTTGCTTAACTTGCTCAATATCTTGACGCTGTTTAATCATCATCTGAGCTTGTTGCAATTGCTGAGTAAGCTGTTGAATCTGAGCTTGTGACGCTTTAAGTTGCATTTGCACCTGTGGCGGCACGTCTGACTTATCGTTAATCTGCGCCATTGGGTTAGATGCGGCCAAACGGTCGGCAATCGTATCAGCGCCAGGGAAGTCCATGTTTCTAAATACCAAGTCGCCGATAACGTTAAACAGTTGTTCATTGCCACCCAATAGCGGCAACATTGCATCAACGGCTTCTTGACGTTTAGAGTTGTAGCCAGGCCCTGTGTCCATAACCACATCATATTGACCAATGGTCATATCGTGCAGAACACGGTAAACGCCAGCTTCATCGCTTGTAGGCTGATTAATAGCCACCAAATCCGGTTTGCCATCGTCCCCAATGATTCGCATTACACGGTGAGTATCGTAAATGCTTGGAATCATCCCAAGGATGATCTTTGCCGTGTGAGCAATTGACTTTGTAAGGTTGTCGTAAAAGTCAAAGTTAGTTAGATCAACTTGCTGTTGTTGGCCGTTCAAGGCTTTGCCGGACATATTGCCTGGCAATTGCTGTGAAGGGTCAAATATGCCCATCAGGGTCGTAATATCCTGATTGATAGCGCCCAAAGCGGTCATAACGCCTGTTGGTGGCGGCTCAGGTTGCAAGCGTTGAGGCGGTGGCGCTGGATTGCCATCAATGTCCGTTTGCTTGTAGCGCAACAATGGGAACGACTTGATATTAGCCGCTGCCCATTCGCTCTCGTGTCCTTCGTCCTGCCCTTCAGCAAGCAGCCACTTGGCTTTGGGGGCTAAAGCAACCGATTCGGTTAGGGTTGTCTGCCAGAAGTTATACATCCGTTGTGCGTCTTTAGCATGGCGAACCATACCGAACTTCTTACGCTTGTCCCCAATAACCACATGGCGGCCATAGACCGGCACAACGGGTATATATTCACCGGCAATATCACGTTCTTCAATAATGTCGTAAGCGGTCAGCTTTACCCATTTGATCTGCTTTTTAATAGTTCTACGTTCCTTGACAACTTCCAAACCAGAGGCTTCTAAGCGTTCAAAGAATTTATCGCCATCGTCAAACCGGCTAGAACCATCGCTCAGTAGATACAAAGTCGTTGGTTTGCGCTCAACATAGAAATACTCGGCAATGCGAATATCCTCTTTGGTAATCCATTCAGACTGTGTATCGCCAGTCCCTCGTTGGGTAAAGCTAGAGCCATCATCCAAATCAGGATACATATCCCTGAATTTTTCTTTACTCATCATGCTAGTAATGAGCACTTTTTCGGCGTCTGACCCGTCTACACGCTCAGAATTAGGGTCAAAGTAAACCGTGAACGGGTTAGGGATTGCATCAATATAGATTTCTTGGTCAAAGCTGTCGTCTTTGCAATACTTGGTAATCAAGCGCCAAAAACCCCAGCCCATACGCACAGCATGGTCAAAAGCCGTATCGTAGGCGTTGTCAGCATTTGATTGGGTTTCAATATGGCGAATGATGCCTTCTACGACTTGAGCAGTTTTAAAGTCTGCCTCAGAATTGCAAGCGTGAACTTTGGCCCGTGGCCGTTGTTGGCGTTGCTGATTAGTAACTTGGCGACAAAAACCATCCAGCTTATTGATTGTAAGAACAGGGCGGGATTCAAGGTTGCGAGAGTTTTGCAGGTCAACAGGCCATTGATCGCCACCAGAAACAAACTTCAAATCTTCCAAGGCTTCCTGACGGTTCATGGTGTCAGCGTCATTGCACCACTTGAGGAATTGTTTAGCCTCAGTAATGATTTCTGGTTCTTGACTGCCGTTCGGAATATCTTGTGCCATTAGTTCATCCATCCTAAAGGTTGACCGTAGCCTTGTGGCTGCGTTCTAACTGGTTTGCGCTGCCGTGGCTCATTAACCATTAAACCAAGCATCCGAAACGCATCAGCCCCGTGGCTGTATTGATCGTGAACAGGCGTTTTACTAAATGCTTTGGTGTCGGGGTCAACTTCATAACGATAGTGCCGTAAGCATTGTAGCCCATCGTAACAATTTTCCCTATCAAACCAGCAGTTTCGGAATAGTGTACGGGCTGCGTTAATACTGTCAACTATTGGAGTTCTAGGAATAATCTTTGTTTTATAACCGCTTGCTTTAACAATCTGCTCGATAGAGCGACCTGCTGCGGCAAGTGTTTTGTTTTCAGCATCGTGGGGAAGCCAGAGTGTGTCGTAGACATAACCGAACGTCTGCATTTTGGCAAGGTAGTCCGTGATTGTCTTTTGGCTGTCCTCGATATACCGAATAAGGCGAGTTTCCATGCCAATGAATTGAACAAACCATATTGCTGTCGCATCTGACCAACCAAGGTCAAATACAGCGTGAACGGGTTTTGATGGGTCATAAGCCACTTTCGTTATTCGATCTTCCAACTCAGCCATTTGCACTTCACGGGCAAAGACAGCGCCATCAACAGTTTGCCGGCATAAACCTTCCCAAACAGTGTTATACGCCTCAATGTCTCGAGCTTTTAACGCATCTTTTTCTAATCGCAGCGTTTCGGGAAACCAAGGGTTATCAGACCAGTTAATCTTGACAACTTTGCTATTAGCTGGCGGGTTTAGAACAAACCGCTGATATGTTTCATCGCTTTCCAACTCAGGGTTAAAGCTAATCCAAATCTCGGATTTTTCTTTACGGATAGTAGGAATCAGCGTATTCCAGCTTAATCGGCTAACAGTCTGAGCTTCCTCTACCCAGCAAATAGAAACGCCTTCATAAGATTTTACGTTAGCCACATTGTTCTTAAGACCTACAAAAGCGAATTCTGAGCCGTTTTTGCCCCTGATTGTGCTTTGGGTTATCTCATAAAAGCCAAGCAAACCTAATGATTCAATTTGGTCACACAATAGCTTATGAACCGAATCCTTCATTGAGGTCATAAACTCACGGGCGCAAAGGATACGAAGCGGGTTTTTGGCTGCCAATATGAGCAAAGCCCTAGCAATACCCCACGATTTAGCACCGCCTCGGCCACCGTAGGCAACCTTATAGCGGCATGGCTCAAACAGAAATGAGAGCTTGACCGGAAATTCAGCGTTCTGAATTGTCGGTGTCATTGGGCTTTACAAAAGTAACTTGGATGCCTTGTAATGGCTCACCATCAGCGCCTGTTACTTCATTTTTTACAGTTTCAGACCAACGCATCTGACTTTTTGTCCACCAAATCAGACTTGTTGTGTCGCCCGCAACAGCCTTGGAAAACAGCGTCTTTGCAATTTGACCGTTGGCTTTGGCTTTTCCAGTGTCTAGTTCGGTGCGGTAATACTTACGCAACGTCTTGTCATCAATACCAACCAAAATAGCTATTTGTTCGTGAGGCAAGCCCAATCCGCTAGTGCTTTCGACCAGCTTTCGCTTCTCATCGGTAGGCTCATGCGGCTCTTGGTGAATTAGTGGCATCTTTTATACAGGGGAACTAGAATTAATTTAAACCGTTTCGGTTACTTCTGTCAATAAGACGGCTTTCTTTCCTGTGAAATCTTCCCACCGCTTTACTATTACATCGCAGTATTTAGGCTCTAACTCGATGAGTCTAGCCTTACGATTCTGTTTTTCACAAGCAATCAAAGTGCTACCAGAACCGCCAAACATATCAAAGACAATCTTTTTATCTTTATTGTCTTCTAAAGCCATTTCAATCAACTCTACTGGTTTCATAGTGGGATGTACTGTATTTCTCTGTCTCTTAATAGTCCAGATGTCGCCCCTTAGTGTCTTATGTCCACCATAATCACCATAGTAAAAAATGATTTCATGCTGTTTGAAATATTTATCTAGATGTTGGGCAGGATTAACCTTATTCCAGACAATCATGGCTTTGGGTTTTCGGCCAATCTTTTCCATCGCTTCTCTGAATAGATGGGCATAGTGCCAAGAACAGCACACATACATAGTTTCGCAACCATATAAAGTTTGAATAAGAAAATCGACAAAAGCTGAATCTTCCATCTTGTCGTTTTTGATCTTGTCCCGCTTGTCGCTTACGCCCTGATAATCAATGTTGTAAGGCGGGTCAGTAAAAATCATGTCTGGTCTATCGCCATCCAATAATTTGTCTATATCGTTTTGGCTAGAAGAATCACCACACATCAAACGATGGTTGCCAAGTTGGTAAATATCGCCTAGTTTGGTCTTGGGTTCTTCAGGCAATGGCGGGACTTCATCCTCGTCCGTTAGCCCTTCCATTACCTCTGGCTCTAGCAAGGCGGCTATCTCTTTTGGGTCAAAACCAAGGATGTCCAGCGCAAAGCCGTCTGCCAATAGGTCGTTTAACTCAATGGTCAGCATTTCATTGTCCCACCCTGCGTTAAGTGCCAGGCGGTTATCGGCAATGATGTATGCTTTCTTTTGGGTTTCGGTCAGGTCTGCCAGTTCTATTGTGGGCACTTCGGTGTAACCCAGCTTTCGCGCAGCCATAAGCCGCCCGTGGCCTGCAATGATGCCGTTGTCACCATCTACCAGAATTGGATTAGTCCAGCCAAACTCTTTAATGCTTGCCGCTATTTGTGCCACTTGCTCATCGCTGTGGGTACGGCTGTTTTTTACATAAGGAATTAACTCTGTGACCAGTTTTTGAGTGATTTGCAATTTTTACTCTGTGCCGCCGTGTGATTCAGTTGGTTCTTGAGGTGCAACCTTGGCCTGTGCTTGTGCGTTAGCATCGGCCAGCAGCTTTTGTAGGTGTTGTTGCAACGAAACAATCCGAGCTTCAATAGATTGGATAATGTCACGCATTTCATGCTCAGTATGTGAAAAATTAAACATTACTTTTTCCCTTTCTTGGCTTTCTCAGCCTCACGTTTTTCAGAATAGGCAATTGCCACGGCTTGCTTAACAGGTTTACCGGCTTTTACTTCAGCCTTGATATTCTCTTTAAAAGTTTTTAAGCTTGTTGATTTCTTAAGCGGCATCTTCTTGCTCCATGATTCCACAAACATCCTGCCAAGACATTAAAAGATAGCGTTCGCCATCCTCTACCCATTCTTGGAACTTAATATATTCGTCTTTGTAATCTTTGGCAAGCGTCCCAAAAGTAACACGCTCACCGCCCTTTAATGGGTTTTCCTCAAACGAACCATCTTCCAGCCATCGGCCTGGACCTGCGGCCACCACAGTCCCGATTGTGTCAGCTTCTGCGGTTTTAATCCACAGCACTGATTTAATGCGTGGTTCTGGCTTGACAAAAATCTTGTCTTTGAGAGGTCTAAGCATTTTTAGCTGGCCTCCCACGTTTGGGTGTAGAAAAGCCAACCGCTAGGGTTGGCAAAGGGGCAACTGCAATTTTCCCCGAAAACTCACCGCACCAATGTGATTGGTACTTCACAATGGCGTTAGGGTAACGATGACATTCACCAGCATGGCCGGTGTATTCCCAAAATTTACAATACTCGCAGATTTCTTTAGAATCGGTATCAGCCATAACAAACCTTACTTGTTTTGGTTAGATAGCCCCCAAGATCGTCATACCTTGGGGGTTATCGCTATATTAACAACCAGGATAACGTTTTTCACGGTCGTGAACGTAAGCAACATGCTCATGTGAGCCGCCCTTCATTTCGCCCAACAAACCGTCATTCTTGCCCATGTGACCATCAACACGGTCTCCGATGCTGTCAGCTTTTCCCATAGCAACGCCGCCAACCAGCTTAGCTTTGCGCTCGCCAGTGGAATCAGAAGCAGTAGCGCCTTTAGGCATTTTTTCGCCAGAAGCGCCAGCCATGAACTTGGTGCTGTTTGGGCCTTTTTCACTACCCATCTTCTCGCCGGTGCGATCAGAAGCGGTAACGCCTTTTGGCGTTTTTTCTTTACCGTAGTATCCCATTTTGATTTCCTTTAGGTTAATGGTTCAAACATCATATCAAAAAGGTACTTCGTCGTCAAACGAATCTTTGCGGCCTTGCTTTGGTGCAAAACCATCCTGCGGTTTAGGGTCGTTCAAATAAGCCCAGCCAGACCAGCCGCCTTCAACGATTGGCATACTGTCAATCTTGAGCATTGGCCCATTCTTTGTCTCAATCATAGAACCAATCTTTTGATAACGTGACTTTTCTTGTCCGTCCTTGTTGGTGTATTTTCCAGCAACAATCGTAATTTCTTTAATGGTTCTGCTCATTTCATGCTTTCAAGTTTAATAATTGGGCAACTTTATGCGCCGTTTCAGTTAAAAATTCTATTACTTCAGCTTCCAATAATTTAATGTATTGGTCATCTCGTGGTATGCGCTTAATAAATAATTGAAGGTCGGCTGGCAATCTAGGGTCATAAGATACAAAATCGCACCATTGGCGACCAGTGCAGGCCATCTGCCAAAATATTTGATCTGCATATTTTTTAGGCACTGTTTGGCTAAGTAAGGTGTCAATGTGCGTTGACGTGTTAGGGCACTTGATTTCTATCAAACCATCTTCGCCCACCAAGCCATCTGGAGACGCACCAGACATAACCATCGTCGGATGGTCAATAAAACCTACTTCGTCCACCAAAACGTCCATCTTGGCTTCGTATGCCGCCCTCGCTAGGGGTTCTGTTTCTGTTCCCCATTGCATAGCTGCATTGCTATACGATTCGGCGGGTTTGTTTGTAAGTCGCTCGCAAACCAGTTGCGCCATGTAGTTGTCACGACTTGCCGAGTAGCCTGATTTTGTCTTGGCAACCACATCGGCAACCCTACTGGCCGTGACTTTGCCGACTCTTGCTGAATACCATTCATCGGATTTTTGTTCCATTTAAAGTGCCGCCTTTCTTGCGTTCTTGGCTGCAATAATTTTTTTCTGAGCTTCTGCGTCCGATTGGGTATCTTTAAAAGCCTCGGTGTAGACAGCTTTCAAAGAATCGGCATTAGGCGCTTGGCTAATTTCTGCCAACCAGTCAGCCAGGCGTCCAGCATCGTAAGCAGGGGCTTTGCGGCTTGCTGCGTTACCATCGTCATCTTCTGGGGCAATACCGCAGGCAGCCATCAACGAATAGCGCCTAGCGTATGTCAGCGCCGAGCCATATCCTTGAGGGTCTTGCTTGCTGGCAGGAACGTGCAATTTGCCGCACTCAAGCATCTCACCAGATTCGTGCAAAAACAGCGTTTCAACTGTGACGCCGGTGCTATCTTCGTAGTTTCGCTGAATAAGTGCGATTCCATTTGAATTCAAAGAATCAATCACGGCCTCCACGCAAGCCGCTAGATCAGCATAGCGAGACTTGAAATGCGGGTTAGTTGACGTTTTAAGGGCAGGGCCAAAGGCTTTTTGCGCTTTTACCAAAGCTGAAGCAATCTGTTTCATACTGCCCCCAATGCCAAGCGCAAGGCTTCAATCAATGCTTCAGTTTCTTCACGATTCATAGCAACTGAAGAATAGCCGCCCGTAAAGAAAATTGATAAGTGTGAACCATCTTCAAAGCTGTCCACCATCAATTTGTTGTTGTGCTCAATTTTAATAATTGTGCTGCGATCTTCTACTGTAATGCTCAATTTACGCTCCTTATAGACCCCAAAATTAGGGCATGAATGAATTATAAGCTAGTTTACTAAACATTTTTCTAAGTATTTACCCTATCTACGAACCGATTGTTAGCGTTTTCAGAGCGCCACACTTCAATCTTTAGCTGGGCAGCGGTCAACTGCCATTTCAAGGTTTCCTCTTGCTCAACAGCCGCCGCCAGTCCTTTTAGCAAACTTTGGTATTCCTCGTCAGCATAGGCGTCCCGTTCTTGCGCCGCCAGGGTTTGCGTTCCTCTCAAGCTGGCCTGTTGCATTAGCAATGCCTTTTTAGACTTTCGGTATTCCTCAATGTAGACACGATCAGACTTTGCCTTAGCAAACAATGGTGCAGTCTTTAAGATGAATTCAACGGCTCGATGCGGTGCTTCGCTCATGGCAGTTCCTCTCTCACCAACACTTCAACGACCGGATGCGTTCCATAGACCTGCGTTGCATGAATAGAAACCACTTGCTTGTCGTCCAAGTAAATGACTTCGTTCATGGCATCCAAAAAGCATTTCAAAATGTTATCCAAATCAGCTTTCTTTGTTGGCCGTTCCTGACCGCTTAAACAGGCTTCTATGCGTTTTTTTGAGTATGACGCTGGTATGCCCTTGGTAACATGCAAATAAACCGCCACAGGCGTTTCTAGAGGCTTTGAAGCGCCCATTGCAAACCTTGCAGATGCTTTAATCATCGTTTCGTAGTCCACTGTTTGTTTTGGCGTGTAAGTTTTGACAAAGCCACCACGATTAGAAAATCTTGGCCTGCCTTTGCCCTGCGGTGTGCCTTCAACCTGGAAAGTTACCATAAATGTCATAGCTTTAAATCCTTAACAACTTCTAAAGCGTCCCAGCGATCAGCGTGAGCGCAAATTACTCTGGCCATGTTTTCGTTCTTTGCTTTTAAGACTTTGGTCTTTTGGGCAACTTCTAGCAAGTTTTCGCCTTTAACAACGTTGCGCCATTCTTTCGCTAGTTTGCTTTTAGTCTGTCCAATGTAAAAAATAGTCATTTCTGTGCCCTGATTCTGTTCATGCGCTGGCGTAGGTCATCAGCGCCTTTCTTGCCACGTTTTTTTTCTATTGCTTCAATGGTGTCTGCCCACCATGCGTTAGCTTCGCCATAGCCTAATTCTTTGGCCTTTTTGCGGTATCGCTCCACCCATTCACGAGCTTCGGATTCCCGCATAAATTCCAAAACGGTGTTAGTGTCCGACTGCATCGCCCAAAACCCAGAGACTCCATGTAATGACACTCCACGGCACTGTTTCATCGCCCATGCGAACTAGGTCTAGGATTCGGGCTGCTTCTTTTTCTTCATCGTTGTAATGTTCACGCATGGCGTTTTCCTTGCATCAAGTCACGCAAATTGCCAATAATTTGACGCTTTTCAGTCTCAGAAACTTTACGTGCTGGAACTTTGACTTCCATCGACATAGCTTCGTAGTTGTTTTTGTCACCACGCTGGCGGTAAGCTGCCCATTCAATACCGGTAATCTTGTCCCAATCACGCATTGGAGACCAAGCATGAGCCGAGCAAAGGCGTTTGCCGTTATCAACTGTCCAACGGTTAGGACAACCAGTAGCCTGGCACATATGCGAGTTATCTTCTTCAGAAATAGAGGATTTTTTAAGTTCGTACATCGTTAGTCCTTGTGGTAAGCGCCTTCAACAATTCGCGCGAATTTAGTCGGCGTAAAAATGAAATCAATATCTGCTTTCCAGTCTTTAACTTTTCCGGTTAAGAAATTTGAGCCTCTTACATGGTCAAAAAAATTTCCAAACCATTCAAGACCCTGATCTTTGGTAAATTTCTGCTCGGCAACCACTTCACGCCACCTGGCCGAGATAGTGCGCTTACGAGCATCGTTGACCACTTCGCATCTTGGAAGCTGGGGCAACTTTGCATTGAATAGCTCAACAATTTCAGAAATTGGAGCCGCTGGCGTTCTTTCGACTTTAGGCGAAGGGACAAGAACCGTAGGTTCTATATAAATGTGTTCTGTGTTATGTGTTATGTGTCTTGTGTCTTGTGTAGCATTGCTTTCGGATTGCGCTCGTAATGCGTTCGCATCAGAACCCTTATTCCATCTAGCTTTTGCGCTGGCGCTGGCTTTCTCAGACTTTTCACCAGCCTTGGCAATCTCAGCGTTTGCCCTGTGATGAACCCATCCATCAGCAGTACGTTCAAAATACTCTTGCAATACGAGCGCAATGCAATCGCTATGCGAGCGCATACGAATTTTCCTTGCAACTTCAATTAAATCAAGTGGTATTGGTGTTTCGTGAAGATAGTACCAATCAA
>Ga0209697_10005196_pt1 | contig 16368 bp, 15 predicted proteins | sample AliMusrvi5mmetaG_FD_184115 | JGI IMG/M metagenome (GOLD analysis project Ga0209697, IMG submission 184115) | Freshwater lake bacterial and archeal communities from Alinen Mustajarvi, Finland, to study Microbial Dark Matter (Phase II) - Alinen... | ecosystem: Environmental > Aquatic > Freshwater...
TCAGAAACTCTAGGCCTTATATCTAAAAAAATGATATTAGAAATTGAAATATAATGTTTTTGCCTTATTTTTTCGAATAAATAGTCTCAATCTTCCGAACTGCCTTAAAAAATAAGCGAACGGTGAGATTATACGCATGGCGCAAGAAGATTAAGCCCAACACCGGCATCGAATATTCCGAGGCCGTCAGTTTGCTATTGGCACGCAATTGGTCAGCGGCTCGCCATAATTCCGCTTCTAATTTTCTAAGTTGGGTTCCTTGCATGGGGGGTATTATCCTGACTTTAAAGCAATGGATTCATTTCTTAGGAAATATCTGTAACTGATGGCAGAACCGCCGAATAATCTCACAACTCGCTGACCATTTTGGATGCTGGTCATACGCTACCAAGGCATTTTGGCTTAACTGTAATAATAACGCGCGATCCTGATGCAGTGTTTGCAAAAGGGTCGCTAAAGCCTGATGATCTTCAGGTGGAATTAAATAGCCATTCTCTCCCTGCTTAATAATTTCTTGAGCCGCCCCCGCAGTTGTCCCAATCACGGGCACACCAAATTGCTGTGCTTCGACATACACAATGCCATAACTTTCATAAGCAGACGGTAACACCATTAACTGATGGGTTTGATACAAATCAACCAAAGCCTGCCCCTGTACCGACCCTTTAAAACTAACCGATGCTTCTAACGGTGTCCCCTGAAGTGTCTGTTTTAATTGCTGAACATAAGCAGGCTCCATAGTTAAACAACCTGCAACCGTCACTTGATAATCTTCAGGCTGCAATAAACGCAATGCGTTAATCAACACATGCAAGCCCTTACGACGAATCACATTACCTACCACTAAAATTCTTAACGGCTCTAAAGTCTGTGTCCGCTGCCGAATAAAATCAACATTTATTTGAACATCCTGAAAATTATTCCCTGCGGGTACTGCCAAACAATAGGGCACAATAGGCTTAGGCAATAGTTCAGTCACTTGCCTTAACGTCGTCTGACTATTCACTATCAGACCAGAAACAGTCTGCAAATACTGCCGCTCAATGAAACGATAAAACCAAGCACTCCATCGCGCATGATGATCATAACTGGTTAACAAATGCACCAAACTGATCAAGGGCACGTTACTGTATCGAGAAAACCGCTGATTTAACAGCACTAAAGACGGATGTACCATTGCATCCTGAATTAACACATCAAGCTTTGCTTCTAGTAATTGATTTAAACAAGCTCTGCTAAAGTTATCCGCTAAATGCCAGCCATAACTCCTATACGGTAACGAGATAATGGTGACTTGTTCACTTTGGTTACGCAGATAAGAAACCAAGTGGCGATTATATAAATAACCGCCACTGACAGTTTCCATATCCCCATAAATTAATAAGCCAATATGCACAAATCACTCATTACACAATTAAAACTCTTGACGAAACGCCGCCCAACACGTGGCATTTTCCCATAGCTTCACTCTGAGTGCGCCTGACCCAGGAGGATTAATCGCCGCCAGTAATTGCTCAGTAATAATACGACTGAAATGTTCAATACTTGGATTAAGCCCAGCAAACTCAGCTTGATCATTTAATAACACATCCCGAAAATGACCGACAATTTCATCCAAACCGGCTTCTATCGCCACAATGTCCACTAAATAACCCTGTTGATCTAATTGCTTGCCCTCAATACTGACTTCGACCACATAATGATGGGCATGAGGCTGATTTTCACTGCCCCAGTCACCTCCAATCAAATAGTGGATACTCCCATCCCAACTTTGCGCATAACTCAAGGTTACAAAAGGTCGTTTTGCCTGACTTAAATTACGTTTATGGGCGGTCAACCAGTGTTCAATCTTCTGGTTGATAGTCATTAAGTTCTCGTTGATTCAGTAGAGGAAAATGAAGCATCGAACGGTAAGAAATGATCCATCCGTTGAGCTTTGGTAAACAAATAGCCTTTGTTTTCTGAATTAATAGTCCCTTCTATCGGTAAACGCGCATTAACTATAATCCCCTCAGCTTCAAGCGCACTAATCTTTAGAGGATTATTTGTCATCAAGGTCACTGATTTAACCCCTAAATCTTCCAGGATACGTGCAGCTATATCGTAACTCCTCTCATCAGCACCATGCCCCAGCAACAAATTAGCATCCACCGTGTCATGACCTTCATCCTGTAAGTTATAGGCACGCAGTTTTTGTAATAAGCCAATCCCTCGGCCTTCTTGACGTAAATAGATTAAGATACCCTGCCCTCGCTCTGCAATCAACTTTAAAGAAAGGTCGAGTTGCTCACCGCAATCACAACGCTTGGAACCCAAAACATCACCGGTAAAGCATTCGGAATGTATGCGCACTAAAACATTATCTGCTTCATGAACATCGCCCTTATAAAAAGCTAAATGCTCTTTTGCATCTAAGGTATTCGTGTAGTAACAAAGTTGAAAATCACCGTATTCAGTTGGAATACGGGCACAGGTCATTCGTGAAACGGTTGTGTTAGACATACGGGGTGATATTGCAGTATAAGATATTCGTTATATAAGGCCAATTATTTAGAATCAAATCCTAAGACAGGGATTAATAAAAAATAATAGCCGATCAATTTAACATATCCAGAAGCAAAAATTAACTCTATTGAAATAAAGCGTTATTTAGACCCGTAACGGTCGGCTTGGACTTTACCTTCAACCGCGTGAGTTCGCACATCATCAGTAATGGGTAACATTTTTGAATCCCAGTCTTCCCATTGCTTTTTAAGCTGTGCAAAGACTTCGGGATTTTTTTGTGCCAGATTCGCCCGTTCATGTTGATCAGCAACCACATCAAATAAAAACTCATTATCGGCAATTTTTAGATACTTCCAATCACCCGAACGCACGGCACGTTGCTTATTGGCTTTATAACGCCAAAATAAGGTACGTGAATGTGGTTTAGCAGCACCCAATAAAACCGGTAATAAATTCTCACCATCGGGTGGATAAGCGTCATCCGGTGTGGTATCCGCAGCGGCCAACAAGGTAGGCAACCAATCCATACTGATCGCTACTTGTTGAGTTACCGCAGGCTTAATTTTAGCAGGCCAACTAAAAATAGCCGGGACACGAATTCCACCTTCTAACAGTTCAGTTTTTTGACCGGTAAAAGGCCATGTTTTAGAAAACCGTTCACCGCCATTATCACTAGAAAACACGACAATAGTATTTTTATCCAGCTTTTGATCTTTCAAGGTTTTAAGAACACGACCAATAGCCGCATCCAGAGTCGTTACCATCTTGGCATAGGTGGCTAAATTACCACCGTCATAATGGAAAAGACTGCTGATCTCCTGAGAGACTGCTTCATCTTTGGGCCCTTCCCAAGGCCAATGCGGGGCAGTAAAATGCAGGGATAAGAAAAACGGCTGGGCCGAAGTCTGTTTGCTAATATAATCAGTTGCCCGATCAGCAATTAAATCCGTGTAATAACCCACTTTATGAACAGGAACTTCATCTTCAAACAAGTCTTCCTTGGCACTGTCACCCACGCCTGACTTATGAGTAAAGTAATCAATCGCACCGCCATAATTACCAAAGAACTGATCATAACCGCTCTTTAGCGGACTGAACTTGGGTAAAAAGCCTAAATGCCATTTACCAAACAAAGCCGTACTGTAACCCTTTTTCTTTAATAACGAAGGTAAGGTCGGATGTTCAGGGGGTAAACCAATGGTATCAGAAGCACCGGCAATCGGTTCTTCAAGACCACCCCGCAAGCGGTATTGATAACGCCCTGTAATTAAGCCAAAACGGGTTGCAGAACATACCGCAGAATTTGAATAGGCTTGAGTAAACCGGACACCTTGTTGAGCAAGCTTATCTAAATTAGGCGTTTTGAAATCTGTTTGCCCATAGATACTTAAATCGCCATAACCTAAATCATCGGCAAGAATAAAAATAATATTTGGCTTGGCTGTTTTTTCTGCCGCAGAAGCCAAATTCCAGGCACCTGTCAAGGCACCTAATGATAAAGCAGAAACGCCGCCCAATAAACGGCGGCGACTTTTATTAACGGTACTCAAAGTTTTTTCTTCCAAAGCTAACGTTTAAAATAGTAAGGGAGTTTATCCAATAAAATCGTCCCTATCCCCTCTTTTAAAGAGGGGGACTGAACCCCTACCCTTTAATTGGTAGTTCTGAATGAGGCGTACCTGCGGGTGCCCATTCATAAGGAACAGGTTGGGCGCGATAAACTGTATTACTAATCACTTTCTGAGGATCATCCGCACGAGGTTGTGTAAAATAAGGGCTAATGTATTCCCAAACAATCTCACCTTTATTGGTAACCTGTAAGAACCGTCCATTCATGCCTTCATCAATTAAAGTGTTACCGTTGGGTAAGCGACGGGCACTACTAATGTATGAACTATAGAATGTGTAATTGGGCCGACCCGAACTGACACCCGTATATTGCCAAACAATTTCTTTTTTAGTCGGATCAATTTCCAACACCCGCGAACCTAATTGTCCACCCACACCTAACACAGCAAAGGGATAGCCGGCTTCGCCCTGATTATCAAATACCAATAAGTTGCCTTCACCCGGCAAACCTTTAGGAATAATATGGGCATCATGTTGACCACTGATTTGATCAACCGGTCGAGGTACTTTGCCATCAATATTAACAGGCTCATAATCAGGGCCTAGATGCCAAACGACTTTACCTGTTTTTCGTTCGATAATAGCGGTAAAGTTAGCTTCACGTGAATCAATCAATAGATTATCAGGATTGAAACGTTGATCCCCGGCATCAAACCATTTGTTGGGGCCCACTACTGACATATTATTAAAGTGTAAATAATCGAAAGGTTTTGTATTATCCTTGCTACGTCCCAATGTTTCATGCAGTAACTTCAGTGACGCTTTGCTAAAACCAAACTCGTTCAGGTGATCATAAGCTAACCACTTCCAGACCACCTCACCTTTGGGGTTGATTTCATAAATGCCATCATCCAGCAGTTTTTCTGCTTTAAAGCCTTTGACAGGTTTTACATAGTAAATCAGGATAACCGTATTTCCATTCGGCAATCGTCGCCAATCATGATGTTGCTTAACACTCGCGCCATAACCATTGGCATCACTACTCGCTACGGGAGCGCCATAGGCACCATAAGCATCCTGAGCTTTTGCTCCACCCCATTGCCAAACGACTTTACCCTCCCAATCCACTTCGCCTATTGATTGAGCTTCAGTAGTATTACCTGCTCCACCGATACCGCCATCAGAAAGCTGAAGCAATACATGTCCCTGGGCGCCATTGGCTAATTGTGGATCTATATAAAAAGAGGGGAAGCCTTGATTAGGCCATTGATGAACTTCATTGCCATTAAGATCAATCAAATGCGTTTTTTTATCGCTACCAGAAAATAAGACATAACTATTGTAAGCTTTGGCAGGATCATATCGGGTTACGCCTGTTGGAAAAATACTGGGGCTTGCATGGCTGACAGAAGTTGATAGTGCGGTTATAGCCAATGATAAAAAAGCTAGCTTGTGAATTTTTGTAGCCATGAATAATCAATACCTGATTTACTAATTTTAAGTGTAAGACGCTTCATCAGAGTCCGCGTCAAGTCACCGAAAGAGAAGCAAGCATTAAGCCATACTGAGATTATAATAATGATTAGGTTGCAAAAAAAAACATAGCATCACGCAACATATTGTTTATTAAGTATCTAAAATGTTTTATAAAATAATATAACCGCTTGATTAAAAATCTCTAAATTAGATAACCCGCTCTAAACTGCTTATACATCAACAGCACAAGAACAGCGCTGCTTATAATGAAACAGTAGCCCAAAGGGGTATATATTGATCAATGCCAGATAAATTTAAAGTGATTGTGCTTTTCGCATGGAAAAATAGAGACGCGACGAGTTGCGCGTCTCTATAACCTGATGATTAATTAAATGTTGAGCCGGGTGTTGCAGGTAAAACAGGCAAGTTTTGTTTAGGAAACTCACCCGTCAAGCTATTAAGAAAAGCAACGATATCATCAACATCGTCTTTAGATAAATCTTTATCTAATTGCGTTTTACCCATAACGACAACTGCCTCATCCAAGGTTTTAGCAGCACCATTATGGAAGTAAGGCGCTGTCAAAGCAATATTACGTAACGTGGGTACTTTCCAACGATGTTCGTCTTCTGCTTTTTTAGTGACTTCAGCTAAACCTTTATCTTCTTTGAAGTGATATTTCGCTGCGTAAACGGGATTGCTATGAATAGGGAATGGCAAAAATAGACCTGGACCATTAAAGGCTGAACCACTATGACAGCCAGTACAACCCAGCTCTTGAGCTTTATTCAAACCACGTACTTGTTGTGCTGTTAACGCTGATTTATCACCAGAGATATATTTATCAAATGGGCTGTTAGGCGTGATTAAGGTTCTTTCATAAGCAGCAATCGCCTTGGTTGCATTGTCTTTACTGATTGAATCTTTACCAAAAGCCTTTTCAAAAGCAACTTGATAGCCCTCAATGGTCTTTAAGCGTGCCACCACATCATCCCAGCTTTTCATACCCATTTCAATAGGATTAGTTACAGGGCCGGCTGCCTGCGCTTCTAAACTAGGTGCTCTACCATCCCAAAACTGCACTTCATTAAAAGCGGCATTCCATACGGTTGGTGCGCTACGACCTCCTGTTTGACCATTAACACCCATCGAATTAGGTCTATTATCTTCACCGCCTAACGACGTGTTATGGCATGATGAACAAGAAACGGTTCCCGTAGATGACAATCGTGGATCATGGTATAACAACTGCCCCAACTCAACTTTTTCTGCCGTGGTTGGATTGTCAGCTGGAGCAGGTGCTACCGTTGGCAAAACTTCCAAAGCCGATGCTACCGAGATAGAACCGACTAACGCCAGCGCAGTAACTAGCGAACGAATCTTAAACATACTATTCTCCAAATATTATTATAAGTATCATGATAAAAGGCGATTATTGTGCCTAAGCACGCTAGATTGCCACTTGACATCCTCCCCGCCCTAAAGGACGGGGATTCCTACAGTTAGCGATTGATGTCCCAATCGGAGAATGTTCTTGGCCGCATTAATATCTCTATCATGCGTAGTGCCACACTCGGCACAAGTCCATTCTCTTATTTCAAGATCGCGTCTACCTTTCGGACTACTGGAGCTTATACAGCCACAGCACGAACACGCTTGAGTAGTGTATGTTTCGTTGACTTCTATGAATACGCCTTGCATCCCTTTAGATTTATAATCAAGTTGTACTTTAAGCATCGCCCAGCCTGCATCTAAAACGGATTTAGCCATAGTAGTTTTAGCAAGACCGGACGCACTGACCTTGCCGACGACGATTAAACTGTTTTCTTTTACTATTTTGTTGCTGAACTTGTGTATCGCATCCACACGACGGTTTTTAATCTTGGCGTGGATGTTTTTAAGCTGTTTGGTTTTATTGGCGCGTTGAGCCGTACCCAGTTTTTCTTCACTGTTTCGATAGCAATTTTGACGCTCTAAAGTATCACCGTTTGAGCAAGTAGCTGTAGTCTTTAGCCCAAGGTCAATCCCTATCTGACCATCACCAGAAACTCTTTTTTCAATTTCAACATGCACCACAATATTGAAATACCAACGGCCTCTAGCATCCTGACTGAAAGAGCCGCTTCTAAAATCGTATTGGCTTAAGCCGTAGCTGTCCCAGCACTTGAAATAGATCCCACAGAACCTAATCTGTCCAGTAAGCCATTGTGCAGCTCCAGACTTGAACGGAACCCACCCTAAAGATCGTCGTGCTCCACCGGAACACCGCCACCTAAGCTTATCTTTCTTGAATTGTTTGCGGGTTTTAGCATGAACAGCAATCACTTCCTGAACCGTACCCGCACCGATAATCATGTCACGCTCTTTGCGGATGGCTTTCAGTTCCTTCATTAAGTCAAAACCGGAGGTCTGCATGTTCATATAACCCACTTCAGGTACAGGAACCCAAGAGAACTCGGCGCTGGTCGCATTAGCTGCGTTCCATACCTGATTGCACTCAAACGCCATACGATTCAAAACATCGGCATGTTTATCGCGGATTCTGACTTTTAAGGTTTTAGTTTGAATGCTCATAGTGATATGATAGACTATTTAAGTTGGTCTATCAATATAATTATGGAACTTAGAACCGGAAGGCATTGCGTTTTCATGCTACACGCTCACTTGGTATTTATTACAAAGTATCGCAAAAAGGTATTTACTAATGAGATGCTTGTTTCAATGAAAGAGTACATGGAAAAAGTATGTGGCGATTTTGAAACGACTTTGGTTGAATTTAACGGCGAAACAAACCATGTCCATTTGTTGATTAACTATCCTCCTAAGGTGAGTATTTCAAAATTGGTTAATAGTCTTAAAGGGGTATCTAGCAGAAGGCTACGGGTTGATTATGCAGATGCAATTGACAAAATATACTGGAAAGGTGTTTTATGGAGTCCAAGTTATTTTGCCGGTTCAGTTGGTGGCGCACCGCTCTCAATACTAAAGCAATATATTGAGCAGCAAGAAAGACCTGTTTAGATACAATCAAAAGCACCCTTATATCCCCCACCTGAAAGAAGGGGCTTTACGGGTTTTTTGGGTAAAAGGCGTAGTAACAGGTGAAGCTAAACTCTTAAAAAAACTGCTTGAAAAACGTTTTGGTGCTTTACCGAGTTGGGCGATTACTAAGTTAGAAAGTGCAGCAGAGGAAGAACTGGAAACTTGGGGTGAATCTATTTTAACCGGCGACACCACTCATTAACATGATGGCTGATTAGCCGAATCTAGAAATTGATCCGGCGCGGGGGGATTATAGCGGGTATTGTTTTAAAGCCCAATGAAGATATATGACAAAGGGCTTTATGGGTGTAGCGGTCTTACCTTCAAGAAACCGTCTTATCCTTATTAATCAGGAAATAAACTACCGGAATAACCAGTAATGAAAACAAGGTCGAGGCAAAAATACCAAAGATAAAACTCCAGGCTAATCCTGAAAAGATAGGGTCCAGGATAATCACAAAAGCGCCAAACATAGCTGCCCCAGCCGTTAAAAATATAGGGCGTAACCGAATGGCACCGGCTTCAATTAAAGCTTCTTCTAAAGTAACATTGGCTTGCGTCCTGATACGTTCGATAAAATCAATTAAGATAATCGAATTACGTACCACAATCCCTGCCAGAGCAATCATGCCTATCATGGCTGTGGCAGTAAAGTAGATTGGATTAGGGTAGCCCGCAATCGGTGTAGCCATCAGCTGATTCAGTATCCAGAAGCCTGGCATAATACCTATCACCGTGAGTGGTATCGCTATCATCATCACCAGCGGCACCGTTAATGAGCCGGTTTGCCCCACCAATAACACATAAATCATAACCAATGCTGCGGCAAAAGCCAGTCCAAGATCCCGAAATACATCAACGGTAATTTTCCACTCACCTTCACCGGCTAATTCAGCTTTATAACCCGCTGGTAACGGCTGTTCCGCTAAACTGTCATTCAAATCGAAAACAGCTTCTACTGGACTACGCCCCGCCATGCTAGCCACCACGTAATTAAGGCGTTGCAGGTTTTTATGAAAAATGGGTTGATCGTCAGTCTCTAGTCTAGCAGACCCTATTTCACTTAAAGGAATCAATTCACCTGTTTCAGTTTTTACTCGCAATGCCAATAAATCAGCGACTGATGAACGGGTGGCACGAGGTAATTGTAAAGTAATTTCCAGCGGTAGACGCTCACTGTCTATATGCACAATACCAACAGATTGACCCGTGGAAGCAATGCGCAAGGTATCGGTGACTTGGGCAACACTCACCCCAGATAAAGCCGCTTTTTCTCGATTTAAATCAAAATGTACTTTGTCATGAGCCGCTTCTGAAAAGTCATCGACATCGACGACACCGTCAGTCTTTTCCATATCGGCTCTAACGCGTTTGGAAACACTGATCAAATCGGCAATACTGGCTTCTGGTGGGCCATAGACTTCGGCGACCAAATCAGAAAGTACCGGAGGCCCCGGTGGAATTTCTACAATCTTAAGGTTTGCTCCGTATTGTTTACCTATCTTTTCTATATCAGGACGAATACGTAACGCAATTTCATGAGACTGCTGTTCTCGCTTATCTTTAGGCAATAAATTAATTCTAACTTCACCGACATAACCACCACTGCGTAAATAATAATGCCGAACCATCCCATTAAAGTCCATCGGTGCTGCCAAGCCGGTATAGGTTTGGTAGTCGGTGACTTCATTAACGGTTGCCAGATAACTCCCTAAAGCACGCGCGACTTGATCGGTAGCTTCTAAGGTGGAACCACGTGGCATATCAATCATGATTTGCAATTCGTTTTTATTATCGAAAGGCAAAAGTTTAAGCGGTACAGCACGGGTAATCGCTAACATCGTCGAACCTAAAAAGGCGATCAGCACAATCAGCAAAAACAATTTAGCACGACCAGAAGTTGCCAATAAAGGCCCTAAAGCACCCCGATACAGCTTATAAATAAGCGTTTGTTTTAACTCAATAGGCGCTTCATCGCTGTGTTTGTGATATTCACTTTGCAATAATTTAAAGCTCGCCCAAGGGGTCACAGTAAAAGCCACGATTAACGAAACAATCATCGCTATAGGGACATTAAAAGCCATGGGTGCCATATAAGGCCCCATCATCCCAGTGATAAAAAACATCGGCAAGAAGGATACAATCACGGTAAATGTCGCCAGAATAGTCGGTGGTCTAACTTCATCAACAGCCGTTAATAACGCTTGTAAGGGGGACTCTTTCCGTAACTTATAATGTCGATGAATATTCTCTACATCCACAATAGGATCATCGACTAACAGGCCAAGAGACAAAATCAAAGCAAATAAGGTGACCCGATTAATGGTGTAACCCGAAATATAGTCCAGCAATAAGGTCAGAGCCAAAGTCATTGGTACGGCAATAGAAACAATAAAAGATTCTTTCAAGCCTAAAGAAAAAGCTAACAATACGACGATAATGACAATAGCAAAACTTAAGTGTTTAACCAATTCGTTAACTTTGTGATTAGCCGTTTCACCGTAATCGCGCGTGACGGTGAGTAGCACGTCTTCTGGAACTAAAGTACCGTGCAATTTTTCTGCGGTCGCAATCACCGCTTCAGCCACTTGCACGGCGTTACTGCCTTTACGTTTAGCAATGGCTAGGGTTGCCATTTGACGTTCTTGCCCGATTTGTGGCTTATCACCCGTGGCTGTGCCAATGGTGGGCATTTCATCGACAGCAGGGCCAAAACCAATACGGGTGTAATGATCCACATCGGCTGGACCGTCTTCAATTCGGGCAATATCACGCAGATAGACAGGACGCCCTGCGATACTTTTTATAACGGTTGCACCGACTTCTGCTGAAGAACTAAAGTGCGGCCCCGCTTCCAATAAAATCTCACGATTATTACGTTCAAAACTGCCCGCTTGCACATTGACATTCGCATTAGCCAACGCTTGAGTAATATCCAGTAAGGTGATGCCGTGTGCCGCTAAACTGGCGGTATTCGCATAGATAGAGACTTGACGTTGTTCGCCACCGACGACCCAACTCTTGCCGACATCAGGCACGCTTCGGAGAGCCGTAATTAATTCATCGGCAATCCGTCGTAATGCCATGGAATCATACTGCTTATTTTGTGCAGATAATGTCATTAAGACGATAGGGACATTATCAATTTCTACCGGCGACACTTTCCAGTGACTGACGCCGGCAGGAATAAGATGTTGATTAGACATCAATCTATCCCAGGTTTTAACGAGACTGTCTTCGAAACTTTGACCGACAAAATAACGGACTGTGACCATTGCCGCGCCAGGCTTAGAAACGGAATAAACGTATTCCACGCCTTCAATCTGTTTTAATAGAACCTCTAAGGGGGTTGCTACCAACTTTTCTACTTCTTCACTCGAAGCCCCGGGATATTCAATCATTACATCCATGACAGGAACAACAATCTGAGGATCTTCTTCGCGGGGAGTGAGGGTTAGCGCAGCTGCACCCGCCAGCAAGGAGATAATCAGAAATAAAATAGATAGCTGTGAGGTGGTAAAAACTTCAACAATCTTAGTCGTCAAGCCACGTCTTGGCTTTTGGTTTTCCTGTTCAGTCATTACTGCGCCTGCTCTGCATTAAGGATAAGAGTCTCACCCGCCTGCAAACCAGAAATAACTTCAATCTGATCACCGAAGGTTTTGGCAGTTCTAATATGACGCATCAACGGATGACCAGCTGATAAAATCTTAACCACTTCCAGTTGGCCAATATGTTGTACAGCACTCTTAGGAATTAATAATGTCTCGTGTTGATCACAGGCTTGTTCCAACCAGCCAAAATAACCCGGTTGCAAGCCATCCATTACAGGTAGTGCAATTTTGATCAGTTGGGTTCGAGTTTGCGGGTCAACATCAGGGCTAATTTCATCAATTTGAGCCAATACGGTTTTTGATAACGTATCAATACGTACCTTAACAGCCATTCCGGTATGGTAGCGTCCTGCACAAGAGGTGGGGACATCCGCTTCAAGTCTTAAGCCTTGTGATGTTTGCAGGGTAACAACGGGGACGCCTGGTAAGCCCATATCTCCCGGTTCTTTAAGACGTTTAACAACAACCCCATCAAACGGTGCTAATAATAAGGTGTCTGATAAATGTGCTCTCATTTCGCTGACTTGACTACTTGCCTGACTCACACTCGCTTGTGCTTCTTTGGCTTTGGCAACGATGGCATCATAGTTTTCACGGGTGGCGGCTTCTTTATGATACAAGCCCTCAATACGCTGTTCATCCGCTTTCGCCCGATTCGCTTGTGCAGTTACACCCGCCAGCGCTGCTAACACGGATTGCTCTTCAGCCTTAATATCGCGCTCGTCTAAACGGGCAATCAGGTCACCTTTTTTAACCTTATCACTCACATGAACTTTTATATCTAAAATTCGTGCCGTTATCTTCGGAGCAATATTAGCGACGGTTCTTGATTTGACAGTACCCGGCCAGGTTAGAATATCGTCAACCTGTTTTTTCTCAACAACGGCTGTTTGATTCTCAGGCACTTTTGCTTCGCTATTCAGCGGACTTAATCCCGGAGAAACTTTGCTAACAAAACTGCCTTGCATATAAAGCAATAGAAGAATCAAGGCTAAAGCAGCGCCCCCGATAGACAGTATTTTACTAACGTTTGAGTGTTCACTTTGTGACATAAGACTTCCTTTATTTCCAATCGCCGATGGCTTTTTTTAAAGCCGCTTCGGCACTCAGTGCATCGTAATGTGCTGCGATGGTATTAGATTGTGCTTTATTTCGGGCAACTTCGGCTTCAATATAACGGGTGACAGTGACTATTTCGGCATGTCTTTCTTCATTGACTAATCGTAAGGCTTCATCAGCGGCAGACACCGAAACATCGGTAACATGTAAACGGGCCAAGCCTTCTTCAAGCTTTAGATAAGCAGTCTTTACTTCTTGTTCAATCGCTAATCTGGTTTTACGCTCTGTTTCACGCACTTCTGCAAGCTTTTGTTCTGCTGCACGAACTCGTTGTTGGGTATTAAACCCAGAAAACATATCCATTTCGACAGTGATACCCGCAGTCACATTATCTTTACTGGTTGAAAATCCGGGAGATTGACTATTTTGCCCATAACTCACATAAGCGTCGGCCTTAGGTAAATAAGCCCCTTGCTCACTTTTTAATTTACGAAGGCTAATTTCAACCTGATTTGCCGCCGCCTTAATTTCGGGTCGCTGAGATAATGCGAGCTCTAGTAACTCGTTAAACGATGAGGTCAATTTCGGCGATGCTAATATAGAAGCCGATGGCGCAATATTAAAGGGTTGATGACTCGGTAAGCCTAACAGGTTGGCTAGATTGGTTTTTGATAACTCGATACCATTAGCTGTTCTAATTTGGGCGTCTTGAGCTTCAGCCAATTTAACTTCTAATGATAAAACATCCGATTTAAGAACCGTGCCAGCCTTGTATTTTAATTCGGTTTGATGCAGTCCACTGGTAATCGCTGTAATCGAATCTTGCGCTACTTTCTGTGCTTCTACCGAAGCCAAATAGGCATAATAGGTGGCTGTTATGGCCTGAATTAATGCATTATGAACAGTTGATCGTTCATATTCAGCCGCATCTAGTCCTAATTCTGCCGCCTTACTGTTTTGATAATCCTGCCCCCCACGAAAGAGAGAGAGCTTGCCGATAACCTCAGGACGAAAATTCTGCCTATAACCCGGGTTATTAATATTAGCCATAGAGCCAGAATTAAAATCCCGTTGCGATACAATCATTGCAAAGACTTGGGCAGGGTTATTAGACGTTTCATATCCCACTCGTGCTGATATTTGTGGATAAAACGCAGATAAAGCAATACCTAACTGGGCGTCAGCCTGATCAACCCGATCGATAGCAATTTGTAGATCAGGGTTATTAGCTATTGCGTAATCAATCGCCTGATCTAGAGTAAAAGATTGGCTATTTAATTGTTCAGGTAGCGCTTTATCTGGCACTTTATTAACGATAGGGACTGCAGAAACTGAAGCGTTGGCTAGCAGTAATGTTGAGACTAACGTTAATACAGCACTTTTTTTCATTTTTTTTAGCATCATCTTTCCATGCAATCTTATCAAAAAGCACAACCCGACTTGATACCCAGTTTTTTAAGGATTATTGCCATAGGACAAAAACCAGTAAAGGCGGATTGAAACAAATTAGCACCCACGAATGCAGTAAACCATAACCACAATTCAGAATGATAATGTGCAAGTAACAAACTCATTAGGATAAAGCTGCCAGCAACGGCAAAGACTATTCTATCGACATTCATGTTAATGCCCCTTGACACGAACGACACCCATCAGTTTAAGCATGAGTCTTTCATAATAGGGTTCGCTAATGCCTTTTCTTACTTTACGCATAAAGTATTTTTCAAAACCAATTTTAGCTAGATGGACCCATTTACCTTGTGCGGACCAAGTTACATTCCGGGGTGGAATTTGAGGCATTGCTAAAAAGGCAACTCCAGAATCACCAAAGTCGGCTAAACATAAGGCATTCAAGGTAGCATGATGTGAAGGCTCTTTACCCTCAAGTTGCTCAGCAATATTATGCGCGGTTGTGGTGACCATCGATTCGATCATATAACCTGTTTTGGGTGTACCCACGGGCAAGGGTGTTTTTTCAACTGGAGGCAGTGCGACACAGACCCCTACAGAGTAGATGTTTTTAAAAGTTGGATTGCGTTGATGTTCATCAATCAATACAAAGCCTCTTGGATTAACCAAGCCTTCTGCAGCTTCATGACGCACCGCATCGATACCGGTAAAAGCAGGTAACATCATCGAATGCTTAAAGGGTAGTTCGTGTTTTTTCTTATCTTTGCCTTCGTCATCGACTTCGGTGACAAACATCATGCCTTCTTCAATTTTATCGACTTTGGCATTGGTAATCCATTTAATGTGCTTATCTCGCAGAGCACTTTCCATTAAACCTTTAGTGTCACCCACTCCGCCGAGTCCTAAATGACCTATATAGGGTTCTGCGGTAACAAATGTCATGGGAACTTTATCGCGAACTTTACGATTGCGTAATTCTGTTTCAAGAATCATTAAGTATTCGTAGGCAGGTCCATAACAGGAGGCACCTTGCACAGCACCAATCACAATGGGGCCTGGATTTTCCATAAACTTATCCCAATCTTGCGCGGCAACGGCAGCATGATCGACGTGACAAACAGATGAGGTGTAACCATCAGGTCCTAAACCAGGTATTTCGTCAAAAGCTAAACGAGGACCAGTGGCAATAATTAAAAAATCATAAGCAACCGCAGAGCCATCATCCAGCAATACCTGGTTATTATTGGGTTCTATCTTGACTGCTGCTTTTTGAATAAACTCGATGCCTTTCTTTTTCATCACCGGAGCCAGTTCAATTTTTAAGTCTTCCGGTTTACGCCATTTGGGTGGAACCCAAGGGTTTGATGGGACAAAGTGAAAGGTTGGACTATCGGAAATGACAATAACTTCATGTTTCTTTCCTACGGTTTCTTTCATTTCATAAGCCATTGGTACGCCGCCAATGCCAGCACCTAAAACCACGATACGCGCCATGCTACTCTCCTGAATATTAATTATTAGTTATTAGTTATTAGTTAATTGACCGCTCAAATTAGCTGTGTAATAGTTAGCCAATGTGAATGAAGTCATCTGAAAAAGTCATCGCATAGTCATAAAAATGATATTAATCAGTTAGAAAAGGCATCAAACAGATTCAGTCTTTTTAATACTGTTAGACAGTACCATGCAATGA
>Ga0209697_10005202_pt1 | contig 16360 bp, 16 predicted proteins | sample AliMusrvi5mmetaG_FD_184115 | JGI IMG/M metagenome (GOLD analysis project Ga0209697, IMG submission 184115) | Freshwater lake bacterial and archeal communities from Alinen Mustajarvi, Finland, to study Microbial Dark Matter (Phase II) - Alinen... | ecosystem: Environmental > Aquatic > Freshwater...
GTGCTGGTTGGTTCGAAACCTTCATTTCAAACAGGCGGCGCGAAAGCGCAGCCCTGTCAACCAGCACTACTTCATTTTTTAAATTCTAACGGAAAAAAATTCCCTTCCCGGTTGGGGGCTGAAGCGGAGAGAATTTTGGAGGGAAAAGGCACCGTTCAGGAGGCGGCCCGAATGCTGGTTGAAAATTTCGAGAAAAAGCGACTCCCCAAAATATCGGTGGGCGAGCTTTACACGGAATACATGAAGGAACTGGTGACGGTGGAGCCGAACGGGAAGAAAACATTCCATTGTTCGTTCCGGTATTGGCAGGACAACACAGGCAGGCTTGGTGCATTCGTTGAGGTTTTCAAAACCCGTCAAATCGCATCCATCACCACCCGCGAGCTGGAGGAGTTTTTCAACGAGTTTCCAGAGCGGAAAACCAGAGGCCAGAATGTGGAGTTTACAGGAAAGAAGAAAAAACTCACCGGCAGGACGCGGAACAACTACAAGGGAATATTTGCCACGTTCTTTGGTTTTGCGCGAGACAGGGGGTATTTACCACGGGGGGTGGACACGGAGGCCCAGCACATCCGCATCGCCCATGACAATAAAACCGATAAACAACGATCCGAAGAAATGCCGTATCGGATCTACAGGCCGGCAGAAATGCAGCAGATTCTTGACGGTCTGACAGACGAATGGATTCCGTTTGTTGTGCTTGGGGCGTTTGCGGGAATCAGGACCGCCGAAATTTATCGGTTGGACTGGCGGGCCGTGAATATGGCAGGGAGGCAGATCGTGGTTGATGAGCACAAGGCAAAGGTTGGCAGCAAGCGTTATGTGCCAATTTCCGATCAGTTGGCAGCGTGGCTTGCTCCCCATGTGAAAAAAAGCGGGTGGATATGCCCACGCTTTACCCGAGAGTCCTCAATGCTGAGAGCCTTTGGCCGAGTTCGCAACCTGATTCCTGTCAGAAAAGTTCGGAACGGGCACAGGCATTCCTATGCGAGCTACCGGATGGCGGAAATCGGGGATCTCGCGAAGGTTTCTTGGGACATGGGGAATAGTCCGATGGAGTTGAAGGCAAGCTATGTCTCTCTTGCAGGAAGAAACGACTTGGCGGAATGGTTGAGCATTCTCCCGAAAAAGAAGGAGCCGAAGGGGAAACCCAAGAAGAAGGCTTAACGAAGGATGTCGTTTATGTCCCCTTCCGTCAGCCCGTCTTTGCCGGTATCCCTCTCCAAGGAGGCCATGACCTCCTCGATGTTGTAGAGCCGGTGTTTCCCGATTTTCAGGCATGGAATAATTCCACGTTCAGAGTAATCGTGCAGGGAACGGACAGAAATACCCAGGGCTTCCGCAGCCTTGGCCGCCTTTACAAGCCCATGAAATCCGACTTTCCCGATTTCCGGTTCCCCAGATTTCAACTCCGGTTCTTTTGGGAGTCTGGCCGGTTTGTCCCCCTTCAAAAGTCGATCCAGTGCCACATACGCCGCATCACGGGAAAAATACGGCTCTTCCAGATCAGGGATCGGAGACAACCAGCCAGCCTCACAAACCCGTTCAAGCAGGATCGGGGAGCGGAAAATGTTTTGCAGGATTTCTTCCGTTTTCAGGATCGGTGGCAGCCCCATCGGGTCAGCCACCATCATCTGGGTCACCGGTCCTTCAAACAGGCCGGATGTCTCAAAGAAATCGTAGTTCCCCGCCCAAGTCCGGTTGTCCCGCGACCACTGGATGATTCGCCGCGCCCTCTCCTCTCTGGATGAATCCTGCATTGCCGAGACCATGCCGGAATCATACGCTCCGCTCAAGATGAATGCAGACGACATCATTTCCGAGATCCAGAAGCTCCCCGCAGAGCAGGAGGGCAGGGAATGGGCGCTGGAGTTGGGAACATCCGAGGGGAAACAGGTCCGATATTCGGAGACGGTTTTCCCCATTTGGGGAATTCTGGAAAACATCACGGCATTGCACCGGCGCGGAGAAATGCCGTTCAAATACGCTGGGATTCTCCGCCTGCCGACCGGTTCCAGCTATTCGCGAACTTTCGACGGACAGCAGCTTTTGCCCTTTGGGGATCTTGCTCGGATCAAGGAGGCACTGGAGATTGAAAGGCAGAATCAGCAGTCCATCGACGGACTCAGCGGGCAGGACAAACCGGCGAAAGTCAAAATTTTCTGAGTTATTCACGAACCCCCTCCGACGAGCAGTGGTGCGGCCCATTCTCGGGCGGTTGTTGGCTTTCTACAGGCTCCAGCCAATCCACAAGGGATGAATAAACTCCCCCCTGTCGGCGGATATTCCCAGCTTCTCATTCTTCCGAGGCGTGGAAAATCCCTGCCTCCCCCGTCGAATCGCCCAGCAATCAAACCAACTCATTCCGCTCGTGCCTCGCCTCCAATCATTGTTTCGCTCGCTCGCCGTGAAACGATAATCCTGCGGATTTCTCCAGATAGAACTGTCGTGTCGGCCAGTGTTCCCGCCCTGCCGTCAGAAATTCTTGCGCACCCCTACTCTTCCGATGCTCAGAGATTCATTTCGCTCACATTTCTACCGGCCAGCCTCTTTCCGCCATACTCATTGCGGTTCACTCATCCCAAACCCGATGAGCAGAACCTCCAATCGTATTCTGACTGTCGGCTCGGCTGTTTTCGCTTCACGATTCTCCATGCTGGAATTCGAAAATTCATGCTAGTCCAATCCACAATTATCTTGCACAGGTGTGCTAGGATCGCAAAATTGCTCGATGAAACGCCATGGAAGAAGTCTGCACTTCGGTGCCGCATTTGTAGGAATTATTCAACGCACTGCATTTTATCTGCAAATACAGCCTGTTGTTCAATAAAACTGTCGCAGAAAATATATGCCATCAGACGATCCATCCGACTACTTCTGCACACGCGATGCGGACAAAAGTCTTAAAGACGCTTTATGCGGTGGGAATCAACCACAGCTTCGTCGGTGGTGCCGTGAGAATCCAGAGAAACTTCGGTTGGCCCTTGATTGGATTCATCATCGGCACACAGAATACAGAAAGATTGTCGAGATCGAACTGGATGATCTGCGACGCAAAGACCAAGAAGAAAAATATATTGAGATACATGGGAGAATCACCGCGCTTGAGAAGCCTCATTGGACGACGACGCCAGGATTTTGGATTTCAGTGATTTCATTTCTAATTCTACTGCTTGCAACCTATTTTGCATGGCTAGCAATACCTCCCGATGAACGACCATATTTGCATTTATCCGCATCAGCGCAAACGAGTTCATTATCGACGCCAACGCCAGCATCATCCCCATTGAAATCGCCATCTCAAACTGCCCCATAAAATGAGCGCACCTAACCCCTACAAGCTGAATACCTACTTTTACTGCATCGACGGAGCCAATGTTTTAGGCCCTGTTTCGATTGATGAGTTAATTGGACTCAAGTTCTCCAGGGATAGTTTGCAAACGGTTCAAGTATGTGAACAAGGCGGTGAGGAATGGATGTCGCTTGCAACGGTTCTCTCGGCCTACAAAAAAGATCATACTAAAACAAGCATAGGACCGGAACAAGCAAGAACTAAATCAACTGCCGGCATGAAAACTAATTCGCTGGCAATATGGTCGCTCGTTCTTGGAGTTCTCTCTATTATCGCTTTTGTGTATGGTGGTTGTATCATTGGTATTATTGCTGTAGGGTGCGGACATATTTCGCGCGCTCGATTCAAGCAAACCCCAGCACTTAAAGGTAGCAGAATGGCATTAGCGGGCCTAATTGCAGGGTATTTTGGTATTCTTATACCCATAATCTTCACTCAATTTCATCCTGCACAGGTACAGTCACAACAGCAGCAGAATCTTCTTGTTTCGATGATGCCGCTTATTTTCTTGGCATCCATTTTCTACTTTGTATATCAATGGTTTCAGAAGCGCAATAAGCTGGGATCAGTTCACGAAACAGAAACGGATGCTAGCCCCGTGTCTGGATGGGGGATTGCGCTTATTCTAATCGGAGTCGGGATATGTCTTTACTTCGCATTTGGATATGACACCTCTGTTTCAGTTGACAATTCCGGCACTTATATTTCTGGCCTTGGAACAGTGGGAGAGATTCACACACGAGTTCATAATATTGGTTTGATGCAGAACAGGCAACTAGGGTTAATATCCGGGATTGCATTTATTGTAATTGGTTTTGTTGTGTCCATTGTTAGCAAGATCACAGTGAGAACATAAAATGCAAAGAATATGCGATCTCGTCCAATTAATCGCTGGCCCTTAGGAGGTTCGATGAGCACCGATCCACCATTCCATCGCTCAGGCACAGGGCCTGCTGGCAGAAGAGCAAACCGAGCGCCTTCGCTCCCGATGCGTTCGATCCACCCACCCCGCCAGCCAGCGATACCTGACGAGGGACTTTCGCAGAAAAATATGCGCTTCACTCGCAACCGCACCTTGATACAATCATCAACATCACATCCCAAACTCCAAACTACAAAGCCCTGCATCTCGCGAGGTTGCCTGGGCTTGCAATGCTAAGATGAACACGCCAGAAGCTCCAATCCCAGAAAACTCACTTTTTTACTATGTAAATAACGATGATGAGCCGGTCGGACCTTTCGATGAATCGGGAATGCGTTCACTCTTTGTTTCTGGCGATATCCTTGAACGCACTCTTACCGCCAGAGCTGGAGCAGAATCATGGTCTTCATATATCGAGCTATTTCCCAAACCTGTCTTTCCAATGCCGACGATGCCGAGTAAAGATGTCGCTAAATGTGTGAACGGCTCGATAATCGCCGCCATTGCCTTTCCAAATCCCATCACAATTCCCCTCGCTGTTGGAGCATTGGCCTATGGCGTCAGTCGAAAAATGAAGGAGGATAAGGAATACAGCCAAAACAATGATAGGCTTCAGTATGACGGAGCCCGAGACTGGCCCATTGTTGCCGGGACAGAACGCAATGTAATGAGGGTTTGTAAAGCCTGCAACAGTCAATACCGAGGGCACACCCTTTCAGAACACTGCAAAACCTGCTACGATTCATACACTGGAGTTCCAGGAAGTTTCGGATATGCTTTCAGTCCAAGAGGGCTGACTACCTCCGAAGGTCTCCCAAATACCCGCTGGCCGTGGACTCATCCACGCACCCACCATGAGGCAAGACGTAGCTTCGTGCGTTCCGTAATGTGGAACAGCATATTTTCATCGCCGTTTCTCGCTATGGTTTTCGTGTGTCTAACGCAACCTCTTGGGTCCAATGAAACCTATAATTCACGGATTGGATATGGATTCTTTTTTCTGTTTATAGCCGCCCTTTTTATGAGAAACATCTACATGAGTTTTCAGCGACTAAGAAAATTCGGAGACACATCTTTCATCCATCTTGTTCCAAGCGATAAATGGTGGAGAGGACAAGATTAGGAAACAGTATTTCTGAGGACCATGATCTGAACCCTATTGGACCACGAAATGATATATGCCGTCCACCGTCCACCGAACACATAACCGCAGTCACTCTGGATGCTGTTTGCTCTGCAACCTCGCCATCCGTCGCGCCAACGGACCGATGCCGCTGACCTCGGACATTCCCTAATAATATGTCATCTTCCGACCGTGAACTGAAAAGTATGGTGATGTCTTTTCTCGATGAGGTTGGCATCCCCTCTGAGGAGATACCCGTCCGAGATTCAAAGACGCCCGATCTACTTTTGGCTCGCGATACCCCGGACGCTACATTGATGGAACTCAAGACAAAGAAAGATAATCCTCTTGCGATCAAAGAAATCGATGAAGAACTTGACCAAGGAGGAGTTGTTTCGCGTAGCCAACCGACAAGCAAATGGAATCGGCTGGACGGAATCATTGGACATGCGGTTGACCAGATGAAGCATCTTGATCCAGAGCGGTCCGTGTTCAGAACAATCTGGATACATTGCGTTGGTTTGGATGCCGATCTTTCAGAGATGCGACTGAAAGCAACACTCTATGGCACTCAAAAACTATTTTGTGAGCGACGCCCGAACATCGTTACGTGTCACTATTTTTGGAATAGTTCTTTTTTTCGATTTCGTGATGATCTAGACGGCGTTATTATTTCACGTGGGGATCAGGCCCAACTGAATCTCAATGATCATTCTCCAAAGTTCCGATCATTTATTTCGTCACGATTGGCGGCCGGATTTGGAGAGGCGATTTACTATCCCCAGCAATTTATGGACGACGAGGATTTTATGTATCACGATTCATCGATGCTGCGGTCTTCAGAAGACGAAATCATTGGAGAGCTTCGAGCAAAGTATGGAATGGAACTTATTCAGACAATCAATTTGGGAAGACATTCTGGGATGATGCGAATTCACGAATACTGTGAATAGTTTGCCTTGTAATCAATGCGAATAATTCGGCGATACTATATGATTATTGAAGGGTAGTTCAGCCATCTCGTTTTTCAGTTGAGTTAGCTGGTTCAACTGTTGCTGATAATGGGGGGGCTTATTTAATGTGTTCCAAATTCATACATAGGCACGGCATTGTTATTCCACGTTCTGCTAGATGATTGACAAATGGACACCCTACGCCTTAACCTCGTTAACGTCCTAATAAGATTCCGAATATGAGCGAACGCTGTTAGCGCTAATTCTCACTTATTTACAAGATGGCATTCTTACCAGCGTTGAAAAGCGCGAACATGTGCGAACAAGTGTAAATGGTGCGAAGGATGCCCTTCAAGAAGTCGCGCGAACTCGTCAAGAAGATCTGGAATGCCGACCACCTCCTGTGTCCGCGCTGCCAGCACGAAATGGCTTCACGCACACGAAAACTTGACCTACCCTCGGCATTTCGCTACGAAACCAGCATGGAAACGCTGCTTGCGGCCGGAATTGACGGGCAACCGCCCGAAACACCCAGAAATCAGAAAAAAGGACTCCATGAGTGACTTCAAGTTCGACTGCCCTCATTGCAACCAATCACTTGAGGCTCCTGAAGAAATGCTTGGCGAGCAGATCAATTGCCCTGCCTGTAACGGCGCAATCAAGATCCCTGCCCCCGCCGCAAAATTCGAACAGAGTGCGCCGTCGCTGGCAACTTCCACGACAGCAGAAAGCCCGTCGAAAGCGGAACCGATGGTTTCTCCGGACTCGCCAGACGGGGCCATTGACAAGACACTGCTCTCGACACTCTTGAAAGACCTGCAACTTGGAGTCGATGAGGAACTGTTCTTCCTTGGGAAGACAGTTACCGTTGCCGTGCTCGGATGGAAGACCCGCTGCTACAATCTGATGGTATCTTCCCGGCGTGTCTTGGCTATAGACAAAGACAAGGATGGCAAGATCAGCCGAAAGGAATATGTGTTTGAAAATATCACGAGAACAGATGTTGACAAAGGTTTTATCAACAATACTCTGAATATTGTTCTGGCTGCTCTGCCCGATCAGCACATCAAGTTCGATTTCACCAACAACGTTGAGATGTGTCATTTGGAGGCAATTGTTGATTACATCAAGAAGAACAAACAAGTCTTTGCGGCCCCTGTCGTTGATACCGGACCACTAAGTGCAATTGAACGACTACAGTTTCGTAAATTCATATCAGAGCAGAGCGGAATGAACATTCAAGAAGTCGATTCATATATTGAATCCATTTCTGATAGCGACAAAGAGGGGCTGATTATTGCGTTTAGAAATCAAATAGGTGCAAAGACCTCAGAGGGTGCGGGAACTGTGGGATCGAGCGTCACAACCGTGAATATCGTGAACGACAATAGCAGCCAGCCAGAATGTCCTAAATGCGGGTCAAAGCAGACGACGTTCAACAGGCAGGGATTTTCAGCCGGAAAGGCAGTGGCGGGCGTCTTGCTAACGGGCGGTATTGGATTGTTGGCCGGTGGTTTTGGGAAGAACAAGATATTAATTGCCTGTATGAAATGTGGTCATAAATGGAAAGTGGGTTAGGCCGGGTTAGGCCTGTAAATAAATAAAGACAGGGATTCGGGGGCAAAGAATTCTGACAATTTTAGGTTCTTTGGGGATTTTTGGGGGTGAAAAAGGAGCGGAAAATGGAAGAATGGAGGGATGGAAGAATACGATCAAGCCCTTTGTGCGCACTACGGAAAGATGTTGGGATTGGAAGAAGGATGGGAGGTTACGAGCGTGGATTTGAGCGTGGAGAAGATGCGGTTGGAACTTGCCGTGGGATGGGTTCGCTCTGGGGCGGTGTGTCCGGAGTGCGGCACGCAATGCGCCCGGCACGACTTTGCGCCCGAGCGGCGGTGGAGACATCTGGATGCGATGGGTTTTGAAACGCAGATTGTTTCGCGAACTCCGCGGTCGGGCTGCGAAGAGCATGGGATTTTGCAAATGAAAGTGCCATGGGCGGGAAGGCACAGCCGGTTCACGCTGGCCTTCGAGGCCTTTGCAATCAAGGTGCTGCTGGCGAGCCGGAGCGTGAAGTCGGCGTGCGAACTGTTGAAAATCAGTTGGGAAGCAGCTCACTCGATCATGGAACGTGCCGTGGAACGGGGCATGGATCGGCGCGTGTTGGAAAAACTGGAGACGGTGGGGATGGATGAGAAGAGCTTTCTGCGCGGGCAGAGCTACGCGACGGTGCTCTACGATCTGGATGCGGAGAACACGCGGGTTCTGGAAATGATGGAAGGCCGGGATGCCGACACGGCCGAGCTTCTCTGGGAAACGGTTCCCGAACCGATCCGAGAAAGCATCAAGGCGGTTTGCCTGGACATGAGCGGCATTTACAAGGATGTCGCGGCGTCCATGGTCCCGCAGGCGGCCGTGGTGCATGATCGTTTTCACGTTTCCAAACACCTGAACGAAGCCGTGGACAAAGTGCGCCGCCGGGAGGCCAAAAGTCTGGCATCCCAGGGTGATGATCGCCTCAAGGGAGCCCGCCAACTCTTTCTTTTCAACCCCGAGAACCTTCCCCCAGACCGCGTGGCGGAATTCGACGCCCTCAAGGACTCGGATCTGAAAGCAGCCAAGGCCTGGGCCATCAAGGAAAGCTTCCGCGCCTTCTGGCAGTGCCGGACAATGAGGGAAGCCAAAGGCGTCTTTAAAAAATGGTATGGATGGGCGATCCGCTGCCGACTGCACGAAATCAAGGCGATCGCCAAGATGCTCAAGCGCCACCTCCAAGGCCTTCTGAACTTTGTGCTCTTTCCTATCACTAATGCAGTGGCGGAGGGATTCAACTCCAAGATCCAAGCCATCAAGTCCGATGCCAGGGGCTTCCGCAACTTCCTCAACTACAGAACGCGCGTTCTCTTCTTCTGCGGAAAACTCGACCTCTTTCCCTTCCTTACCCATTAAAATCCTTCAAGAACCCAATTTTAGCGCGATCAGACCATTGACGCGATTGAGCAGCGTCCGACAGGCCGCCGACCACCACCCACGAGGCCGCGGATTGCGACAATGACGCGGCGCTCAGAGATCCTTGACGAAGGATTCCAGATCTGCGCACCGGATTGCCGCGCGGTGAAGGACGTGCAGGCGTGCAGAGTCAGAAATGTGTGAAATTTCCTCGCGAAGGCCATCAGGAACCCGATCAAATCGGATTTCCAGAGCCTCGACGACGGCCTGCTGCTGGGCAAGAATCCCGCCCTCCTGCCGACCTTCCTGCCGTAAAATGTCTGCGGTGCTCATGAATTTCTCCTTTTGTTCTGCTGGAATTGTTGAGTCCACTATCTCGCAGACCTCGCGGCTTTGCAACTCGGACTCTCAACTGGCCGGTTTTCCGGCCACTTTGATCCGGTAAAGGATATCCTCCCGATGTTCGGCCAGAGATCACAGTTCCTTGGCGAAGGACTCCAGATCTGCACACCGGATCGCCGCGCGGAGAAGGACATGCAGGCGCGCGGAGTCAGAAATGTGTGAAATTTCCTCACGGAGTCCATCGGGAACCCGATCAAAGCGGATTTCCAGAGCCTCGACGACCGCCTGCTGACGGGCAAGGATCTGCCCCCTCTGCTCGCCTTCCTGCCGACCCTCCTGCCGACCTTCCTGCCGACCTTCCTGTCTCAAAATGTCTGCGGTGCTCATGAATTTCTCCTTTTGTTCTGCTGGAATTGTTGAGTCCACTATCTCGCAGACCTCGCGGCTTTGCAACTCGGAATGCTGAAGCAAATACCGCCAGAGGTGGTTGGCGATTTTGAGGGCCTCTTCGCGTTGGGGTTCCGCGAAGAGATCTCCCACGATCCGCTGGACCTCCTGAAATTTCATTTCTCCAGTGCGCTCGCTCTGCAACGCTCCCATCACCGCACGAGCCAAGCACCCGTCGGCCAGCTTTTCCCATTGAACGCCGGACAGCTCCACCAAAAAGAATCCGCAGTCTGGGACGAAGGACGATGCCCATTCGGCGATTTCCGCAGGGATCTCGATCAGATCCCGAAGGCGGCGCACAGCAGTCCACTTGCCTGGCCCAGGATAAATAACAACGGGGATCACGAGCGGAAGCGTGCCTCCGGCTTCGATCTCTACACGATGGCTCTGCCAGATGAGCCCGATGTATTCATTCACGCGCAGGGGCATGATGCGCACAGGGAAGCTCTGGTGTTCAAAAAGGATGTAGAAGCTGACCGGTTTTCCGGCGACTTTGATCCGATAAAGGACATCCTCCCGACGTTCGGCCAGAGAGACGTTGATGCCGGAAATCTTCTCGACATGAAGCGATGACCAATCAACCAGCGGCAGGAATGCCGCAGGCATCCACGTTTCGAGGAACTGGCGGGCGACCAGCGGCAGGGACATCGCATGGCGGAAAATGCGGTCGTGGGAATGTGGGTTTTTCTCCTCGGACATGCGCCGGACAATGGCAACACCCCCGCGCAGAAACAAGCTCAACATTCTCTCGGCACAAGGAGAGCGGAAGCGATATTCCCACAAGTTTCTCTCAACCTGCAACTGCCGCATGGAGGGTTTTTGTGACAGTTTTGTGACAGGGGAACCGCCGATTTTGCCCCAAACTGCCGTTTTGGAACGTTGCCGCCATCCGCCCGCAGAGCATTTGTAGAGGCTATTTAGAGGGGGGAAATGCCATTTTGAAAGTGGCAGCGCGTACGGGATTCGAACCCGTGCACCAGCCTTGAGAGGGCTGTGTCCTAACCCCTAGACGAACGCGCCTTTGCGAAAGAGGATGATTACCACTTGGCGGATGGCTGGCAAGGGTGGAAAGTGGTTCCGTCGCATTTTAATATGGTTTTATACATCAAGCCTTGGTGCCCGTGGTGCCTTGCCGCTGTCGAGTGGCTGGAGAAACGGGGGATGAAGTTCCGATCGGTGGACGTGTTCTCCGATGCGGTGGCCTGCGCGCACATGAGGGCAATTTCCGGTCAGTCGCTGACGCCGACGTTGGAAATGGGGGACGGCGCGGTGCTTGCGGATTTTGATGTCGGGCAGCTCGAGGCCTTTTTACGCGGGAGGAAGGCCCTGTGATTTCCTCGTTGTTGCTGGTTCTGGGATCGGGTGCGCTGTCGGCATCGTTCCGGACGTTCCGACATCCGCTGCTTTTTCTGGCGGGAACCTTCGGGATGGTGGCGACCTCATTTTTGGCGGGATGGCTGCTCGGAGGGAGTCCGGTGCTGGGGGCGATCTTTGCATCGACCTGGTTTCTTCTTCCCTGGTTGGAGATTCTCACGCGCGTGCGGAGGCTGCGCCTGCCGATCGACCGCAGGCTGGAATCCTGCCCCCCGCCCGGCCGTTCGACCTTTCCAAACTTTGCCGAATTGTCCGGGGAACTGGAATCGGCCGGTTTCGAATTCTGCGACGATGCCGGTTGGAAGCACGAACAAATCCGGCAATTTTATCGGTTTTATTACCGTGAAAAGACCCGGACTCTGGCCGCGATCTGCCTGATCGAGCAGGATGCGCTGGTTTTTTACTATGTCGCGCTGACCTCGCGGGCCGCGGATGGCAGGGTCTTTATGACATGGAACTATCCGTTTTCCTACGGACTCCACCTGCCGCCAAAAATTTCCCTCAATCGTGCGGGAGGGGAGCTATCGATCGCCGGGATGACCGAATCGCATGCCACGCATTTGAAACGGTCAGCCGTCCGTGCCGAAGACCTGTGCCTGCAAGCGGCCGAGGGGATTCGCGCCGACGTTCAAAACGAGATGCGCGAGCAGGTGGAGCACAACTTGGCGTGCGGCATCCTCAAGCGGGACGGAGGGGATATGATCCGCTATTCGGCGCGCGGGATGGTGTTTCTTTGGTTCCAGTTCCTCCGCGATTTTGTGCGGATTTCATGAGCCGGACACGTTTTCTACCGGGCCTGTGCGGGCGGACGGCGGTTGAATTTCCGGAACCAGTTGCCGAAGTGTTTTTTCATGCCCTCCCGGAAGGTGAGATAGTTACCCTCGGGGCGTCCGCCCCGGCGCAGCGCGGCCAGCAGGGCGGGAACCGAGAGTTCGTCCATTTCGAGGACGGTTGTGCTCACGCCGACGGCGGAGGCGTGATGGGCATCGCTTCCCGCCAGCATGCGGAGGTTGCGGCGCACCGCGTAGGCGAGAGCCAGTTCGTTGTAGGATCGGGAGGTCACGGCGGCGTTGAAGACCTCGATAACTTCGACATCCAGCGTGTCGAGGACAGACGCCCGAATGCCGGCGCGCCACTTGTCGAAAGGATGCGCGGGCACAGGCAGGCCACCGGCGGCACAAACCGCCCGCACGACATCCTTGGCAGGTGCTCCGCGCATCCAGGGGAGTGTCGTTCCGAGCGAGAGCAGGTGGCCGTCGGCGGTGCTCACCTCGACTCCCGGCACCACGAGAAATCCATCGGGAAGCGGCATGTTGCGCAGGGAGTCGTGAACCTCGCAGGAGTCGTGATCGGTGATGGCGATACCTTGCAGTCCTTTTGCTCGTGCGGCAGCAATGAGGTCTTCCGGCGGACTTGATGCATCCTTCGAGAAGAACGAATGCACATGGAGATCGAATCGGCAATTCATGATGACGGGCCTTTTTCTTTGACGGGCGGCTGGGGGGAAGATGAAAGCGCGGGGGCGATGTGGTCGTGATGGCCCGGCCGGTGCGGGTGGGAATGGAGCACACCGGACTCGTGCCGGTGCCGGTGCACGTGCAGCAGGCGGGCACGCCGAAGCAAGGGCTCGTCGGCAAGGATTTCGCGCGGAGTGCCCCGCGCCGCCACCCGCCCGCCGTCCAGAACGTAACACCGGTCGGCAATTTCCTCGACGATGGACAAATCGTTTGTGGCGGTCACGGTCGTTTGGGTTCCGCCGCCCGCGGAGAGAAAATCGATCATGTGGCTTTGGCTGCGGGGATCCAGGGCGGTTGTCGGCTCGTCGAGCAGCAGGACGTCCGGATTGAGGATCAAAACCGAGGCCAGCGCGACGCGTTTTTTTTCACCGCCGGAGAGCCGGTGGGGCGAGCGGTCTTTCAAGTGGGCGATTTCCATTTCCGCCATGGCGGTCTCGACGCGGTCGGCGATGCGATCCTTTGGCCAGCGCATTTGGAGCGGCCCGAAAGCGATCTCGTCAAATACCGTCGGGTTGAAAAGCTGGACGTCGGAATTTTGAAAAACCATGCCGACCCGCCGGCGAAAATCAAAAGCGAACCGATCATCCGCCAGAGACGCCTCGGAAAGCTCGCTTCCGTCAAAGAAAACCGATCCGGCGGTCGGGTGGTCGAGTCCGTCGAGCAGGCGGAGAAGCGTGGATTTCCCCGAGCCGTTGGCGCCGAGGATCACGACCCTTTCGCCCGCCGCGATGGAAAGCGAGACGCCGTCCAGCGCGGTGGTTTCCGGGTATTGAAACGTGATCGCCTGGAGATCGAAAAGCACGGCAGGGATCTTATGCCAACCCGAGCCGGAAGGCGAGAGCGGCGATGGAGAGGAATGCGGCCAGCGCCCACCAGTCGCGCGGTTTCGTCCGGAAATCGTCCAAGGGATAAACCTCGCCACGGAATCCGCGCGACCGCATGGCGAGAAAAACCTCGTTGCTGAGGAGAAGGCTTTTCCCAAGGAGGACGCCCGCCACGGAGCCGGCCATCCGGCGGCTTTGTTGACCGCTCAAAGGCGCAACCATGCGGCTTCGGCGGCCTTCGAAAAAATCAAGCGCGACGCGGAGGAGGAGGAAGATATAGCGATACGTCATGCCGAGGATCACAACAAAGACGACCGGCACCCGGAAGAGGCGAAGGGCTTTCAGAACGTGAGCCCAGGGGGTTGTCACAACGAGAAGCAGTGCGAGCGTGGCGGTTGTTTCGCCGCGGGCGACCAAGCGAATGGCGGCGCGCAGACCTTGCTCGGTAACCGGCCAGTCGAGCAGAGGAAGGCGGGCGATGACGCTGCCGGGCGTCAAAAAGACGGCGGGCAACGCAAGCATCCCGGCAAAAAAGAGAACGCCCGGCCAGAGCCGGATGGCCAGAAAACGAAACGAAACCCGCGAGAGGGCCGCCAAGAAAAGGGCGGCACCGAAAAGCGCAATCGTTGCCGAAATATTGCGCGCGCAGGCGGCGCAGGTGATGAGCAAAACGAACCCGAACACCTTCACACGGGGATCGAGTTGCTGGAGGAGGCCCTGCCGGTGTGCCATTTCGCCGGCAGATCCGGCACGGTCGAGCGCGGCTGCCAGACCGGCGGCAGTGCGCTCGAGGAAGCTTCTTTCGCGGCGGTGGCGGGCAAACACCATCGGGGGTTATTTGCCGACGGCGGACGGACGGCCCAGAGCCCGGCCAAAGCCCAGGCAGGTCGTGATGACGAGACCGGTTCCGAACATCGCGGAGAGAAGATAGCCGAGCCGCGCGCTTTTCAAAAAGGGAGGCGCGTAGTCCGGCAACGGGGCCGTCCAGATGGCAGCCAGCCTTGAGAGGCCTGCGGGAGGGGTTTCCGGAGGAACGGCCTGCCGCGATGCGGCGGCCATTTCGCGCCGCATCTCCGGTTTTTGAAAATCCTCCGCGCCCCATTCGCCCCAGGCAGTTCCTGCGGCAAGCAGTCCAACCGGCGTGGCAAGAAGCAGAACCGCCAGACCGATCCAAAGCGGACGCAGAGCATTCCAAGCAGGAAACGCCTGGCTGTCGGTCTCTCCAAATGCCCGTGCGCCGGGAGCCGATGCCCGCAAAAGCGCGATGTCATGGCGTTGCAGGTAGGCGACGAGGCTTCCGGTGAGCACAAGCTCGGCGAGGCCGGCGAACGTGAGGTGCCCGATCATCATTGCGGGAACGGCAATCGCGAGAGGATAGGGCGCATAAAGTGGAGCTCCGGCGGCGTCATGAAAAAACGCGGGCTGGATGCCGAACTCGATCGCGGCACACATGGCCGCCAGGTTGATCGCCACATAGCCGGCGGCGGCTGCCGCCACAATCCGCCTCGGCGATTCAAGCGGTGCCCGGCCGGAGAGGATGCGATAAACGGCCGAGGCCGCCAAGGAACCGACGACCGCCATGTTGAAGGAATTTGCTCCGAAAGCGGTGATGCCGCCGTCCCCGAAAAAGATCGCCTGGATCAGGAGCGCCACCGAGATCGCCAGGATCGAGGCCCACGGACCAAGAACGATTGCCGCGATGGCGACACCGGTTGCGTGTCCGGTCGTCCCGCCCGGCAGCGGGATATTGAACATCATGATGACGAATGAAAAGGCCGCCACCAGCGAGAGCAGCGGCACGACACGCGAACTGAAGGTGCGCCGCACCCGCTCGAGCGCGACATACCAGAAGGGAGCCGATCCGGCGTAAAAAGCCGCGCAGGTCGTTGGGCTCAGGTAACCGTCCGGAATATGCATGAATTTTTTGAATGCCTTGGCCGCCCTCAGCTTTCCGCGAGGAGGGCGATCCCTTCCTCGAGGCTTGCCACATTCGAGATCGAGACGACCGGCGTTCCCTTGCGGATGCGGCCGACCAGGCCTGCGATCACGCCTCCCGGCCCCAGTTCGAGGAAGTGGGTGATGTGGAGATGGTCGATCATTTGCTCGATGCTTTGGGCCCAGCAGACGCTGCCCGTGACCTGGTCGGCCAGCGTGCGGCGGATGTTTTCGGCATCGCCGACCGGGACGGCATCGACATTGCAAACGACCGGGACGCGGGGCGCAAGCATCGCCGTTTCCGCGAGCGCCTGCTTGAGCGTCTCGTAGGCGGATTCCATCAGGCGGGAGTGAAAGGCCCCGGCGACCGTGAGCTCGACCGCCTTGCGGGCGCCGTATTCTTTCGCGAGCGAAACGGCGAGGGCAATTTTCGACGACTCGCCGGAGAGGACGATCTGGCCGGGCGAGTTGAGGTTGGCGACATCGACATCCGCCGCGGCGGCGAGGTCGCGCACGCGGTCTTCGTCGCCGCCGATGATGGCCGCCATCGCTCCCTCGGTGGAATCGCAGGCCAATTGCATCGCCCGCGCCCGCTTGTCCACGAGGCGGAGTCCGGTTGCGA